>ENA-OBLH01000022-OBLH01000022.1-metagenomes-genome-assembly--contig:-NODE-22-length-66451-cov-4.85193_pt1 | contig 66451 bp, 53 predicted proteins | sample MGYA00153382_OBLH01 | MGnify analysis MGYA00153382
AACCTTGTCCATCCTACGGCTCAATACTTTAAATCGAACTACTTTCAGCATACAAGGGTTGGGGTGAGGGCCGTCGCACAGCAGAACCCGCTGTGATCCGCGAATACCGAAACGGTCGCGACCTGACCGACGTCCCGCGCAATGCAAAAGTCATCGACCTATTCGGCCTCACCGCCGATGAAGTTCGGAAACTGTATCCGGCGATTTATCAGCACGTCCTCGAACGCGTCAAACCAGAGCGTGATCAGAATGCACGCGCTACGTATCGCAATAACTGGTGGATTCACGGCGAACCGCGTCGCGAGCTGCGCGCCGCACTTGCTGGCCTACCCCGCTACATCGCCACCGTCGAAACCGCGAAGCACCGCACGTTTCAGTTCCTCGACGCCAGCATCCTGCCAGACAACATGCTCGTCGCTATCGCCACAGATGACGCGTGTTTGCACGGCGTACTGTCGAGTCGCGCTCACATTTCGTGGGCGCTCGCAGCAGGCGGAACACTCGAAAATCGACCTCGGTACAACAAAACCCGCTGCTTCGAAACCTTCCCCTTCCCCACGCCAGAAACCGGCCTCAAGCCCGCGCTCAGCGCCCGCATCGCCAGCCTCGCCGAAGGCATCGACGCCCATCGCAAACGCGTGCTCTCGGCGGGCCAGGGCCTGACCCTCACCGGCCTCTACAACGTGCTCGAAGCGCTGCGCGAAGGCCGCGTGTTGACCGCGAAAGAAAAGGTGATTCACGACGCCGGGCTGGTTGCGGTGCTGAAGTCGCTGCATGATGAACTTGACGCTGCGGTGCTTGCGGCTTATGGCTGGGCCGACATCACATTGCCGCGCGACGAGCAAACGCTGCTGGCGCGACTGGTCGCGCTGAACGCAGATCGCGTTGCCGAAGAGGCGAACGGAAAGATCGCTTACCTGCGCCCCGCGTATCAAAACCCGGCGTTACGGGGCGCGGCGACCGATGGGGTGAAGGCGGCGGCGGAGCAAACAACGCTCGCCATCGACACGCCGCAGCCGGGCGACGTTGTGGCCACGCTGCCACGCATCGTCGCCAAAGCCCGCAAGATCGCCTGGCCAAAAACGCTGCCGGAGCGTATGAAAACGGTCGCCAACCTGCTTGCCGAATCCGCCGCGCCGCTCACCACCGCGCAGATCTATGGCCGCATCGACGCCAAGAAGGAGCAAAAAACGCAGCTGCCGGAAATTCTCGCAACACTCGTTGCGCTGGGCCGTTCGCAACAAGTGAACGAGACGCAGTTTGCGTCGGCGTGAGGCTAAGTTTGGATTCGTGGGCTCCGGGAGCGCTATCACCTTACAACGTAAAACGCCACTCTATATGGGGTAGAGCGGCGTTTCTGTCGTTTATCGACTAGCGGCCTAATATTGCCCTATATCCACATAGAGAAAGGCTTTCAGCCAAAAAGCTGATTGCCATTAAATCGGTTAAAGCAAAGCCTCAAACCGCGCTGCGCCGCGCCACCCAGTACGTTGCGCCCTCAGGGCCATAGCGTTCGCTGTGCGGCACGTTGGCCGCCAGTTTGAAGGTGCTGCCCGGCGTCAAATATTGCGTTTCGTCGCCGCAAGTTAGCCACATTTCGCCCCGCGTCACCACCGCTTCGGCAGTGAACGCATGCGAGTGCGTTTCGAGCACGGTGTCGGGAGCCCATTGGCGCTCAAGCGCTTCATCGAAACCTGCGGCGAGTGCGTCCGCCTTGAAGGTATCAAAGTTGGTTGCGTTCATGGTGACTTCCTTTGCGTTAGCTCGCCATAAAATTCAGCAAGCTCTTGTTAAATTCTGCCGCATGCGACAGGTTGAACCCGTGCGGTGCGCCGTTTTTCTAATCGCAAGCCGAGAGCGCAAGGCCAGTACTTGGCTGAGGCACTATGCGCAAGCCTACGCCATCGCCTTTATCCCAATACAAGTAAGTCTTTATGCATAAGGCTGATTAGCCACAAAGTAGGCGATCAACGACGGCGCCTGTGGCAAAAGTGCGTCTGGCGCGCGATCACCGACTATGGCGCGAACGTGCCTGCGCAGCGCTCATTTAGGTAGAGCCGTATCGAGTTGGACGCCGTTGCCGCCGTCGGTGCCATCCACACGCCGCGCGTGGCACCAGTCAGATTCACGCCCTGAGTAACGGCCGCGCCCTTGAAGCCCAGCAAGGCACGCAGCAGTATGACTCCGTCACGTGCAGCAGTCACAACGCCGTCGCCGTCAATATCCCAATGCCGGTCAATCAGCATCGCCGAGGCCAAATCCCCCTGATCTGACGACAGGCCAAGTGTGGGCGCTGAAATACCGAGCATGAATCGCAGGATTGTCCTGCCATCGACTGTAGCGTTGGGGGTTGCCCCGGACATGCTCAGCGTGCACCCCTGCGGCGCAAAGCTTGACGTGAGCCCGTAGATGCCGACGCCCGTGGCGAAATAATGCCCCACACGCAAGTAGTAGGTACCCGTCGGCAGCAACCGGCTCAGCGCAAAGTTCGGGGCCGGATCATCGTCGCTAAAAGCAATCTGGGTGATACCGTCACTGGCATAAAGCGTACCCGTGGTGTCGGTGCTACCTGTGCTGCCTAGGGCCAGGCGACCTGTTGACGGCGTAACGAAACGGAACCAGTCCTCGTCGCCCGCAATCCCGACCACGCCGGACAGGCTGCCGTTGATCGGCGCTGAGTACGCCGCCGCAGGCGTGTTGCCGTAGTCATCGATGTAGACGATATTGATCGAGTCGCTTGATCCATCGCTGGGCGAGCTGGTTGTGCCCGCGCTGCGAATGTATGCGGTGATGTACCAACGCCCTGTATACCCCGGTGGCAGAGGTAACACAGGGCCGCTGTACTGGTTGAGCCCCGACGGTACCGACGCGGTTGTCGTCGTCGTAATGTATGTATAGGTACCGGCGAACGAACCCGGCGAATCGGTGAGGTACCACTCGATCGGAAAATTGGTTTCAGTCGTGTTGTTGAAGTTGTTGAGCACATATGAGCTGATGCGCAGCGTTGCGCCTGATTGAAACGCATATGTGCTGCTCATTGCGCGGGCGGTGGCCGGGCCGCTAACAGAAACTGCGCGAATGGCGACGTTCTTTTCATATCGCGCCTTGGGCGGCCACTTGGCGCGGGCGCCAGTCGCATCGTCCGGCCACGGATGCCAGCCGAGACCTGTGTTGTAGGGCTGCATCACTGCCGCATCCGTGGAATGACCCAGACCAAAACCATGCCCAAGCTCATGAAAAATAACTTCACGCGATGAGTTTCCGCTCACCAAGTTATGTCGAACCGACCGGTCGTCCAACGAAAAGGTATAGGAGGGGTTGAGGAACACGTCGGACTCATGGCTCCAGTTTGAGCAGTAGCGATTGATTTCGATGCCGAGGAAGTATTCGATCGTCCACTCCAGGCAATAGGTTGAGGTCAGCGTGACACCCAGCGTCGACGAGCCCCAGGTGTATGCGTACATCGACTGAAGCGACGCGCTGCTAGGGAAACCACCCATGTCGTTGTAGCCGTTCTTGCCGTAGGAGCCTGTCGGCGTGGTGAGGACGCGAAAGTGATCGGCATACTTGTTCCACTCAGCCATCAACGACTGGTCGACTTGGTAATAGCTCCCAAACGTCGACGGGTACGGATTCCACAACCGGTCTCCGTTGTCGATCAGCGTGTATTTAGCCGCTTCGGCCCCGGATACGGCAGCGCGCGGCGTCGCACCCGGACAGCGTACACCGTTCGATTGCGGCTCGGCCAGCGGGTTGGCTGTGCAATCAACCGCCACCGTTCGGGTCAGAGGCTCCGTGAAGTCGGCGACGGCTGTGGGCAATGGCTCGCGTGCGATCAAATCGCCGCGACCATGAAGCTCGGTTCGCAAGTTGCCGCGCCGCGCCGAACGGCTGTCGACGGACGTGGTGCGTACGACGTTTGCCAGCGATTCGATAAAGGTGTTGAGCTTGATCTGATCATCGAAAAACCATTTTTCGTGAGCCTTCTGACCGTCAGCCGCGCGTATCCTGCGTTCAATGGCAGAGACCACGCGCTTGCCGTAACCTGCCAGCCCGGTTGCCGCATCAACCGCAGTAACGCTGCCGATGGTCATGCCGGTCGCATCCGTCGCGATGGCGGTTTCCGTCGTCAGCAATTTCACTTGGAACACACCCTGCGGCCCTTCGACTGGCAACCAAACGCGGGCAGCGCTGGCATCACCAGCAACGGGCTCAAGCAACACGACCAATCGATCGCCGATCTGCGGATAACTGATCCCGGCGACAACAATGCCTTCATGCGCCGCCACGTGACCGCCGTACAGCGAAAAAACGACTGAATCGCCGTCCAGTGGACAGTCGCCGACGCTGCTGACGTCGGTCAGCGTGTATGTCGTGAAGTAGCCAGCGCCGACGCGCCGGGGATCGCTGCGCGCAACGGTTCCAGACGCCACACAACTGGAGAGTTCCGCAAGCGTCTGTATCGCAACCGGTACCGCGCTGTATGCCCCAACTGGAGCTACGATACCGGCCAGCACGGCACCCGCCAATGCCGCGCACCAGCGCTCAAGCTGACCTAGGCCACCACAACGATCCCGCGATGATTTCACTATAGCCCCCGTTTTTTGACTGCAATTTAGCGCGAATATCAAGCTGTATCACTATACCCGATACCGCGTAAGCTTTGCCCTATCCGACCAGGTAGCAGTTAACGACATTGACCCTCCCGTGGCGTTCAGGCATTCCGCCGAAATCTGCCACAAGCGGATACCGCTTGAACGCGTCAAAGCGGGCGGTATTTATAAGAACGCCGATGCCGCAAGTGCGCCGACCTGTGTCATCGGATCGGCCCTAGTAAACGCATTGAGTATTTCGCGGATGGCCATGACGCACAACACGGCCGCAGCCAGTCGAATCGGCAGCACTGTTGCGAAAGGTTTTGCATGAGAGTGCCGCTTAGCGACCACCAAATAAGGGCACAAAAAAACCACCTCAAAAGGTGGTTTGTCTGTTGGCGGAGACGAAGGGATTCGAACCCTTGATACAGCTCATCACCGTATACTCCCTTAGCAGGGGAGCACCTTCGGCCACTCGGTCACGTCTCCGTTAGCCAATGATTATAGCGGGTTTGCGCAACTAAGCGGGCGTCTTGTCGAGGTCGAAGGCCTTGTGCAGCGCGCGCACCGCTAGCTCCATGTATTTGTCGTCGATGACCACTGAAATTTTGATTTCACTAGTAGAGATCATCTGAATGTTGATGCTTTCCTTTGAAAGCGTTTCGAACATCAGAGCTGCGATGCCCACATGGGAGCGCATGCCGATGCCGACGACCGACACCTTGGCGCACTTAGCGTCGCCGATAACCTGTTTCGCATGAATGACGTCCTGCACTTCGTGCTTCAAAACGTCGAGCGTTTTTTGCAGCTCGTTTCGATGCACAGTGAATGAAAAATCCGTGGTCCCGCCCACGCCGGCGTTCTGGATAATCATGTCGACGTCGATGTTGGCCTTGGCCACCGGGCCTAAGATGGCGAACGCGATGCCCGGCTTGTCGGGCACGCCGAGCACGGAAACTTTCGCTTCGTCGCGGTTGAAGGCAATGCCGGAGATGATGGCTTGTTCCACGTTTTCGTCTTCCTCAAAACTGATCAATGTGCCGCTGCTGGCCTCAACCGCGATGGGAATCATCGGATCGGTGAAGCTGGACAGCACGCGCGTCGGGACTTTGTATTTGCCAGCAAATTCGACCGAGCGAATTTGCAGAATTTTTGACCCGAGAGAGGCCATTTCCAGCATCTCTTCGAAGGTCACGGTTTTCAACGGGCGAGCATCGGGTTCGACGCGCGGATCGGTGGTGTAGATCGCGTCGACGTCGGTGTAGATCAGACACTCGCTGGCCTTCATCGCAGCAGCAACTGCGACCGCCTGCGTATCCGATCCACCGCGTCCGAGCGTGGTGATGTGACCATCGTCGGTCACGCCCTGAAAGCCGGTGATGACCACCACTTTATTCAGCGCCAGATCAGCGCGAACGCGCACGTCGTCAATGCTCGTAATGCGCGCCTTGGTGTACGAATTGTCCGTACGAATCGGCACCTGCCAGCCGCAATAACTTACCGCATCAATGCCTTCCGCCTGCAACGCAATGCAAAGCAAACCAACAGAGACCTGCTCGCCGGTGGAGGCGATCATGTCGAGCTCGCGCGGACTTGGGTTCGGATCGACTTCTTTAGCCAACGCCAGCAGACGATTGGTTTCGCCAGACATGGCAGACGGCACGACCACCATCTGATAGCCCGCACGATGCCATTTGGCGACGCGTTTCGCGACATTCTTGACGCGCTCGACCGAGCCCATCGAAGTGCCGCCGTATTTGTGAACGACTAGGGACATGATTTTCTCTGTAACTTGTTCGTAGGGTGGGCAACTTGTTGCCCACGTACCAGACTCGTGAATTGACGCGTGGGCAAGCGAGTTGCCCACCCAATGGTCAGGAGTGCGTGTTCTTCAAATTCGCTTGAAAACAAGCGTCGAGTTGGTGCCGCCAAAACCAAAACTATTGGACATCACCACATTGACTTTAGCCTGACGCGCCGTGTGGGGCACGAGGTCGAGGTCTACCGCCGGGTCCTGTTTGTGCAGGTTGATGGTCGGTGGAATCACGCCGTGATGCAGCGCGAGAATGGTGAACACGGCCTCGATACCGGCCGCCGCGCCGAGCAAATGGCCGGTCATGGATTTGGTGGAGCTGACCATCAGTTTTTTAGTGTGATCGCCGAACGCGGCCTTGACTGCCGTCGCCTCAGCGATATCGCCCAGCGGCGTCGAGGTGCCGTGTGCATTGACGTAATCAATCTCGGACGCATTCAGGCTCGCGTTGCGCAGCGCGTTGCTCATGCAGCGACGCGCGCCATCGCCGTCTTCGCGCGGGGCGGTGACGTGATAGGCATCGCCCGATACGCCGTAGCCAGCGAGCTCGCAGTAAATTTTTGCACCACGCGCTCTGGCGTGTTCGTACTCTTCGATCACGAGAACCCCAGCGCCTTCGCCGAGCACAAAGCCGTCGCGATCCACGTCCCACGGACGGCTTGCTCCTGCCGGGTCATCATTGCGCGTTGAGATGGCACGTGCGGCGTTAAATCCGCCGATGCCGAGTTCGCAAATAGCAGCCTCTGAGCCACCCACAACCATCACGTCAGCATCGCCGTATTCAATCTTTCGCATGCTTTCGCCGATGGAGTGATTGGCGGTGCTGCATGCGGTAACAACAGCGAGATTCGGGCCCTGAAAGCCATACTCAATCGAGATCAAACCCGAGATCATGTTGATGATCGAACCGGGGATGAAAAACGGCGAAATTTTGCGCGGGCCACCAGCGAGATAGGCAGCGTACGTTTCCTGAATGAGCGGCAAACCGCCGATGCCGGAACCAATCGATAGGCCATAGCGATCAGGGTAAGCCGGGTTTGCCGTGATACCTGCATCGGCAAGCGCTTCTTTTGCGGCCGCGATGCCGTAATGAATGAAGCTGTCATAGCGACGCGCCTCTTTGCCCGACATGTACTTTGTAGCGTCGAAGCCCTTCACCTCGCCCGCGATGTGCGTGTTGAACGCGGTGGAGTCAAAGCGGGTGATGGGGCCGATGCCGGAGCGCCCGTTGATGATGGAGTCCCACGCGGAAGGCGCATCAATGCCTACCGGGCTGATCACGCCCAGTCCGGTCACTACGACGCGGCGCTGTCTAACTATCATGTTGATTACTTTTCAAATAAGCAAAAAGGCGGCACTATGGCCGCCTTCGTTTGTACGCTCAAGGGCGGGCCCTGGTTTCTTCAGCGCTTATTTCTTGTCTATTTCTTGTGACTGGTGACGTAATCAATCGCCAACTGCACGGTGGTAATTTTTTCGGCTTCGTCGTCCGGAATTTCCGTGCCGAACTCTTCTTCAAGCGCCATCACCAATTCGACTGTGTCGAGCGAATCGGCACCAAGGTCGTCAACAAATGACGATTCGTTTTTGATGTCGCCTTCAGCTACGCCAAGTTGGTCGGCAACAATTTTTCTAACGCGGGCTTCGATATCACTCATGGCAAATCCTTAGTGGATCCTTTTATGAAAAGCGGCAAGAAGCCGATTAACCAGAATTTTAACAAACGAAATGCGGCACCGCGTGTCAAAGAGCCCAATTCAAACTCGGTACAAATCCGCGCATCTTCGTCGAAATTACGCGAAATACATGCCACCGTTCACGTGCAGCGTCGTACCGGTGACATATCCAGCACCGTCACCACACAAAAATTTAACGGCTTCGGCGATGTCTTGAGGGCTTCCGAGCCGTCCCGCCGGGATCATTTCAACGAGTTTTGTGCGTTGCGCTTCGGGCAACGCCTGCGTCATATCGGTATCAATGAAGCCCGGCGCGACGAGATTCACAGTGATGCCGCGCGAGCCCAACTCGGCGGCAAGTGACTTGGTGAGGCCAATCAGACCCGCCTTCGCTGCGGCGTAATTCACCTGCCCCGCGTTGCCCATCGAACCCACCACAGAGCCGATATTCACCACGCGACCGAAGCGCGCTTTCATCATGGCGCGACTCACGGCTCGCGTTAGTCGAAAGACGCTTTTAAGGTTGGTGTCCATCACCGCATCCCAATCGTCATCCTTCATGCGCATCAGTAATGTGTCACGCGTGATGCCCGCGTTGTTGATCAGGATGGCGATTGCACCCTCCTTCGACTCAATGTCTTTGATCACGCCATCAATGGCTGTGGCGTCGGTGACGTTGAGCACGATGCCGCGTCCACCATGAGCAGCGAGCGCGGCAGTGATCTTGTCTGCGCCGTCTTGTGTGGTTGCGGTGCCGACGACTTTTGCGCCCGCCTCGGCAAGCGTTTGCGAAATCGCAGCACCGATCCCGCGCGTGGCGCCGGTAACAAGGGTGACTCTGTTATTCATTGTTTTTTACGTTTGAATTGAAATGAAGTGGATCGTGCGCACTAATAGCGTATTTTCGCCGATGCGAGCAACGCGATTGGATATCGTGCGCATCGCGTGAATTATCTTAGAGGTAGAAGTATCTCAAGCCGCAATCGGTTCACATTGTTAACCGGGCGATACAAGCCACCGCAAACCCGTGCGGTGAGCAGTGCCAACATTGAGCGTGAGCGCAGTTTGTGAGAACCTTCGTGCTTAAAAGCGTGTTCCTGCTGCTTACGCATCATGAGACTTGTTTTCAATTCGCTGTCAGATGACTGTAGGCGCACGATATCGTGATCGAACGAAAAGTAAAGATGACTGCCACCCCGTGTTTCACCAGCCGATTGCTGGCACTGACCATTCTCTTTTGCGGATTGACCTATCCCCTGTTTGCAGCGACACAAACCACCGCGCCAGTCACCACGCTGCGAATCGTCGGAGGCCTTGCTACCGGCAATCGTTACTCCAAATTCGAGCGACCATTTTGGGTCTCTGAGTTATCCAAACTAAGCGGCGGAAAGTTCACCGCTGAGATCGTGCCGTTTGATCGAGCCGGCGTGCCCGGCTCCGATATGTTGCGGATGATGCAACTCGGCGTGATCCCGTTTGGTACTGCGCTGTTCAGCCAGATGGCCATTGAGGCACCGCAATTTAACGCACCCGATCTGGCGGGACTCAATCCTGATATGCAGAGCGTTAGAAACGCTGTCGCTGCGTTTCGTCCGTATCTTGAAAAATCTCTGCAAGAGCGCTACGGAGTCGAGGTATTGGCCGTTTACGTCTATCCGCCGCAAGTGCTGTTCTGCAAAAAGCCCTTCGCCAACCTTTCTGATCTCACCAAACGCAGGATCAGAGTGGCGAACGCTACGCAGGCCGACTTCATTGAGGCGCTCGGTGCGATCCCCTTTCGTACCGAGTTTGCCGACATCATGAACAGCATGAACGCAGGCAATACGGATTGCGCCATCACGGCTGCCATGGCTGGTAACACGCTCGGCTTGCACGAGATCACGAGCCACATTCACAGTTTGCCGATGACCTGGGGTTTGTCGGTGTTTGCGGTAAATGTTGCGACTTGGCACTCGCTCAATCCGGAGCTGAAAGCGTTACTCAAACGAGAGCTGCCAAAACTCGAAAGAGCAATCTGGGAGGAGTCAGAGCTTGACGCCATCGAAGGGATTGTCTGCAACACGGGGGGTGCGGGTTGCACGAACGGACGCAAGGGTCGCATGATCGCCGTGCGCACTAGCGAGAGCGACGAGCAGCGGCGTAAGCAGATCTTTTCAGGCACCGTATTGCCGCGTTGGGTGCAGCGTTGCGGCGTGTCGTGTACGACGGTGTGGAATCAAACCGTTCGCGCCGTGGTGGACGTTGCGCCGCCGCAGCCGAAATGAGTTTCGGGATTTAGCGTGCCTGCCTTTCGTCGCATTAACTTGGCGGTGACAACCGGCGTTGCGCTTCTGAGCACGGCGGTCATCGTCGTTACCACCACACTCATTTATCAGGATAAGCGCTCTTCACTGTCGGCGGCGCATCGCGAGGTGACGCGTGCGGCTAACAATGCGGAGGCATCGTTCAACCGCAGCCTGCTCGGGGTAGATTTATTGCTGGCAGAAACCGGCAATCTAATCACACTGCCCGACGCGTTGCGACCCGCGCTGGATGATGAACGCAACCTGCGACTGCTGCGCGGTCTGGCCACTGCGAATCTGGCGGTGCGCCATATCTCCGTGCTCGGCACAAGCGGGGCGGTGATGATTTCGTCTGACGAAAACGCGCTGCGATTGGGCATTGAATTACCCGCCAATTTTTTGCGGGACGTGCTGGCACAAACAGTACCCGCATTGAGCATCAGCGCCCCCAGCATGAGCTTTTCGCGATCTGAGCGGGTACTGTACATGGCGCGCCCCATTATTTTGGGCAAAGGCATCCCGGCAGTGGTGGTGGCCGAGGTGAGCATTTCAGCCATGTCTGACGCTATATCGCGTGGCGTGGACAACAGTGGTTTTGAAATCACGCTGGAGCGCGGCAACGGTGAGCTGCTGGCGAGCGTACCGCTGCAACAAGAGCGGCTCGGCAACCTACTCTCACCGGTGTTGACTGCCACGACGGGAGCCGACCGTCCGGTGATTGACCAGAGGGCACGCCTCAGCGATGTGGCGGGCCTAATCGTTGCCCGACCGACGCTGTATCCGAACCTGCTGGTCGCCGCTGGCATGAGCATGGATGCGGCGCTGATCGAATGGCGGCAGAACCGCGCGTACGTGTTGGGCGGTGCGACGGGCTTTCTGCTTATGATTTTCTTGGTGGGCGCGATATCGCGCAGTTACCTGCGCAGATTGACTCACGCCAGACAAGAAATCGCGCAGTCGAAAGCGACGGTGGATCAGGCGCTCGACAGCATGGTCGGCGGTTTTTTGCTGCTCGATAGCGACGGCAATGTGGTCACCTGGAATCAGCGCTTCCTGAAAATTCATCCGTGGCTCGACGGCGTAATTTCGCGTTCGTCCCATTACCGCGCGTGCCTTGAAATGACGGCCGAGCGGACGCTGCCAAACGCTGGTGCAGACGCCGTTAATGCATGGGTAACGCAACACGCCACCGTCAGTCAAATGGCGGCTTCTGAACATGAGCATCAGTTTCCTGACGGGCACGTCGTCCGGGTGTCAGAGCGTCGTACGCCCGATGGCGGCTACGTCAGCTTGTATTGGGATGTGACGGAGCGCAAACGTGAGCAGGTTGCGGTGCTTGCCAGTAAGGCGCAGTTGCAGGCCACTATCGACGCGATTCCTGATTTTCTTTATGAGGCAAATCTGGAGGGCCACTATCACAGCTATCACTCGGGCGACCCCGAGCGTCGCGGTAAGCAGTTGAAAGCACTATTTAGCAAACGAATAGAAGATTTGCTGCCGCCGGATGCGGTGCGAGTGGTGATGGACGCGCTGACCGAGGCCAATGTGCAGGGCATGTCGACCGGCAAACAATTTGCCTTCAATTCCGGGGATGGCAATAAATGGTTTGAGCTGTCGGTGTCGCGCAAACCTGTTGTGAACGGCGAAGCACCGCAATTTATCGTCATCTCGCGCGACATCACCGCTTCGCGGGTCGCGGCTGCCGAGATTGAACATCTTGCGTTTTATGATCCGCTGACCGGTCTGCCCAACCGGCGTCTGTTGATTGATCGGCTGAAACAAGCGCTCGCCACCAGCGGGCGTCGCGGTCATGAAGGCGCGCTGTTGTTTATTGATTTGGATAACTTCAAAGCGCTCAACGACACGCGCGGCCACGAGATGGGCGACCAGCTACTGCTGCAAGTGGCGGAACGGTTGACCGGCTGCGTGCGCAAAAGCGATACGGTGGCGCGTTTGGGAGGGGACGAGTTCGTAGTGATACTTGAAGACTTGGGACCGCGCACGCCAGATTCAGCGGCGAAAGCGGGGATCGTCAGCGAGAAAGTATTGTTAACGCTTAATCAACCGTATTTGCTTGACAACAACGAGCACGCCAGCACGGTGAGCATGGGCGTTACGCTGTTTAGCAGCGCGGGTGACGCACCCGATGACTTGGTGAAGCAGGCTGACATCGCCATGTATCAAGCGAAAGCGGCGGGACGTAACGCGTTACGTTTCTACGACCCGGAGATGCAGTCCGCCATCACTGGACGCGTGCAGCTCGAACGCGACATCCGTTCAGCCATCACGCGGGACCAATTCGTGTTGCACTTTCAACGGCAGGTGACGCACGATGGTCGGACCGTGGGTGCGGAGGCGCTGATCCGTTGGCCGCATCCAACGCGGGGCATGGTGATGCCCGGCGCGTTCATCCCGATCGCGGAAGAAACAGGGCTGATTGCGCCAATTGGATTGTGGGTGCTCGACACCGCCTGCATGCAGCTCAAAGTGTGGGAGGGCGACGCGAAAACGCGCGATTTGCAACTCTCGATCAACGTCAGCGCACATCAGTTCCGGCAAGCTAACTTTGTCGAGCTGGTGGCGAGCACGCTGCGTCGCACGGGGGCCAGAGCCAACTCGTTGACGCTGGAGCTGACCGAGAGCGTCATGCTGGAGAGCGTTCAGGATTCGATTGAGAAGATCAAATTGCTGGGTCAAATCGGCGTTCGCTTCTCAATTGACGACTTCGGCACCGGACATTCGTCGCTGGCCTACCTTTCAACGCTGCCCATCGCGCAGCTAAAAATCGCGCAACCGTTTGTTGACAATATCGGCACCAATCCGAGCGGTGCCGTGATCATTCAAACCATCATTGGCATGGCGCAAAACTTGGGGCTGGAAGTGATTGCCGAAGGCGTAGAAACCGAAGCGCAGCGAGCATTTTTAGAAGCCCACGGCTGCTTGTTGTGTCAGGGCTACTTGTTCGGCAGACCGGTGCCTATTTCGGAATTTGAGCGTTCCATTTAGGCGACGCTTAGTCCGCTCTGGCCCCCGACGCCTTGACGACACGCTGCCACTTTGCGATGTCGTTTCGAATGAGCGTGGCGTAAGCCTCCGGCGTATTGCCGACCACGTCAAAGCCCAGTTGCGCCACTCGCTCCCGAATGTCTGGCAAGGCAAGCACCGCCACCGTGTCGGCGTGCCATTTGGCGAGTAGCTCCTTTGGCGTTCCTGCGGGCGCAAACAGGCCGAACCATGCCAGCGATTGGTAGCCCGCAACCGTATCCGAGACCGGCGGCACTTCAGGGGTCGCGGCAAAACGCGTGGTGGTGGTCACCCCAAGCGCGCGCACCTTGCCTGACTTGATGTGCGGCAGGATTGGCGGCAGGTTGCCGATCATGAGCTGAACCTGCCCTGCGATGACATCAGTAATCGCCGGACTCGACCCTTTGTAAGGAACATGTGTCATGTCGATGCTGGCAAGGGTTTTCAGCATTTCGCCATTCAGATGGGCAGACGAGCCATTGCCGCCCGAGGCGAACGAATATTTGCCAGGCTCCTTCTTCGCCAGGGCGATGAACTCGGCCACGGTTTTCGCGGGCACGGCCGGGTTCACCACAAAAACGTTAGGCGCGGATGCAACCAGCGTAATCGGAGAGAAGTCACGCACAACGTCGTATGACAGCTTGGGGTAGAGCGCCTGATTGATGGCGTGTGAACCGGCATTCCCCATGATGACCGTGTAGCCGTCGGCAGGGGCTCGTGCCGCAGCTTCAGTGCCCACCACACCGCCTGCGCCGGGTCGATTCTCGATCAGCACAGGTTGGCCCCAGCGCTCGGTGAGTTTCTGGGCAATGGCTCTCGCCAGAATGTCCGAGCCGTCGCCCGGCGTGCTCGGCACGATGATCTTTACCGGTTTCGATGGAAACGGCTGACCAGAAGCCGTACACGCCAACAATGCAGCGAGAACCGCCGCGCACCACTGTTTCATTTCGAACCTCCTGCTTGGTTTATCCAGCTTAGGATCATTATCCTTGCTGCATGAAAATCCACAGCCTCACATTCCACGTTCTGCATGTCAGCAACAAAACCAACTGGTCGTTTGTGCGCGTTGACGCACACTCAGGTCTTGTGGGCTGGGGCGAATGCTCGCTGAACGGTTGGGAAACATTGCAGCGTGAATACGTTACGCAATTTGCGCCTGCCGTCATCGCAACAGACATCAATTCTGTTGTCGATGTTTCAAACGTTTGTGTGCTGCATCTGCACTCTCCCGGCGGTTTGATCGAGCATTCCGTCAAAAGCGCCTCGGAGCAAGCGTTGCTGGACATACTGGCACAGGCAGCGGGTGTTCCGCTCTGGGGGTTGTTTGGTGAAGCCAAGCGATCAGGCGTCGCGGTCTACGCCAACATCAATCGCGCCACGCAGACGCGAACGCCAGAAGGCTTTGCCGCGAGCGCGTCCGCTGCGATCCATGCGGGCTTTGGTGCTATCAAGCTTGCGCCATTCGATGGGGTATTGCAGACTAATGCCGAAACCAACGGTGGTCACAAACTGATCGATGCCGCGCTCGCCCGCATCCGCGCCGTACGCGAGGCGGTAGGTTTTGACGTAAAGGTCATGGTCGACTGCCACTGGCGGCTCACGCCGAAAACCTCGCGTCGCGTACTCGACGAATTGCGTGACGTGAAACTGCACTGGCTCGAATGCCCGATCAGCGAACACTCGCCATGGCATGCGGACATCCGCGCGATCCGCAGCTACGCCAACGCGCAGGGTGTGCGCCTCGCAGGCGCAGAAATGCAATCTGAGGTTGAAGGCTTCCGCCCCTTCATTGAAGGCGGCCTCTACGACACGATCATGCCGGACGTGAAGTATTGTGGCGGCGTTGGCCCGCTGTTGCGTATTGCGGAACTGGCCTCGAAACACGGCGTGCAGACTGCGCCGCACAATCCCACCGGCCCAATCTGCAATTTCGCGAGTTTGCAAGCGTGCATTGCCGGGAGCGGCTGCGATTTTCTTGAGCTTCAGGTGGGCGAGAGCGCGCTTTTTACAACTGCTGTGCAGGGCTCAGTACCCGCGTTCGAGCGGGGCCGATACGCCGCCCCGAGCGCTGCCGGAATCGGCGCGTCGGTCGACATGGGTAAATTTGACCGCCATCCGTTCGCGCCAGTCAGCGGCGGACTGGATCCTTCACTGGGGTGAATGCATCCCATTTCCTGGTGAACGATCACACATAGCTTTTGGCTGAAACCCTTATTAGGTTTGGGATAACGGGCTGGGTGCGGCTGTGCGCCAGCCTGGCGCGCAAAAGGAAACCATCGAAATCGCGAGCGCCGAGTTGGCCGTGTACAGGCAGCGGCCGGGCACAAGGACTACGAGTCATACCGCGCAGAGATCAAAGCCGAGCCTGTGATCGACCGCAATAGCGGTGGTCGCCCCAGAAAATGCCTGATCCGCGCAAGGTGCGAGAACGACTCGTTACAAACAACCTAAACAACTGTACACGGCTGGATTACCATCCGTCAAGGTAACGCCTTTGCGCGTCACGCACGATGGCGATGCCTGAGCCGATGTCTGAGTTTCAACTGGCTTTCCGTAAAGCCTTGTGAAGCCCCTGTTTTTCTAGCCAAAATGTTTTTTCAATTTCGAGGGAGTAACCACGATGAACAGATTCTTAGTTTCCGCACTCACGGTTGCCGTGACCTGCGCGTTTGCAGTTTCCGGCACTCTGGCGGCAACCAGCAAGAGCAGCAGCTCATCGCGCAGCAGCAGTTCAAGCTCCAGCAAAAGCTACAGCAGCTCGGGCAAGCAGGTGGCCAAATCCACGCGCAGCGGCAACACCACGCGGCACACGTCCACCACCGGTCGCTCGCTCGGCAAATCCACCACCAGCGGTAACACCACGCGCCACGTCAATGCGTCCGGCAAGTCGGTGGGCAAATCGGTCACGTCGGGCAATACGACCAAGACCTACAACGCGCAGGGCAAGATGGTCAGCAAGTCCACTACCAGCGGCAACACGACGACTCATCGCAACACGTCGGGCAAGAAAACGGGTACGACCAAGGGCGGGTAGGGCTAGGTCGTCACGGTCGCAAGGCGGGCGCAACCTTCGCATTAAAGGAGGCAAGTGCTCGGACGATTGCAGGATCGAGATGCAAATTCGTCGGCGCGTTGTCCAAACTTCCGAAATCAGATCCCAAACCATCTGGACTTGGCGGATATTCGATGGCCTGATCAGGTAAGACGCCATTACCGTGTATCGCGCTTCCTGAGGGACGATGCATCTGTGAGGTTGCGATCATCACCATAACTCGTCCCACCATGGGCATTGGGTTCTGCACAACTCCAGCTCCGGCTGTTTTCGCGCCGACAATAACAGCGCGATTTGCGTCCTGTAGCGCTGCGGCGAACGCCTCGGCACCGGACGCGGTCGATTCGGACACTAGAACAGCGAGCGGCATTTCTTTGAGCTCGGTTGCAAAGTCAGTAGCTGTTACACGCGGTCTTGGTAGCGACAGGTCGTTGGCACGCAATTTCTTCAGCACGGCGTCGTTCCGTCCGCGCATTTCTACTACAGGTTCGCCAACTTTAAGAAAGAGCGAAGCCGTGCCTGCGGCAGCCTCCAGAATTCCGCCTTGGTTGGTTCGCAGGTCAATCACAAGCCCCGAAAGTTTTTGTCCATGCTTCTTTCGAAGCGCCTGCAACTGCTCGACGACGGCGTGATATCCAAACTCCTGCATAGCGCCTATTGCCAAGTACCCCCAACCACCCTCGAGTAAATGTGAACGCACCAACGGTTTCGTAACTACCGCTCGGCGTATGTTGACGGAACGCGTCTCCCCTGACCCTTTGTGGAGAAAACGGACAGCAGCATTCGATCCCACATCGCCGCGAAACGAATACAAAACCTCGGCGTCACTGAGTCCGGCCAAAGCGCGTCCATCAATATCCAAGAGCAGATCGCCACGCGCAAGTCCTGCGACCTGCGCTGGAGATTCATCAATGGTCGATATGACCACCGCACCATCCGCACGTGATCGGAACGAAGTACCAAGTGAGCCTGGAAATCTTCGGCCTGTCATTGCCTGGAGTTCGCTATAACCGACAAAAGCGCGTGGGGATAAGCGCAGCGCGCTCGCAACTCCGCGTGCGCACAACTCCGCAGACAGTCCAACATCGCGCTCAGGTATTTTGGAAAACGCGTCCTTCAGCGCTTCTATTCGTGGAGTAGAAGGCGATGGCGAAATTGCCAGCGCGCTGTAGCAGGGCGTTAGCAGGGATGATTCATCGATCCCGTACAGGTAGTCGCGCTCGATGTTGCCAACTAGTTGGCTGATTGCATTGGCAGCGTCAATCCCTTTAACAATTCGCTCTTGTGCATTAGAAACCAACGCACATAAAGCAAAAAACAAAGCTAGCGGCAGCTTCGCCGCCATGCCGCGGCCTACACGCTGGGAACGCTCGAAAGACGGAATGGGCATAGAACTAGCCCTGTAATTCCACCAAAGCCGCATCAAAGCTCACCTTGTCCGCCAGCGACAAACATTTCACGTTAGGCGCGATGCGTTTGACCATACCTGCAAGCACTTTGCCGGGACCGCATTCGATGATGTGGGTGACGCCTTGCATGGTCATTTTTTCGATGGTTTCGATCCAGCGCACGGGTTTGAACAATTGCTCGGCGAGCACGAGGCGGATAGCCGCTGCGTCGCCAGCGACGTCGACCGTTGCGTTATGCAGGACGGCAATTTTCGGAGGCTGAAAATCGGCACGATTTAAGGCAATGGCCATCGCTTCGGCTGCGGGGCGCATGAGTTCACAGTGGCTAGGCACGCTCATCGGCAAGAGCAGCGCGCGCTTGGCGCCTGCGGCTTTGGCGAGCACGATGGCGCGCTCGACAGCGCTCTTATGACCGCCGATGACGATCTGGCCCGGTGCGTTCAAATTGCAGCAAGATACGACCTCGCCTTCGCTGGCTTGCTCGCACACTTGCGCGAGCACATCGGGCTCGATGCCGAGCACGGCAGCCATGCCGCCGATGCCCGCAGGCACAGCATTCTGCATCGCTTCTGAGCGGGCCTTGACAAGCTTCATCGCGGCGTCGAAATCGAGCGAACCCGACGCGACCAGCGCTGCATATTCGCCGAGACTGTGACCGGCAAGCAGCGATGGTTTGGGCCCGCCCGCTGCGAGCCACGCGTTCCACACCGCGACGTCTGCGGCGAGCATTGCGGGCTGGGTGTTGGTGGTGATGTTCAGCGAATCGACGGGGCCGTCTGCCATCATCGCCGTAATTGGTGTACCGAGTGCGACATCAGCCGCAGCAAGGGTTTCGTCGATTTGTGCGAGGCCAGCGTAGCCCGCCATCATGCCCACCGATTGCGAGCCCTGACCGGGAAAAACGAATGCAATTTTCATAATAGCTTTTTGTTGTAACGCCCATTCTTATTGGGCATGGAGTAAATAAAAGGCATTTATCGACTTTATGTGGAATAGCGGTATATGCCCATGTCAAATAAGCGTTTCACGTAAAAGCTGATGCTTAGACAACGACGTCCAAATTGTGACTGCGAGCGAATTCTGCCGCGTTCATTTTTTGGCCGCCGTCGGGTTTGAGCCGCATCACTTCAATCTGCCCACCCTGCGCATTGATGAAGATGGAATCAACGGTCAATCGCGAAATTTCACCCGGCTGGCCACGCGCCGCGCCGAAGGTTCGCAGCACATGTTTGCGGCTGTCGAACAGGCGCACTTTGATGCCGCCGAGCATGCACCATGCGCCGGGTGCCGGGTTCGCCGCGCGGATAAGGTTGTAGACCTGATCGACCGGATTGGCCCAATTAATTTTCGATTCTGCGTCGCGAAACCAGCCTTCGTAGCTCGCGTTCGTGTCGTCCTGCTCGGTCCGTTGATATTTGCCAGAAACAACCAAATCGGCAGCCTCCAGCAATGCCGCCACGCCGCTCGGAAACAGGTGCTTGAAGTACACGTCGCCCAGCGTATCGTCCGGGCCAATCGCGCACTTCTTTTGCAGGATGACCGGGCCTTCATCGAGCCCGTCGGTCGGACGAAAGATCGTGAGTCCGGTTTCAGTCTTACCCATGGCAATCGGCCAGTTGATAGACGACGGCCCGCGATGCTTCGGCAATAGCGACGGGTGATACTGAATGGTGCCGTGCTTCGGAATGTTCAGCAGCGATTGTGGCGCGAATTGCAACACGTACGCCATGACCGCTAGATCGACGTCGAGCGCACGCAAGGCAGCGGCCGCATCATCGCCGCGTAAACTCGCAAACTGGAGCACCGGCAGGTGCATCGATTTGGCCGCCATGTGCAACGCATCGGGCCGAGCCCCGGGCTTATCGGGCGCGCAAAAAATGGCTGCGACCTGATCGCCTCGCGCAACGAACGCTTCGAGCGTGGCCTTGCCGAAATCCTGTTGGCCAATGATGGCAATTTTCATGATGAGGTTCTGCGGTTTCAACTAAATCAGGGCGTTACGTTAGCGTTTTCGTCCGCGCTTTGCAGGCTTCGGGCTGAAGCCCACGATTTGCTCGATCAGCGCTGCGCCGTCGGCGATCAAAAACTGCTTGAACGCGTCGGCCACCGGTGGCAACCGCTTCTCTTTGCGATGCACGATATACCAGTTCAACATCAGCGGAAAACCGCGCACGTTGAGCACGACCAAACTGCCCGCCTGAATCTCGCGGCCGATAGTGTGTGCCGAGAGAAAACTGATGCCCATGCCCGCGATCACGGCCTGCTTGATCGTCTCGGTGCTCTTGATTTCCATCGCGATTTTCACATCGCGCAAGTCATTGCCAAAGCCCTCTTCCATTGACTTCCAGGTGTCCGAGCCTTTCTCACGAACAATGAATGGCTCGCGCAATACGATGGCTTGCGTAATCTCTGTTTCGCGCGCAAGCCGATGGTCGGACGCGGCCACAATCACATACGGATGCGGCGCAAACGGCACGTTGACGGTGTCGGCATCGGCAGCGTCCGGCGGGCGCACCATGATGGCCAAATCAGTGCGGTTTTCAGCTAATTCTGTGAGCAATTCTTCGCGATTGTGAACACCGAAATTAAACGTCACATTAACGTGGCGACGAGCGAATTCCACCAACAGTCGAGGAAAGAAATAGTCGCCCGCGCTGATCACGGCAACGTTCAACTTTCCACCCGCCACACCGTTGAACTGCGCCATCACCTCTTCCGCCTCCTGAAACTGGCGAAGGATGGAGCGACTGAAGTGCAATAGTTCCACACCAGCGGGTGTGAGAAAAATTTTCTTGCCGAGCTGCTCAAACAACGCCACACCCGCATGTTGTTCGAGCGTTTTAACCTGCGTGGAAACGGCGGGCTGTGTGAGATACAACTCCTCCGCCGCGCGCGAAAAGCTCAGGCGACGGGCGACGGTTTCGAAGACTTTCAGTTGGCGAAGCGTGGCGTTTTTCATCAGTCATTTTCGTTAGCTGCAACCTACTTGATGGCGTCATTCTCGGCGCAGCCGGGAATCCAAAATGTCTTCGTGCGCCGATCATTCAAACGCACCCGCATTAGTCGGCAGTCTGGACCCCCGCCTTTGGCGAGGATGACGGCGGTGAAGCAAGGTGCCACTGTTTATCATAAGTGTTCGTCAATGATTACCACAATAAACTTTAACTATCCTTAATGCAAGTGCGTCCCTATGATTTCTTCAGCCGGTGCCAAGCCAGTTCTTTTATCGAATGTGCGCCGGATATTATGAAAGCCATCAGCCATGCAATCCCAGACCAGCAATGCACAAAATCGCTACTCAAATCAGAGCATTGAAGCCAGCGAAACGCTGCGCAATGCCTACAACGCTGCATTCGACGAACTAGAGCTGGGCTGGCATTGGGGCATATCGCAGTTTCGTGAATTGCAGCGCCACGCCGATGAGCGCTCGCGTATGCATGCGTACCTGTCCGCGCAGCAGCCGCACCTGCTCAAGGTTTACGACGTTGATTTTTTTGTCGATGCCGTTCGTGAAGCAAAAACCCACTATTACCGCAAGCTCGAAGTCACCGGCCACTTGTCGAAGCAACTCGCGACCGCTTAAATTTCAGTCAGCGCACCGCAAGTTAGCTGATAGCTCTAACGCTTTTGCGACGCTTCTGAAATAATCAGCAGAGTTTCTTTTTTACGTTGAAACGCGCAGAGCAGCCCCTCGCCTTATCCGGGTGAACGGGGATCGGTTCGGCAAAACCTCCAACCCACCAAAGTGCAAGGCGCACATAGCGCTTCGCGGGCTTCCCGCCGCGACTGGGTGAAATTTGTGTTTTTTTATGAATCGAGCGCGACATGGTGCACAGATGGGTACGTTTTAGTGTTGCCAACGAAGTTGGTTTCGGTACGCTGAATGACGAAAAAATTCAGGCTTACAGCGGCGACATGTTCATCGGGGCCCTCGCAACGGGGGTGCAGCATTCGCTGGCAGAGGTGAAATTGCTTGCGCCAACGGTGCCAAGTAAAGTGATTGCGTTGTGGAATAACTTCATGGCGCTTGCGGCCAAGCTGGACTTGCAGACGCCACTGGAGCCGCTGTATTTCCTGAAATCCCCCAACTCATACCTGAATCCGGGTGAGCAAATTTGCGCGCCCACAGGCGAACACAAAATCGTGTTTGAAGGCGAGCTGGGCATTGTCATCGGCAAAACATGCAAGGCCGTTAGCGAGGCCGAGGCACAAGGTTACGTATTCGGCTACACCTGTGCGAACGACGTGACCGCCGCAGATATTCTCAACCTCGATCCAACGTTTGCGCAGTGGGTGCGCGCGAAAGGATTCGACACCTTCTGCCCGCTCGGTCCCACCATCGCAACCGGCCTTGATGCAACGACACTACGCGTCAAAACGACGCTCAACGGTCAGGTGCGGCAGGATTTTCCGATCAGTGACATGCGCTTTTCGGTGGCTCGACTGGTCAGCAGCCTGTCGCACGACATGACGCTGTTGCCGGGGGACGTGATCCTGTGTGGCACCTCGGTTGGCGTGGGCTCAATGAAACCGGGCAGCACGGTGGAAGTCGAAATCGACGGCATCGGCACACTCCGAAACACATTCAACTGACATTCGATCAGCACTACTTTTCAGCGAATCACGCGCGACAAAATCGTACGATTCAACCTCACATCAACAAAGCAACAACGAAATGAAAATCGCAATTATTGGAGCTGGTGCCATCGGCGGACTGGTCGGCGCAAAGCTCGCGTTGGCCGGTGAAGATGTCACGTTCGTGGTGCGCGGCGCGAACCTTGATGCCATCAGAAAAAACGGCATCAAACTGATCTCGCATGGCGGCGTCGAACAAATCGCGACTAACGTCAGGGCCAGCAATGATTACACGGCCATCGGCGTGCAAGACATGGTGATCCTCGCCATGAAGGCGCATCAGGTTGAAGGCGTGGTCAACGATCTGCCGACGCTGCTGGGGCCCGAGACGATGGTGGTGACCATGCAAAACGGCATCCCGTTCTGGTACTTCGAAAAACTCGGTGGCCCGCTTCAAGGCACGCGTGTGACGTCGGTGGATCCGACAGGCGTACTGCTCGAAAAAATCCCCGCCGCGCACATCATCGGTTGCGTGGTATACCCCGCGTCCGAGTTGGTTGCACCGGGCGTAATTCAGCATATCGAAGGTGACCGCTTCCCGGTGGGCGAACTTGATGGCTCAATAAGCGAGCGCGTGACCCGCTTATCGGAATGCTTCGTCAAAGCAGGTTTTAAAGCACCGGTCCTCGACAACATCCGCTCGGAAATCTGGTTAAAGCTGTGGGGCAATTTGACCTTCAACCCGATCAGCGCGTTGTCGCATGCGACCCTTGTCGACATCTGCCAATTTCCGCTGTCGCGTACGCTCGCAGCGAGCATGATGAGTGAGGCGCAAGCCGTCGGCGAAAAACTTGGCATCTCCTTCCGCGTCTCACTAGACAAGCGCATCGCCGGCGCTGAAAAAGTGGGCAAACACAAGACGTCTATGCTGCAAGACATCGAAGCGGGTCGCGCGCCGGAAATCGATGCGCTGGTTGGCGCGGTGGTGGAGCTAGCGCGGCTGGTTGAACTGCCTACGCCGCACATCGATACCGTCTACGCGTTGGTCAAATTACTCGCGCAAGGCATTGAGCAGGATAGCAGCTGCGTGCGCATGCAGGGGATTAGCTGAACTTCCGTACAAACGATGCGTCTCTGCGGGTTTGTACCCATGCCACACAGCGCATTGCGGCGTTGTCCCTGTGCACAAATCGCGGAGCGAGACGTTAGCAGTATTGCAACGCACCCTCGGTAAAAAATCATTTCAAAAAATTGACTACGGTCAAGATTTTTTTCTCGGGATAGCGCAAACATTCACTCATAAGTAGCGGCGCACAAAATCGACCACGAATTTGTCCGACCACAACAGTTACACATACAAGGAGCGCAACATGATCAAGCAATCGTTCAGTCCGGCACGCAATGGCCGCAGCATCATCACCGCCTGCGTGGCGGTCGCCATCTCGGCCATGAGCCCCGTCTGGGCCTGGGAGCCAACAAAGCCCGTAGAGTTCGTCGTACCTGCCGGCACTGGCGGTGGGGCCGATCAAATGGCGAGGCTGATGCAGGGCATCATCATCAAGCACAAGCTGCTGAAAGAGCCGATGATTGTGGTCAACAAATCAGCCGGCGCAGGTGCCGAAGGATTTCTTGATATCAAAGGTGCTAAGGGCGATCCGCACAAGATCGTCATAACGCTCTCCAACCTGTTCACCACGCCTATGGCGACGGGCGTTCCATTCAACTGGAAGGACATGACGCCGGTTGCCATGATGGCACTGGATCAGTTCGTGTTGTGGGTCAATGCAGAGTCGCCCTACAAAACGGGTAAAGACTACGTCGCAGCGGTGAAAGCGGCGGGCCCCAGCAAGATGAAGATGGGCGGCACCGGCTCCAAGCAGGAAGACCAGATCCTCACCGTGGGCCTCGAAAAAGCCACCGGCACCAAGTTCATTTACATCCCGTTTAAAGGCGGCGGCGAAGTGGCCGTTCAACTCGTTGGCAAACATATTGATTCAACGGTGAACAACCCGATTGAGGCAGTCGCCCAATGGCGCGCGGGTCAACTGCATCCGCTGTGCGTGTTTGATGATGAGCGTATGCCTTACAAAGCCAAGGTGACGGCAACGCAATCGTGGAATGACATCCCAACCTGCAAGGAAGCGGGCGTTCTAACGGATTACGTGATGCTTCGCGGTATTTTCATGCCCCCCGGCGTCACCGCTGCCCAGACCGCTTTTTACGTCGACTTGTTGAAGAAAATCCGCGATACGCCCGAGTGGAAAGACTACATGGAGAAAGGCGCATTCAACCAGACCTTCATGACCGGTGCCGACTTCACCAAGTGGCTTGATGGCGCAGAAAAGCAGCATCGCACGTTGATGACGGAAGCGGGCTTCCTCGCTAAATAACTATTCGGGCAGCTTCTCTGCCCGATGCAGCACATAGACTTGTCCGGGCTTGCAGGCGCAATCTACATTGTGTCTGCTTGATGACGCGCGGCATTGCAACCGTGTTAACGACAGATTGAACGGAGTTCCAGATGAACCCTAGCGATACATCAAACCGCGCAAACGACTCGGTTGTTTCCACCAAAACAATCGAAATTGTCGTAGCGTGTGCGCTGACAATTTTCGGTGCAGTTGTTGCGTACACCAGCTACCAATTGGGTGCCGGTTGGACGACTGACGGGCCGGGCGCGGGTTACTTTCCGTTCTATGTCGGACTGCTCATTTGCATCGCGGGTATCGGGGTGACGGTGCAAACGATCCTGAATAAAGGCGACAAAGACGAAGCGTTCGTCGACCGTGAACAGTTGCGTCGAGTCCTGTCGGTATTGATCCCGGCGTTCGTATATGTCGGTGCCGTACAGATATTTGGCCTCTACGTTGCATCCGCCGTTTATATCGCGCTGTTCATGGTGATTCTTGGGAAGTACTCATGGCTCAAAAGTTCGATTATTTCGCTGGCCGTGATCGCGCTGTTCTTTTTCATGTTTGAGGTCTGGTTCAAGGTGCCGCTCTACAAAGGCAGCATCAATCTTTTGGGTTTCTTGGGGTATTAACCTTCATGGCCGAGTACCGACGCATGACGAGCTTGGCCTACGTTCGATCCACACAGAATAAATAGGGGGGTTACTTCATCATGGAAGAAATCAACGCGCTTTTACACGGGTTCTCTGTCATCCTGACTCCAATGAACATGTTGCTCATGTTCGTGGGAATCATACTCGGCGTACTAATCGGCGTACTGCCCGGACTGGGTGGAGCCAACGGTGTGGCAATCTTGCTGCCGCTCACCTTTACGATGACGCCGACCTCGGCGATCATCATGTTGTCGTGCATCTACTGGGGTGCGCTGTTCGGCGGTGCGATCACGTCAATCCTGTTCAATATTCCCGGTGAACCCTGGTCGGTGGCGACCACGTTCGACGGCTATCCGATGGCGCAAAACGGGCGCGCCGGCGAGGCGCTGACGGCGGCGTTCACTTCGTCATTCATCGGCGCGTTTGTGGCCGTGGTGATGATTACGTTTTTGGCCCCCCTCGTCGCCAAATTCGCGCTTAAATTTGGCCCGCCAGAATACTTCGCGGTTTACTTGCTGACGTTTTGCAGCTTCGTTGGCATGGGCAAAGGCTCGCCGTTCAAGATTCTTGCTGCGATGGCGCTAGGCTTCGCGCTGGCGGCGGTGGGCATGGACACCGTGACCGGGCAATTGCGATTGACCTTTGGCAGCACCGAGCTGATGCGAGGGTTCGACTTTTTGATCGCCGTGATCGGCCTGTTCGGCATCGGGGAAATTCTGATCTCGATGGAAGAAGGCCTCGCCTTCAAAGGAAAAAGCGCAAAGCTCGACGCAAAAGTTGTGCTTGAGACGTGGAAAAAACTGCCCCAGTATTGGGCAACGTCCATTCGCAGCTCTTTGATCGGTATTTGGATGGGCATCACCCCCGGCGGGGCAACGCCAGCCTCGTTCATGAGCTATGGTGTCGCTAAGAAAATGTCGAAAGACGGTGCGAAGTTCGGCAGCGGGCAGGTCGAAGGCGTCATCGCGCCTGAGACCGCCGCTCACGCAGCGGGCACCAGCGCGCTGCTGCCGATGTTGGCGCTTGGCATTCCCGGTTCACCGACTGCTGCTGTGTTGCTGGGTGGCCTGTTGATCTGGGGCTTGCAACCCGGCCCGCTGCTGTTCGTTGAGCAAAAAGACTTCGTCTGGGGTTTGATCGCCAGCATGTATCTCGGCAATATCGTCGGTCTGATTGTGGTGCTGACCACCGTGCCATTGTTTGCGTCCATCCTGCGCATCCCGTTCTCAATCATCGCCCCGGTCATCATCGTGATTTGTGCGATCGGCGCATACACCGTACACGGTGCCATGCTTGACGTGTGGTTCATGCTGGGATTCGGCGTCGTGGGTTACATCTTCAAGAAGCTCGACTATCCGTTGGCTCCACTGGTGCTCGCGCTGGTTCTCGGCGACAAGGCGGAGGACTCGTTCCGTCAAGCCATGCTCGTGTCACAGGGTGAACTGTCGATCATGTGGGCTAATCCGCTGGTGGGATCGATCACGACGCTCGCGTTCGTGTTGCTGCTCTGGCCCATCATCTCGAAAGTGCTTGCGATGGTGATGCCGAAGCGTGCAAGCAATTTGCCGGCTGAACGCCCGGTAGATTGATTTCTGGCAATAGTCAGGATGAAAAAAGCGGCGCAATGCGCCGCTTTTTTATTGGATCCTTTCGCCCGAGACGAATCAGTGATTGCCGCGTCGCTAAATCTTGCCACTTTGCTTAAGCCGACTCAACGTTTCAGCCGACAAGTTCAAATAGGCCGCCAATTCCTTTTTAGGAATACGATCAAACAACTCAGCATGTTTACGCAAAAAGCGATGCACACGGCCGGGTGCGTCGAGCAAATGCAACGTAATGGTGTGCGCCATGATTTCACTCATGAGTTGCATCACGTAATACTCAAACGCCTCTTTGACCTCGGCGTGCGCATTGATAAACGCGACCCATTGTGGCATCGACAGTTTTGCCACGCGCGCCTTGGTGACGCAGACGATGCTGTAGGGTGTGGGGGTCTTCAATCGCCACGCAGCGTAACTCGTTTCCATGTCCTGCGCATCGGCAAAACGAAGGATCATTTCCTTTGCATCCTGATCGCTCACCACGCGCTTGAGAATGCCTTGCAGAATGAAGTATTGCTCCATTTCATGCACGCCTTGATGCAGTAGCGAGTCACCTTTTTGGTAGTCCACCACTGAAAGAAATGGCTCAAGTTCGGCAATCGCGCTCGGGCTCACTCCCTTAAGCACAACGTTCTGCCGCAACTGCGCACGAATGATGTTTTTTTCGGGATGATTTTCAATGGACGACATCGCAACAGTACGTAAATTTCTTCAAGAAGATTAAACCAGCTTGTGGCGAATATTGACCGAGGTCAAGAGCGCATGCAATGCGCGACCCCTATGATACTTCTGACTTCACCGTAGGCGCATTCAAGTGCGTCGCGGGAGTCTCGAAACGGGGAAGAAGCGGCCCGGTTTCAACTTCAAAAAAACAGAAGGCAAGGCGGAGAGATCAAACAACATGACAAACGACACGCAATCACACGATTCAGCACCGCAGATCGACGGGTTTCATCTTGTCATCGATGCGCTGAAACTTAATGGCATCGACACCATTTTCGGCCTGCCGGGCATTCCGATTACAGATCTTACGCGTATGGCGCAAGCTGAGGGCATACGTGTCATTTCGTTCCGCCACGAGCAACACGCTGGCAATGCAGCAGCTGCCGCCGGATTTCTGACCCAAAAGCCCGGTATTTGCCTGACGGTTTCAGCGCCGGGTTTCTTGAATGGTCTGACTGCGCTGTCGAACGCAACGGTGAACTGCTTTCCGATGATTCTAATCAGCGGCTCCAGCGAGCGCGAAATCGTCGATCTTCAACAGGGCGACTACGAGGAGATGGATCAACTCGCCATCGCCAAGCCATTGTGCAAAGCGGCCTTCCGCGTTCTGCATGCTGAAGATATTGGCGTTGGCATCGCGCGGGCGATCCGCGCTGCATTGTCCGGCCGTCCGGGTGGTGTGTATCTCGATTTGCCCGCGAAGCTTTTCGCGCAGACCATGGATGCTGCGGCAGGTAAGCTTTCGCTGATCAAGGTCGTCGATCCAGCACCACGGCAAATTCCTGCGCCAGACGCGGTCAAGCGCGCGCTTGATCTGCTTAAAGGTGCGAAAAAGCCACTGATTCTGCTCGGCAAAGGCGCGGCCTATGCGCAGGCCGACGCCGACATCCGCACCTTGATCGAGAAGACTGGCATTCCCTACCTGCCGATGTCTATGGCAAAGGGCATCCTGCCTGACACGCACGAGCAGTCTGCTGCCGCAGCCCGTTCCTACGTGCTGCCCGAGGCCGACGTGGTGGTGTTGATTGGCGCGCGCCTGAACTGGCTGCTGTCGCACGGCAAAGGCAAAACCTGGGGTGGCAAGGATCACAAAGCCTGGGGCGGCCAGAAATACATACAGATCGATATTTCTCCGCAAGAGGCAGACAGCAACGTGGCGACCGACGCGCCCCTGGTGGGCGATATCGGCTCCTGTGTATCGGCCCTGCTCGCTGGCATTGGCTCTGATTGGGCGAAACCACCGGTTGAATGGACAGGCGGCATTTCCGAGCGCAGAAACAAAAACATCGCGAAGATGGCGGAGACGTTGGCCAAAGACCCGACACCGATGAATTTCCACAGCGCGCTGGCCGTCGTGCGCGACATCATCAAGGACAACCCAGAGGCCATCCTCGTCAATGAGGGGGCCAACGCGCTCGACTTTACGCGCTCGATTGTTGATATGTACCTGCCGCGCAAGCGCCTGGACGTGGGCACTTGGGGCATTATGGGTATCGGCATGGGCTTCTCGATTGCGGCCGCCGTGGTCACCGGCAAACCGGTCATCGCGGTCGAAGGCGACAGCGCCTTTGGCTTCAGCGGCATGGAGGTGGAGACGATTTGCCGCTACAACCTGCCGGTGTGTGTCGTGGTCATGAATAACAACGGCGTGTATCGCGGCACCGACGTGAATCAGGCAGGCGGCGCTGACGTTGCACCGACCGTGTTCGTCAAGGGCGCGCGCTACGAGATGATGATGCAGGCCTTTGGAGGTGTCGGGGTGCAGGCCGCAACGCCCGCCGAACTGCGCACCGCCATGATTGAGGCCGTCAGGTCCGGCAAGCCAACGCTAATCAACGCCATCATCGATGAGACTGCGGGCACCGAGAGCGGACGCATCACCAGTCTCAATCCGACCGCCAAGAAAAAATAATTTCCAGTCACTTAGGAGAAATCAAATGAGCAACAAACCCCTAGAAGGCATCAAGATCATCGACTTCACGCACGTGCAGGCAGGCCCCGCCTGTACGCAAATGCTGGCTTGGTTCGGCGCTGACGTGATCAAGGTCGAGCGTCCCGGATCGGGTGATGTCACCCGCAGTCAGCTTCGCGATATGCCGAATGCCGATGCGCTCTACTTCACGATGCTCAACAGCAACAAGCGTTCGCTGACGCTCGATACGAAGAAGCCCGAAGGCAAGGCTATCCTTGAGAAGATGATCAAGGAGTCCGACGTGATGGTCGAAAACTTCGGCCCCGGCGCGCTGGATCGCATGGGTTTCACGTGGGAGCACATCCAAAGCTTGAACCCAGCGATGATTCTGGCGTCGGTCAAAGGCTTCAGCGACGGCCACCATTACGAAGACCTCAAGGTTTATGAGAACGTAGCGCAGTGTGCGGGCGGTGCCGCATCGACCACTGGCTACTGGAAGGGCGAGAACTCTGGACCCACCATCTCTTCCGCGGCGCTGGGCGACAGCAACACTGGCATGCACTTGGCCATTGGCATTCTGACTGCCTACATTGGTCGCCAGAAAACCGGCAAAGGCCAGAAGGTTGCAGTGGCAATGCAGGACGCCGTGCTCAACCTGTGCCGCGTGAAAATGCGCGACCAACTTCGACTGGACGTCGTGGGCCATCTGGAAGAATATCCACAGTACCCGCACGAGATGGAGGCTTTCGCGGACGGTGTGGTGCCGCGCGGAGCGAACGCCGGCGGCGGTGGCCAGCCGGGCTGGATATTGAAATGCAAAGGCTGGGAGACCGACCCCAACGCCTACATTTACTTCACCGTACAGGGTCATGCATGGGCTCCCATTTGCGATGCGCTGGGCAAGCCGGAATGGAAGGACGATCCTGCTTACAACACGCCGCGTGGCCGCCAGCCGCACATCATGGACATCTTCGCCACCATCGAAGCGTTCATTGCTGACAAGACCAAATTCGAAGCGGTCGACATCTTCCGTAAATTCGACATTCCTTGCGCACCCGTGCTGTCGATGAAAGAGCTGTTGCACGACAAGTCGCTGCGCGCCAGCGGCTCTATCGTCGAAGTGCCGCACAAAGTGCGTGGCAGTTACTGGACGGTGGGCAGCCCGATCAAGTTCTCGGACACCAAGCCTGAAGTCACTGCATCGCCGCTGTTGGGCGAGCACACGGACGAAGTGTTGGCGGGCCTCGGCTACAACGCAGCGCAAATTGCGTCGTTCCACGCCGCGGCCGCGGTCTAGCGTCGGCTTGAAAAGCAGATAGCCGCCGTGCAATCAACCGTCGACTTCCAGCAACTAGTAGCCGCCGTGGGTGACGCTGTAATCGCGGCGGATGCGAGTGGTGCCATCACGTTGTGGAATCCCGCCGCAGTGCGCATGTTTGGCTTTGAGGAAAGTGAGGCGTTGGGCAAATCGCTCGACATCATCACGCCGCATCGCCATCAGCAGCGGCATTGGGACGGTTACTACAAAACGATGGAAACGGGCAAGACCAAGTACGGCAACGATCTGCTGAAAGTGCCAGCTACTCACAAGGACGGGCGCACGCTCTCTATCGCTTTCACGGTTGCCATGCTGTTCACGCCGGATGAGAAAGTATCCTCCATCGTGGCGGTAATTCGCGACGAAACCGCCCGTTTCGCCGAGGAACGAGATCTTAAGAAGCGGATCATGGAGCTTGAAACGCGAATGGCGTCAAACGCGGGGGGGCCTGATACGGCGCGGTGATTAACATTGAGGGTTAGGTCGGGCGTTTAGTCGCTCGCAGTATGGTGCCGCCATACACCCGCAATTTATTCGCCTACCGGTCAGGACTTAGGAACTTTTTATGAGCAAAGCATTAGACGGTGTTCGCATCCTTGATTTCACCCACGTTCAATCAGGCCCCACGTGCACCCAATTGCTGGCATGGTTCGGCGCTGATGTAATCAAAGTAGAGCGTGCTGGCGAGGGCGATGCGACGCGCGGGCAATTGCGTGATATCCCCGGTGTGGATAGTCTGTACTTCACGATGCTGAACCACAACAAGCGCTCAATCACGCTCGACACCAAAAAACCCAAAGGCAAAGAGGTGCTCGACACGCTGATCAAGAGCTGTGACGTGCTGGTTGAGAACTTCGCGCCCGGCGCATTGGATCGCATGGGCATCACCTGGGAGCACATTCAGAGCCTCAATCCGCGCATGATCGTCGCATCGGTCAAGGGTTTTGGCCCTGGGCCGTACGAAGATTGCAAAGTCTACGAAAACGTTGCGCAGTGCGCAGGCGGCGCAGCCTCGACTACCGGTTTTGACGACGGCCCTCCCGTGGTGAGTGGTGCGCAGATCGGCGACAGCGGCACTGGTTTGCATCTCGCGCTCGGGATCGTTGCAGCGCTTTATCAGCGCAACACCACGGGTCGCGGACAAAAAGTGTTGGCTCCGATGCAGGATGCCGTACTGAATTTGTGCCGCGTCAAGCTGCGCGATCAGCAGCGCCTTGATCGCACGCATACGATGCACGAATATCCGCAATATCCTGATGGCAAATTCGGCGTAGCGGTACCTCGTGCAGGCAACGCATCCGGTGGTGGTCAACCGGGCTCCATCCTCAAGTGCAAAGGCTGGGAGACCGATCCCAACGCCTACATTTATTTCATCACGCAGGGCGCGGTATGGCCTGCGGTGTGCAAAGTGATTGGCGAAGAGGAATGGATCACGGATGATGCGTACGCCACGCCCGCCGCCCGCTTGTTGCACCTCAAGCCGATCTTTGCGCGCATCGAACAATGGACGATGACCAAGACCAAGTTTGAGGCGATGGACATCCTCAACAAGTACGACATTCCGTGTGGCCCGATTCTCTCGATGAAAGAAATTTCAGAAGAGCCCGCGCTGCGCGTAACCGGCACCATTGTCGAGGTCGATCATCCGACGCGTGGCAAGTATCTGACCGTGGGCAACCCGATCAAGATGTCCGACAGCGCGACCGAAGTTAAACGTTCGCCATTGTTGGGCGAGCACACCGATGAAGTGTTGACGCAGCTCGGCTTTAGCGCCGACGCAATAGCGCAATTGCGCGAAGAACGGGTGATCTAAGCCGGCCTGTTCCCATGATGGGATAGGTCGGCGGGTCACTTGAGGACGAATTTAGTTGTACCGTAAAACTTAAGCGACCGACATGAACTATCCCGTCATCCCTATTGCCGTGCAGGCGGCATCAAAGCAGCGAAAGCGAGAGACGCCAAAGGGTCGGCGTGTCGATCCCGAAGCGCTGCTGGAAGTGCAGCAACTACTGGCCGATGAATCGCGTCAAGCCGATTTGTTGATCGAGCATCTGCACAAAATTCAGGATCGCTACCGTTGCCTGTCAGCGGCCCACCTCACGGCATTGGCGCAGGAAATGCGACTGTCGCAAACCGAGGTTTACGAAGTCGCGACTTTTTATCACCACTTCGATGTGGTTAAAGAAGGCGACGCTGCTCCTGCCGCGCTGACCGTGCGCGTCTGCGATGGCCTGTCGTGCGAGATGGCGGGTGCGCAAGAACTGTTGAGCAAACTCCCTGCGCTTCTCGGTCGCGAAGTTCGCGTGATTGCTGCGCCTTGCATTGGCCGGTGCGAGCAAGCGCCTGCGGTGGTCGTGGGGCAAAACCCGGCGCCTAATGCGAGTATTGAGGCGGTTGCAGCATTGGTTGCCGCACGTGCAAACAAGCATTTGCCCGAAGGATTTATCGACCTTGCGAGCTACGAAGCCGAAGGCGGTTACGCGTTGCTAAAAGCCTGCATCTCAGGCGGTCGCGAAGTCGAGTCGGTCATCAAAACCATGGAAGATTCCAGCTTGCGCGGCCTCGGCGGTGCAGGTTTTCCGACCGGTCGCAAATGGCGCATCGTGCGTGCCGAAAAAGGATCACGCTTGATGGCGGTGAACATCGACGAAGGCGAACCCGGCACCTTCAAGGATCGCGTCTATCTCGAACGTGATCCGCATCGTTTTCTTGAAGGTATGTTGATCGCCGCGTGGGCCGTAGGCATCGAGAAGATTTACGTGTATCTGCGTGACGAATACCACGGTTGCCGCACGATGCTTGAAGCAGAAATTGCCAAACTCAAGCGCTCGCCCCCCATTTCGAACATGCCGGACATTGAGCTGCGACGAGGCGCTGGGGCCTACATCTGCGGCGAAGAGTCCGCGATGATCGAATCCATTGAAGGCAAGCGTGGCATGCCGCGTCTACGACCGCCTTATGTCGCGCAGGTCGGCCTGTTTGGTCGCCCCACGCTAGAGCACAATTTCGAAACCCTGTATTGGGTTCGCGAAATTCTCGAAAAAGGCGGCGAGTGGTTTGCCTCCCACGGTCGTAATGGGCGCAAGGGTTTGCGGTCGTTCTCGGTATCGGGTCGCGTCAAAAGTCCGGGCGTAAAACTCGCTCCGGCGGGCATCACCATCCAGGAATTGATCGACGAATATTGCGGCGGCATGCTGGATCATCAGACGTTCTATGCGTACTTGCCGGGTGGCGCGTCGGGAGGCATTTTGCCCGCGACGATGAACAATATTCCTCTGGATTTCGATACGCTGCAACCGTACGGCTGCTTCATCGGATCAGCCGCCGTCATCGTGCTGTCCGACAAAGACACCGCGACCGACGCCGCGCGCAACATGATGCGATTCTTCCGACATGAATCCTGCGGTCAATGTACGCCGTGTCGTGTCGGCACGGCCAAAGCATCGCACCTGATTGAACAACACAAGTGGGACTTGCCGTTGCTCGCGGATTTGTCACAGGTGATGCGCGACGCGTCCATCTGTGGCCTGGGGCAAGCGGCACCGAATCCGGTGGACTGCGTTGTCAAACATTTCCCGCACGAACTGAACTGAACATCAGACGGTTAGCATCGCGAATCAAGGACGTTTATGAACGCAATTACCCGAAACGAGGCCGCAGCACTGGATGTGCCATTCGTGAACTTCAGCCTCAACGGACGCGAAGTCACAGGTCGCAGCACGGAAACTTTGCTGCAGGTCGCCAAGCGCGAAGGCATCGAGATTCCGCACCTTTGCTACATGGAAGGTCTGGCGGCCGTCGGCAATTGCCGTGCCTGCGTGGTTGAGATCAACGGCGAGCGTGTCCTGGCACCGTCGTGCTGCCGCACACCGACCGCTGGCATGAAGGTCGTGACAAACAGCGAACGCGCGGTTGCGTCGCAAAAAATGGTGCTCGAACTGCTACTGTCCGACATGCCGGAGAGGGACTACACGCGCCATAACGAGGTGGACGAATGGGCAGGAAAAATCGGTGTCGGCAAGCCGCGTTTTGAGGCGCGGAAACAGGTTCGGCAAGACTTGTCGCATCCGGCGATAGCGGTGAATCTTGATGCCTGCATTCAATGCACGCGCTGCCTTCGCGCCTGTCGTGATGAGCAGGTCAACGACGTTATCGGCCTTGCCTTCCGTGGTGATGAAGCGAAGATCGTGTTCGACATGGACGACCCGATGGGCGCGTCCACTTGCGTCGCCTGCGGCGAATGCGTGCAGGCCTGTCCGACAGGCGCGCTGATGCCCGCGCGTGACGCCGCGCTCGTGGTGCCGGACAAACAGGTGGAATCGGTGTGCCCGTATTGCGGCGTCGGCTGTCAGCTCACCTACAACGTCAAGGACAACCAAATTCTTTTCGTGGAAGGCCGCGACGGCCCGGCCAATCACGGGCGGCTGTGCGTCAAGGGCCGCTACGGCTTTGACTATGCGCATCATCCGCATCGCCTGACAAAGCCGCTGATCCGCCGTGCCGATGCGCCGAAAAATGGCGAATTTACGATGGATCCTGACCACGTGATGGACGTGTTCCGTGAAGCCAGTTGGGAAGAAGCACTGGCTTTTGCGGGTGGCAAACTCAAGGACATTCGCGACCAGTACGGCAAAAAATCGCTGGCGGGATTCGGCTCGGCCAAAGGCAGCAACGAAGAGGCTTACCTGTTCCAGAAGCTCGTGCGCACGGGCTTCGGCAGCAACAACGTGGATCACTGCACGCGGCTGTGCCACGCCTCCTCGGTCGTCGCGCTGCTCGAAGGCATTGGCTCGGGTGCCGTGTCTAACCCGGTGATGGACGTGACCAAGGCGGCGGTCGTCATCATCATCGGCGCGAACCCGACGGTGAATCATCCGGTTGCCGCAAGCTGGATCAAAAACGCCGTCAAGAACGGCACGCAACTGGTCGTGCTCGACCCGCGCAAATCTGACCTCGCCCGCATCGCGCACCGCTTCCTGCAATTCAAGCCGGACACTGATGTGGCGTTGCTCAATGCCATGATGCATGTCATCGTCAACGAGGATCTGGTCGACGAAAAATTCATCGCCAGTCGCACCATTGGCTACGCGGAACTCAAGGCCAATGTCGAGGGCTACAGCCCGGAGAAGATGGCTCCGATCTGCGGCATTGATGCCGAGACGATCAAGTATGTCGCGCGGCTGTACGCCACGTCGAAAGGGTCGATGATTTTGTGGGGCATGGGAGTATCGCAACATGTGCATGGCACCGACAACGCACGCTGCCTGATTGCGCTGGCGCTGATGACCGGCCAGATTGGCCGTCCGGGCACCGGTTTGCATCCACTGCGCGGCCAGAACAACGTACAGGGCGCATCGGACGCGGGTCTGATCCCGATGATGTATCCCGACTATCAGCACGTGACCGACGCCAAGGTGCGCGCGACGTTTGAAAAGGCATGGTCGGTGCCTGCGGGCTCGCTCGACGCCACGCCCGGTCTGACCGTGGTTGAAGTCATGCACGCCATCAAGAAGGGAGGCATTCGCGGCATGTACGTGATGGGCGAAAACCCGGCCATGTCCGACCCTGACGCCAACCACGCACGTGAAGCGCTGGCGGCACTCGATCACCTCGTGGTGCAGGACATCTTCCTGACCGAAACCGCCTATCTGGCCGATGTCGTCCTGCCCGCCAGCGCATTCCCCGAGAAGTCGGGCAGTTTCACCAACACGGATCGGCTGGTGCAAATGGGTCGTCAGGCGATTGATCCGCCGGGCGATGCACGACAGGATTTGTGGATCATCCAGCAGATCGCAGCGAAATTGGGCCTCGACTGGAGCTACGGTCACGTATCCGACGTGTTCGACGAAATGCGCCACACGATGCCAAGCATCGGCGGCATCACGTGGGAACGGCTGGAGCGCGAGCATGCGGTCACTTATCCGTGCAAGGTCGAAGGCGATCCTGGCCAGTCCGTGGTGTTTGGCGACGATTTCCCACGCGAAAGTGGTCGCGCCAAGTTTGTGCCAGCCGACATCATTCCCGCCAACGAACGGCCCGACGCCGAGTACCCAATGGTGCTCATCACGGGCCGCCAGCTTGAGCATTGGCACACCGGCAGCATGACGCGCCGCGCGACGGTGCTCGACGCGATTGAGCCTGATCCGATAGCGCTGGTGCATCCGCTTGATCTTGCCGCAATGGGAGGTAAGCCGGGCGATGTCATCACCATCGCTTCGCGACGCGGTGAGGTAGCGCTTTACGCAAGAGCAGATGACAGCTCGCCACAAGGTGCGATCTTCGTGCCATTCTGCTACTACGAAGCGGCCATCAACAAGCTTACCAACGCTGCGCTCGATCCGTTCGCGAAGATTCCTGAATTCAAGTATTGCGCGATCAAGGTTTCGCTCGGCGGGAGCGTTACCGAACAGACGAGTTATGGTGGCGGACAGCGGCTGGAGACCTTGCTGCAAGCGACGCATTGATGCCCCATCAGCAACTTAACGCCGTAACAGGTCGGTCACATTGATCGCCAACTCAAACATCGGGCCCGACTCTACGTAAACTGGAGAACCTTACCGAGGTATTAAGCCTCCCGCACTCTGTGGTTCTGCATCTCGAATTAGTATTCGCTAAGTGCGCAACATGACCTGGCTGAACAGCGCTTTCAGGAGATAACTGTTAGTGCTACCACTTCACGACGGACAACAGATTATTGAAGTCGTCCGTCCACAGCGGCGCACCGGCCGTTCGCTCCAGCGGTGTTCCGGCATCTCCGATGCCCTTCAGCGCATCGGTATTACGCGCTAACAGTACCCAAGTGCTGGACGAATGCAACGTGTTGTCTTTCTGTGCCGGATCTTCTACGACTACGCCGACCAGTTTTTCAAGATCAGCAATTTCAGCCAAAACGGGCGGCAAATTCAAGAACCGGTTTGACACGTGATACGCGAGGATGCCGTTGCTCGCGACATGCCCCATGAACCCGCGCACAGCCTCTTGCGTGATCAAGTGCATAGGGATGGAATCGCCTGAAAATGCGTCCACCGCAAGCACGTTGAACTGATTGCTTGCCTCGCGTTCCAGCGACAAACGCGCGTCGCCAATGATGACATCCGTTTTGGCTTTGCTATCGGCGAGATAGGTGAAATGTTTGCGCGCCAAACGCTCGACTTCCGCATTGATTTCGTAGATGCGGCAGATGTCGCCCTCGCGGCAATATGCGCCAACCGTTCCGACGCCGAGGCCAATCATTCCGATGCGTTGCTTGTTGTTGGTCTGCGGTGCCATCTCGCGCTCAGCGTTGACGGCGCGTCCGAAGCCCGAGGTCGGCGTGTAATACGTCGTCGGTTGATAGCGCCATTTGTCGTGCGGATATTGCTCGCCGTGCAGGATCGCGCCATGCACCAATCGCAATAGATAATTTTCGCTGCCTATATCGTCGTAGGATTTGACCTTGAGCACGCCATAAAAATTGCGCGTCACCTCAATAGCGTTGTTGTGCTCCTGCTTGACGAACCACGCGCCCGTGCCGACAACCCCGATAGCAAGCAACACGGCGATCCATTGCAGAAAAGGATGCGCTGCTTGCGCGACCGGGACAAACAACAGCGCCGCCACCAGCAACGCGACGGCTGTTTCAAGATAGGTCGAGAACAACAGCGGTGCCACCACGCTGACCACCAGTGCGCCCAGCGCGCCACCGATTGACACCAACAAATAGAAGCGCGTCAGGTGCTGTGGCGCGGGCTTCGACAGCACCAACTCGCCGTGACACATCATGCACACCACGAATAACCCCACGCAAAAAACGCTAGTCTGCACGATCAAGTCGAACTGAAAATCTTTGTCGACCAGCAGAAAACACATGCCCGTCACCATCACAAAAAATGGCCCAACGTAGAGGTGGCGCTTGTACCAACCGGTGCCGTCAAAGGTCAAAATGAATGTGAGCAAATACAAGGTGAGCGGCAGCAGCCATAAGAGCGGCACGCTTGCCACGTTTTGCGTGATGTGGTTGGACACGGCGAGCAGCAACATCGAGCCTGCCGCCGAAAACGCGATCCAGCGAAGCTGTGATGCAACGGGCAGCGGCTCAGCGTCGACCGCTGCCTGTGCGTCCGGTAATTCAACGTTGACTCGGCTAACGCGCCACGCAAGCGACGCCACCAGAAGCACAAAAACAGCGAACAAAACCGACCAGCCAATCGCTTGCATACGCGTGCCGACGAACGGCTCGATCACCACAGGATAGGCAACTAGCGCGATCAGCGACGCGGCGTTCGACAACGCAAACAAACGGTACGGATCGCGCCCCGGATTGAGTCGCGCGAAGTAGCTCTGAATAAGCGGACTGGTCGTCGACAGCAACACATACGGCAAGCCAATCGTCACCGCAAGCAACATAAGAATGCGCGAAATGGGCTCCTCGCCACCCACCGGTTTCCAGCTCTCGGGCGCAATGATCGGCAACACGACCAGCGCCAGCAACGCGAGCACGATGTGCAACTTGGGCTGGCGGCGCGGCCCCAGCGCCCGCGGGCTCACGTCCGAGTAGGCGTATCCCAGCAACAGCGCACCCTGAAAGAACAGCATGCAGGTCGTCCACACCGCCGAGCTCCCGCCAAACCACGGCAGGATTTGCTTGGCGATGAGCGGTTGTACGAGGAACAGGAGAAATGCCGAGAGCGCGACGACCGCGTAGAAATGCATGTGGGGAAAAGCGATAAAACGTTGCCGAATTATCACACTGGAAATTACAAGCACTCGCCAGTAGGGGCCAAAATAAAAAAACCCCGCGAACGGGGCTCTTTTCGTCAGGTCAGCGAATCACTACTTCGCACGCTCCTGCAGCGCGCGAATGCGAGCTTCCATCGGCGGATGCGTCGAGAACAACGACCCCATCACGCCGCCGATGCCCATCGCCTTCATGTTGGCGGGCAGCTCGCCCGGCGTCAGGCCTCCCAGGCGCGCCAGTGCGTTGATCATCGGCCGACTATTGCCCATCAGCTCCGCCGCGCCCGCATCCGCCCGGTATTCGCGATGACGCGAGAACCACGACACCACAATGTGCGCGACCACGCCAAGCAGCATGTCGAGCACGAACACGGTGACCATGTAGCCCACACCAGTTCCAGCGCGTTCGTTTTTGAGCACCACTTTGTCGATGAAATAGCCGATCACGCGCGACAGGAAGATTACAAACGTATTCATCACGCCTTGCATCAGCGCCATCGTGACCATGTCGCCGTTGGCAACGTGGGCGACTTCATGCCCGATGACGGCTTCGACCTCTTCGCGGTTCATGCTTTGCAGCAGCCCCGTTGACACGGCGACCAGCGCAGAGTTTTTGAACGCGCCGGTGGCGAACGCGTTGGCGTCGCCCTCATAAATTGCGACGTCCGGCATGCCGATGTTGGCTTTCTCGGCGAACTTGCGCACCGCGCCCACGATCCACTGATGCGTCGGATCGGGCGAATCGTTGATCATGGTCAGGCTCATGGTCCATTTGGCCATCGGCTTGCTAATCAGCAGCGAGAAAATCGCGCCCGTGAAGCCCATGACCAGCGCAAAGCCAAGCAACGCACCCAGATTCAGCCCGTTTGGTCCCACGTAACGATTGAGGCCAAAAATGCTCGACACGATGCCCAACACTGCCACCACGGCAACGTTGGTCAATACGAACAGCAGAATACGTTTCATTACGAGTTTTTCCTTCAAAGAAAACACGGGCGTTGCCCCTCACAGAAAAAGGGGAATACCGCGAATATGTGAACGATACAACGAAGTTCAAGGGGCACTGTTGACGCTAACCCCCGCGCGTCGATGCAAATACAGCTTTTCGCTGAATGCGTTATTTAAATTGGGCTTAGGCCCATATTTAACCAAAAGTCGATATATGGCAATATTTCGACAAATAACGCGCTAGCCCCAATGAAATAAGGCGTTCAAAATAAAGTAGCCAAAAGCTGTATCAAATAAGTGGTAGCTCCCGTCTCATTTCCACGATTTCGAGCCCAACTGACCCTGTGAAGATTGCCTTCTGGCGCGGCATTGGGCATAATAGAAGGCTTAGCTGGCGATTTATTTGAACGCGTCAGCACAATTTAGCCGCTCAATTAATCCTCCGATTGGGCAACAACGTCACGTATCCTGGCTAATTTCAAACCCTAAAAGGGCAAGAAAATTCCGTCCCAGGGCGCCGTGAAAACACCAAGGACAGCACCGTTATGAAATCTGGAATCCACCCCGAATACCGAGACGTCGTATTTCACGATACCGCCGCCAACGAAAAATGGATCACCCGCTCCACGCTGCACACCCAGCGCAAAATCACGATGGACGACGGCAAAGAATATCCGCTGGTCATTCTTGAGATTTCGAGCGCGTCGCATCCGTTCTACACGGGCAAACAGCAACGTATTCTCGATACCGCTGGCCGCGTTGAGCGCTTCAACAAGCGTTACGCGAAAAAAGCCGATGGCGCAGCAGCCCCGGCCGCAGAATAAGCATCGCAGCATTTCAAAAGAGGCAGCCGAGCGCTGCCTTTTTTGTTGGTAGCGCCGCAACATTTTTGTAGCCTGCCCACCGTGCCCCCGCATCATGCAACCACGAATCAATCATCAACCCACTGACCGCAACAAGACGCGCTGGAAGGCCATCGCCCTGTTCGCGCTCATCAGTTTTTGGCTGTTCTCTGGGATCGTCGGGCGCGAGCCGTGGAAGCCGGAGCCGGTGTACATCGGCATTCTGCAAAGCCTGCTCGAACAGATCTCCAGCGGCGGTCGAGACTGGTGGACGCCGACCGTAGCCGACGTCGCGCAAGACAACGAAATCATCCTCATTCATTGGCTGAACGCGCCACTGGTGCTGCTTGCCAAAATGCTCATGCCACTGCACGAGGCCGCGCGAGTCACATCCGTCGTCTGGGCCGCATTGGGCATCTTCGCCATCGCCCTCGCAGCGAAGCGCTGGAGCGGCGGTCACATCTCGTATCTGGCCGCCATCATCAGCATCGGCTGCATCGGTTTGTACGAGCTTGCGCATCGCTATTCGCCGGATATTGCGGTTTTTGCGGCGATGGCGTTTGCGTTGTACGGATGCGCCGAATTGGCAACGCACCCGCGACGCGCCACGGCGCTCTTGACCGCAGCGATTGTGGTGGCCTTCGCTGCCCGCTCGGCGCTGGGATACGTGGTCGTCGCGTTGCCGATTTTGCTGTTGTGCTTTGCGCCGGTATTTTCGATGTACCGCGTCGCACTGGTTCGTGCGCTGGTGTTTGCCACGGTCATCTGCGGCTTCTGGGTGATTGCGTTTTCGCTGCGCGACGCGAGCGGGTTTGAGGGCTGGATTGACGCCGATTTTGGACTCAAACTCGAAGACCGCGAGCGCTTCGGACCGACGTTTTATCTGGGCACGCTGTTGTGGTTTGCCTGGCCTGCGTGGCCGATTGCCGTGTGGTTGATCACATTGCGCGTGCGTGGCTTTGCGGGCGGCTGGCAACGCGGTGAAGTGGTCGCGCCCGTCATCTTCTTTCTGTCTGGCTTCGCAGCGATTTCAATCCTGACCGAGCCGCGCTCGATTCAAGCGCTTTACGTACTGCCGCCGTTGATCCTCCTCGCCTCGTTCGGCGTCGACACGTTGAAGCGCACGTGGTACGCGCTGATAGACTGGTTTGGCATTCTCGTGCTCGGTCTGACCGCGATTGTGGCCGTGGTGGTGGCCAGCGCCATCTATTACGGCTGGCCGCCGATGATCGCGCAACGCATCACGCAGTACGTCCCCGGCTTCACCGGCACGCTGCCGTGGCTGGGTTACGGCGTGGCCATGCTCGCGTTTGTGGTGTGGATTGCGCTGATCCAGCCCGCACACCAGCATGCGCGCCGGGCGCTGATTAACTGGGCTGGTTGCGTTACGTTCTTGTGGATTGTGGCGCAAGCGTTGCTCGTCGCGCCGCATAACCACATCATCGGTTACCGGGCCGTATTCACCGACATGGCCAAAGCATGGCCAAAAACTGGCTGCGTCAGCTCCATCGAGTTGTCCACATCGCAAGCGGCGATGCTTTCTTACTACTCCGGACACATAACAGAACCCATTGAGGCCGCAACGGATGCACAATGCGGTTTTGTGCTGTTGCAACGCTATCGGGGCGAGCCCATTGGCTTGCCCGACCCCGAGTACACGCTGCGCTTTCGCGGTAACCGGCCTGGCGACAACGCCGAGGCATTTGAACTCTACGAGAAGAATGAGCAGGTTTTAAAAGAAACTGAAACTGCTCCAAAGGTAAAAGCACCATGAAATTTATTGATGAAGCATTTATTGACGTAATCGCCGGCGACGGCGGCAACGGCATGGCCTCGTTCCGTCGCGAAAAATGCATCCCGCGCGGTGGCCCGGACGGTGGCGACGGTGGGCGTGGCGGCAGCGTGTTTGCCGAAGCCGACGAAAACATCAATACGCTGATCGACTACCGCTTCGCGCGCATTCACCGCGCCGACAAGGGTGGCAACGGCGGCACGGCTGACTGCTACGGGCGCGGCTCGGATGACGTGATTCTGAAAATGCCGATTGGCACGGTCATCACCGACATGGAAACCGGCATTCAGCTCGCTGATTTGTCAAAGCACGGCATGCGCGAAATGATTGCCAAAGGCGGTGCGGGTGGCCTCGGTAACCTACATTTCAAGTCCAGCGTGAATCGCGCGCCACGTCAAAAAACCAACGGCGAAGCCGGTGAAGAGCGCCGCGTTCAGCTTGAGCTTAAAGTGCTGGCGGACGTGGGCTTGCTCGGCTATCCGAACGCAGGCAAATCAACGCTGGTGCGCGCTGTGAGCGCAGCGAAACCGAAGGTCGCTGACTATCCGTTCACGACGTTGGCCCCGAGCTTGGGCGTGGTGCGTATCGACTACGGTCGCAGCTTTGTGATTGCCGATATTCCGGGCCTCATTGAAGGTGCCGCAGAAGGCGCGGGCCTGGGCCATCAATTCTTGCGCCATTTGCAACGTACCAAACTGATTCTGCATCTGGTCGACATCGCGCCATTCGACCCGGATGCTGACCCGGTGAAAGAAGCCCGCGCGCTGGTTGCCGAGCTCAAAAAGTACGACAAAGAACTGCACGGCAAACCACGCTGGTTGATTTTCAACAAGGTCGACATGCTCGACCCGCAAGAGGCCGACGCGCGCATCAAAGACGCACTGAAACGCCTACGCTGGACCAAGCCCTGGTACGCGATCAGCGGCATGAACAAGATCGGGACAACAGAGTTGGTGCGCGCGGTGGGCGAGCATTTGGCTGCGGTGAAAGCGGCTGAAGAACCGGAAGAGTTGGCGGTTGCGGCTTAGTTGTTTTGCCCCCTCTCCGGCAAGCGGGAGCGGTTTGGGGTGAGGGCCGCTGCATGAGCGACTGTGGTTGCAAATAGCGACTACCCGTACGGCGCTAAGTTCATCGCACTTTGCTTATCCCAACGCCCTCACCCTCCGCCCTCTCCCGCGCTGCGGGAGAGGGAACCAGAATACCGACTCCTGAAATGACCGCGTTCTCAATCCTGAAACCCACCCGCCGAGTCGTCGCAAAAGTCGGCAGCGCGCTGGTCACCAACGGCGGCGCGGGCATAGATCGCTCGGCTATCGCACGCTGGGCGGCCGACGTTGCGGCGTTGCGCGCGCGTGGCGTGGAGGTGATCTTCGTGTCCTCCGGTGCCGTCGCTGAAGGCATGGCCCGGCTCGGCTGGACCACGCGTCCCAAAGCCATGCCCGAATTGCAAGCCGCTGCTGCCGTAGGCCAGATGGGCCTCGTCAACGTGTACGAACAAGCCTTCGCAGCTCACGGCCTGCACACCGCGCAGGTGCTGCTTACGCACGAAGACCTCGCCGACCGCAACCGTTATCTCAACGCCCGCTCTACGATCACCGCGCTGCTCAAACACAATGTCATTCCGATCATCAACGAGAACGACACGGTCACCACCGACGAGATTCGCTTCGGCGACAACGACACGCTGGGCGCGCTCGTCGCGAACCTGATCGACGCGCAGGTGCTGGTGTTGCTCACCGATCAACAGGGCCTGTACACCGCCGATCCGCGCCGTGACCCGGACGCAAAATTCATCAGCGTGGGCCGCGCTGACGACACGCAGTACGAAGCGATGGCAGGCGGCACAGGCACAGGCATCTCGCGCGGCGGTATGCTCACCAAAATCCTCGCAGCGCGACGCGCCGCGAACACCGGCATTCACACCGTCATCGCGAGCGGGCACGAAGCCAACGTCTTGCATCGGCTGCTTGGTGGCGAGGCCATCGGCACCCTGCTCTACGCACCAGAAGCGAGCCTCGCCAAACGCAAGAGCTGGCTCGCTGACCACCTGCAATTGCGCGGCAAAGTTACGCTGGATGCGGGCGCGACGAAGGCTTTGCTGCACGGTGGCAAGAGCTTGCTGCCTATTGGCGTGATTGCCGTAACCGGCGAATTCGAGCGCGGAGATGCCATCGGCTGCATCGACGAATCCGGCCGAGAGCTGGCGCGCGGCCTTGCCAACTACTCGTCCAGCGAGACCTTGCGGATCATGAGGAAGCCCTCATCTGAGATCGAATCGGTGCTGGGCTACGTCGACGAAGATGAACTTATTCATCGCGACAACCTCGTAGTCACAGGCTGATCTGTCCTTCCCCCTCTCGCCTCGCGGGAGAGGGTTGGGGTGAGGGGGCTGGTCGACTGCATTTCCATGGTGTGAATCCTAGGTGCACTGCCCCTCACCCTAGCCCTCTCCCGCAAGGCGAGAGGGGACAAACCCCGCGAAAGGTTTCATTCGATGCTGAGAAAACTTCAAGCCGCCTTGATTGCATTGATAGCGATGCTGACCACAGTCGGCGCGCCATTTGCCCAACCCGGCATGCCCCGCCAATCCGCCACCGGAATAAATGGCGCGCTACCGAGCCTCGCCCCCGTCGTCAATCAAACCGCTGCAGGCGTCGTCAACATCTCAACAATGTCGCGCAGCAACGAGTCGGACAATCCGATGTTCAACGATCCGTTTTTCCGCCGCTTTTTTGGTCAGGCGGATCGGCCGCAGCAGCGGGAAGCGCAGGCCTCTGGCTCCGGCGTGATTGTCGATGCGGCGAAGGGCTGGATTCTCAGCAACCACCACGTCATCAAGGGCGCAACGAAAATTGTCGTCACGCTGAAAGATCGTCGTGAGTTCACGGCGAAACTCATTGGTTCCGATCCAGCAACCGATATCGCGCTACTGCAAATTCCTCCGGAACGCCTCACGGCCGTGCGCGTGGGCGAGTCAGACAGCTTGCAGGTCGGCGACTATGTGCTCGCCATCGGCAACCCGTTTGGCGTCGGGCAAACCGTTACTTCCGGCATCGTCTCGGCGCTCGGTCGTGCCGGTTTGAACATTGAAGGCTTCGAGGATTTCATCCAAACCGACGCCTCGATCAATCCCGGCAATTCCGGCGGCGCATTGATCAATCTGCGCGGCGAACTGATCGGTATCAACACCGCCATCATTGGCCCGACTGGTGGCAACGTGGGCATTGGTTTCGCCGTGCCGACCAACATGGCGATGCGGGTGATGGATCAGTTGGCGCGCTTTGGTGAGGTGAAACGCGGGGGCATCGGCATCGCGGCGGTCGGTGAAATTAATCAGGAAATCGCGAAGGAAAATCGCCTGCCTGCGATTGAGGGGGCGCTGATCAACACCGTCATTTCCGGAAGCCCCGCGGACAAAGCGGGCATCAAAAAAGGTGACGTGGTGGTCGCCGTCAACGGACGCACCGTGCGCACTGGCTACGACCTGCGCAACCAGCAAGCGTTGACACCCATTGGGCAAATTCTGGAGCTTGCGATCATTCGTGCGGGGCAGCCCAAGAACGTGCGCGTCACCATTGAAACCCCAGCCCGTGCGCAAGGCCTGCGTCCCGAGAAAATCACCGAGTTGCCCGGCACTGAACTGGCCAGTATCCCGAAAGAACTCAACCGTCGCGGCGTTTACGTCATTGAAGTGGATCACAAGAGCGAGGCGTATCAAGTCGGCCTGCGCGACAACGACATCCTGCTCGGCGTGAACGGCGCCTACGTGCAGACGCCCGACGAAGTACGCCGCGCGATTCGTGAAGCGAACCGGTTTGTCGTGTTCAATTTGCTGCGCGGCGATAATCGAATAGATTTGCGCGCTCGTAAGGGCGGAACGCAAGGAACGTAACTTCTTACTCCATCATTCATCGCCCCTGCGTAGGCAGGGGCCGAGCGCCTTCCGCTGCATGATGAGCGCTTTCACCGCCACTAAAGTCACTGGGTTCCTGCCTTCGCAGGAACGACGACAAATTTCTAACGGACAACACAATGCAATACCGTCGCCTCGGCCATTCCGGCCTCAAAGTTTCTGAACTCTCTTACGGCTCCTGGGTCACCTACGGCTCACAGGTTGACACCAAAGCTGCCGTCGAATGCATGGCCGCCGCGTGGGACGCGGGCGTAAATTTCTTCGACAACGCCGAGGCTTACGCCAAAGGCGCGTCAGAGACGATCATGGGCGAGGCAATCAAGCAGCTCGGCTGGCGGCGCTCGCAGGCGATCATCTCCACCAAGTTTTTTTGGGGGCTGAACGATGGCCCGAACGAGAAGAACACGTTGAACCGCAAGTATCTGATGCAGGCCATCGACGGCTCGCTGAAACGGCTGCAACTGGACTACGTCGATCTCGCGTTCTGTCATCGTGCCGACCCGAACACGCCGATTGAAGAGACCGTGCGCGCGATGAGCGACATGGTGACTGCGGGCAAAGTCATGTACTGGGGCACCAGCGAATGGACGGCCGATGAAATCCGCGCCGCTTATGAAATCGCCGAGCGCCATCATCTGCACAAACCCGTGATGGATCAACCACAATACAACCTCTTCGCGCGTGCCAAAGTGGAGAAAGAATTCGCGCGGCTGTATGGCGATATCGGTCTCGGACTCACTACCTGGAGCCCGTTGTCTTCAGGCCTGCTCTCCGGTAAGTACAAGGACGGCATTCCGGCCGATTCACGCGCCGCGCTCAAAGGCTACGAATGGATCGCCGAGCGTGTCATCGACAAAGCGAAGGTGGCCGCAGTGGAAAAGCTGCGCCCAATCGCCGGCGATTTGGGCTGCACCATCTCGCAACTCGCGCTAGCGTGGTGCCTGAAAAACCCGAACGTCTCCACCGTCATCACCGGCGCTTCACGCGTGAGTCAGGTGCATGAAAACATGAAAGCGCTGGACGTGCTGCCGAAGCTTACCGCTGAGGTGATGAAGTCTATTGAGGTGGCGACAACAGTTTGAGGCGCTGCGGCGGTAGAGAACGGTTTCACTCATTCACGCCGCCGAACCGCGTCCATGCGCAACGCGCGGCCTAGCCCGCGAGTACGTCATCGTTGACCGCTTCGTATTCGGTTACGCTCACTCAGCAGAATAATTCGTAAAGTCTGATTTCGCCATAGCGCGGGGCAATCAGCTTTTCGTTGAAACGACCACGATACAGGGGCTAGCGCCCCATTTTAATTTTTATCGACTTATAGCGTTTTCGCATTTCAAGCCCATAAGCAATGGGGCTTTCCGCGAATAGCTGCACAGCGTTTCATTACCCGTTTTGATCAATCTCACGCCCTACCGCACGCTCTTCGCTGACCACGAACTTCGGCGCATCATCATTTCCTCCATCCTGCCACGCTTGCCGATTGGCATGAATGCGCTGGGCTTGACGTTACTCGTGCAGTCGCAAACGCAGTCGTTTACCCGGGCAGGGATGGTGAGTGCGGCCTACCTGTGCGCGCTGGCGATTCAGGCGCCGATTATTGGCCGGTTCGTCGACAACAACGGGCCGAAAGCGGTGATGATGCCGCTGGCGATTCTGCATGCGCTGGCGCTGTTGTTGCTGGTGTTTGCCGTGACAAGTCTGGCGTCGCTGCCGTTGATGCTCGCGGCGGCGTTTTTAGCCGGCGCGGTGTTTCCGCCGGTGTCAATGACGATCCGCGCGATGTATCGCAAATCGGGGATGGCCGACGCGCAAAAGCAAACGGCGTTCGCGGTCGAGTCAGTGATCATGGAGTGCTCGTTCATTCTTGGGCCGCTGTTGGTGAGCTTGACGATGCTCGCCGGCTCACCGGCGTTGGCGGTGCTGGCGTCAGCGGTGCTGGGCGTGCTTGGCACGTGGCATTTTTCGCGCTCAGGCGCGCTCGCGCGCTGGGGCGTGGTGGAGCGTGGCGTGGAGCGACACTGGCTAGGACCGATGAAAATTTCTGCCATTCGCCGCGCACTGTTGCTCTCGTTTTTCTTCGCGGTGGGTATCGGACTAAATGAGATTGCGTTGCCCGCGTTCGCGAACAACAGCGGGCATCCTTCGCGCGTCGGCTGGTTTTACGCGGCGATGAGTATTCCGTCGGCGATCATGGGTTTTGCGTATGGTTCTCGGCATTTTTCGTGGCCGCTTAATCGGCAGATCATGGCGGCGGGATTGTGGCTCGCGGGCGGCTCAGCATTGATGGCGTTCAGCACTACAACCTGGGCGTTTATGCTCGCGTGTGCCGTCACCGGGCTCGCGTTCGGGCCGATGATTACGGCGCTATCGTTGCAACTCGGCAAGCTCTCACCCAGCGAATATTCAACAGAGGCGTTCACTTGGAGCATGACTTTGTTCATGATTGGATTGGGCATTGGTTTTTGGGCAGGCGGTGGCATGATTGAGCAGTTTGGTGGCGCGAGTTCACTTTTTGCCTGCGCGGGACTGATGGTCGTCGCAGCGCTGTGTTGCCTCGCTGTGCCGGAGGTTCGCAATGCGCCGGAAGCCAGTGTTGCGGCGTAACTGCGATGCAACGAAGTGGAATCGCGGAATGCGCGGCGACACGTGCCTCCTCGATTCCGCTGCGCTGCATCGAGCCTACGCGCTGAACCTCACTTTACCGACACGTGGGCAACGAGTTGCCCCTACACAACACAATAAATAATAATGAGCAGCACGCCCCAACAACACCGCCGCGCCATTTTGACGATGGTGATCGCTGCATTTCTCTGGAGCATCGCCGGTGTGTTCACGCGCCATCTCGACAGCGCGAAAAGCTTCGAGGTGACGTTCTGGCGCAGCCTGTTTTGCGCGCTCACGATGATCGCGTGGTTCGCCTATACGCAGGGGTTCGGCGCGATTGCCTACGTGCGCGCCAGCGGCAAAGCGGGACTGGTGTCGGGGCTGATGTGGGCGGTGATGTTCACCTGCTTCATGATCGCGTTGACGATGACGAGCACCGCCAACGTATTGATCGTGAATGCGTTGTCGCCGCTGTTCGCCACGTTGCTCGCGTGGGTGGTCCTGAAATCCACCATCGCCACGCGCACGTGGCTTGCCATTGCTGCAGCGATGGTCGGCATGATGATCATGTTCGCCAATCAGGCGCAAGGCGGCGCGGGCGTGTGGCTCGGCATGATCGTCGCGTTCGGCGTGCCGGTCGCCTCCGCCATCAATCTGGTGACGCTGAAAAAGACACACGCGCACGTCGATCTCGCGCCTGCCGTGTTGATCGGTGCGTTGATTTCCTGCGCGGTCACGTTGCCCCTATCGATGCCGTTTGCGGCGACCGGAAAGGACGTGTTGCTTCTGGCAATCCTCGGCGTGTTTCAACTCGGCATTCCCTGCGTGATGATGGTTCGCGCGGCTGCGCATTTGAGCGCACCAGAAGTTGCGTTGCTCGGACTGCTTGAGGTGCTCATGGGGCCGCTGTGGTCGTGGCTGGGCGCAGGCGAGGTGCCGCCCGGCACTACACTTCTGGGCGGCGCGATTGTGCTGGCGGCGCTGGTGGCAAACGAAATTGTGCCGAAGCGCAAGCTCGCATAGGGTGCGCTCTGCGCACCTCGTGAACGGTTGGTGGGCAGAGCGCACCCTATAAAAACTGGACTTGCAAATGAAACTCTACGGTTCAAAAAATTCACGCTCGCTTCGCTGCGCATGGGCGCTTGAAGAAGCGGGTGCATCGTACGATTACCAGCGCGTCAACATGCTGAAGGGTGAGGGGTTCAGCCCGGCGTTCAAGGCCATCAATCCTGCGGGAAAAATCCCGGTGCTTGCTGATGGCGACATGACGTTGACTGAATCGGCAGCTATCGTCATGTACGTGGCTGACAAATTTCCTGACGCACCACTCATGCCCGCGAGCGCCGAAGAACGCGCCGAAGTATTCCGCTGGGTTTTCTATGTCGTTACCGAGGTCGAGCCACATTTATGGGCCATCGCGCAACATCGTTTTGCGCTGCCCGAAGACAAGCGCGTGCCAGCGGTTGAGCCGACGTGCGTTTGGCAATTGCAACGCACTCTGCGCGTGATGGAGAAGACGCTTGCCAAGCGCTCATTCATCGCCGGCGAGACCTTCTCCGCTGCCGATATTGTCGCGACGCACTGCATGAGTTGGGCGCTGTCCGCAAAGCTCGAAGGCGTAGGTGAAGCAAGCCTTGCCTACATAGAACGAATGAAAGCGCGGCCCGCCTACCAGCGCGCGGTCGCTCGGGAGAAACTAGAGGCAGCGCAACAGGAAGCGGCCGTCTGCTGATTGTTTGACCGAGTCACTTGGCCCCTGTCACCCGCATCGTAACTCTGCAACGAGTGTCATTCCCGCATCCGCCATCACCGGTAGGAATCACGTCGCAACACTAGCGTCACGCATCGATCAATGGCGCTTGGGCACCTTTTCCCCAAGCCGCTTTTAAGGGTACAGCTTTAAACGAAAATGCCCACTTTACGTGGGCATAATCGCGTTTTTCGCGATTATCGACAAGAGGCTAAATCAACACCTTAGCCCTAGTGAAATAACGCTTTCAACTAAAAGCTGAACCGCTTTTTCGACGCTCCGAATGGCTAAGCATACGAGGCGTTATCGCGTCGTACCTCCGACTAAGCAGTCCGCCGGATGGTACGGCGGCGATTGGCCAAAGACACCATTGCCACCGTCGCCATCAGCAATCCAAGCAGCGCGAGCGCCAACTCCGACAAGGTTGGCACCGGCACGACTGATGTCGCGGCGGGCACCACGGCGAGCAGTAGCGGGCCGCTTGGATCGGTGATCACGCCATCGGCGTCAAGGTCGGTGTCACCCAGTCCGCCGTCCGTTATGTTGAAGCTCACCGTATTGCCACTCGTTGTCACGTTGGCAGGTGTGTAGAACACGCTGGCACCGGCCGAGGTTGGCGTTCTGCCGTACTTGACGTAGTTACCGGTCAGGCTTGGCCACGTGATGCTCACACGTACGGTGGAAGCCGCCGTGCAGCCAACCAGTCGCAGACGCAACCAGCCGTGCGGGAAGGTGCCCGTTGGATGGGTCGCACCAGCAGCGATAAATGCGCTGTTAGTCGCATCAACGCGGCAGGTGCTGCCACCGCCTGTGAAGCTCATCGACGCAGCGCCGGTGCTGGTGGCCGTCGTACCGGCAAACGTCTTGACCGGTATAAAGGTTCCCACCACGGTTTTGTTGGTGGTGATGTTGGTCAGGTTGCATGTTGCGCCAGTGCAGTCGCCGCTGAACGTGGTGAACGTGAAGCCGGTATTGGCCGTTGCAGTGCAGCTTGCGTTGCCGCCGCTGGGCACTGTCGTCGGCGTACAGGCAACCGAACCGCCGGTGAGCGGGCTTGCCGTGCCGGTAACCGTCAGGCTGCCCACCGCGACAAACGTCGCGTTCACCGTGCAGTTCGCGGCCACGATGCCGGTGGTGTAGTTGTTAACGCCCACCGCTGTGGCGGTGCCGCTGCAACCCGAGATGGTCTGCGTATTGAAGCCAGACGCCGGTGCGGCCGTACAGGTGGTGGTCGTGCCGCCGGTCACTGGGCTTACACAGGTGAGCGTGCCGTTGGCGCCAGCAGTTGCCGAGACGGTGTACTGGTGCGGTGCTGAGCAGCTGGCATTGGTGCCGCCGCCGCTGCCGTTACAGCTCCATGTGTAACTACTGGTGCCGCTGGAAACCGCGCTGGCAGTGCCCGCGTTACACAGGTTAGCACTAGGTACTACCAATGAAGGAATGCCGTTAGCCGAGCCGCACGCGCCATTGACCGGTACAACAACCGCAGTAAACGTGACGCTTACCGTGCAATCCGCCACTACAACGCCGGTGGTGTAGGTGTTAACACCTGCCGCGGTTGCCGAACCGCCGCAGCCCGAGATGCTCACCGTCGTGAAACCACCCGCAGGCGTCGCCGTGCAAGCGCTCGTTGTGCCACCAATCGCGGGGGTCGTGCAGATCAACGTGCCATTGGCCCCTGCGCTGACAGTCACGGTGTATTGCCGTGGCGCGCTGCAGGTGGTGTTGGCGCCGCCGCTGTCGCTGTTGCATCCCCACGTGAAGCTGTTAAGGCCGCTGGCGACTGCCGTGGCGGTTCCTACGGCGCACAGGTTTGCTGTCGGCGCGGTGGCCGTGCCAACGGTGTGCGCGGTGCCACATTGACCGTCATTAACGGCCGCTGCGACGAAGGCCGCGGTGACAGTGCAATCCGCCGTGACAGCACCTGTCGTGTAGCCATTCACGTCCAAACCCGTGGCCGTGCCGCCGCAGCCGGAAATACTCTGCGTCTTGAAGTTCGCCGCAGGGTCTGCCGTACAGGTGGTGGCGTTACCGCCGGTCACCGGGCTCACACACGTAAGTGTGCCATTCGCGCCCGCAGTTGCGGTGACGGTGTATTGGTGCGGCGCGGCGCAGCTTGCGTTGGTGCCGCCGTTGTCGCTGTTACAAGTCCATGTAAAGCTCGAAGCGCCCGACGTGACAGCACTGGCAGTGCCTGCACTACACAGGTTGGCACTAGGCACAACGAGGCTCGGCGTGCCATTTGCGCCGCCGCAAGCGCCGTTCACCGGCGTAACTGCTGATGCTTCAACAAGACCGGTCACCACAAGCGACAACGAACGATCTGCTGCCGGTGACCCTGTTTTCTTGCGAATAACTATGGTGTATTCGGCGTTGGCAATCGGGTTAGCAATGATCACTTGGCGGAAATTTCCGCCGTTACTTTGAAACCATGCGTTTGCAACGGTTGCAAGATCAGTACGGTTCGCCATCGAAGGCAGAACCCAGGGCCAAGTCTCGACGACCGTATTAGGAGCCACTTGGCGAACCATCACGTCGAACTCGTAAACCATGCGTGAGGTTGATGGGTCGACGCCGTCGCCCGCAACCTGCTCGGTGCCCTCGTCGTCGATCCACGCGATATTGACCACCAGCGGCTCGCCACCTTTGGCAAACACCGTACGAGTAATTTCAGCGCTTGAATTCGCGGCGGGATTGACGGCGATTTCTTCGATGATGGCGCCCTTGCTGGTTGCAAGCGTTGCTGACAACGGCGAGCGCTTTTTGATCGTCAGCGCCGCCTTTTCAATATTGAGCAAACCCCAGCCAAACTGGTGATCAGGGCCGACGCGACCGAGATCCTCAGCCGTCCCGAGCATCAGCGCCTTGAGCGTAGACGATCGCATGTAGTTGCCAGCGGCAGTGTTGTAATACTGTTGGAGCAGGAGGCCCGCTGCTGCCGCTGCGGGTGAGGCGTACGACGTGCCACTTGAGTCGTCGCCATTGCCGCTGTAGGCAGTGTCGGACGTGGCTTGTGCTGAATCAATGCCGGTGCCTTTGGCCACGATTTCTGGCTTCACGCGGCCGTCATCAGTGGGGCCCCAGTTGCTGTAGCTGGACATGGTTTTGTCACCATTCACAGCACCAACCGCCATCGCGTTCTTGGCCGCTGCCGCACCGGTCACGATGTCGTAACCCGCCTTTGCCGCGCGGTTGCCGCTTGACCCTTGTTCGTTGCCCACTGCGACAAACGGCAGATAGTTAGGCGCGGCCTTGAGCATCACATCCCAGTCTTTGGCCTCGGTGTCGTACGCACCGTATTTCCACGGGTTCTCGGTTTGCGTATTGGCGTCACCGTACGAGTGGTTGGATATCAAAAAACCGTTTGCTGCGAACGTAGTCATTTCGGCCAAGTCATTGCTAGCGTCAAAGTTTTGCGATTTGCCGCCGTAAGCAATGCCACGCGCAGAGGGATGGGTGGCAACTTCTTTGCCGACCATGGTTCCTGTGACGTGCGCCGCATGGTTTCTGTTGCCAACGTCACCGCTGATCACCTGACCCGCTTGATTCGTCGATTGGCCAAGCAGCAATTCGTGCGTGGCGGCGCCTGTGCCGTCTGCCGGAATCGCGCTCGGCTCCCACACGCCAGCGATCATGCCGGTGCCGGTGATGCTGACGCCGACCGAGCCGCCCGGATACAGGGTATCGGCTTTGATCAACTGACCAGATGCGAGGTTTTTGCGCGAACCCGCAACGTCTCTGGCCACCCGAAACACAGGGCTGCCCGCGCTGTCGATGCGAATAATGGTGTGCGCCTTGCCGTTCTTGATCTGCTCGCGCTGAACCGTCGGGTTGTCGAGCAGATACTGCCTAACCTTCGCCTCGTCGGCGTCGAATTGCCGTTGAAACTTGTCGGCGAGCGCGCCGAGTTCAGTGGTTTCAAGCGAGTCTGTGAGCACTTTTCGCTGGCCAGCGTTTTGCGCATTGACCGAAAGTGCGGCCACTATCGCCACACTTGCAGCAAGTCTGAGCCAAATTTTCATACGAACCCTCTGTTTTCGGTAGATCAATTTACTTCGTTGTGTGTCCGGCAACGCAGGTAGGGTGTCCTCACGAATGACGACGATCCCAACAATTGGCACCAGAAATTACTGAAAATGAGTTTACGTACGACCAACGCGCTGCGTCCTTAATTTTTCTTAATAATGATCGCGTGATCTTAGTGCGCAGCGCCCGCTTTCTCGTGAGAAGCCCATTCATGTTGGGCTTGGCAGGTAATTTACGACATTCTCGACTATTGCTTTTTCTCGGCAATCAGCCCTGCGTAAACGGGCGTTTCAGCAAAAAGTCGTTACGACTTGAGACCCGGGAAAAGCCCAGTGAGACCGGACGCCAAAATCTCGATGGCGAGTGCGGCGGTGATCAATCCGCCCACCCTCGTGGCGACGTTCATCCCGGTGATGCCAAGCGCAACCGACACGCGCTGTGCAGCACGCAGCGTGACCCACGTGATCAGTGCCACGGCAGCAATCGCCAGCAACATCATGCCGAGGTGCGGCAGGGTGCCGAGTTTTTTGATGCCGGGATGCGATTGCCCGAACACAATCACCATCGAAATCGCGCCCGGCCCCGCGAGCAGCGGGATGGCAAGGGGCACCACGCCCACCGCATGTTTGCTGTGCGCCTCCACCTCTTCTTCCGGCGTTTGCCGCACCCGGCCCGGCGCGGCATTGAAGCTGTCCACCGCGCTCAACAGCAGCAACAGGGCGCCCGCCACCTTAAAGGCTGGCAATGAAATGCCGAAAAAATCCAGCAGCGGGCCACCGGCCAGTAAGCTGATGGCGAGCACACAAAACACAGCAACCGCCGCGATGCGCGCAATGCGAAAGCGATCCTGTGCAGTGGCCGAAGGCGTGAGCGCCAAAAACATCGGCACCGCGATAAACGGGTCAACGATGGCGAGTAGACCGAGGAAGGACTTGAGGTAGGCAGCGAATTCCATCCTCGCATTCTGTCATTCAGATTGAAGGCTGCAACCTTAGCGTGGGACTACGCTTCGCGTTTAGAACTCCCGCGTCTGCTTTGTGGTTCGTACACCTGCTCGTCCCGAACACGCCGTTCCGCCTCTTTCATCGCGTATCGGGCGTACGTCGGGTCGGTACGATACAAGCTCGCGTCAACGCGGTCATTCGCGCGCATTTCCCAGTCTCGACCGAGCACGATGTGGGCGATTTCGTAGATCGTTTTTGCGGCGATCAATACGCAAGCGAGCACCACCAGATTCGACATTTCCGTAAAGTTTGCCAGCCACATGGCGAGCAGGAATGCGGGCGTGATGAGGCTCGCCATGCCGTACGTCGCCATCGCCTGCATCTTGACGGCAGCGAAGCTGCGACTGCGCAAATTCGTGATGGTGTCGATCACGAAATGCAGCACCAGCGGAAGCACGATGATCCACGCTTTTGCCAGCCATTCCTGCTTGACAAACGCCCAGCCGCTCGTGGCATGCGTCCACTCGTCCATCGAGCTCAGCGCCCAGATCAGCACGCCGAGCGTGAGCACTTCGGCCACCACCGATATCGTCACGAACTGGCCTAACAGTGAGCCGGAGGTGACCACTTTAACGCGGGCTTTCGGGTCGCTTCCATCGTGAACATGCAGCGGTTGTTGCGAGCCCATGACCGCGCGATCCGCTTTCTTCGGGCGCTCTGGGCCACCCCTATAAATCTCGTGATGCAGACGATAGTGGCCGCGCTTTTGCGTGGTTTCACGATGGATATAAATTTGCGCTGTCATCAACACGACCCGCGTGAGCTTCTCAAACCAGAAGCACACGATCACGCTCGCTGGCGACCAGCCTCCCGCGAGCAAGCCATACAGCACGACGCTGCACATCCACAGCGGCTGAAGCAACGCCGTACCGACGGTGAATGGATTTCGCGGCACGCCGGTGCGCGACACTGCCGCCAGATGCTCAGCCGCTTTTTCAGATTGTGCGACGACGCGAGCCTCCGCCGCGGCAGCCTTAGCACGCAGCTCGTCCTCTGTCACGATGACACGAGCCCGGTTCTTTTTTGCGCGCCGCATTACTACGTCATCTGAACTGATGCACGCCAACAAGCGCCGCAAGTATCAGCCCCGGTGCGACGAAAACCAGCGGCAACAGCCACAACGAACCAAAATTCGCGATCTGCGCCGCTTCGGGCTTGCCCTTGGGGTAGATCACTTTGACCGGTTTGCGTTTGTTCTCCGCAACGGGTCGTTCTGATGCGGACATGGTCACCGTGTGTGTTTTGCCTCCGGCAGCGCGAAACCGCACCACCGGATAGTGGAACGTACTGTAGCCGGGGCCGTTCTCTCTGCTTTTGCTCTCGACTTCGTAATCAATGATGGTTCCCTGCACGCGCACGCCCTGCTGCAACAGCCGCATGCTTCGGAACGCCACGATCGCACCGATCGCCGGAAGCAAAACGAAAATCGTCAGTCCAATCCAGTTCATTGCGCCTGCCTCTAGTCGGATAAAGTGAGCTTTGTTTGGGTACGCCGCCGCCGCATACTCATCCACCAACCGACTGCGATCAAGGGTATCGCACCGAGGCAGATCCACAGAAAGCGTGCGGTGTAGGGCTCGTCGAGCGTGGTTTTGGCGGCGTACGGCTGATCTTTCTCGAACCATATCGCATGCGGTGCTTTGGCGGCCTGTATCGCTGGCAGTGCGGCATCGCAATCAGCGCGCGAGGGGTAGTTGACCCAACCCTTCGTCGTGAATTTTGGCGAAATCTGTGAGGTTTCAACACCTCGCTCATACCCATATTTCACAAAGCCTGTGGCGATGAATTCGTAAGTCACATACATGTAGTTCCGATTCGAACCCCTGCGATGGGTAATGCATTCAGCGCTTACGAACTCGCCCATGCCGGGCACCGGATTTCGCAGGCGGCTGCTTTCCACGCCGTCCGCCTCCAGCGCGTACATGAAGACGGCAATCGCCACAGGAAGCAGCGCGGCAAGATACCACCGGTACGGCGACGACCAGGCGCTCGGCAACGCCTCAGTGTTCGACCTGTCAATTGGACTGGCCTTCGCGCGCGGTTTTGTTCGCGGTTTACTCATGGGCACTCCTACAAATTCGAACGGCAGAATGCCAAAAACGATGAGAAAAACCAGTTCATGGTGTGCCGCCTCGCGCTACTTGCGCCTTGCGTCGTTGGCGGCGGCGCAGCACCCAGCCGATGATGAAAAACGGAATGCCGAACAGTCCGACCAACAGTAGCCACCAGCTATTCGGCTCGTCAAGTGCGGTCATGGTCTCATGCGGATTGTCGCGTTCAAACCAGAGTTGACGCGGCGCTTTCGCGACGTAAGCAGCAGGTAGCGCCGCCTCGCAGTCGGCGCGGGTAACAAAGTAGACCGCGCCGAGCGCCGTGAATTTCGGCGAGGTTTGCGCGGGTTGATTGCCCTGTGCGGCTTTCACATAGTCCTCAGCAGTGAACTCGTAGGTCGTGTGCATCGCCTCCCATTGCACCCGACCTCGTCGCGTGTAGGTGACGCACTCGGCTTTCACGAATTCGCCCATCGCTGGCACCGGATTGCGCAGGCGACGTTCCGCCACGCCGCTGGCCTCCATCATCGCCACAAAAACGCCAATTACCGGCATCACCAGTGCGGCACCGTACCACTGCGAGGGTTTCATAAAGCGTTCGCCCCGCGTCCGCGGTGCAGGCGATGTGTAGCGGTCGCTCGGGCTGCCGCTCACTTTTTCCTGCGCCCTTCACTCATCCATAGGAATGTCATCAACGCCAATGCAGCGACGACAAATGATCCAAGTGTGATCAAACCCGCCCGCCATGCCTCGCGGCGATAAGACTCAGCGAAACCGTCGCGCGCAGGCAGTACGCGCGTAGATCCGTCTTCGCGCTTCGTTTGCATCGACCCGTCATTGCTCTGCGCCCGCATGCGGTTGGGGTTGTACATCACGTCGAAGGTCACCGGCTGCTGGCCAAAGTGCTTTTCCAGTGCCTCGCGGGTTTCCAGAATGGGAGCCACGTCGTAGAGCTCAAACACCTCGGGCTGTCCGTCAACCCGGCCTTTGGCATAGTAGCGATCTGCGCCGCGACGTGCCTTCCGGTACACCACCTCCTCCACCACGAATCGCGCGGGTCGATAGTCGTCGATTTCAGATGCCATGAGCAGCGCTGGCACCAGCGGAACCACACTCACCAGGCCCCAGATGATGCTCGCAAGGAAAGCAAGAACCAGCGGGCCAGCGACCAGCCACGAAGGTGTTTTGACTTCGCTATTGACCAGCCTCTTCCTCATATCAGCCTGCTAATTTGCCGACAGAAAATTGGCCTTCGCGCAAGTTGCCAGTCGAACGTCACGGATTAACCAGCCAGACGTCCCCCACTTTGCGCAGTTCGTACCCTGTAGTTTCAGAGCCATCCTTGAAACGCTTGATGATTTTTGCCTTTGCAATGTTGCCATCAACCGTCAGACTGCCCAACTCGGCCGTTTTTGGATCTGCTGCATCCGCTTTGAGGAACTTGATCGTGTCCGCGCCTTTTGGCCCGTCGAGCGCTGCCCTCACTTCGGCGACCACCACTCGCTTGATCGCCGCTTTGTCCCCTGCACGACAGGCTCGCAGGTACTCCGCGAGCACTTTGCCTTGCGGCGTTGCCCACGCCTCTTTGCCCGCCAGGGAGGCAGGCGGAGCAGTCATAACAGCGTTGAAACGCACATCGAACGAATACGCATTGTCACGAAATTTGTGCTCCCTGGCGCTGTTGAAACGCCCCTTCAGCTCCTTGTCGGTGAAGCTTTCGACGGTCATCTTGAACTCGGTTGAAAACGCGCTGACTACAACGGGTGCGACTTCGAAATTGGTGCCGACAACCGTCTTGCTGTCGTCAAACTTGATCTCAATCATCTTCAGGTCATCGCGTTGCTGCGCACGCATGCGCTCGGTGTCGTCCGCCACCGCATCAGGGGCGACCGGCTTGTCCGAAATGACCAGAACCGTCTCGAGCTTCTTGCTGCTCAGGGAAGTTCGCGTAACCGCATAGGCGTAACGAAAGTCAGTCTTTTGGCCGTTGACCGTAATGCTGCCTTGAGCGGTGTTCGGCGCGATGCTCTGCGCGATTGCTGTCGCCGATACGGTGGCCACTGTGGCAACGGATATGAGGTTAAAAATCGTCGCCATGTATGCGGCATTCCGAGCGAACCTATGGTGCTTGAAAAAAATCATTGTGGTCTCCCGTTTAAATAATTTTGAGAATGAAAATTCAGTGCATCTTGATCAAGGCGCTGCAATCGCTTTTGCTACGGCGCTTGCCTGCGCCTTGCTCGCGCCATTCATTACGATACGAAGCACCGCACCGTCGCGCTCAATGACCACCAGTCGCTGCGGATCGGCAGGCACAAGAACAGCACGCTTTCCTAGACCGGCAATGGGCTCGCGTTTGAGTTTGGTTCGTTCTTCGTGCGGTGTAATCATGTTTTCGTAGAGCCGGTCGGCGGTGCCCGCGTTGTCCGGTGCCGACGACGCGATAGCCTTCTTGTCGTAATACTCAATCGAGACCGTTGCAAACGGATCAGGGGCACGCCGCATCCATGCGCATGCGACTTTGCCCGACTTTTCGATTTCAGCGGACGCAGACTTCATGCCCTTGCCGATGGCGGTTTGCAGTTTTTCTGTGGGCATCATTGCCGCGCACATGGCCTCGGGCGTTTGTGCATGCGACGTAACGGACACCAACGCCAATGGCGTGATCAATACGAGCATTGTGTTTCTGATCAGTTTCATTTCGATCTCCTGGATAAATTACGATTTGATTCAGGGTCATCTAGCAGTGGACGAGAACCGACGAGTCAAGCATCGACGGCGTTACAGACGTTGTGATCAATCAATTTGCACGTGTGCGTCGCGTCCGCACGAATCCCGAAATCAGCAACACAATGGCAGCGACGACCGACGGAAACCAGAGCAGGAAATAAGGCGGCGAATCGCGCTCTGGCGTGAACCGTGCCCGTACCGACGCATAGGGGTCTTTGTCACCCGTCCATACGGTGGTGGCGGCTTTCGATGCGAATACGGCGGGCAGCGCGGCGCTGCATTCTGACAAGGACGTGTAGAAAACTTGTTTGGATGCGGTGTCCATGTACTGCGCTGGTTTCTTTTCCGGTTCACAGTTGTCGAGCAAGCACGTCATTCCGGACACGCGCACGCCGGTCGACTGACTCGGAAATTCGTATCCGATCAACATGTGTGGGCTGACGCTGCCTCCGATACGGCGGATGGTTCGGTCGACACACTTGGCACTGACAAATTTGGCGGGAACGGCCACCGGATTGGCAATCTCGTTATTCATGTGGTCGTGCCAGAAAGCGGCACCGCCCGCTGCAACGAACGCGAGCGCCATGAGCTCGACAGCGTAACCACGTTTGGGGCGCGCCTTATTTGCTTGACGCGCGGCGGCAGCCTCGGCGCTGCGACGATCTGCGGCGGGGTCAATGCTCAACACAAACTGGTCTTGTGCGGTCACTGCTTTGCTGCGAGTCACGGCGTCAGTTGCAGCAATTTGGCGTCGGCGGCCAAGCAAGTAGTCAATCAGCAAGTAACCGACGATGACCACGGGCGCGGCATACATTCGATACCGAAACACTTCGTGTTCATCGGCACGGGCAATGTCGACGCCAGAGAGCGCGATGATGACGATCCCGATTCCGAGCACCACCAGGGACACCGTAACCACTTTAATCGCGAAGTCAAAGATGGCAAACGCTTTTTCGCCGCGCGCTGGAGGCGCTGCAGCATCGGCATCTGGCTTCTTGCTGTCGCTGTCAACTGGCATCATTGGTTCACATCCATGATCGTGCCCGCAGCCCTACCGCGTGTTCTGTATTGCTGTCAACGCAGTTTGATTAGAGGGTCGCCGCCTTCGGATTGGAGCCGAACCGGTTGTCACCGGGCGTGCCGTCGAGCAGCAGGAAAATCAGCAGGGCAATTGTCCCGATAATGGGAATGAAAGCAATCAGCAGCCACCAGCCACTGCGGTCAGTGTCGTGCAGGCGGCGCACGCCAACGGCGATGCTTGGAATCAATATGGCCAGGGCAAAAATCAATCCGATGATGCCGGGCGTTCCCAACACGTAGTCAACAACGCCCAACACCATCGCGATGGCCATGCTGAACAAAACGAACAGCCAGTATTCCGTTCGTCGGGCGCGATCGTTGAAGTCTGCGTATTTTTTAAGGGTTGCTAAGTATCCGTTCATGACGTCTCCATGGGTTGGGGGGTTGAAATCACTTCAGTTTCGCTCGACTGCGTTGCGTCGTAATCGTAAGGACGCAAACGATTGCTTCAGTGCGCCGCATGTCCAACAGCTCCACTCGGAAAAGCACGTCGCATAAGGGGGTAAAGGCAATTTATGCGTAAAGTCGATCAACCATTGCGTTGAAATGCGCTTGAAAGCACTTTTCGCCAACCTGATCGCTCGATGCGTATGCACCGCATTCACGGATTCGCACACGCCGCGTTGCTGCACTTGACGATCTTTATCGTGTTATTGGACTGATCGCGGTGGCTGATCACGGGCAACCCATCGTCGGGCACCGCAACCGATGAGTTGTTGCCCACGCTCGTCCCGTTGCCAGCGTCGACAGTGGTGATTTGATTGCCACTGCTGCAAGCGACGTTTCCGCACCTGACGAATTTGAGCGCCCCGTTGGTTAGGTCTCGATAGCTCACGACTGCCAAGCCGTCTGCGCCCATCGCGATGGAGGTAAACGCGCCAACGTTCGCCGACGCGTCCACGGTGGTGCGCACATTGCCAGAGTTGCAGGCAGGGTTGCCGCAACGCGCGACTTTGAGGCGGTCATTGGTCGAGTCGTAGTAGCTGATCAACGGGCGACCATCGGGTGGCACCGTGATCGACGGATACATCCCGACGACCACCCCGGGTGAGTCGTCAACCGCAAATGTGCTGCTGCTGAAGCAGTTGGCGTCGTCGCACTTGGCGACCACGAGTCGTACATTACTGCTGTCGTAATACGCGATGACGGGGAAGCCGTCGTTGCCGATGGCAATGGATGTGCCAATGACCGCGACCGTGTCAACGTTGCGAATCGTGTTGCCGCTTGAGCACGCGGCATTGCCACATCGAACCACCTTGACCAGTTGACTGGAGTCGTCGGCGTAACTGATCACAGGACGCCCTGACGAAGGAGTGGCTACTGCGATTGAGCTTCCGGCACCCGCGCTCAAGTCAACGGTAGTTCTCACGACGCCACTTGAACACGATGCATTGCCGCACTTGGCGACGCGGAGTCCGATGTTGCCTACCCCGCGATAACTGACAACCGGCAAGTTATCGGCGGGAATAGCTATGGATAGGTTCGTAGCCGTCGACGCCATGTCGTCGACGACTGAAACTGCGTTGCCAGACGTGCAAGCAGGGTCACCACACTTGAGCACACGAGCGGAATAAAGGGTTGCTCCGGGTGCAGGGAGCGCATGTCGATACGTCACAGCAGGTCGGCCATCAGCGCCTACCGCGATGGCGTTGTATGACGTCGAGCCGTCCACATGCGTCGCAACCAAGTTTGGCAGATTGCTACATTGCAACGAGCCTGACGCAGCGAAGCGCAACACCTGCCCCGTCAAGCAGTTGGGCAGCGCGGCGGCGGGTGTGGTGCATGCCCATGCGCTGCCGTTCCATTTCGGGCTTTGATCGGTGGCACACGCAGTCGTCGGCAAGAGCTGCGTACTCGCCAGATTGATCGTTCCACCTGTGCTGATCGGTCCGCCAGTGAGCCCTGCTCCGGTCAGCACTTGCGTCACCGTGCCGGACCCAACCGCACCGCACGTGACGTTGCCAGCGGCATCGATGGCGCGAATCGCAGACCCGGGGATGCAGCCCAGCGAGACGCGTCGCTGCAAGTACGTCGTGTCCGCTGCAATCGTACCGCTCGTTGAAATGGTGCCGCCGGTGAGCCCCGTACCTGCGACGATGCTGGTCACCGTGCCGCCGGAAGCACCACAGCCCGCGAGCAGAAAGCTCTGCACCGCAGCGGGTGTGTTGCGCGTGCCGCTGCCGAGTGCAAGGCCATTGGTCAGTGCATCCCCGGAGAAACCAGCAAGCTTTCTCGAAATGATCGTTGCATCAGCCACTGTCAGCGTCGGGTTGCCAGTGATGTTGAGGCCGCAACCTGGGCAGTTAATAGCGGCCTCTACCAGCGGCGCATCCACCGCGTTGATACCGGTGCTCATCACCAGTGGTGCGCCGGTGATGCCCAGCGCGTAGCGAGTGAGGATCACGCCCTCAACCGCCAGCGACGAATTGCCGTCGTCGAAGGGGCAGGTTTGTTGCGCCTGCGTAGGCAAAATCATTGCTGCACATGCCGTCATGGCGAGGCACAGCACCCACGGAAATTGTTTCATTAAATTCAACTCAAACTCCCAAAAAAAATGCGTTCTGCGCCGTCATTGCCCAGCTCTGCCAGCCGCTGCACGAACGCGCTCCGCGCTCGATTGCTCACGCTCCACGCCCCAGAAAAATTGGCCCACAAAGCCACCGAGCAGCAAGACGAAGATGAGATAAACCACCGCTTTTCTAGCGAACGGCGTTTGCGTGAACTTGACGAACCGCAGGGGCCATTGCAGCCGATCGCCTGCCCCGGTTGCGACCACACCGAGCGCAGCCTGCCGTACGGTTTGGGTTTGACGAGCCCGCAGCAGGCCCAGTAGCCACGCGTATATCGCGAGCGGTATGCCCAACAGCCCGAGCCACAAATACACTGTACTGTCGGGCCTATCCAATGAGATTCGCGCTGAATGTGGATTGCTCGCCTCGTACCAAAGCGGCGGTGGTGCTCGCAATGCCTGAGCCACCGGCAGGGCTGCCGCGCACTCGGCATATGAGCGATAGCGCACGTCGTTGGCCGTGGTAAATGTCTCAATCGGTTGCGTGATCCGCAGTGTCGGCGCGCTTGCTGCGTCATACGAATGCACCCTAGGCGCGTTGTATGCATAGGTCACACGCATGTAATGCGGGCTGGTGAAAGCGCCTGCCTTGCGATAGGTTTGACAGGCAGCAGCAGAGAATTCACCCACCGCGGCGACCGGGTTGATCAGCCTGTATTTCTCGGCGTCACTGCTTTCCACGAAGTACATAAGAAAGCCGATCCCGAGAGGAAACAGCGCCGCGATGCACCACCAACGCACCAAGCGTGCGGAGATGTCATCCGTCGTTGGCGGCAGCGCCGCTGTCCGCGCTACACGCGCCTCGCCTTGGCGCGTGGTCACAGAGCAAGCTCACAGCGATGCTGCTGCACATTACGCAACCAACAGCGTCGGAACAAAACTAAGATCACGGCGCAGCTGGCGCACTGAGCGCTCTGATATGGCGTTCAACGTCTAACACTGTCGTTCGACGCCTTTGCGCTGCGCTCACGTGTACACACCCACCGCGTCACAGCCGCTGACGATCTTGATCGTGTTGTGGGCATGATCTTGGTGGCTTATCACTGGCAAAGCCATCGGTGGGCACCGCGACTGACGTAGCGACGAAACCCATGCGCCAACCGGTGCCCGCAAGGCCGCACGTCGGTCACCGACCTGGCTCAGAGGATCAGGGAGCTTCATGCAAGCACTCGCAATAGTGTCGACCCATCACATCACATCGTCACCCGCCAACCGTCGTCGGCTTTGTTGATCGTGTAGCGCTTGGTGACCTCACCGCCGCTGTTGCCGCCAGATCCGGCATAGCGTCCGGAAATCGTCGCCAATGCGCTGGTGCCCGTCGCATTCATTACGAGGCTGTCGAAGGTTGCAACTTTCGGGTCAAGTGCAGACTTAAGAAAGTCAAGA
>ENA-OBLH01000023-OBLH01000023.1-metagenomes-genome-assembly--contig:-NODE-23-length-62842-cov-22.5224_pt1 | contig 62842 bp, 62 predicted proteins | sample MGYA00153382_OBLH01 | MGnify analysis MGYA00153382
ACTCTTGCGAATTTCGGCATCAACATAAGCGGTTAATTCATCAAGTTGAAAATTAAGCAGATCGAACTGACGACAAAGTGCCTTTAGTTCACGGACAGTTTTCTTGACTTTTTCAGGATCTGGGATGGGTTGATTATTCATGAGATATTTTAATCGATTGTTGCTTCTTTAACGGTTGCTGCGCCAGCATCAACGATAGCTTCGGCTATTTCGATAGATTGAGCCAACATTTCGACCATCGCAATCGGTGCTGATGGTTGAAATAGCGATTGTTTCTGGGGGAATTTCAGCCACTAAGTTTGTGGGTATGCGTTCTAGTTCAACTTTAACATTGTTGGAGATCGATCGGCTGTAGATCGATCGTACCCAACTCGATCGATCTGGCTGAATTTTGACCCGCAATCTGGACAGGAACAAATGGGAAAACGTCCTGCGCTAGTTCTAGAATCAATTCTCAACAGCAGAAGCAGCAATGACAATCTCGGCACAAGCACGGGCATCAGAGAGGGCGTGGTGATGATTTAGCTCGATGTTAAGATGGCGACAGACATCGGGGAGTTTGGTGGGATAGAGATTCCAGCGTTTGCGGGCGAGCGCAACGGTACAAATAAATTTCGGTTTTGGTTGGGGAATATTGTATAAATCGCAGCAGGCGTATAGAACCCGGCGATCGAAACTAGCATTGTGAGCGACTAAAGCATCGGCACGTTCGATCCTGGTGGAAATTTTTTCCCAGACTTGCTTAAATGTGGGGGCTTGCGCGACATCAGACCACATGATGCCATGAATGTTGGTAAATTCAAAACGGTAGGAGGGAGGACGGATGAGGAAGATTTCTTCATGGACGATCGTTTGGTTCTCGATCTGAACTATACCTAAAGCGCAGGCACTATTGGGATCGCGATTGGCAGTCTCAAAATCGATCGCAACTAATCTCATGGGTTTTACCTTTTCGATTGACAATAAACAAGCTTAGACATTGTAAGGTAAAAGTAAGTAGCTGGTTCGCTCGGCGATCTCCTCCAGATCGGAATTGTTATAATACGATAAAATGCAATTACCATGTCCGATCGAGCTAGCATTGTTTTTCCCAATCAACTTTTTCCTCAACATCCAGCTTTAGCAGAGGGACACACAGTTTATCTGGTAGAAGAGTGGCTATTTTTTCATCACCATTGCTTTCACCAACAGAAATTACTACTGCATCGCGCGACGATGCGGATGTATGAGGATTATCTAACTCAGCAAGGCTATCAGGTGCGCTACATTCCGGCTACGAGCGAGGAATGTGACATCCAGAAACTTATCCCCATCATCGCTAGTGACGGGGTGCGCGAACTGCACTATGCAGACGTAGTTGATGATTGGCTGCGGCGGCGGTTGACAGCCGGAGCCAAACAACAGAGGATCGAGTTAAAGGAATATCGATCGCCTAATTTTTTGGAAGATCCGGCGGAAATAGCCGAGTTTTTCGAGCGGCGCAAGAGTTACAAGCAGACTGATTTCTATATCGACAGACGCAAACATCACGAAATCTTACTCGACAAATTTGACAAACCGCTGGGCGGACAGTGGACGTATGATGTAGATAATCGCCAAAAATTTCCCAAGGGTCGATCGGCTCCAGTTTTGGATCTACCTGAATTGAACGAGTATGTGCGGGAAGCTCAGACTTATGTGAGCGAAAATTTTGGCAATAACTATGGCTCTGTGGAACAGCCATTCGCAGCGGGTTTTTATCCGACGACATATGCTGAAGCTGATGCTTGGCTGACGGATTTTTTAGAGGTGCGGTTTGCTGATTTTGGTGCCTATGAAGATGCGATCGTCTTAGAAGAGACAATCCTACATCATTCGGTACTGTCGCCGATGTTGAATATTGGGTTGCTGTCGCCAAGACAGATTATCGATGCAGCTCTAGCAATGATAGATGAAGTACCGCTAAATAGTCTAGAAGGCTTTGTGCGTCAGATCATGGGCTGGCGGGAGTTTATGCGAATTACATACGAACGACGGGGACGCAGCCAGCGATCTCGCAATTATTGGGGGTTTACTCGGCAGATTCCTGAGAGTTTCTGGAAGGGGACTACAGGTATTTTGCCGTTGGATACCACGATTAAAAAAGCCCTAAAAAGCGGTTACTGTCATCACATCGAACGGCTGATGGTAGTGGGTAATTTTATGTTGCTGTGCGAATTCGATCCCGATGAGGTGTTTGGCTGGTTTATGGAGATGTTTGTCGATGCCTATGATTGGGTAATGGTGCCGAATGTATATGCGATGAGCCAGTTTGCCGATGGTGGTGGGATGTGTACCAAGCCCTACATCAGTGGTAGTAATTATCTGATGAAGATGAGCGACTATAAAAAAGGCGATTGGCAACCGATTTGGGATGGTTTATTTTGGCGATTTATGCACGTTCATCGCGATTTCTTTTTGAGTAATCCCCGTTTGGGTATGTTGGTGAAAACTTTCGATAAAATGGCTCCAGAAAAGCAGCAGCAGCATCTTTTAGTAGCGGAACGATTCTTGGAAAGTCTAGATGGTTAAATTAATTGATAATTGGGCTGTTAGGGTGGGGCTGAAATTTAGTTTACAAATAAACACACAAAAGTATGGCAAAAGACAGTAACAAAATCGCCTACCGAGAATTTGGGGACGAAGAACCAGAGAGCGACGATACCCAAGAACTACCACCCAACCAGCACAAACTCAAGATCGAAGCCTCCAGAAAAGGCAAAGGTGGTAAAACAGTCACCATCGTTAGTGGCTTTCAAGTATCACCAGAGACACTTACAAGCCTCACCAAGACACTTAAAAACCAGTGTGGGGCTGGTGGCTCAATGAAGCATAATTCGATCGAGATTCAAGGCGATTGTCGTCAGAAATTGTTAGAGATCGTGACTAAATTGGGCTACAAGGCTAAATTGAGTGGGGGTTAGAGATGGGGCTATTTTTATCGATAGAGAATAATTCAGCCATTGTGTGGATTCGATCGCCGAGCCGATCGTCGTAAAGTGACAAGTAATTTTAACTACGCACCGATTACGTCTTAGTGGCATGACTTACAGCCTTCGCATCATCGACATACCCAGTAACGAACGTCCCCGCGAACGCTTACTCGCGCATGGAGTTAAACATCTCAAGAATGCGGAACTAATCGCGATTTTGTTGGGAACCGGACAAGGCCCTGGTAAACTATCAGCGATCGGGTTAGGTGAGTATATTCTCAATCATTTGGGGCAACATCAGCGAGATCCCCTAGAGAGATTGCGCGATCTGCATCCCCAAGAGTTGATGAATATTCCTGGTGTCGGCCCAGCCAAGGCGACGGCGATCTTAGCTGCTGTAGAATTGGGACAGAGATCGTGTGTATTGCGTCCACCCGATCGAGCTATTATAGAAAGTCCCGATACCGCCGCAGCCGCCCTGAGTCAAGAGTTGATGTGGTCTACTCAAGAGCGATTTGCCATATTATTATTAGATGTCAAGAATAGATTACTCGGTACTCAGTTAATCACGATCGGTACTGCCACCGAAACACTCGCCCCACCCAAAGAAATTTTCACCGCCATCCTCAAGCAAGGTGCCACAAAAACGATCGTCGCACACAATCACCCATCAGGTAGCACCGAAGCCAGCCAAGCCGATATCGAACTCACTCGTCAATTACTCGCAGGCGCAAAGTTACTCGGTATTCCCCTATTAGATCATCTAATTTTAGGCGGTGGCAATTGGAGCAGTTTACGTCAAAATACCAATCTCTGGGAAGAATGTCCGCAGGGAGATTAATCCTTTGTCAAAGAAGATTCAGCAGTGCCAGATGTAGATATAAATCGAGCATCTGTCAATGTTGCAGCGCATTGGTGAGGCTCTAGGGCAAAAGATCGAAATTAATATGGTACCGAATCCTGCACCAGAAAGCACTTCGATTCATTCACTGAGATAGCCGTTAGTCGATTAATTGATAAAGACAACAATCACAATTCCACGACATCCCCTAGCAACAGAATCGAAATCACCATTAATAACATCCCCGCTGCAATATCTAGAGTTCTGGGTGACAATACCTTCGCTAGATAACGCCCCAATAATACCCCGACTAAACTAGTCGCAATCAAAGCCGTCCCTGCACCAAGAAATACAATCCATGGCGATTGAGATTGGGCACTCAATAGGAGTGTCGCTAATTGAGTTTTATCGCCCATTTCAGCGAGGAAAATTGTGATAAACGTCGAAAAGAACGTGCTCCACACACTAGATTTTTGGAGACTCGTGGACGACTCAGTGACGATGGTTTGGACGATGATATCGTCAGATGACGTTTCTGGAGTGGAAGGACTAGTCACTGGATAATCTGAACTTAGCTAGGTTTTCATATTCCTCTCATCTTCTCATACCAATCGCCAAAGGTCGAGATCTAGAGCAAAATTCCCAGTTCGGTGTCAAATCTGATTGCTTCTAGACTCCGATCTCCGTACACGCCTTCGATCTGCTCGCGACAACACGCGATCGCAAAATCATTCAAATCCTCCGGCTCGATCCCAAACATCGCCACGAAGGTATCCTCTTGCACCCGACAGAAGGACGGACGATCTTCATAAATATTACAGGCACGGGTATCGCGATCGAGATTCACGCACCAGCCATCTTCACCCACCATGCTCAGATAGATGGCTAGCTGCTTCGGTGGCAAGTACTCTTCCAAATCCGGTCGATCGCTCGGATCGAGGTTGCAGCAAGCCCCACACTGCTTTATACACCGCCATGTAGACATATTTTAGTCGGTCAGTTATTACCTATTCAGTCTATTCGGTATTTTGTTGATTCACACGCTAAGTAGAGACAATACCAGAATTCGCTTAAACCCCAGAATTGACTCAAACCTTGACTACATTCCGAGAACCTACCCTCTACCCTCTACCCTCTACTCTCTCATGTACTTTTGTAAATTAAATTAATCTAACCCCGCCCAGCGCAGATAAAATTGGATCGCCGATCCTGTTGGCTATATAATAAATCTAAGTTTGTTTGCGAGGAAATATGGATTTTTTAAGCGGTATTGTTGATAGTGTACTGAGTATTAACTGGGAAGTAATCGCCCAACTGTCAATGGTGGCAATGATCGCGATCGCTGGCCCAGTTGTTGTATTTCTACTCGCAGCCCTGCGCGGTAATTTATAATTGGTAAGTGGCTAGTTATTTGTGATGTAAGTTTCTAGCCGCTAAATCTTGCGTAGCTAATAGTTCTATCTGTCGATCGAGTAATTCCACACCTTCGGCTACATTTTTAATTTCCTGTAGCTGCGTGCGTAGCTCTGACGCACCTGAAAATCCCTTCGCGTACCATGTCATGTGCTTTCTGGCTTGGAGGATACCCCGTTCGCCTTTGTATAGGTACAAGTTCTGGAGATGTTCTTTGGCACATTCTAATCTAGCGATCGAACTTGGTGATGGTAATAATTCACCTGTTTTGAGAAAATGGTCGATTTCACCGACGAGAAACGGGTAGCCGAGCGTACCGCGAGAACACATTACGCCATCGGCTCCAGTTTGCTTGAGACAAGCCACAGCAGATTCGACTGAAAAAATATCCCCATTGGCAATCACGGGAATCGATAGCACATCTTTCACCCGCCCAATCCAGTCCCAATTAGCCGTACCGCTGTAGCCTTGAGCGCGAGTACGGGCGTGAATCGTCATCATCTGTGCGCCAGCATCCTGCATCCGCTGGGCAAAATCTAAGATATTAATTTCATCATCATTCCAACCAATTCGCGTTTTTACAGTTACCGGAATATTAACAGCATTTACTACGGCTTTGACGATCGCGACTGCGGTATCAGGATCGCGCAGTAATGATGAGCCGCCGCCATGCTTGGTAATTTTATTGACCGGACAACCCATGTTAATATCGATCGTCTGTGCGCCCTGCCCAACGGCGATTTGAGCGGCTTCGCCCAGGAAATCAGGACGACAATCAAATAACTGAATACTAATCGGACGCTCATTGGCATCGATGTCCATGATGCGCGGGATTTCTTTGAGATGTCTCAAGCTTGATGCTTGCACCATCTCGGTATACATCATCGAATCGGGGGCATATCGCCGCACCAAGCGACGAAAAACTAAATCTGTAACTCCAGACAAGGGCGACTGAAAAACGCGGCTGTGGAGCTGGAGAGAGCCGATAGTGAGTGGGGTGGTAAAGTTCAAGAGTAGAGGGGGAAGAGGGGATTGGGAGATGGGGGGACTAGGGGATTGGGGGACTGGGGGACTGGGGGACTGGGGGACTGGGGGACTGATTATGCTACCAAAACCTAAAGCCTAAAGCTTAAAAAAGTCCCTCGGTCGTGTAAGATTCAACATAATATGCTTTAAGTTGACTTAGGGCTGGGATAAATTAGCTTACGCCTGAGTTTACCGAATCTCCAATTATCTTAATGAAGCGTCGCCAATTTCTGCAATATAGTACTCTCACCGCCGCAGGTTTGACATTTGCCGCTTGTACTAATCAAGGGAGTACTCACTTTACTCAGCCTCCAGCTAACTTTGGGAAGCTGGAAAAAACCGATCTCAAGATTGGGATTGTCTCTAGTTTAGATTGTCTACCGTTGGTAGTTGCTAAAGAGAAAGGGATGTTCAAAAAGTATGGCTTGGATGTCACACTGGTAAAACAGCCAACTTGGGAGCGAGTACAGCAAGAATTACATAGCGGTAAATTAGATGCCGCACAAACTCTATTTGCGATGCCGCTCTGGGAATATTTTGGCTCTCTAGGTGGCAAGTCGCGACAAGATGAAAATGCAGATAAGCCGCGCCGACGACGGCGAAGAGATCCAGATAATGAAAAAAGTAAAGGTACTGCTAATACAGTTGCTTTGATGGGGCTAAATATTAATGGTAATAGTATTAGCTTGGGTGAGGTTGCTTGGAAGGCTGGATTACGATCGCGTCCAGCATACAATACTGCTTATGAATTGCAAGAAGGGTATAATAATTTTTTTCGCGAGCTAAAACAACCGCCAGTATTCGCGATCGCTCATCCCGCCGCTATGGCAAATTATACTACCAGATATTGGCTGGGGACAATGGGGGTCGATGCCGAGCGGGATCTGAAGTTTCAAGTTTTAGCTCCTGATGAGATTACCGCAGGATTAGCTAGTGGCAAAGTTATCGGTTACGCAACCGATGAACTATTTAATCAACAAACGATCTCAGATAACAAAGCATTTACAGCTTCGATCGATCGAGATATTTGGCATGGACATCCCGAAAAAATTCTTGCCACCCTCGATACTTGGCTCAAGGATTATCCAATTACTGCCAAGGCAATGATGGCAGCAGTATTAGAGGCTTGTCAATACTGTGATAACAAAGACAATGTAACTGCACTCGCGCCCATTTTAGGTAAATCTGAATATACTAATCCAGGTACTAACAAAAATTGGCAAAAAATTCTGACAGGTAACTATAACTATGGTGGCATTGATGGTAAAGCACTAGCAGTTAATGTGCCGGATTTTCAGATATTTCACTTTCAAGCAACTAACTATCTTCAACAACCTAATCATGCCAACTTTCTGTGGCACTCTCACGCGGCTTGGGTAATGACACAGATGGTACGCTGGCAACAACAGAAGCTCACAGCTTATCCTCAAGATGCCGATACTATAATTAAAAAGTTATATCCTACACCAGCTTATGCAGATGTTGCTAAATCTTTTTGGTTGAGTATGCCTAAGGGACAACTAAAAATCGAACAGCCAGAGATGTTTATCGATCGAGTTGCTTTCGATCCTAATAAAGCGATAGAGTATTTAAATGGTTTTGAGTTACGGACATGACATCGGCTTTAGACTTTAACTGTAGGGTGTATTAGCATTTCAATTCTATTCAATTCAATTCACTTATCGGAAATAATTAACATGATAAAACTATATGGTGGTGCTAGAAGTCGGGCTTCGATCGTGCGTTGGTATTTAGAAGAATTGGCAATTCCTTATAAATTTGTGTTATTAGATATGTCAGTGGGCGAACACTATCAACCAGACTTTCTAAAAATAAATCCATTTGGTAAAGTACCAGCAATTACCGATGGAGACTTGGCACTATTTGAATCAGGTGCAATTTTAATCTACCTAAATCAAAAGTATGGGAGCAAGGAGTTATCGATCGAGCAGCAATCAATTCTCAATCAGTGGGTATTGTTTAGTAATTCAACTCTAGCGATCGGGATCTTTGTCGAAGTAAATAGAGAGCGAGAATTACCCAAATTGATGACTGCATTAAACGAGATATTGAGTCAGCATCCTTATATTTTAGGGGATGAGTTTAGTGTTGCCGATGTTGCTGTCGGTGCGATTTTGTCATACATTCCGTTGATGCTCAAATTAGATTTGTCTGCATATCCAGCCGTTGTTAATTATATTCAAACACTTTCTAGTCGTCCCGCTTTCAAAGCAGGAATGGCGTAAGTTAGTTGTAAGTTGAAACATGTTCCTGAAGAGCAAAATATCATCTATCTGGAAATCATTAACAAATCGCATACCGTGGCAAGTGGTGACAATTTTAGGTGTCAGCTTGGGGGTGACGGGACTAGTTGTCGGCGCAAAAAGCTGGGGCTGGTGGGAGATGGGCGAACTAGCGGCTTACGACCAAAGTGTGAGGTGGAAATCGCCTGTAGAACCCGATCCTCGGTTGCTAATTGTGGCGATTACGGAAGACGATCTTAACCTTCAGAAGGCTTGGCCCTTGCCAGATCGGACGATCGCCAAAGTCATCCAAAAACTCACAGATGCCAAAGCCAAGGTAATTGGCTTGGATATGTTTCGGCCTAATCCTGTCGAACCAGGACACGCAGAATTGGTAAAAATCTGGGAGCGTAACGATCTGATTATGCCTGGTTGTCACCACCGCACCCTCAAAAATCCAGGCATTGCGGGGCCACCAGGGATTCCACCGGAGCAATTGGGTTTTGTCGATGTATTAATCGATCGAGATAGTATCGTCCGTCGCGCCCTATTATTTGTGTCCCGCGATCCAAAATCGCCTTGTACTAGTGAAACCAGTTTAGCTCTCCAAATAGCCCAAGAATACCTGCACCGCCAGCATCAGCTCACGGGTGAATTTGACTCAAAACAGCAGTTTCAGATCGATAAAGCTCATTTTAGGTCGATCTCCAGCACTGATGGTGGCTATGAGGATGCCGAGCAGGGGGGCTACCAGATTTTACTCAACTATCGATCGCCAAATGCTGTCGCACAGATCGTCTCGATCGCCGATCTCCTCAACAATCGAGTCGCTCCTAAATCGATCGAGGGTCGAATCGTCCTGATCGGTTCTACTGCTAGTTCCCTCAAGGATGAATTTCTCACCCCCTATAGCGCGGGCAAAGCGGCAGATGCCACGATGCCAGGGGTAATAGTTCACGCTCAAATTACCAGCCAAATTCTTAGCGCAGTGCTGGATAAACAACCGCTCTGGTGGTTTATTCCCGATTGGCTCGAAGGCATCTGGATCGGTAGTTGGTGTCTGACAGGGAGTTTACTCGCTTGGTACGTTCGCCATCCGGCGCGATTATTGGTGGTGGCTAGCGGTGCAGCAATTCTACTGGTAGGGGGATTTGCGATCGCCTTTGCTCATGCTGGCTGGATACCTTTAGTGAGTCCATTTGTGGGTTTAGTTGCCAGTAGTATTGGGGTGTTGGGTTTGACTAGCTATCACACACAGCAGCGACAACAAGAGATGGAAAGTTTGGTAAGCGATCGAGAACAAGCTATTGCCGAACTCCAACTGTTGCTGAGTCAGACAGCACCACCTGTGACATCAATCCCGCTGGTACTTCCTCCAGCATTACCACTGACAGAATTACCAGCAACGACAATTACTAGCGGCACAGCCTTAGATCCGATCGCTGTTCCTTATCGCCAATACCCTATCAAACCAGAGCAAGCTCCGATCCCAATTGGTGTCATGCCACCCAATTATCTGCTAGATGGACGCTACCAAACTGAGTCTACTCTCGGTGCGGGTGGATTTGGGGTAACTTATCTCGCCAGAGATACCAAACGTCCAGGAAAACCTCAGTGTGTCATCAAGCAACTAGTACCAGCCAGACGCGATTCAAATTTTGTCAATTTGGCACGGCGGTTATTTAACACCGAAGCTGAGATTCTCTCTAAATTAGGGCACCATCCCCAAATTCCACATTTGCTGGCTTATTTTGAGCATCAGCGGGAGTTTTATTTAGTTCAGGAATTTATCGATGGGACACCGCTCGACAGGGAGCTTGAGCAAGCAACTGAGCCGTGGAGTGAGGCGCAAGTTTTGGATTTATTGCGCCAGTTATTACCAGTATTGGGCTTTATCCATAGTCAGCATGTGATTCACAGGGATATTAAGCCAGGTAATATCATTCGACGCGAGCTTGGCAAACTAGTATTAATTGATTTCGGCGCGGTTAAGGAAATCCAACCGCAACCCGACGATCGCAATCTGACGATTTCGATCGGTACTCGTGGTTATACACCGCCAGAACAGTATGCTGGGCAACCTAATTATACTAGCGATATTTATGCTTTAGGCTCGATCGCGATCGAGGCTCTGACCAATACTCATCCCCGTTATTTACCAGTCGATGAAACTACTGGTAATCTCATCTGGCGCGATCTGGTGACGATCTCCCCCGCACTGGCTCAAGTCTTGGCTAAAATGGTGGCTTACCACTTTAGAGATCGTTATCAATCAGCAACTGCTGTGTTAATGGATCTACCGTAAATGTTGGAGATTGCTATTTTTAAGTTATTTCTGGGCTGGTGATTCGGCGGTGGTGCGGAATGTTCCTGGCGTGATTTCGAGCGATCGCACCCGTCCTTCGCGACTTACTACTAATTTGAGGGAGCGACCGATTTGACTAGCTTCTACTTGCTGCTGGACATCATTGGGAGTAGATATCGAACGGTCTGCAACCTTGATAATTACATCCCCAGGACGGATACCGCTGGCTGCGGCGGGAGAACGGGGCATCACTTCCATGACTAATGCACCCCGCTCGGCGGTAACTTTCGATCGCAAACTGGGTTCTCTGGCGATACCTGCTTTGAGTTCGTCTGTCAGCGGAATCATCTGTACGCCCAGATAGGGATGGCGAACTTTACCCGTTGCAAATAATTGAGTAGTAATTCGTGTTGCTGTCAGCATCGGGATGGCAAAGCCCAAGCCTTGAGCATCCGCACGAATAGCGGTATTAATACCGATGACTTCACCCCGCGCATTGAGCAAAGGCCCCCCCGAATTACCAGGATTAATCGCGGCATCGGTTTGGATAAAATTTACTCGCTTATCGGGCACACCCGCTTGAGAACTAGTCCGCCCAGTCGCACTAATGATGCCAACAGTTACAGTATTGTCTAATCCAAGTGGATTACCGATCGCAATTGCCCATTCGCCTGGGGTAAGTCGCTCCGAGTCACCTAATTTTACGATTGGTAAGTTCTGAGCTTTGACTTGCAATACAGCGACATCCGTGACTCGATCGATCCCAACTACTTTCCCCTCCAATACCCGCCCACTTTTGAGCGTCACCTTGACTCGCTTTGCTCCACCGACTACATGAGCATTGGTAACGATTTTACCATCAGGACTGATGATAAACCCCGACCCCATCCCCTGTTCGATCTGTTCTTGCTTGGGCTTCTGTGCTGGGCTTTCCGTGTCTGTACTTACCTCCTGAGCATCAACTTTGACTACTGCGGGGCTGACTTTTGCGACAACGGCGGTAATAAAGTTGTTATTATCACTTTGGCTCGATCGAGCGACAATCGGTTGAAATGGGGTCGATTCAGGACTATTATTACTAATTGGGATTAGTTGCGACGGCTGTTGCTGGCGAAAATATTTACCAACACCCGCACCAATTCCACCACTTGCGACAATCGCGATCGCGCCTATGGCTAATTTTTTGGAGAGCATATCCATAGACGATTTAGTAGTACTATCTAAATTCTCGCTCCGATCGCTAAAATACTCAAGTGCTAATACTTTTGGCTGAATCGGTTGAAGCGATCGTTTATAATTCACCCCTGACGATCCCGATGGTGATTGCCAAGATCAGGCAGCCGAGGAAGGTGGCGATCAACATAAATAGAGCAAAAATTTCCCCAGCAGAGAGCGGTCGATCTGTCGGATCGAGATATGCTGAAGGTCGATACTTATCAGGACGTGGTTTGAGGGTTTGAAACTGGGGAGGGGATTGGATCGCAAACACCCGTGAATAGCCTATTTCCAGATCGTATACCGAGCGGCGTTCGGGATGACTGATGGTAGCATAGGCTTCATTCAAGGCTTGAAATTTAGCCGTGGCTTTTGCCTTGGCTAATGTGGTAGTGTCAGGATGATATTTTTTACTCAATTCCCGATAAGCACGTCGAATTTCGATCGCTGACGCGCTGGCATGTACCCCTAAAAGATCGTAATAATTTTGATATTGATTATTCACCGGATTGCTCACTAGCTACTAGCCACTGGATCTGGCGCGATAGACGATTCCACACATACTCGCCAAAATCAGCCAAGCGTGAGTATTTAGGCGCAATTCTAAGGCGGTCACATCAGTGATATTAAATATTATAAACCCGCTAAAGGCAAGTAGATAGGTAAAAAAGATCGTTCGTTCCGATCGCCATTGGAGGGGAAAATTGAGAAATAGGATCGTAGACTGCGCTAAAACCCAGCCAACTAAGCTAGATAGCGCGATCGTTGCTGGGATACCTACATTGGAGGATAACATCAACAGCAAATTGTGCGGGTAGCCCAACCAAATCTGCGTATACTCCTGATATAGTGGCCCAAAGCTCTGTAATCCCCAGCCAGTAATCGGACGAGCTTGGGTCAGATTCCAGGCAAATTTCCACTGAGATAAGCGGGTGAGTGCTTCTGGTCTGTCGGGGTACATTTCATCAGTGATTCTCGCCCAAAAGTAACGTGGCACGATCGATCTCAGTGGTGCTTTGAGTGGCGATGGCGCGTAAGCAGCACTTAAAATTACAGTGCCGATCGCGGTAACAATTCCTAAGATCCAGTACCATCCCTGATAAATTGCAAAAATCAGACTACTCAAAACCGCCCCAGCCCAAGCAGCACGGGAGCTAGTCAGAATTAGCGATGCACTACAAATTATCAGCATCGATCCCAACCACCACAAAGTCGGTGATTTCCAGTATCTCCCGCTCCCTCCCCCGCCGATTGCCGCAGTTTGTTCGTAGGTGTCAGCAAATAAACCCAGCGCAAAAATAAACACCATTTGCAGGTAAGCTGCCAAATGATTGGCATGTCCGAATACCGCAGACATCCGCCCCAGAGGATTGCCAGATGGGTAGATTTGCAAGATGTATCCGGGAGTACCTAGAATCGGTATAGTCACACCGTAACCGCACAATTGCACCAATCCCAGCAACATAATCGGCAAAGCTGGAATCATCAAAATCCAAGCTAATTGCCGTAACTGTTCGGGCGATTGGATCAGAGTGCTATATGCGGCAAAGAAGGCAAAGAATGGCAAGAAATTTACTAAACCTAAAGCAGCATCACCAGGTTGAAGCCCAAATAGCGACATCACAATCAGCCAAGGTGCCAACAGTGCAAAGCCCCAATTCAATCGATGCTGAATAATTTCTCGTCCGCAATGTTGCCATGTTTTGACGAGCGAAAACAAGATCGGCAATACCCCCACGCTCGGTATTAATGGAAAAATTATTAATCCGATCCGCGCAAATTTCCACGTTGTTTGTAAGCGCGGATTGGGGTGTTTCCAATTCGATCCAGGAATTAGGGCTAGAAAATTAGGCATCGGCTGGATATTTCTCGATTGTATCAGTTGCTAGGGAGCCTGTCGGCTCTAATCCTCGATAAAAGCTGGCAATAATCCCCACTACCAACCACCAGAGGGTTTGAATCTGCGGACGATACCACTCGGTATCGGTAGTACCTTGTCCGAGCAGGGCTACCATTGATACGATCGCCGCCATCAACCAAAAAGCCTGAGGATCTCTAGTTTGGCGCAATTGTGTTAAACCTTTAATACCACAATTAAACGTTACAATAATCATCCACAGCAGACAGGCAAAACCAACATAGCCAATCTCGACGATCGTTTCTAGAAACAGAGAGTACGCACCAAGGGCACTGAATCGCGGACTAGTTTGATAAATCGGATAAATCTTCTTGAACACTCGATCGCCAGGGCCAAATCCAAATATCGGTCGATCGTGAATCATTTTCCCTACAGCTTTCCAGACTTCGAGCCGCACATTATTACTACTATCTTTACTACCACTAAAAATACTCAGCACTCGATCTCGCAGGCTGGGAATCAGTAGCATCGCGATCGCACTTATCGCCAGCATCCCGCCCAAAACCAGCGGTAATGCCCACGATCTCCAAAATTTGGGCAATCCAGGGCGCAGCCAATAATAAACTAATCCAGCGGCGACAAGAGTGCCTAAAAAGGCTCCAACCCAGGCACCACGGCAGTATGTAACTATCAAGCAGTAGGTATTGGCGACTACCATCACGATCGCCAGGGTTTTTTGCAACCGACTGTGCCAGATAAAGAACGCGGCGACACTAAAAGCGATCGCGGGTAGAAGATACCCAGCTAAAAGATTAGGATTGCCTAGATAACTATAGGCTCGTGTCGTCTTTGCCAAGGTAGATTCAGCATCTACCCAAGTTGCCAATTGTTTGGCACCAAAAATCGATTGCTGGATGCCGTAAACACTGACGACTAGGGCAACATGTAGATAAATCGCGATTAACCAATTCCGCACCCGACTCGATCGACACAACCGCGCCAACATCACAAATAATAGCAAATAGAGGCTCATTAAAGTCAGCCCCCTAAACGCGGCATCTTTTACTGGTGATAAACCAGTTGAGATGGCTGAAATGCCCCAGAATACTAGTAGCGTGATGTGAATGGGGGTAATTCCACCACCGCGATTGTCAGCTAGAGTCAGCAATACCCAAAAAGCCGCCACTCCAGTCAGTAATAATGCAATTGTGTCCGTCGATAGTCCTGGTATCGATGAGATAAATGGCGATATGATTAAGACTAAGGATGTCAAAATCGCCCCAAATTCGTCGCCCCACTGCATCAACCAACTTTCTTGTCGCCAAGATTGGAGACTACCTACCCAGCGATGAATATAACTAACATCAACCCATTTATCTGGGGATAAATCTGATAATGTTAGGCGTTGCCAAAAAGAATTCATGCGCATGGATTGTGAATTACAACGATCGAGTCACGGTAGGATGCGAGCGCACCCTAACATCGAATCTTAAAGGATTACCATTTGAGCAAATTAAACTGCTCCATATCGACAGTATCGCGGTTGCGATAAATTGATAAGACGATCGCTAGTCCTACAGCCGCTTCCGCCGCCGCGATCGCAATTACAAATACTGTAAATACTTGTCCTTTGATTTCGGCTGGATCGATGTAGTTAGAAAAACCCATCAAGTTCAAGTTGACTGCATTTAACATCAACTCGATCGACATCAATACTCGCACCGCATTTCGACTAGTCACTAGCCCATAAATACCGATACAAAAGAGCGCGGCAGCTAAAATTAGAAAATATTGTAATTGCAATGCCATATAGATATTTATTATTATAGAATGCCTGTCTAATTGCTCTTGACAAAAATTTAACTGTCAACTATCAACTTATTTCCCAACTAATTCGCGGGGACGTTCGGGAAGAGTGAGACTATCTTTGGTTGAAGTTTCTCCAGCTACACTATCGGGAAGGAAATCTCTACGGGCAAGAATGATTGCACCTACCATCGACATCAATAACAGGATCGAAGCTAATTCAAATGGCAATAAAAAATCAGTAAAAAAGTGCTTGGCTAATGGGACAATCGAGCTTGCCAACGGTACTGTTGTAGTTGAAATCGCCCACGGAGTAACGATCGAAACAGTACTCAAAAGTGTAAATAAACCAGCACAAACAAATGCTGTTGTCCCCTGTCTGAGCCAATTATTTTTCAGCGGTTTGAAGTCCTCACGTTTGTTTACCAGCATGATCGCAAACAAGATTAAGACGTTGACTGCTCCAACATAAACTAAGATTTGCGCCGCCGAAACAAAGTCAGCATTTAGCAGGATATAAATTCCCGCCATACTAATGAATACTCCACCCAATAAAAAGGCAGAGTAAACAATATTAGCAAACAGAACCACACCCAAAGCTGCTCCCAACATCAACACCGAGAGAATTCCGAATGTAACTAACTGCACACCTTCAGCAATTTGCATTTTTGTTATTAATTATTGGTAATTTGGATGTGATAAACTTATCCGAGATGCTCATTGTGTGAGGAATCGGGGATAAGTTTTCTAGTTATTCATTGCTGTTTGCACGTTGAGCACCAGCAGGTAAATCGCGAGGACTCATCACACCTTTAGGTAGATATGCCATCGTGCGGAGGGCTGTAACCATCGGATCGTCAGTAACTTTGGTTGGTAGACGACCTAGAGCCACACTATCATAATTCAGTTCGTGACGATCGAATGTCGCTAGTTCGTACTCTTCGGTCATCGACAGGCAATTAGTAGGACAGTATTCTACACAATTACCACAAAAGATACAGATCCCGAAATCGATACTGTAGCTATTGAGTTTCTTTTTCTTGCTAGCTTTGTCATACTCGTAGTCAACAACAGGTAAGTTAATCGGACATACCCGCACGCAGACTTCACAAGAGATACACTTATCAAATTCAAAGTGAATCCTGCCTCGAAATCTTTCAGAGGGAATTAGTTTCTCGTATGGGTATTGAACAGTTACGGGACGACGCTGCATGTGATCGAATGTTACGGCTAGTCCTTGCCCGATATACTTGGCAGCCTGAGCGGTTTCTTTGCCGTAATCAATTACTTGTTTCAGGAATTTGAGCATGGGTAAGTTAGGAGTTAAGAGTGAGGAGCTGTAGAGCTTGATACCACCATTTCAAACCGAAGCCAGATTGGTTTAACCGCCCGCCATACGAGCAGATCGGCTGGTGGGTTAGGGCAGGTTTTGCCCCAAAGATCGATTGTCCTCATCACCTGGGCGACTGAGTGCGATCCTAGCCACCAAAAGCAGTTGGGAATGCTAATTTGAGTGCAGCCGTAATCAGCAAGTTAGCAAGGGCGATGGGTAAGAGGAATTTCCAGCCGAGATTGAGGAGTTGGTCGATCCGGACGCGGGGTACAGTCCAACGGGTGATAATGGCTAGGAAGACCAAGAAATAGGCTTTGAGGACTGTCATCGCGATGCCTAGCGACGCATCGACTACTTGTACCCAGGAAGTTGCGGGATCGACACCAATTAAATTACTTAATACTTCGATCGGAATCGGACTCGACCAACCACCTAGATAGAGGATGGCAACCAATAGCGCAGATAGTACTAGGTTAACGTAAGAAGCGATGTAGAACAGGGCAAATTTCATCCCTGAGTATTCGGTCTGATAGCCAGCTACCAGCTCTTCCTCAGCCTCTGGCAGGTCAAAGGGCAGACGTTCGCATTCAGCTAGTGCCGAAATCCAGAAGATGACAAAACCAACTGGTTGTCGCCAGACATTCCAGGATAAAATGCCATAGCCTGATTGTTGCTCGACGATATCGATCGTGCTGAGACTATTGGACATCAAGACGATCGCTAGCACGGACAAAGCCAACGGAATTTCATAGCTAATCGACTGAGCAGCGGCGCGCAATCCACCAATGAGCGAATACTTATTATTAGACGCATATCCAGACATCAGCAAGCCAATCGGGACGACACTGGAGAAAGCGATCCACAAAAATACTCCGGTATTGACATTGGTAATCACCAAATTCTGTCCGAACGGGACGATCAGGTAAGAGATAAATACTGGCATTACTACCAAAATCGGCCCGATCGTGAACAGATACGGATCGGCATTGGCTGGGGTAATATCTTCTTTGAACACCAGTTTCAAACCGTCAGCAACTGGTTGTAACACACCTAATGGGCCAGCAAATTCCGGGCCGATCCGTTGTTGGACGGCGGCTGAAATCTTACGTTCTAACCACACATTGACTAGCACCCCGACTGTGGCACCGATAATCATCAGCAACATCGGAAACGGCATCCAGAGCACTTTCGCCAGTTCGGCTGAGATACCAAGGTCACTGAGGGATTGGATAAAAGTTCCTTGGAGGTCAATTCCTGAATTCATATGTCCCTGCTTGGCTATTCACGACCGCAGAAATCCATCCTCTTCGCTTGATTTAGGTTTCCGACGATCGAGATAAATATTAGTAAGATTTTCCCTATCAGTATATCGCGGTATGAGGACTACGCGATCCCAGTCATTTTAACTAACTTCGATTTTGGAGTTTGACTTCGATCCAAAATCTCAAGTTACCCTCTAGGTCGATAGAGGCTACAGACAATTTTGCCATCTTTACGCGATCGAAATGATGACATATTACCATCGGGGTCGGTAATTAAGCGATCGCGACAATCATAAGACGCGGCTGGTTGTTCGATTCCATCGATACTCACCATCGCCTGATACTGCCAGTAATTCTTTGCACTCCGCTTAATATCCAGAATACAAATCCGCTGATTGTCCACCTGACGACAAAAATCCGCCCTAGCTGGAGTCACACTCCCCAGCCACAGCAATAATCCGATCGAAAATAATTTAACTAGTGTCAACACCTTCTACCCATTGGTCTAATCGATCGTATCATCCAGCTAACTAAAAAAACTTCCGTAGGATGTATTAGGCTTGGCTAACGCATCCTACGAGCGATCTAGAATCTTTCCCCAATCCCGAATTGAATCCGACTTTCCGCACGACTATTGAGCGCGTAGTCAATCCGAATCGGCCCAATCGGCGAATTCACCCGAATCCCAGCACCATAGCCAAAACCACTACCTGGTTTGCTCCGAACTCCGGCTGGATTGCCTGGAACGCTGTTTCCAGTACCTAGATCGCTGCCATAATCTGCGAAGAGCGTCCCACCGACGATCGATATGAGCGGAAAGCGATATTCGGCGGTAGCCTGAGCATAACTGCGTCCCGAACCGACATCGCCATCCTCATAGCCTCGGACAGAGCTAGTCCCGCCCAAACTAAAGGCTTCATAGGGTGGTAAGTCTCCCACGATTGTCCCACCTTGGACGTTGAATACCAGTGCTTGGGAACCAGGGGTGAAATTAAGCAGTTTTACAGGTGTGTAGTTGGTATAACTCACCCTGGCTCTGGTCATAAATATATTTCCGAGTCCAACTGGTACCGACTGATCTAGTCCCAACTTGAGCAGCGTACCTTGGGTAGGATCGACAAAACTATTCCGTAAATCTTGAGTGATGCCCAACTGCACCATCAACAGATCGTCTTGTCCAGTTTTACTAAAAGTCAGCTCGTTACCGCGTGAATCTCTTGGGACGATCGATCGACCATCCACATCCTGAATCGCCACTCGTTGATACTGCAAGCCCAGCGAACCGCGCCAGGTACTGTCGCTAAAAGGATCGCCATTGAGCGGACGACTAAACGTCACACCAGCACCCTGTCGCCGAATCCGGGGAATATCTGTGGTATCGGGGATATATGCTGGTGTTTTACCACCATCAAAGATCAATGATGTCGATCGACGTTGAAAGATATTGGCAGTATAAGACGTGCGATTGGGGTCAGTCGCAATCCAAGGATCGGTGAAATTCAAGTCAAATAATACATCAGATCTGGTGCCGACTTGAAGTTCAGCACCTAATTTTTGAGCATTCCCACCGATATTCAATTGGTTATAGCTGATACTCCCAAATAAACCACTAGTCGAGCTAATCCCGCCCCCAGCTAAAATATTAGCGGTCTTCCGTTCGATGACGTTGAACTGAAGGAGCACTTTTGCCGGATCGCTACCTGGGGCAAAGGATACGCGGACATCATCGAATAGTCCCAAACCATAAATCCGCCGCAGATCTTTTTCAGCAGTGTTCCGGTTAAAGATTTTGCCTGGTTTTAACTCAGCTTCGCGAGTAACGATAAATGGTCGAGTGCTACCCGTAATTGGTTTTTTCTTGTCATCAACCAGCGCACCCTCTTTATTGAGAAAACGTACCTGAACATCTTCGATCAGTCCTTCCGCAATCACTAACTTCAAAGTACCGTCAGCACCAAGTTCTTCCACATCTACCACTTGAGCGAGGTTATATCCCTGCTTTTGATAAAAGGCATTTAGTTGTTTAATTGCCGCTTGGAGTTCGACAGCATTTAGCTGTTTACCGTACTGGGTTCCAAAGATGCTGTCTACGTCTGTCTGCTTGAGGATGGTACTACTACTAGCTGGGAGCGTCTTGATTTGAACCTGTCGCAAGGTACCGTAGGGCGTAACCAAAAAGCTCAGTTTGACACCTTTGGCAGTATCTTCAGGAATAATTTCGACCGCTGCAAAAGCACCTAAAGCCCGAACCGCATTTAAATTCTGCTCTAGTTGTTCGCGGGTGGTTGGTTGTCCGGTTTTGACAGTGAGGATTTGACGGACTTTTGATTCTAGCTCTGGTGCTAATGCTCCTGCTGGAGTACGGATGATGATGTCTGAAACTAATACCTGCTTTTGATTTTTGGCGGGAGTAGCGGTCGGGGTCTGTGTGGGCGGACTGGGCTTGGCTGGTGGTGCTGGTTGGAGCGGTTTGCGCTGCGCTAATTTGCGAGTTTTTTGGCTCGATTGAGCTAGTAAATCTTTAGCTGTTGCGAGCGGGAGGCGATCGATCGTCGCTGAAGTTTTTGAGAGCGAAGTAGCCAGCTTATCCTCAGAGACTAATCTCTCGATTTGAGTGGACTCGGCATTGGCTGCGACGTTGTGAATCTGACCGATCGCCACAATTGTAGCAACTAAAAGTAATTTAAATTTCATGTTTATGTATGGTAGATAGTGGATAGTAGCTAGCGGCTAGAGTACTTGATGCGCGTCTGTTGGCATCATTCCCACCGCTGGCTACTCCCTGACTCCTAAAACTCTTGTAAGCACTTGCTGATAGGCATCTTCAATATTGCCCAGATCGCGACGGAACCGATCTTTATCTAAGACTCTTAAGTTGGGATCGGGTTCCCCAGTCAACCATAACCGACAACTATCAGGACTAATTTCATCCGCGAGTAAGATCTGCTGTTGTTTATCTACACCGAATTCGATTTTGAAGTCAACTAGTGTAATTCCGCACAGTTTGAAAAAGTTTTGGAGGATATAATTGATTTGGATGGCTTTAGCGTGCAAGATATCTAGCTGGGCTGAAGTCGCCAATTCCATCAGTAGCAGCCGATCGCGCGTGAGCAGCGGATCGCCTAAGCTGTCATTCTTGTAAAAGAATTCAACTAACGGTCGAGGTAGGATCGTGCCCAAGGTTATGCCTGTTTGTTGACATAAACTACCCGCAGCAATGTTCCTGACTACCACTTCGATCGGGATAATTTGGACAGATTTTACGCGCATTTCATTGACTGCTGGACAGTCAATATAGTGAGTAGCAATGCCTTGAGCCTCGATCGCTCGAAATAAGTGTGCCGCAATTTGACAATTAATTTCGCCTTTACCCACGATCGTCCCCCGCTTTTGGGCGTTGAAAGCAGTAGCATCATCCTTAAAGTAAGCCAGGAGCACATCTGGATCGTCGGTAACATATAGGATTTTGGCTTTACCTTCGTAAATTTGTGGATGATGAGTCATGCGAAAGTAGTGATAATTGCAGTAACATCAAATTGTAGTTGACAATTGTCAGTAGCTAATCACTATTCGTCAACACTTAACACCTAAATCTTAATCTCTAAGGTTCAACTTGCGATCGCCTAGATAAAGAAAAGGTTAAAGTAGGCACAGATCTACACGAGTATCGTGTGTTAAGATATGTTACCAGTGGCGATGATTGGGTAAAGCCAACTGTTGGCGATCGTCTCCGAGCGGTATATTGCCTGGGTAGAGACGATGCTCATGCCTTTGGTGTTATCCAAACTACCAGCACATACCGTCACAATATACTCCCCAGTATTTCTCAGTCTTCGAGATCTATTTTCCCACCCGATCGGACAAGAAACTACAATAATCTGCCACTTATGATTGGCTCTTCACAATTAGGATGCCATATTAATGTCAAAACCAAGCGACTTCTTTTTATACGGCAACAATCGCTACCACGGTGAGTTTACGCCCGAAAAATTAATATTTAACAGCAACTTACAAGAATTTACGCAGAAAGTTAGTTACATCTGTAGTTTAGAGACTGCGGGTAAGCTGACCCCAGAAGAATCCTACCAGCAAATCAAAAGTCTCTGGAAAGCCCTCAAGCGCAGCAAAAAACAGTTAGGGATCGGGGCGGACTCTTTAAATGAGAACGGGGATACGGGGGAACAGGGGAATTAAATAGTTGAGAGTTGAGAGTTGAAAGTTGATAGTTGATAGCTTGTAGCTTCTAGTAGGGTGTGTTAGGCTCAAGCCGTAACGCACCACAATCGATACCCAAGGATTTAATTTAGGATTGCTATAGTTGATAGTTGATAGCTTGTAGCTTCTAGCTCCCGACTACTTGCCGATAATAGCCTTGTAACTGCTGTGTTGCCAAAGCCCAGCTCCAGCGTTCGGCTTCCGATCTGGCATTCTCGCGCAGCTTGAGATTAGAGTCTGGCTCCGCCCAGAGTTTTTGAGTAGCGACGATCGCACCTTGGGGATCTTGAGGATCGAAGAGATAGCCATTTTGCCCATCTGTAACAATATCAGGAATCCCACCCGATCGAGCCGCAATTACCGGACATCCCGCCGCCATTGCTTCGAGTAGTACCAAACCTAATGTCTCCGTCCGCGATGGAAAAATAAACGCATCAGCTACGGCATAAGCCGCTGCTAGTCTTTCGCCCCCCAGGTAGCCGACAAAGTGAGTCGGTGTATCGGCAAAGTAGCTCTCTAGGTAAGCTCGATGAGGGCCATCGCCGACGATCGCCAGTCTAGCACCAGGAATCGCCGCTAGAACGGGCTTAATCCGCTCGATTTCCTTCTCAGCACCAAGTCTGCCCACATATAACAACAAACGGCTTGCTGGCTGACCTTGGCTCAAATAGTCACGCATTTCCGGCGTTGCCCTAGCTGGATCGAAAGTTTTGGTATCTACACCGCGTTGCCACAAATCGACTCGCTCGATCCCATGCTGGCTGAGTTCTTGCACCATCGCACTAGAAGTACACAGATTCAATGCTGCCTGATTGTGTGCCGCTTTTAACAGCTCCCACAATAGCCCCTCAAATATCCCCAGCCCGTAGTGATCGAGGTATTTGGGCAAATGAGTATGATAAGAAGCCAGCAACGGGATTTCTGTTGATTTGGCGTAAAAAATTCCAGCTAGTCCCAATACGGCTGGATTGACAACGTGGATCAGATCTGGCTGAAATTTTGCTAATTGTTGCCGGATTTCAGGGCGAGGCAGAGCTAATTTTAGTTCGGGATAGAGGGGTAGGGGAAAGGCTGACAATCCATAAATCTTCGCTCCACAGTAAGATTGTAACCCTCCCTCTGGACAAAAAATTAGCACCTCATCGCCATGCAGTTGGAGCTGCTCGATGGTGTGCTTGAGTCGAGTGACAATTCCATCGACTTTTGGTAAAAAAGTTTCGGTGAATAAAGCAATACGCATCGGTTAGCAGTTATTTAGAACTTTCACAGTCTGGCAATTGACTCTAGTGGCTGAAATACTGATGTATTTAGCTGGATTCTCGACGATATCGACTTGGCAACAAATATATCACAGAGCCAGCGAACTACGGCGTTTGGATGTTCACTGCTAGATGGTCGGGTAAGGTTCGAGCGTCGCGATACAATAGTATAGATATCGCTCTACACCAAATTTTTATAGCCGCATGACCGTAGCTACCCCGACTAAAATCCAGTATGAAGCCGTAATTGGGTTAGAGACTCACTGTCAGCTCAATACTGCTACCAAGATTTTTTGTAATTGTTCTACCGAGTTTGGTGCTGTACCCAACCATAATATTTGTCCGGTATGTACGGCAATGCCTGGAGTATTACCCGTGCTAAATGAGAAAGTACTAGAGTATGCTGTCAAAGCTGGTTTGGCTCTCAATTGCCAGATTGCTGCTTATAGTAAATTCGATCGCAAGCAATATTTTTATCCTGACTTACCCAAAAATTATCAAATTACTCAATACGATCTCCCCATCGCCGAACATGGTTGGGTAGAGATCGAAATTCTCGACGATGCTGGCATTCCCACCCGCAAACGCATCGGCATCACCCGGATGCACATGGAAGAAGATGCAGGTAAACTCGTGCATGGAGGTAGTGACAGACTCGCAGGTTCGAGCTACTCGCTGGTAGATTACAATCGGACTGGTGTACCGCTATGCGAAATCGTTTCCGAACCCGATCTTCGGAGTGGTGTCGAAGCGGCTGAATATGCCCAAGAAATTCGCCGGATTATCCGCTATCTGGGCGTAGGCGACGGGAATATGCAGGAAGGTTCGCTCCGCTGCGATGTGAATATTTCCGTGCGTCCTGTGGGGCGGGTGGAGTTTGGGGTTAAAGTAGAGATCAAGAACATGAACTCGTTTAGTGCGATTCAACGCGCGATCGATTACGAGATTGACAGACAAATTACTGCTATTGGCAATAATGAGCCAATCTTCCAAGAAACTCGGCTGTGGGAAGAAGGCACACAACGCACGATTAGTATGCGGAGCAAAGAAGGTGCTAGTGACTATCGCTATTTTCCCGAACCCGATTTAACCCCAATGATTTTGGCAGATAGCCAAAAGGCAGCCTGGAAGGCGGAACTACCAGAACTACCCGTCCAAAAACGCCACCGTTATCAAGCAGAACTGGGCTTATCACCATATGATACGCGAGTCTTGACAGACGATCGATCTGTAGCTGAATATCTCGAAGCAGCAATTACTGCTGGTGCTGATATCAAACAAGCCGCTAACTGGGTAATGGGCGATATTACTGCGTATCTCAAAAATCAAAAGGTAGGTATTAAAGACATCGCGCTGACACCGACTATTTTGGCAGAATTGATTGGACTCATTGACAAAGGTACAATTAATGGCAAAATTGCCAAAGAAATTTTACCAGAACTATTCGAGCATGGTGGTTCAGTCCAAAAATTAGTCGAGAGCAAAGGGTTAACTTCGATTTCCGATCCTGCGGAATTGGCGAAAATCGTCGATGAACTTTTGGCAGCTAATCCAAAGGAATTAGAACAATATAAAGCTGGAAAAACTAAACTTTTAGGTTTCTTTGTCGGGCAACTGATGAAACAAACTGGTGGACGTGCAGAGCCTAAAGCAGCTAATCAAATCTTGGCTACTAAGCTTAATAGCTAAATCGACTTCACGGGAGCTACTGCGTACCGATAAGTCTATTTGTTTACCCCACCCTAGCCCTCCCCTTGCAAGGAGCTACGGTGTATATACAAGTTATTTGAGTTGCTGCGTAGTCATGTTACCCCACCCCAGCCCTCTCCTTGCAAAGGGGAGGGAGTTAGAAGCCCTCCCCTTTACAAGGGGGGTTGGGGGGTAAATCAACCTAAACCGAAGTCCAAGAGACTTGCGTGTACACCGTAGCCCTTAGAGGGGATTTACCTGCGGGAGACGATCGATCGTGCAACCTATTTCAATTGCTACAATTAGTGAAAGTATCCAGATTGGATTATCGATCGGTAATTCTCGCTATCATTGGGCTTGGTTTTTAAATACCAAACTTCAATCTAGTTGGGATACAGAATATCTCATACCCGATCGCTTATTAGAATTATTACCGATCGATCTACAAGCAATAATTAAAGAACATCAGTTAAAGATCGATCGTATCCCGATCTATCTAGTTTCGGTTGTTCCCAGTCAGACAGTAATCTGGCAGCAATTATCGCAAGTTAAAACAATTACTCTAGCAGATATTCCCCTATTCAATCTCTATCAGACAATCGGAATCGATCGAGCGTTAGCTGTGTTTGGTGCGGGCGAAATATGTGGTTATCCAGTCTTAGTTATCGACGGTGGTACGGCATTAACTATTACTGGTGTCGATGCTAATTGTCACCTAGTTGGCGGCGCAATTTTACCAGGATTGAGATTGCAACTACGCTCATTAGCTGTCGGTACTGCTGCATTACCACAAATAGGATTACCTCAACAATTACCACCGCGCTGGAGCAACAATACCGCAGGATCGATCTCGAGTGGAATATTATATACAGTTAGTGCTGGAATTATCGATTTTATGCGAGATTGGGATCGACTATATCCAGATAGTCAGATTGTCTTTACTGGTGGGGATGGAGAGCTTTTGAATGGGTATATCCAGGCAATGTCTAGACATTTAGCAGTTAGAGTCAGATACGATCGGCAGCTATTATTTCATGGATTGGCTGCAATTTTAGCTGAAGATAATTTACCATAGTTCCATTTCTTCTCGTTCGACCCTAGCTTGGATTCGATTGAGAAATTCTTGAATTTCTATAGCAATTTGAATTGATATTTTTTGGGATGAAGTAGAGTCTATATTTTTAATTGATTTATATTCAGAATTACGCACAGCCTGGGCGTATAATTGACTTTGCTTGACGATCGATCCAAGCTCTGAATCACGCTGTAAAACTAGTAATGGCGATCTGAACTGAGATAGTCGATCGGCAACTAATTCACCACGAATCTCCTTACTCGATCGCTGAAAAATCAATTTACAAGTAGTAGGAAATTTATTAAAATAATTCCAATAAGCTTGACTTTTGGTCAAGGAGTAAGCACCATCGCTAACCGATACTATCACTTTCAACCCATTGAGCCACAGCGACAATAACCAGGGGTAAGTGAGTAACCATTTTGTCAATTGATTATACTGCTTCCAATCCGCCCAAGAAAATCCTTCAGGTGAAATTGCGACTACACCTCGAACTAAATCTGGATACTTTAAGGTATAACTAACTGCAATCCACGCACCGAGAGAGTGTCCAACTAAATAAACCGGACGTAACTTGAGTGCGGTCAAAAATTCATGGAGACAATCGACTTCCATCTCGATCGAATTTGGAGTTTGGATGGCTGTGGAATTCCCAAAACCCAACAAATCGATCGCCAAGCAATGAAAATTCTTGCTCAATATCCCGATCGAATTTTCCCATTGAGTACTATCATACCAACTACCATGTAAAAAAATTACGACAGGTAGACGATCGTCCCCCGCTTCACGCCAGAATATTTTTCCGGTTGAGAGTTTGATTCGAGAAGTCCGAGCGACCATAGGGGCTAGATATTATAAAGACAGCGAACCACCAGGTCAGGAATGTGAAGATGTCTTCAATTCCAGTATTAGCTAAATTAATAGTACAACTGTCAAAGCCTACACTTCCATCTACCCACTAGTATTTTTACCTCGCGATCGCGTATGATAGGATTTGCTCAAGCTACGTTCGATTCGGATTAACTACCGATAATTAGCTCCAATCTTTTATGAAGACAGCTACGGATTTCTAGCGCAGCCCTGACAGCTCCAGTCCAATCGGATTGGTAGATGTCCCCTATCGTTTATTTTTACAGAGGCACATATGGCAAAACGCCGCAACCTGAAGAAGGAAAAGGCGGAGCGTAATCAAGCATACGCTCGTAAGTTTAGAAAACGCCCCACTGGCGGTCGGATGTTCAAATCGAGATTCCGTCCTCAATCTAGTGGTACTTCGGCTGAGGAAGATAACGAAGATACTTCAGCAGCAGCAACTTAAATTAGGCTTTAGGGGTTAGGCTTTAGGCTTTAGGGGAATAAACTTCCCTCAGAGCTATCGCCTTTGCCCCTAGCATGTTGTTTAGATGAGCTGAGTTTTGGCTCGATCGATCGCTTGACGAACCTGTTCAAATCCAGTACCGCCATAACTATTTCGGGCTGCTACAACCTGTCTGGGGTCGATCGCATCGTAGATATCGGCTTCAAATGCTGGATGTAGATCTTGCCATTCCCCTAAACTGAGATCCTTGAGCAGTTTGTTTTGACTCAAGCAAGTTTTGACTACTTTGCCGACTAGATTATAGGCTTCGCGGAAGGGCACACCTTTAGTAGCTAGGTAATCAGCAACATCGGTAGCATTGGAAAAATCTGTGGCGACGGCTGCTGCTAACCGGACAGGGCGAAATTCGATCCCCTCCTGAATCAAGATCGTCATCGCTTCTAGACAAGCTTGTACAGTATTGACAGCATCAAATAGGGCTTCTTTATCCTCTTGTAAATCCTTATTGTAGGCAAGCGGTAAACCCTTCATTAGCACCAGCATGGCTTGGAGATGTCCGAAAACTCGTCCAGTTTTGCCGCGTACCAGTTCGGGCACGTCAGGATTCTTCTTTTGGGGCATAATACTCGAACCCGTCGCACAGCGATCGGTCAAGCTCACAAATCGAAACTCTTCAGATGCCCAAATGATGACTTCCTCAGCCAATCGGCTCAGATGTACCATAATTATACTAGCGGCACTGAGAAACTCGATCGCAAAATCTCGATCGCTCACTCCGTCCAAACTATTGCCATAAATATCGTCAAAACCGAGTAACTGCGCTGTATATGCGCGATCGATCGGAAAAGTCGTTCCGGCTAGGGCACCACACCCCAAGGGCGAGATATTGGTTCTTTTGTAGACATCTCCCAGCCGCTCCCAGTCGCGCTGCGCCATCTCAAAATAAGCAAGTAGGTGATGAGCCAAACTTAGCGGTTGAGCGCGTTGGAGGTGCGTATAGCCAGGAATCAGCGTATCCACATGTTCCTGTGCGAGAGTGAGTAATACTTGCTGAAACTCCCGCAATTGGGATTGAATCTGGTGGATGCGATCGCGTAAGTATAATCGCGTATCCGTACCGACTTGATCGTTGCGCGATCGAGCCGTATGTAGCTTTTTACCAACATCACCGACAATCTCTGTCAGTCGGCGTTCTACCGCAAAGTGAATATCCTCTGCATCAACGCCAGGATGGAAATTACCAGCCTGATATTCTGCTCGGATCTGTTCTAGACCTGCAACTAGTTGTTCGCCCTCCGTCGGGCTGATAATCCCCGTGTGAGCGAGCATCTGAGCATGAGCGCAAGAACCAGTCAGATCGTATTCGATCAGTTGGAGATCGAAGCCAATACTAGCATTGAATTTGGCGATCGCTGGATGTAAAGTACCTTCAAAGCGATCGCTCCAAGTCTGTGGTCGATCCATGATTGGGAACAGAAGCAAAAGCTCCTGAATTAGGGGTGATAAACTAATATACTCTCAGTCAGATGGCTGGAACGTTTATTAGTTACTACTCACTATCCACCATCAGCTACTTACTAGTCACTATATCCACGCTATGATGTGATTGTTAATGTACACCTATGAAACTTTAATCAAGTACCCATATGTCTATCAAACAAACTACCGTTCGTGCTAGCACTTTACTAACTGTACTGTGTCTCAGTGCTGCCCTGACTATTACCAGTTGCGGCAAGAAAGATAAAGTCGCCACTACCGAGCCTGCGGCGACTACTGGTGCTTCTACTCCCGCGACTGGTGGTGCTTCTACTGGCGCAACTGGTGGTGCTGCACTCTCCGCCACCGAAAAAGCTCAAATGACTCCTGTCAAAACCGCATTGGTAATGACAAATAGTGCAGTAAAAAGTGGCGATATGACCAAAGCTAAAGCCCAATTCACCAAATTCAACAGTCTACTTCCAGCCGTAGAACCAGTCCTCAAAGCCAAAGCTGGTGCTAACTATTCCACTATCTCTAGCAGTATCGAGCAAGTCAAAGCTGCAATGAGCAGTGCGACACCCGATAAAGCCAAGGCTGGTGAAGGTTTGACAGCAGCGATTAAAGGAATGACTGCTGTGATCGACAAAAAATAACTCAAGTATCGTCTAAACCGTTCATACTCAGTATTCCCAATGCTCGCTCACACTCCCTGCAAAGGGGAACAACTGAAATAATTCACATCCTCACCTGAAATTCCTCACAGCTTGGGCATGAAGATCCCAATCTAGTGAGAGATGTTATAATAAGATCAACCTCTAGGTTGGCGAAGGATATCTAATGCCTGCGAATAATGGATCTAAACATCAGACGATCGTTCGTCCGCTGCAATATCGAGATATTGACGCGATCGTTAGCTTATGTCAACAAGCAATTATTCCCGACCCAGCCGTAAGGGCGCAGATCGATCGACTATTTAAGCAAATGAATCGGTGGTATGCACCGTTTCAATTCCTCAATATTATCCCCACTCCCAATCTCACCGATCGATCGCTGCTAGTCGCCGAGTGCGGTAAACAGGTTCGCGGTGTGATTAGTGTCTCGCCCTTCAACCGGACTCGCAGCACCTGGTATGTAGAATGGGTGTCCATCGACCATCAAGCGACTACCCCAGACCAAGTTACAGGTAAAAATGATATTGGTTCTCAATTGCTGCGTTATTGCTTCGAGCACATTGTTGAAGCGAGTACCTGGGTGCTAGAAGTAGATATTAATGACAACCCTACCCTAGCTCTATATCGACAAAATGGGTTTCAACCCCTAGCTCACCTCACCTACTGGGAAATTGCCCCCGAATTACTCCAGGAGTTGGCACAACGCGAACCAGATTTGCCCAATCTCCTCCCCGTCAGAAATACAGATGCTCAACTGATCTACCAACTAGATACAGTATCCATGCCGCCGCTATTGCGTCAAGTATTCGATCGCCAAATCCATGACTTTAAAAATAATCTCGCCCAAGCGGTGGTGGGCAAATTTAAGGAATGGTTCCAACAGCAGCAATCTGTCAGTAATTATGTATTTGAGACGCAACGGAAAGCGGCGATCGGTTACTATCATCTGTCATTAGATAACGCTCGTCAAATCCATCAAGCTGAATTAACAGTTCATCCAGCATACACTTGGCTCTACCCAGAGCTAATGGCTCAACTGGCCAGATCGTGCCAATACCTGCCGTCTCAGCCACTCCAATTAGTTTCGGCTGACTACCAACCCGAACGTGAAGAATACTTCCAACAAATCGGTGCAGTGCGTGTCAAGCATAGTCTATTAATGTCTCGTTCTGTCTGGCATAAGCTCCGCGAAGCCAAACATCTCTCCCTCGAAAACCTCCAAATTGCCGAGATGCTTCAAAGTCTCCAACCTTCTCGTCAGCCTCTCCCCAACCGGATTGATAAAAACGAGCCAGAAGATTTGAGTTAGTCGTTCAGATATTGTTGCGCCTCAGATCGTTGAAGCTGATAGAATAGAAGATGATTTAGTAGAATAAATACCAAACCGATGATTGTCGCACTGCTGTATTTAATTTTGAGTGGGACTTACCTGTTAGTAATTCCTGGAGCATTATACTTATACCTCAAACAGCGATGGTATGTAGCTAGTTCGATCGAACGAGTGTTCATGTACTTCCTGGTGTTTTTCTTCTTCCCTGGATTGTTATTACTGTCACCGTTTCTGAATTTTCGTCCCAAACGCCGCGAAGAGGTTCAGATCTAGCTAATGCGGAGAATTGATGTCATTTTTATTGGTATTGTCGTCTTTGCGATCGGTGGTGCTGGCTATCTAGGATTAACGTTTGTTGGAGTAGACAATATTAATGCTGGGATTTGGAGTCAACTATTATTAGTTGGCATCATTCTGGCGTGGTCATTTAGCTACATATTTCGGGTAGCGACAAAAAAAATGACTTATACTCAACAGCTTAAAGAATACGAAGAAGCTGTCTTGCAAAAACGCCTAGACGAACTCACCCCCGAACAATTAGCCCAGTTACAAGCCGAGATCGAGCAAGAACGAACAGAAAAGAGCAATCCGTAATTAGTGTCGTCAATAAATTAGCCCATTTATCAGTTATAGCCCGCTCTGGTTCTCATCCCCATCCCCTCACTCCTAATTTGATGCTTTCCGTTTCTAGTTGCTTTAAGTCCTTACGCGATCGTGGACAGTGTGCTTTAATTCCGTTTATCACTGCTGGCGATCCGGACTTGGCAACTACGGCGGAAGCTCTCAAAAGGCTGGATGCAGCAGGCGCAGATTTAATCGAGCTAGGCGTTCCCTATTCCGATCCCTTGGCGGATGGCCCCGTGATTCAGGCTGCGGCTACCCGTGCATTGGCACGAGGAGTCAAGTTAAAGGATACGATTCAAATGGTGGCGCAGGTAAGTCCGCAGCTTAAAGCACCGATTATTTTATTTACTTATTACAATCCTATTCTCAATCTGGGAATCCGTAACTTCTTAACCCAGATTGCGGCGGCGGGAGTCAAAGGTTTAGTGGTACCGGATCTCCCGCTAGAGGAAGCCGAAGAGTTATTAGTACCTGCGGCGGAGATCGGCATCGAAGTTATCCTCCTGGTTGCGCCGACTAGCTCTCAGGAGCGGATTGTGGCGATCGCCGCTAAGTCTCAAGGCTTTATTTATTTGGTGAGTGTTACTGGTGTAACTGGTGTGAGAGCGGGATTGGATCGCAGGGTGGAAGATATCTTGGCAAATCTGCGGAGTGTCACTGATAAACCGATCGCGATCGGGTTTGGGATCGCGGCACCAGAACACGCTCAACAGGTGCGAAAATGGGGCGCAGACGGGGCAATTGTTGGTAGTGCAATGGTACAGCGGTTAGCTGAAGGAACGCCTGAAGAGGGGCTAGAGTCGATCGACCAATTTTGTCGGAGCTTGAAAGCGGCGATTCGCTAGCTTTGGCGTTGAGGATAGCGATTGAGTTGTAGTTATGTTAAGGATCGTTAGGAGTCACCAACACTAATTTAATAAAGTTAGGTAAAATTAAGGTTTAGCTGACGTGGGTAAGCGATCGTGCTCGAACTAACTAGTATTGTCGAATTTTCTCGATCTCATTGTATTGGAATTTGTGCTGTTCTAGTGCCAACTAATTTAGGTTTGGCTATTGCAACAATGGTGTTAGTAGGATTGAATCGATCGGCTCGGACGATCTACACTACTGTGGCTTTATCGGTATTGCCAGCGATTATCTTATTATTACATGTTGCTACTTGGTGGGCGATCGGTGTAGTCATGTTACCGACATTTATTTTGCCTGTATTGGCAGTGACTTGTTTAGTTATTCAAGCTTATGCTCTCATCAATCCTCAGCAACTGAGAAATTCATTGATAGCGACATCAAAATTTTATGTGGCTAAATATCAGCAGTTAGTAGCTAATTAAGCGGATTGATTACTGAGATTAGTTGTCAAAATTGATGTAAGTTGCAAGTTATTCTCATTAGAAAAATAACGTTGGTGTCCCAATTGCGATCTATTGTCAACCGATCGCGGTCGCTGAGGAGTAAATATTTATTGTGCGATTAATTAACATTAATAGCAGATGATTTTGCAATTATAAAAACTTGCTAAAATAGGATTGATGACTTACTATCTCTACCTATATAACTTGTTTCGATCGTAAAAATCATGCTCAAGCGTCGCTCTTTTCTTAGCTATTTTAGTATCGGTTGGTTAGTTAGTTGCTTCCCTGTAGCATTAGCAGCTTGCGCTCCCAAATCCGCCACCAATGCCCAGGCTCCAACCACAAGCGACAAAGGGACTCCCAAACCAGCCGCCACCAAAACGACTGAAGGTTTTACAGTTGTAGGTTCTGTTGCCGCGCTCGATAAAGCTGGATATTTGCAGACAAAACAAGTCGCAGTTACCAGAGATCCAGCAAATCCAAAACAACTACTTGCTGTAAATCCCAAATGTACTCATCAAGGTTGTGATGTGAAATGGGCAGCGGGAGAAAAGAAATATGAATGTCCCTGTCACGATTCAGATTTTGCGGCTGATGGTAAAGTCCTCAAAGGTCCTGCTACAAAATCTTTAGCAACTTACCCCGTGAAGATTGTTGGCACTCAAGTGCTAGTGAAAGTTTAGCAATCCGTAACTAAAAGCAGTATTTTGATGAATTTCCAAACTGCACGTCCGTACACATATCTGTCGATCGCGGCAGCACTGATGACGATCGCGTTAAAAACTGGAGCCTATTTTCTGACGGGTTCGGTGGGGCTACTCTCTGATGCGTTGGAGTCTGGGATCAACCTGGTGGCTGCGCTCGCAGCATTTTGGGCACTATCTTTCGCCCATGCCCCCGCCGATGAAGATCATCCCTTCGGGCATAACAAGGCGGAATATTTCTCCAGCGGGTTGGAGAGCGTTTTGATTATCATTACAGCGATCGGGATTGCGGTGGTAGCTTGGCCGAGATTATTTTCGCCCCAACCGATCGAACAAATCGGCTGGGGACTATTTCTATCATTGATTGCTACCGTTATCAATGGTGGTGTCGCCTGGACACTACTACGGGCAGGGCGCAGGCTGCGATCGATTACCTTGCGGACAGATGCCCATCATCTCCTCACAGATGTCTGGACTTCAGTGGGAATTACTATCGGAATTTTTAGTGTCAAACTCACAGGCTGGCTCATTCTCGATCCTTTAATTGCTCTACTTGTAGCTGTGAGTATCCTATTCTCAGGGATCCGGATGCTGCGAGAAACAGGTGCTGGGCTGCTCGATACGGCATTACCAAGCGAAGATCGCGATCTGATTACGAATATCTTTGGTACTTATGAAGCCCAAGGTATCTACTTCCACGCGCTGAGAACGCGAGGAGCGGGTTCGCGCAGATTTGCGACTTTTCATGTCTTGGTACCTGGAGATTGGACTGTACAGCAGGGACACGATTTGTGTGAGGACGTAGAGGAAGCGATCGTTCAGGCTTTACCAGGCACTAATGTGGTGTCTCACATGGAACCACTCGAAGATCCTAAATCTTGGACGGATTTGGAACTCGATCGCACATCCGAGTCACCACATTCCTAAATAGATATCGATCGACACTACTATAATATGTCCCTTGTCACTAGGGTGGGAACTCGATCGGGTCTTGTTGCCTCAAACCGAACTATTGTGGACGGATATTACGTCGCCAGAATAATGAGAGCCGACTTAATACTTCGTTACAATATAAATAATCGAGGCAATAAATACTCGTAGACTTAGATTTAGAGGTCGCTGTGATGAATGGTAGTATCCGAGTTGGTTCTTTATTTGGTATCCCGTTTTATATCAATCCCACATGGTTTCTAGTGTTGGGACTGGTGACATGGAGTTATGGCGAAGGCTTGGCGGCGCAGTTTCCATATTTGCCAGGTGCTAGCCCATTCCTGTTGGGGCTAGTTACTGCCTTACTATTATTTAGTTCCGTACTCGCGCACGAGCTGGGACATAGCTTCGTGGCGATTAAACAAGGCATTAAGGTAGATTCGATTACCTTGTTTATCTTTGGTGGACTTGCTAGCCTAGAGAAAGAATCTGAAACCCCAGCCGCAGCATTTTGGGTAGCGATCGCAGGGCCTGCGGTTAGCTTAGTATTATTTGGTATTCTGACGACACTTGGCTTTGCAGCTCATCTTACTGGCCCAGTAGCGGCAATTACCGCAGTCTTAGCCGCCATAAATTTATCATTAGGTTTATTCAACCTGATTCCTGGCTTACCCCTCGATGGTGGTAATATCCTCAAAGCGATCGTCTGGAAAGTGACAGGCAATCAATACAAAGGTGTCAAAATTGCTAGCATCGTCGGTCAAGGTTTTGGCTGGGTAGCGATCGCATCTGGACTATTACCGATAGTATTGAATGGTAGTTTCGATAACGTCTGGAACCTGCTCATCGGTTCGTTTTTACTCCAAAATGCTGGTAAATCTGCCCAGTATGCCAGAGTTCAAGAACGTTTGACAGGATTGACTGTAGCCGATGCGGTTACGCCCAATAGCCCGATGATTCATGAGGATATCACCCTGCGCGAATTTGTAGACCAACGCACCCTCACGGGTAGCAACTGGCAAAAGTTTCTCGTTACCAATGAGTCTGGGCACTTAGTCGGCGAACTAGCACTAGACGCACTCAAAGATGTTCGCTCCGATCGATGGGCGCATACAGCAGTCAGCGAAATCATGCAATCGATCGAACCATCCACAATTATCATCAGCGATCGACCATTATTGCAAGCGATCGAGCAATTAGAATCCAAAAAAGTTACTACTTTGAGCGTTACTAATCATGATGGTGTCTTGCTCGGACTGCTAGAAAAAGCCTCGGTGATTAACCTCATCCACCGTCAACCACAGGCTAATCCTGCATAGTATTAGAGCTTGACAAATAGCAAAAACTACAGGTACAGGGCACCCCGACAGATTAATTGGTCGGGGTGCCCTTTTTTGTACCTTCGATCGATTTATAGCGATCCTAAATGAGATCCTCGCACCAATATAAATTTGTAGGGGCAGTGCTTCATGCCTGCCCTCTACGGGTTAAGCTTCTCAAAGAGGATTGCTATACATGTTTCACTAGTTTAGTGGTCATGGTAGTGTAAATGAATTGCGATCGTCTGCAAGTAATATTTAGCTATCTCTACAATGTTATGCACCCAAAATTTGTCCCCGTAATTCTTGCTGGCGGTAAAGGCGAACGTTTTTGGCCCCTGAGCCGCAAACATCGCCCCAAACAGTTTCTCTGTCTCGATGGTAGTGGTGAAAGTCTGATCCAAGCCACTGCCAATCGATTGCTGCCGATCGTCGGCGGTTGGGAGGACATTTGGGTGATTACCTCAAAATTGCTGGAGACAGGCGTACAGGAGCAATTACCCAGCCTTCCAGCAGCTAATTTACTAGCAGAACCAGAGGGGAGAGATACGGCTGCGGCGGTTGCTTGGGCGAGTTTGGAAGTAGCCAAACGGTATGGAGACGATGTAATCATCGGCTTTTTCCCCGCAGATGCCTGGATTGGCGATGTTGAGGCTTTTGCTCGGACGATCGGTGCGGCGGTAGAATTGGCACATACTCAAGGCGCGATCGTCACATTGGGAATTACGCCAACTTTTCCTTCGACTGGTTATGGCTATATTCAGCAGGGAGCAGTTAGTAGCGAGGAGCGCGGGTTCAAGACTTATCAAGCCCTTCGATTTACCGAGAAGCCAGATCTAGCAACTGCTAAAGATTTTATTGCTAGTGGCGATTATACCTGGAATAGTGGGATATTTATTTTTAAGGCTAAGACGGCGATCGCTGAACTCCAGATTCATGCACCAGAACTGATGCAACTTCTGATCGAGCAGGGTGTGAGTATTTATCCCACCCTACCTAAGATCAGTATCGATTACGCCTTGATGGAAAAAACCAAATTAACCCATGTAATTCCCGCCGATTTTGGTTGGGATGACTTAGGCGATTGGAATGCGATCGAACGCCTGCTCAAAGGCGATAGTATTAACGTCGAATTAGCCAATCATGTTTGTATCGATACCCAAGGATCGGTATTATATGCTAGCAATCCCGATGAGGTGATAGTCACGATCGGTTTAGAAGATGTAGTAGTCGTCCGCGATGGCGATGTTACCCTAATTGTCGCCAAACATCGCACCCAGGAAATCAAAGAGGTATTGGGTAAAATCAAGGAGAATCGAGAACTCGATCGATTACTCTAATGGCAATAGTATGCCAACGAATAGTAACTCAGAGAAACTAACTCAGATATAGTTGTACAATATAGCTGTACAATTATATTGATAGTCATGGCAGATCGAGAGATTACATACTCCCATGCCCGATCGCACCTAGCCGAATTACTCGATCGAGTTAGTGACGGAAAAGAGATTATTACGATTACCAGTCGAAATCGGGGTGATGTCGCCCTCATTTCAGCAGACGAACTATCGAGTCTATTAGAGTCAGTGTATCTGCTCCGAAGCCCTGCCAATGCCAAACGGTTATTTAGTGCTTTAGAATGGGCAAAATCTACCCAATCGCCACCGCAAACTTTGGCACAGTTACGGGAGGAATTAGCGATTGAGCCGCAAGTCTAAAAATACCAATAGTGGCGATGAAGAGTTAGTACAGCCGATAGTTGGATTTGCGCCTTTATTCAGTCCAGAGTTCAAGGTAGATCTGCGGTGGTGGTATCGATACGAACCAAAAAAAGCAGACCGAATTATGGATTTGCTTGCCGATATTTTGGATGGAGATCCTTTTACAGGTATCGGTAAACCAGAACCTCTAAAATATGTTGCGCCGAATACTTGGTCTAGACGCATCGATCTAGAGCATCGCCTAGTATATCAGATTGATGGCAGCAGGATTATGTTTCTTCAAGCTCGTTACCATTATGAAGATTAATTTAGGCAGTACCTTTAAATAATCCTTGGGGACGAAATAACAGAGTTAATACCATCAGAATTAGGGCGATCGCGAGTTTATATTGAGAACCAACAATCGGGACGGAAACTTCTTGAGCGATGCCAATAATAAAGGCTCCAGCGATCGCCCCATAAGGATTTCCAATCCCGCCCAGCGTCACAGCGGCGAACATAGGCATAATCAGAAACCAACCCATATCAGGACGAACATTAGTCACTAATCCATACATTTGACCGCCCAATCCGGTCAAACTAGCCGCAATAATCCACGTCCAAAGTACAACTTGTTCGACATTAATTCCTGTCACACGAGCGAGATCGATATCGTCAGCTACCGCCCGCATGGCTTTACCAATTTTGGTATTTTGTAATAGAAAATGCAGTCCCGCGATCGCGACTATTGCCAAGCCGAGTACGACTAGATTATAGAACTTAATCTTGATTCCGAATAGATCGATCGCTTCACTGACAGGTAGATTATAACGTTTGGCATCGCTACCCCAGACTAGAAGAATTCCGTTGCGGATAAATAAGGCTAACCCGATCGAAATAATCACCAGCGTCGTCGATGTAGCGCGGACGCGACGCATTCGTTTCCACAAAATCGCTTCAGCTAGCAGTGCCACACCTACAGTCGCCACAATGCCTACTAGCATCGATACCCAGATATTATTCAACACTGGAATCGGACTCATATTCAGCATCCAAGCGATAAATGCCCCAAAAGTCATAAAGTCCCCGTGAGCAAAGTTTGACAGCCGCAAGATGCCATACGTCAAGGTCAAACCAACTGCGCCCAGGGCGATAATACTACCCAGGGCAATGCCATTTACAATTAATTGGGGGTCCATATTCTATCTAGTATCGCTGGGAAGATCTTATCTTAACAGTTGACTGTCAACTGTTTAAGGTGCAGAACCATGACAGATGCGATCGTTCCACCAGATATTATTGATGCCCGATCGAGTACCATAACTAGGCGTAATCCCATAACTACTCCCCTGAGCATTACCTACCACTGACGCGATCGAACTATAGAGCTTAGTGAGATTGAAACAACGCGGATCGCAGTGTCCCGACGGATCGAAGGTATCGAGCGTGAAGTGAGTAGTCATCTGGGGAAATTTGCCAACAGCTAGAGCCGCACGGAGATATAGAGCCGTAGCCGAAGTATACTGAGTGTCTGAGTAAGCTGGATTGGGAAGTGTGGCAATATTCGGGTTGCTGGCACTACAAGTATTTTGATTACCGCGCTCGGAACGCGCACCAACTTGAACGATTTCAGCAGCTACAGTCGATTTGACGCGAGTATTGCGGATATTAAAATAGTTGCTCAAGGGCGCACAAGCACTGCGGAGAGCCTCCTCTTGGTTGGGAATAGCTACAGATCGATCGCCACCATTAAAGCGGGTACAAATCGATTCTACCGACCAGGTGGCGGTAGTGTAGATGCGTCCACTGGCTGCGGCTAATTTTCCCCTGGCTTCAGTTTGTTCTGTGGCGATTTCACTCCAACTCAAGCCGAGATTGGCGAGTGCGGTATCGAGAGCTTGACGACGAGCATTATCATTAGTCGATCGCCAAGCCTGACGCAATAGTCGCTCTCGTTCTGGCTTCACTAATATATCACTAGCTTTTTCAAACTCAGTCGTCGTCGGTCTGCGGGCTTCGTAAAAATTAGGACGTGCTAGCACTGTGGTATTCTCGCGTGGTAGAAAAGCGTTGATACCCAATCCTAGCGGCCCTCGCCCGATCTGGCGTTCGCGATCGAGTATACTCGGAGACATCAATACTGAAGTGTCGTGTAGAATAAATCGAGTATCTGTCAGCGCGTTGACGATCGCATTAGTACTGACATTACGACTGCGGAGATAGGCGGAGATCTTGTCCCGCTCTGGTGGTGAAATTAGCCGATTAGTATGATTTGTCGGAAATTGTGGTGAATCAGGAATTGGGGTGGGATTGGTTGTCGGGTTGGTGGGAATAGAGGGTTTAATGTCGCCAGGGAGTGGATTTCTGGGAAGGGGAACGGGAATCGGTAATTGTGGTTCTGCTGGGGGTGTTGTCGGGGTAGTCAAGCCTGGGGAAGTAATTCTCTGAGCGATCGTCTGAGTCGGAAATGCTACCGAACGTGAATTAATGGCGATAACGGCAATAATCGGTGTTAGAAATAATACTAGAAGTGGAAAGATACGCTTAAAGAATAAACTAAATCTAGGCATGGAGTCAGCGGCTAATTAACTATCTCAGTATGAACTAATCTCGCTGTATTTAGTTCCATTCTAAATTTATATATGTCACAATTTTATTAGATTATATATTTTAAGCTGCCACTTTTGAGGTTTTAAAAATCCATGCTATCTATTATTGCGACTCCCACACCATTGCTACTCGATCGATATCAACAAGTTCGGCAAGTCAGCGAAAAAATTTGTCAACCGTTAGCGATCGAAGACTACACCATCCAAAGTATGCCCGATGTAAGTCCACCTAAATGGCATTTAGCACATACTACCTGGTTTTTTGAAACTTTTCTACTGCTACCATATTTACCAGGATATACAGTTTTTCATCCCCAATTTGGTTATCTATTCAACTCTTACTATGAAGCCGTTGGCGCACGTCATCCTCGTCATCAGCGGGGACTGCTTTCTCGTCCGACAGTAGCCGAAGTTTATCAGTATCGCGCTCATGTCGATCGAGCCATGATGGAATTACTCTGCTTAGTCGAACATCCCGACTTAGCCGATCTCCTCATCTTAGGATTACACCACGAACAACAACATCAAGAACTACTGCTTACCGACATCAAACATATATTAGCACTCAATCCTCTTCATCCTATCTATCGCGACGATCTACATCATGTTACTTCCACAGACAGCACCTTTCAATGGCTAAAATATTCAGGTGGCTTGTATAGTATCGGTCATCAAGGTGATGAATTCGCCTTTGATAACGAATCTCCTCGCCATCAAACATATCTACAAGACTACAAATTAGGTAATCGTTTAGTTACCAATGGTGAATATCTAGAATTCATCCAAACTGGCGGCTATCAAGAAGCTAAATATTGGCTAGCTGAAGGCTGGGCGACCGTACAAGCTCATCAATGGCGATCGCCATTATATTGGCAACTAATCGATAATGACTGGTACGTCATGACACTAGGTGGATTGCAACGAGTCGATGAACGAAAGCCAGTTTGTCATGTTAGTTTTTATGAGGCTGATGCTTATGCTACTTGGAAAGGGAAGCGACTCCCCACTGAAGCTGAATGGGAAATTGCCACACTCGATCTGCCCCAAATTGGTAATTTTCTAGCTAGCGATTATTTAGATCCTACACCTGCGAATAATCTTCATCATCAGTTTTTTGGGGATGTCTGGGAATGGACACAAAGTGCTTATTTACCCTATCCTGGTTTTCAAATTGCTGACGGTGCGATCGGTGAATACAATGGTAAATTTATGTGCAATCAAATGGTCTTACGGGGCGGTTCTTGTGTGACTTCTGCGGATCATATTCGTCCCACTTATCGCAACTTTTTCCCACCTTCAGCCCGCTGGCAATTCTCTGGAATTCGTCTAGCAAGTTAAATTAATTGATAATTGATAATTGATAAAAGTAAGGTGCGTTACGCTGTCGCTAACACACCCTACGTTTGATACGTTTGCGATGTAAAATTTTGGATGCGATGCCAGACTCGATCGAGTAAGATCGGATCGTTGCTATCAAACCACTCAATTTCGGGAATAGCTCGAAACCAAGTGCGTTGACGTTTGGCAAATTGACGCGTAGAGACGATCGTGCGATCGATCGCTGCTGCTAAACTAATTTCACCTTGGAGATACTGACACATTTGGGCATAACCCAACGTCTTGAGTAACGGTAAATCCCACCCATATTTACCACCTAAATATTTCACCTCATCCTCCCAACCCAAATCAATCATCTGCTGAGTGCGATGCTCGATCCGATGAGCCAGAATATTTAGATGCTCACAATCCAAACCAATTTGGAGAATCGGGTAACTAGGGGGATATTCGCCCTGCTGACTAGAAATAGTCCGCCCCGTGACATAATAAACCTCCAAAGCTCGAATCGTGCGCCTGGGATCGTTCGCATAAATTTTCTGAGCGGCTTGAGGATCGACTTGTTGCAAAATCTGGTAGCATTGCACCTGACCGAGATTGGTTAATTGCGATCGCAAATCCTCATCTGCTGAAACTCTGGGCATTTTCATCCCCTTCACCACCGACTTAATATATAGTCCCGTACCGCCAACCATTAATGGTACCTGTCCCTGCTGTTGTAGTCGATCGATTAGTGGCTGTGCCTCTGCTTGATATTGGGCAACCGTTACAGTACAATTAGGATCGGATGTACTAACAAAGTGATGCGGCACCAAAGCCAGTTCTGCTTTAGATACAGTCGCCGTCGCAATATCAAAATCTCGATAGATCTGGCGCGAGTCTGCACTGAGTATTTCAGCATTGAGCCGTTGCGCGATTGCGATCGCCAGTCCTGATTTTCCCGTCGCCGTCGCACCACAAATAACAATTAACATCAATCCACACCCATTCTAGTCAATCTGCGCTCTCCTCGTCCTCTGTGTTACCTAGATCTTACTCCAGAAAATATTCTCAGAACTATCTAGATTCGTTCACAACCTATCTGTGTTATAATTTTGGAGTGATTTATCATCAGTACAGCCAATAGCGGCTTGTGACTCATTATTGGAGCATCATTTATGACCAGCGATTATGGTGACGACAACATCCGGGTACTGGAGGGACTAGAAGCCGTCCGCGTCCGACCGGGGATGTATATTGGGAACACTTCGGCGACCGGACTCCATCATTTAGTATATGAGGTTGCGGACAACTCGATCGACGAAGCGTTGGCTGGTCATTGCAAAAATATTGATATTTCGATCAATGCTAATGGTTCGATTACCGTCATCGATGATGGACGGGGGATTCCGGCTGGGATAAATCCGCAGACGGGTAAATCAACTATTGAGACAGTCTTAACAGTCCTCCATGCTGGGGGTAAATTTGGGGATGGTGGTTATACCGTCTCTGGTGGTTTGCATGGAGTCGGGATTTCGGTCGTTAATGCGCTCTCAGCTCATGTCGAAGTCAAGGTATGGCGGAATCAGAAAATTCATACCCAACGCTTTGAGAAGGGGATTGCGGTATCAGGACTAGAAATCGTTCCTAGTCCTGAAGATCGGACTGGTACGACGGTGACGTTTTTGCCAGATACCGAGATTTTCAAAGAAGGGATTGTCTTCGACTTTGATACTTTAGCCGTTAGGTTCAAACAGTTAGCTTATCTCAATGCAGGGCTACGGATTAGTTTTAGTGATTATCGGCTAGAAATATTAGAAAGTGACCAACCCAAGGTTGAGAATTATTTTTATGAAGGCGGGATTAAGGAATATATTGCTTACCTGAATGTCGATAAGCAACCCCTTCACGAAGAAGTTATCTACATCCAAAGTGAGAAAAATAAAGTTCAGGTAGAAGTCGCGCTGCAATGGTGTGTTGATGCCTATACCGATAATATCTTAGGTTTTGCAAATAATATTCAAACCAAGGAAGGGGGCACGCATTTAGACGGGCTAAAAGTTGTTTTAACTCGGACGATGAATGCGATCGGTCGCAAACGGAATAAACTTAAAGAAGGAGATTCTAACCTCGGTGGTGAGAATATTCGGGAAGGTTTAACAGCGATTGTCTCTGTGAAGGTACCCAATCCTGAATTTGAAGGACAAACCAAGACTAAGCTCGGAAATAGTGAAGTTCGTGGTATTGTAGACTCGATCGTTTCGGAAGCTTTGACTGAGTATTTAGAGTTTCGCCCAAATATTGCCGATGCAATTTTAGAGAAAGCACTTCAAGCTTTTAATGCAGCAGAAGCAGCCAGAAGAGCGCGGGAATTAGTCCGGCGGAAGTCAGTATTAGAATCATCTACTTTACCTGGTAAATTAGCAGATTGTAGCTCCAAAGATCCGAGCGAATCCGAGATTTTCATCGTTGAAGGCGATTCTGCGGGTGGCTGTTTTGCTGGCGATACGCTCGTATCCTTGGCTGATGGACGCAATCTCAGCTTCAAGGAAATTGTCAGCGAACAGCAAGCTGGCAAAGAGCATTTCTGCTACACCATTCGTCAGAATGGTACTGTCGGCATCGAACGCATCTTGCACCCTCGAATTACCAAACATCAGGCGCAAGTTGTCAAGGTGACTTTGGATAATGGCGAGCAAATAATTTGCACTCCAGATCATCGGTTCATGTTGCGAAATGGTAGTTACAAACCAGCCGCCGATCTGACATCTGCCGACTCATTGATGCCTTTATATCGTAAACTTTCTGATAAAAAAGAACCAAATATTACCATTGATGGGTATGAAATGGTCTGGAATCCTAAATCGGATTCTTGGTTGTTTACGCATATGTTATCCGACTGGTACAACTGCTGGCAAGGCATTTATCAGAAAACTGATGGTAGTCATCGCCATCATCTTGACTTCAATAAGCTCAATAATAATCCTACCAATCTGCAACGGATGAGTCCTGAAGAACATCTTCAGATTCATCAACAGCATCTTACCAAAACACTCCATCGTCCTGATGTCATCGAAAAATGTCGTCAAGTTCGTCAGAGCGTAGAATTTCGGCAAGCGATGAGCGAACGGATGACTCAACCAGCAACTCGTCAAATGTTGTCGGAGCAAGCCATCGCTCAATGGCAAAACCCTGAATACAAGGCAGATATGGGTAATAAGTGGCAAAATTTCTACGCTCTTACCCCTCAATATCGCCAAGACAATGCTGCTCGTCTCAATCTCGCTCAACAAAACTATTGGCAAGACGAATCCAATCGTCAAAAACAATCCGAGCGTACCAGTAGCTACTTTATCGAACATCCCGAAGTTCGCTTGAAAATGTCAATTCAGGCGCAGCAACAGTGGGAAGATCCACAATTGCTCAATTGGAGAAAGCAGAAAACTCAACAGCAATGGACACCAGAATTTCGAGCAAGCCGAAAAGCTGCATTGCATCAAACTTACTACCAAAAAACACTCAAAGTCCTCAAGGATATCGAGCAATCTCATGGTTTGGTTGACTTAAATGCTTATTGCAAATATCGTGTGGAAACTCGTGATAAATCTCTGCTGAAATTTGAAACATTTTGCGATCGCTATTTTGATGGTTCGACGGAGCAAGCATTAGAAGCGGTAGCTCAATACAATCATCGGGTTGTCTCAGTAGAACCAATGTCCGAATGTTTTGATGTCTATGACATTGAAGTACCACATACTCATAACTTCGCTTTAGCTAGCGGTGTATTCGTTCACAATAGTGCCAAGCAAGGACGGGACAGACGTTTCCAAGCAATCTTACCTCTACGTGGTAAAATCTTGAACATCGAAAAAACTGATGATTCAAAGATTTATAAAAATACTGAAATTCAGGCTCTAATTACTGCATTAGGTTTGGGTGTAAGGGGTGAAGAATTTAATGCTAAACAACTCCGCTATCACCGGATTTGTTTGATGACTGATGCTGACGTTGATGGTGCCCACATTCGGACGCTATTACTCACATTCTTCTATCGTTACCAACGGGCATTGATTGAGGAAGGCTATATCTATATCGCTTGTCCACCACTGTACAAATTGGAACGCGGACGCAATCACTATTACTGCTATAGCGAACGCGAATTGCAACGGAAGATTGCTGAATTCCCATCCAATGCTAATTACACAATTCAGCGGTTCAAAGGATTGGGAGAAATGATGCCCAAGCAGTTGTGGGAAACGACAATGGATCGCGAAACTCGCACACTCAAACGAGTTGAGATTCAAGATGCAGCAGAAGCCGATCGGATTTTTACAATCCTGATGGGCGATCGCGTGGCACCTCGCCGCGAGTTTATTGAAACTTATGGGCCTAAATTAAATCTGATGGATCTAGATATTTAAGTTAGCTAAAATTTAGATTCCGATCGCAATAAGTCGTAATTTTCCGCTGATGCGCTCGGCTCGGATCTTACGACTTTTCTAATTCTCTAAATTATTCCCATACTTTACCCCTCCCAACCTCCCCTTATAAAGCGGATGTGCGCTAACACTGTTCGGGTTCCCCGACAGTGTTAGCGCACCAAGCAGGGGAGGAGCAGATCCTAAAGCCTAAAACCTAAAGCCTAAAGCCTAAAGCCTAATCCCTATGATTCGCGACGCGACGATCGAAGATTTACCTGCAATTATTGAGATTTACAATACATCGATACCTGGACGGATGGCGACGGCAGATTTGGAGCCAGTGACGGTGACAAGTCGGATGGAATGGTTTACGGCTCATACACCCGCACGTCGTCCATTATGGGTATTAGAGGTAGATGATGAAATTAAAGCATGGTTTAGCTTTCGATCGTTTTATGGGCGAGATGCTTATCGTCATACTGCGGAGGTGAGTGTATATGTATCCCCAGATTGTCACCACAAAAAATTGGGGACTCAACTATTAGCCAAGGCAATTTCTAGCACTCCAACTTTAGACTTAAAAACATTAGTGGCATTTATCTTTGCTCACAATCAACCGAGCCTAAATCTATTTAAAAAATATGACTTCCAGCAGTGGGGTTATTTACCTCAAATCGCCGAACTCAATGGGATCGACAGAGATTTAGTTATTTTGGGAAGACAAGTATAGGCGCGGTAGTAATCAGGGCTTTTGACTGGTGTAAAATGTCAGCACGATCGTTCCCTGCTTTGCATCTCCCCTGGAGAATCGCCCACACTAGACTATATAGCAATCCTAAATCAGATCTCTGTTATTAAACATTGGTGCTCATGCGGCAGCAGCCTAACACACCCTACATTAGACTATAGTTAATCATACAAAAATACTTACTAATCCCTAAAGAATGACTGCTTTTAGCACTAAACAGCCGATTATCCGCCGCAAACAACATGCTTTAGATGTGCAAGATCTCGAAGGACTCCTGCACATCCACATCCAAATCAAAGACTTAAAACTATTCTCTAGCTTTTATACCCGCATCGACCAGGTTTTTGTATTGTGGGGTAGTATCACGGCGATTATCTTCTTTACAGCTCAGTTTTTGACCCTCAGTTGGGCAGATCAGGCAATGCTGTGGTCGGTTTTGACGCTGGTTGGCTCGTGGGGTACTTGCCGTTTGGCTTGGTATTGGGTGACGGTAGAGCGATTGCGCTGGGTGGTATATACGTGGGTCGGATTGATGATTGGTGGCGTACTATTGACCAATTGGGGCATCTTTGGCGGCGGATGGGTGGTGTTGCCACATCTGTGTGGAGTGTGGCTGGGGCTAAGTGGGATCGGATATCTGGTAACGGCTTGGGGACTACGCTCGCGCGCATTTTTGGGAAGTTGTTTGCTACATTTTGGATCGATCGCATTTCTATCTTATGTCCCCGAGTGGCAGTTTCTCCTGACTGGTATTGTTACTGCTGGTAGTTTATTGCTATTGGCAGAATTGCAATGGGATATGCACTCGATCGATGACGCTCAACTGTTGACAGTGGAGCAAAAGCAGTTTAACCACAAACAGCGCGAACTTCGAGATTTAGATCCGTAATAGTATTGAACTATATGTTACCCGCAAAAATTGTTTTAAATTATCATCCTTTTGGATGATTTTAGAATGGATCGACTCAGCTAGTATAGATATATGGAATCAGCAATTAATTCCTGCTGCTATTACAGTTATTTTCCTTATTAACATAAGATATCCAAAGCACTGGATGAGGGTTATGTCGCAGTGACTCAGTACTGCCCACCGTAAGAGAGCGACGGTAGGAGGGTAGATGGTGCAGAAAATAGCGAGAGAAATGTCATTTTCAGTATAGATATCGATCCACTAAATGTCCAGATATTGTAGAGTTTCTGTCGCTTCCTCTACTTAATTTCTACTAACGGGGAACTAAACTTCCCACCAGAGCGATCGAAAGTAGAAAATATCTGGATCATTTTTATTTAAAGTAATTCAGTCCGAGCTTTGACTTTGACTTTGACTTTAATCTAAAATCAAAAATTTTCTCAGTGCAAGCTGTCAACTGTCAACTGTCAACTGTCAACTGTTTGACTCTACGCGGCACTTCATGAGTCATCAGATCGTACGCCATCCGCGTATTTGGAAAAATTGCTCGTGCTGCTTGTAATAGATCGTCAAGTACGATCGCATTGCCTGGAGCGTAGCGGGGGCTAAAATGGGTTAAAATCAGTTCCTTAGCTCCAGCACCCAAAGCCACTTGAGCCGCCATTGTCGAAGTAGAATGCAGCCTGTCGAACGCCATCTCTGCATCTTGATGGGCAAAGGTAGATTCATGAATCAAGACATCAGCATCAGCCGCTAATTCAACCGAATTGTCACAATAGACGGTATCGGTACAATAAACAAATTTACGCCCAATTTCGGGATCGCCACACAAATCCCGACCATTAATAATTCTACCGTCGGGTAAAGTTACAACCTCACCATTTTTTAACTTCCCATAAATTGGCCCTGAAGGAATATTTAATTCCTTTGCCTGCTCTAAATTAAATTTACCAGATCGATCGGTTTCGCTGACACGATAGCCATATGCTGGTACCTTGTGCTTGAGCGGAATACAAGTAACTGTAAAATCTGCCTCACGGTGAACTACCCCAGGCTCGATCGTGTGTACCTTGAGCGGATAGTTTAAATGAGTATAGGAATACTTTTGACACGCCCGCAGATATTCATCCAATCCTTTAGGCCCATAAATATCAATTCGATCTGGACTACCCGCCATGCCATATGTAGCCAACAATCCCATCAAACCAAAAATATGATCGCCATGCAAATGAGTGACAAAAATTCGCCGAATCTGGCTGATTTTGACATCGCAGCGGAGTAATTGATGCTGGGTGGCTTCACCGCAATCAAATAGCCATACTTCTGCTCTTTGAGGGAGGTTGAGGGCAATACTAGAAACATTGCGCGCCCTAGTGGGGACACCAGAAGATGTGCCAAGGAAGGTAATTTGCACGTTATTCGATCGCTTTTAGTCGGTATCTAATTATAAAGGATGACACTCGGTTTAAATCCTACCGTTTATATACAAGCACACTAGACTTCGTTTCGGGTTGGGGGGGTAGAGCAACATCAAAAACGAAGTCCAGCCAACTTGTGTCCACTGGCTGATGACAAACACTCAGCCACGATCCTTTAATCAAAACTGATAATTTAACGGCGAGAAGACATCGACATCAAAATTCGTAACACATACCAAAACAGCAAAGCTACCGAAGCAAATAGCTCCAGCGAAGCTGCCACATATTGATCCTTGTTATAGTGGAGCATAATCCTCGATGTATCATAGAGGATTGCTGCCATCGCAAATCCAACCATCAGCACAGAGAAGAACAATCCCAAAGTAAATCCAAAGATCGCGCTACAGATCATCAATCCGAGTGCCACAAAACCCCCAATTTTGAGTGCGCCACCCAGAAAGGTAAAATCTTTGCCCGTGGTGAAAGCGACTGCGGTTAAACCAACAAACATTAGTGATGTGAGAATACCTGCCGTCGGCACAATCGTCGGATCGTACATACTGCTAGCGATAAATATTAAGGGCGCGAATAGGAACGCTTCCGCCACTACATATAGCCCCAATCCGCCATATTGGAGCGAAATTGAATCCGCTCTAGCTGCCAATCCCCGCGATAACCAGCCGAGAATCGAGAACCCACCCAAGATCGCCAACCATGTAAAACGACCAGTCAGAGCGCGGGCTAAAGTTTCGGCAATACCCGACTGAATCAGGAATGTCTCAAATACGATAAACAGCCCAACCGCACCAGCCAGATGGGTATAGGTCTTTTTGATAAACTCAGCCCGTTCTTGAGGCTGCTGTCTAGCTACTACGTCCATAAAATTAAACCTCTAAAACGATCGATACTTAGTTTGCGGTGCTGTGGGTATGCCCACAGCACCGCAATATCATTGGTAATAGATCCAACTCTATCTGTTCCGAATCCGGAAAGTTATAAAATACTTTACAGTTGATTTAGTTAGATTTTAGCTAGTTTCGATCGTCTTCGCCATGTCGTTTATCACTACTAAAATATGGTTCATTTAGGTCTATTATGTCCCGCCGAAACTGGTCATTTGAATACGATGCTACCTTTGGGGCAAGAAATGCAGAGACGGGGGCATCGAGTGACATTTTTTGGGATAGTTGATGCTAGAGCGAAAGTGTTAGCGGCTGGCTTAGAATTTAGCTCGTTCGGGGAGGTAGAGTTTCCGGCGGGAGCGAGCGATCGATTGTTTGCAGAGCTGGGTAAACTCAGCGGTTTGGCAGCATTAAATTACACGCTCGATTGGATAAAAAAATCCGCCGCAGTCTTTCTCAAAGATGGGCCAATTGTCCTCAAAGATGCCCAAATCGAAGCCCTATTAGTAGACCAAATTTCACCGGAAGGTGGTACTGTTGCTGACTTATTGGATATTCCGTTTGTGACTATTTGCAGTGCCTTGCCATTTAACCAAGAGCCGACCATCCCACCGCTGTTTACTACTTGGAGCTATAACCCCGCATGGTGGGCGATTCTTCGCAACCAGATCGTGTACCGAGTGGTTAGTCCGTTCGGCAAATCGATGCAAACTTTGCGCTTTAGCTATCGTAAATTGTGGAAATTGGCACCAGAAATTACTGCTGATTCTCAACTAGCCATCTTGACTCAACAGCCAGCAGAATTTGAATATCCCAGACAAACTTTACCAGCATATTTTCATTTTACTGGCCCATACCACAATCGAACCAGTCGCAAGCCAGTCGATTTTCCGTGGGAGCAATTGACTGACAAACCACTGATTTATGCTTCGATGGGGACATTACAAAATCAATTGACTGATGTATTTCAGGCGATCGCAACTGCTTGCGTAGACTTAGATGCTCAGTTGGTGATTTCTCTCGGTGGTGCTAGTTTAGAATCATTACCAGTATTACCAGGAAATCCGATTGTAGTTAGCTATGCACCGCAACTAGCACTACTAGAGCGTGCCTCAGTGGCGATTACCCATGCGGGGATGAATACTGCGCTAGAATGCTTGACTTATGGCGTGCCGATGGTGGCAATTCCGATTACCAACGATCAGCCAGGAGTGGCATCCCGTATCGCTTGGATTGGTGCGGGTGAGATCGTGCCATTGCAGCAATTAACTGCGGCGAGACTGCAAACTGCACTAAAGTTAGTATTAACTCAACCAAGTTATCGCCAAAAGGCGATCGCACTCAAACAATCGATCGCCAAATCTGGCGGAGTCAGTCGTGCGGCTGATATCATAGAACAGGCTATCTCTACTAGGAAACCAGTCGTTGGGACATGAGCAAACAGACGATCGAGTTGAGTAAATATACTGCTGCTTATACAAGCATCGGTGCAGGTATTCCCGTAATTTTATTGCATGGCTTTTTTGGTAATGCCTCGACACTAGGATCGATCGCTCAAGGATTATCAGCTAATTATTGTTGCATTAGTTTAGAGTTATTAGGCTTTGGTGATTCTTCCAAACCAGATATTCGCTATCTCATCGAAGATCATGTTGAATTTCTCAAAGAGTTTCTAACTGCTAAAAAAATTACCAAATTTTATCTACTTGGTTATTCTTATGGTGCTTGGGTAGCGGCTGCTTATGCTGTAGATATCCACGATCGACAGATTGGTATCCCGCAATTAGCGGGGATGGTGCTGTTAGCTCCAGCAGGAATTAGAGATGATAGTTTCGTCGGTCGTTATGATTATGTCAAACCGTTATTGTGGCGGACACCATTGGTAGATTTGGCTCTAAAAACGATCGCGCCATTTGCGAGATTAATCGGTAATGAAAAATCATTTAATACTATCCGCGCCGCACGAGAAGAGATCGTCTCTCAACCAGCCGCGAGATCGTTTTTAATCGATCGACTCAATCCAGAAGATGCCGTTGATACTGTCGAAAATGATATCGATCGCATCGCCACTCCCACCTTAGTAATTGCAGGTGAAATCGATGGCACTATTCCATTATGGCACTCCCAAGCTTATGCCCAAAAAATTCCGCAAGCTAGTCTAGACATTATCCCTGGCGCGGATCACGATCTAGTTCAGACACATGCTCAAGAAGTAACTCGCTCGATCGTCGAGTACTGGAATCGATCGAGTTAAAACGATGAGAGTTTTAACGAAAATCATAGGTTTAAATCCCCATTCCAAAAACCTCGCTGTCAACTGTCAACTGTCAACTGTCAACTGTTTAACCACCAAAATTGTAGCCAGCTCCGATGAGAATCCCCACATCGGCATTGCGATTATTCGGAAACGCAGCATTGAGTCGTAGTGTTCCGGTAAATCTAGACAGTGGAATATCCACACCACCAGAGATGGCTGGACTGATATACAAACCCTCTGCATACCGCAGCATTGCGCCGCCACCAATAAAAGGCGAGAACATCGTTTGTCCAGCATCGTTGCGAATCGGAAAATCAGCAGTCAGAATAATCATAGAAGTGGCAGATCCACCCCCAAACAGCACCGTAGCATCATGCAAAGACAGATTATCCGAAAATCTCACCTTAGTTAGAATTGCTACGCCACCCGTTCCCAGCGCAGTTGTATTACCCCCTAAACCGATCGCACTACCAATCCCAATGTAGCCATTATTCTGAGTACTTACTTTTTGGAGAGGAGCCGACTGAGCAGCGACTGGCGATGCACTCACAGCGGTGAAGCTAGTTAAGCCACAGAGAGTAAGTTTTAAAAATCTGGCGAAATATTGTGACACTGTGGATTAATTATAGGGGCTATCAGGATATACGTCCAGAACCAGCTAATGGATCTATGACGTTCTAATAGATTCAAACTACCACGATCGCTTCTCGTCTGTGTAATTTCACGGATATCGCTCGATCGACATTAGAACAGATATACACAGCCGCGATCTCAAAGTTCCGTATTCATCATGATGTCAAATCGGTACTTGAGTCTGCATAATGGAAATAGGTGAAATAACACCTAAATTAAAGTTGAGTGGATGAGAACCATAGAGAGCGATTGGTCGGGAATGTAGCTACATAGCGATTTAGCACCGAATCGTGCGAAGTCGTTCGCGCAGCGTCGGCTCTGCCGAATCGATCCGCCATGTAGCACAGTTGCCGCCAGCGCAATTCTATTGGAGGCAATGGTCTGTGAATGCTAAGATTAGTAGTTATATAGACTAAAATTAATTAGCAATACGTAATGAAATTAAATTTTCGCCGGATGATGACAGGCTTGCTGTTACCTGCATTGCTGGTCATCATAGCATTAGTCACGGTAAGTATTTATCCACAAGTAGCAATAGCAGACGATTTTACTAAAGCAACTTTGCCGATTGATTCTGATTTTTCGGGTAAAGATCTAACTACTTTTGAGTTTACTCAAGCTAGTGTCCGCAGAGGCAAATTTATGAATGCCAATCTCACTGGTGTGAGCTTAATTGGTGGAGATTTTGATTCAGCAGATATGACTGGGGCAAATATGACCAACACTTTGTTAGATACAGCTCGACTGACACGAGCCAATCTCACTAATGCCATTTTAATCGGCGCATCTGCTTCTGTTGCCAATTTTGATGGTGCCATTATCGATGGTGCAGACTTTACGGATGTCCTACTGAGAAGAGATATCCAATTAAAGTTGTGTAAGGTTGCTAAAGGTACCAATCCCACCACAGGTAAAGAGACGAGAGAGTCGTTGGAATGTGCTTGATTTAGTCGATCGCTACCGTCTGCCATTTAGGCAACATAATTTCTAAAAAGAGATCAGATCGGAAATAGTCACAACTCTCAATTTTTCTAATTCTTGGAGCCTTTGTTGAGTTGTCGTAAATAATTGATAATATTCTACTTTTTTAGTTAAATCTTCGGTTTCTTTGCTTTGCAACTTATTTAAATAATATTTACGTTTTTGTTCGCAAGCAAATTTTTCCAAACAGGCGATCGCCGCACGTAATACTAATGGCGATCGCTGAATTTCTTCGGCGGTATGTTCGTCTAAATTAAATAAATGTTTAACCTGAGTGGCTCTAGCCGGATGTTCGGTAATTGAATCCTGCAATTTATTAATCAATCGATCGTCTAAATAATCAATTTCTTCCGGCTGGGAATTTTGCCCATATCCTAATGAAGATCGATCGACGATCTGTTGCCACAAGAAAGCATGATGAGCTAACGTAAACGTCAGATGAGCAGAATCTAGCCCATCAATAATCGTCAAGCGATGAATGGGATAATGGAGGTAAATCCGTAGTAATAAACCCTCTGCTTGTTCGATTAATCTTTGACTAGGATGGATACTAAGTGGAGCGACTTCTTCAGCCTCGATAATTGGATTATTATCGGCTGCTGCTGGTGGTGAATATTGGGATCGATCGGATTGACTAAATTTATTTACAGGTATGCCACCTGTAAATTTCTGTGGGAGTGGTTTTAGTCCCTTAATTGCAGTTTGTAAATTCTCAAATAACAGCGGAATCATCCGCGCATCACCAGCACTCAATAATCCTGCTGATTTTTGCAGATAATGGATGCGAGTAGTTACGTCAGTGATATTTTGCAGCAGTTTAATAATTTTTTGGGTAGCAGCTTGATATTGTTCGGCTTGAGTGAGATCCTGATGCTCGATCGCTTTGTCAAGCTGCCAATCCAACCAGAGCGGAGCACGATCCAATAATCCTAAATAATCTTCCTGACTATTATTTTTTAAAAACTCATCCGCATCTTTTCCCGTAGGCAAATTGAGGATGCGTAATTGCAATTGTCCTTGATAGGCAAGCTCAGTGACTTCACCAATTGCCCGTTCTGTCGCAATATTACCCGCTTTATCGGCATCGAAATTCAGAATGATTTGTTTGGATTCAGTAAACTTAACTAACTGCTTGACTTGAGCCGAACTCAATGCTGTACCGAGTGCGGCGACTGCACTAGTAATTCCGGCTGCATGAAGAGCGATGACATCAAAATAACCTTCAACTACTACAGCTCGATCGGTTTTACTAATACTATCTTTCGCTCGATCGAGTCCGTATAAAGTATTACCTTTATCAAACAATTCTGTCTCTGGCGAGTTGAGATATTTCGGCTGTTCGTCGCTCAAAGTTCGACCACCAAACCCAATAACTCGCCCGCGCAGATCGCAAATCGGAATCATCAATCGATCGCGAAACCTGTCATAGTAACTAGTCTCATCTTTGCGGGGGATAATTAATCCGGCGGCAACGATCGCTTGAGGCGAGAAATGTTTTTGTTCGATCAGATAGTTAGCTAAAGTCTCCCATCCAGACGGCGAATAACCGAGTTTGAAACCTTGAATTGTCTCATCGCTAAAAGCTCGATCGATCTTCAGATAGCTAAGAGCTTTCTCTCCCTGCGGCTGATTGAGTGCGTGCTGATAAAAGTTAGCAGTTATCGCTAATATTTCATACAATTGCTCTCGCTGCGACAATTTCCGCTGCAATTCTTGACGTTGCGCTGGTTCCAACGTCTGAACTGGAACTTGATATCTCCGTGCCAAATCTAGCACAACTTCAGTAAAAGATTGCTTCCCCAACTCCATCATAAAATTAATCGCATTTCCCCCAGCCTGACACCCAAAGCAGTAATACATCTGCTTGGTAGGACTGACTGAAAAACTCGGCGATTTTTCTTGATGAAATGGGCAGGAACCGAGATAATCCTTACCGCGTTTTTTCAGAACGACATGTTCGCCCACCACATCGACAATATCGACTTTAGCTTTAACTTCTTCGATCGTATCTGGATGTAAGCGAGGAATATTCATCTTTTAGTTAACAGTTAAAAATTAATATTTGATTATGCTTCAATTAGCTCAATCTTAATCCGCTTGCCTAATACTCTAGCTGCTCGATCGAGAGTATTGAGAGTGACTGAAGTATTGTCTGGATCTAGCAATCGATCGACTGCTGCACGACTCGTACCCATCGCTTTTGCTACACCAGTTTTGGTCATCTGCTTAGTTTCGATTTCTTGTTGGATTTGCCAAGCAATGACTCTTTTGATAGCGATCTCATTAACTTGAGTAAGTAAATTTTCTTCATCTAAGAAATTATCGAAAGAAGAGCCGATATGAGGATTACTACTTTTCATCTGCTGTCTCTAGTTGTGATTTGCGATTGAGAGCTATTTCTAAATCTTGCTTGGATGTTTTCTGAGTTTTCTTGATAAACCCATGTAATAATGCCATCTGCCCGCCATGTATACAAAAGATCGTCCGAGCGATTCGATTGCTTGGTAAGTTAGATCTAACTTCATACAATCCTTTTCCCATTGGTTTACAGGTAGGCATTCCAATCGGCCAACCAAACTCAACTGTTTTGATATCGGTACCAATAGCTAAACGATCTTCTTTGTCTAAGTCTTTGAGCCAATCTCTGACAGGCTCTTTACCAAGACTATTTTGATAAAAATAAGCGGGCAGTATTTTTTCATCCATCGATCTACATCGTATCAAAAATGATACGATGTATCAAGACGTTTAATTTAAATTTCAGCGATTGGGCTAGATCGAATGCTCTAGCTCAATCACAGCTAGAGCATTTGCAATCGATCCAGGCTCGATCGAGTGTCCGATAAATACTAGTTTAGTCTCCCGTCGCTCATCCGTGCGCCAAGGTCTATCGTAAAATTGCTCGAACCGATTCCCCACACCTTGAATGACTAGCCGCATCGGCTTATTTGGTACGGCGACAAATCCCTTAATCCGGTAGATTTCCTGTTGAGAAACGAGCAGTTCTAATTTTTGGCGCAATTGTTCGGGGTCGAATTCGCGATCGATAACCAGATTAATCGAGTTAATATCATCATCATGATCGTGGTCTTCTTCGGTATCGTGATGGCTGGGACGTTCTTCGAGATGGTCTTCTACAGCCGCATTCAATCCCAAGATTGTATCTACATCTACAATCCCGCGATCGCTAGTAACTATTTTCACCGATCGCGGGAGTTCTTGGTTAATTAGATCGATCGTTTGTTGATATTGCTCGGCACTCACCAGATCGGCTTTATTCAAAATCACCAAATCCGCACAAGCCAACTGATCCTCAAATAGTTCCTGCAAAGGAGTCTCATGATCCAGATTTTCATCCTCCTGTCTGAGCGCGTCCACAGCAGCCGGATCGCTAGCAAACCTCCCATCTGCCACCGCATCGCAATCAACCACCGTAATCACCGCATCTACCGTCGCAGCAGTGCGAATTTCTGGCCATCTGAAGGCAGTAATTAGCGGCTTGGGTAGTGCCAAACCGGAAGTCTCGATCAAAATACAGTCAATGTCATCCCGACGGGCAATCAAAGCCTGCATCGTGGGGAGAAATTCTTCCTGTACCGTACAGCACAAGCAACCATTAGTTAGCTCGACAATGTTACTAGGTGCTTCAACCTCATCATCGGGGCAGACTTGACAGGAGCGCAACAGCTCACCATCGATGCCCAGTTCGCCAAATTCATTGACAATTACGGCAATGCGTCGCCCTTGATTGTGAGTGAGCAAATGTCGAATCAGCGTAGTTTTACCACTACCCAAGAAGCCAGTAATCACGGTGACGGGAATTTTTTTTGCCATGTTAATTTTAAACTGTGTGCCGAGCACCGATGGGAATATTGCAACGCTGGCTGGGCATCCTGACTGATAAATTCAGATGAATCTACTTACAGTTGCCCAGCCAGCGGCTTTGCACCAAACTTTCCCCGTTATCTCTACTGGCTGCTCCCAAATAGAACCGAGTTCGGTCTTCTAGTTTACCGCAATCGATCGCCAACGATTATGTTGTGTCTTGTCTTGTCACCGCGAGATCTGTCTGGTTGGGTTCCCCACCAATCACCTAAAATGGACAACTCATCAGATTCGATCTAATCAGAAATGGTAGCTATAATTACTAGGTAAGATTAATCCGATTCTCTTTCTCCAGAGGCTACGCCAACGAATGTTAGAACTAAAACTAGAAAGACTTCGCCATCTATTTGTAGAAATGGAGCAAGCCCTTATTGCTTATTCGGGCGGGATTGATAGTACTTTAGTTGCTAAAATTGCCTACGATGTTTTGGGCGATCGAGCATTGGCGGTAACTGCTAAATCTCCATCTTTGTTACCTGAAGAATTAGAAGACGCGATCGATCAAGCACAATCGATCGGTATTGCCCATCAGATTGTCGAAACTCATGAGATGGACAATCCCAATTATTCATCTAATCCAATCAATCGGTGCTATTTTTGCAAGAGTGAACTTCACGATACACTCAAACCATTAGCCCTAAAACTTGGATATCAATATGTGCTCGATGGTGTAAATGCTGACGATTTGCAAGACTATCGCCCAGGTATCCAAGCAGCGGAAGAACGGGGTGCTAGATCGCCCTTAGCCGAGCTAGGAATTACTAAAATGGAAGTTCGAGAGATCGCTCGCTCGCTCGGTTTAGCCTGTTGGAATAAACCCGCCCAACCATGTCTAAGTTCGCGGTTTCCCTATGGCGAAGAGATTACAATTCCCAAATTAAATCGCGTGGGGAGAGCCGAGATTTATCTACGTCGATTGGGATATGAAAATGTGCGGGTTAGATCGATCGACGACACCGCCAAGATTGAATTACCTGCGGCGGTAATTCAACAGTTTATAGCAAATACAGACCTAGCAGAATTAACCCAGACCTTTCGATCGTTTGGATTTGTCTATGTCACTCTAGATTTAGAAGGATATCGCAGTGGTAAATTAAATCAGGTACTACCCCAATTTGCTAATTAATGCCCGATTAAACATGTATATGTAAGGTGTGTTATCCTAGATAGTAATGCACCTGCTTACTGTTTATTAATCTGATTTAATAACCATAGCGAACCAACAATACCGATAAAATGAGCGGTAATCGTATGTGTATTAGCCAGCACGATAAAAATGTCCAAAGGCTGAATAATCTTACTTAAAGCATCAGGACTAAACAGTGCAAAAGATGTCACGGAAGATAGAGATTTACCCAACAGCGTTCCGGCGATCGCTTCTGCGCCCAGTACACTCGATCCCATTCCCAACACGGAAGACAATAAACCCCACCGGACGATTTTAATTGTCTCAGCTTTTTTGGGACGGAGAGCGGGATTTTTGAGCTTGCGAGAGGTCATCACATAGCGAAATGACCAGTAAGTGCTGCCGTACAGGATCAGCAAGCCACCCACAGCAAAGAGTAGACTACCCCCCGTACCAGGATTGCTCGCGCCCGTACTGGCGAAGGGCAGCGCAAATACAAAAATCAAGCTGGAAACTACGGCTAAAACAAGTTGCAGCCAAAAGCCCGCCCAGCCGACGAGTCGGAGCTGTGCGGCGATTTTTCGCACAGTTTGTGGAGTATTGCTGTTAATTTCTAGATTTGACATAGATATTAGTTAAGAAATTAATAAGAATATAGGATAATTATCCCTTGGCGTAAATTGAATGAGTTAAGCTAAAAACTGGGTATCTATAATCCGCTCAAACAATCCGCTCACCCCATTACCCATAGAGATTGTTTTCCTGTCTTGTTTCTACAGATTTATTCCGACCTGCCTAAAGTCAGCACTTACCCCCTCAGTGCCTCCAGCTTTCAGGCTAGGTGAGGATTAAAACGAACGAATACCAATATTATAAGGTGGTAACAGCTATGAACTTTGAAGATATTTATTGCTTTTTCCGAAAACCCCCACCACTCTATCTCAACCAGGAGTTGGCGGTTTGTTATATTCTCGATATTCTACTTCAGGGCGATTCTTATGGTACTGAATTGATTGCCAGATTGGAGCATGAATCTTCAACCTATCGGCTCTCAGATACTGTTTTGTACAGTGCCATTAAGTTCCTTGAAGGTTCCGGTACCATCGTGGGCTACTGGAAAAAAGTTGAAGGTCGCGGTCGTCCGCGCCGGATGTATCAAATTGACTCTGAGTGGACGACTAAAGCTAGGGAGCTGGCGTATTTCTGGGAGCAATACTCCAGCCCCCCTTCTACCCCTGCCGCTGGTAGCTCGTCCTTAGAGGGTCAAGCATTATCGCTCGGTAATTAAGAATCAACCAAAATTCTCAGACTATTACTCGATCTTCGATCTCCACAGAAACAGTGTAAAGCAGGTGCCACACCTGCTTTTTTACTGGTCGGATGTGTTAGCTTAAATGACGGGACTGACCCTCAACTGTCAACTTCTTTAATAATGCCTACAAAACGGATTCTGCTCTGGTATCGTAACGATCTGCGCTTGCACGACCATGAGCCGCTGACTCAGGCTCTCAAAGACGGTAAGAGTGTAATTCCATTATATTGCTTTGACGATCGCCAGTTTGGTCAGACGAGGTTTGGGTTTCCCAAGACAGGCGGATTTCGATCGCAATTTTTACTTGAAAGCGTCGCTGATTTACAGCAGTCCTGGCAATCTCGCGGTAGCGATCTCCTGCTGAGGCGGGGATTGCCAGAAGTAGTTATTCCTGAACTAGTCGAGCAATTGGGCATCACAGATGTATATTATCATCAGGAAGTTACTCCCGAAGAAATTGCTGTAAGTTCGACACTAGAACGCTCGTTAAAGGCGATTAATGTCAATTGTAAATCTTTCTGGGGTCATACTCTCTATCGACTTCAGGATTTACCCTTCACCCTACCCAATCTGCCCGAACTATTTACAAAATTTCGCAAGGATGTAGAACGAGATTCCCAGATCCAAAAGCCTTTACCCACGCCAGCTACTTTACCACCACTACCCGCAGATGCTGTTGGTGTAGCTCCTATGGGTATCCCTAGCCTTGCCGATTTGGGTGCAACAGCTCCTGAATTTGACTCGCGGGGAGTTTTGCCATACCACGGTGGAGAAACTGCGGGAATCGATCGATTAAATGATTATTTTTGGCAGCAAGATCGGTTGCGGGTATACAAAGAAACTCGCAATGGTATGTTAGGTGCCGATTACTCTTCTAAATTTTCAGCTTGGTTAGCTTTAGGCTGTCTATCGCCGCGATATATCGATGGAGAAGTCCGAAGATATGAAGATGAGCGGATCGAAAATGACTCGACTTATTGGCTAATTTTTGAGCTATTGTGGCGGGATTATTTTCGGTTTATTTGTGCTAAACATGGTGTTAGTATGTTCAAACGATCGGGACTCCAAGGTGTCGATCTCAGTTGGAAACAAGACTGGGAGCGGTTCGATTTGTGGCGTGAGGGTAAAACCGGATTTCCCTTGGTAGATGCCAATATGCGGGAGTTGGCAGCTACTGGATTTATGTCCAATCGCGGCCGTCAAAATGTTGCCAGTTTCCTCACCAAGAATCTGGGCATCGATTGGCGGATGGGTGCAGAATGGTTTGAATCTGTATTGATTGATTATGATGCCTGTAGCAATTGGGGAAATTGGAACTATACAGCAGGTGTCGGTAATGATGCGCGCGGTTTCCGCTTTTTTAACATTACCAAACAGTCTCTAGATTACGATCGAGAGGGTAAATATGTTAAACATTGGTTGCCTGAACTCGCCCAAATTCCTGCGGCTAAGGTACATGAACCTTGGAAACTTTTACCTGTGGAGCAGGAGCGATTTGGGATGAATCTTGGGGTCGATTATCCACAGCCTGTGGTAGATTTATTTAAGTCTGCAAAAGCTAATGAGGCAATCTATAATAGTGCCTTTAATATCTCTAGTAGTGCTAGCGATCGTCCCGTTCCTAAACGTCGCTCTAAATAGTAAGTTAGACGCAATTAAATATAAAGTATCCCGTAGGGTGGACACTGCCAGCACTACGGGATACTTACTACTAGCTACTATCTTTCTATTCACCATTCACCGTTGGCTATCCACCACTAAACAGGTAAGAGCGATCGCTGACAACTAGGGCAGACAGCATGAATTGTCAACTGACAATCGAGCAGATGGTACCCCTCTTTTTTAGAAGTTTTATCACCAATTTTCAAGACCGAATCATTCTTGAATTCGATCGTTTGATTGCACTTGACACAAATCAGATGGTGGTGATGATGGTATGGCTGATTTATTTCGTAGTGTTTGTGATCCTCAGCTAGCTCTAGCTCGCGTAATATCCCCATTCGCGCCATGAGTTTGACTGTGCGATAAATAGTAGATAAACTAATGTCATGTCCCTCAGTTTGGAGCAGATCGTAAAGATCTTCTGCGCTGAGATGTTTACCAGCATCTAAGTTTTGAAAAATGTCGAGAATGATCTCTCGTTGGGGCGTGAGTCGCCAGCCGCGCTCGTGCAATTCAGCTTTGAGAGAGTCTGCTGTGTAGAATGACATGCTCATCACCCAATTATTATCGTTAGTTACTATCATATCTAACTTGGGATCTATTTGCAAGAAGCAAGTCTTATTGAGAATAACTTTCTTTTGAGATGGGAGATTTAATAACTAATCTATCTCTCAATCTCGATTACCGATCGACTGTCAACTGTCAACTGTCAACTGTCAACTGTCAACTATTACTAGCCCCTACCC
>ENA-OBLH01000025-OBLH01000025.1-metagenomes-genome-assembly--contig:-NODE-25-length-55895-cov-3.8887_pt1 | contig 55895 bp, 60 predicted proteins | sample MGYA00153382_OBLH01 | MGnify analysis MGYA00153382
AGTGGCGCCACCCCGCCTATGCCTAAGTTTCAGCCCAATTCCCAAGAAATGGCAGATTTGTTGAAATATCTAGAAAATTTGTAATTTTTTACCTAGCGATAATTAATTGGCAAACCACTGGTAAAATAGAAAAGCTCTATTTTTCAGACATGGAAAAGCAGACTGTAAATTTTATAGGTATTATCTAATGAGGTTAACATGGCAAAGCGCCGTAATCTAAAGAAAGAAAAGGCGCAACGTAATCAAGCCTACGCCCGAAAATTTCGGAAGCGAAAGAACTTAGGTCGTTTCACCAAAAATCGGCGATTTAGCAAGCCGCCAAGGGAAGATGGACAAGAGGATGACTCTGATGCAGATTCCCTAAATCGTGATTACTTCGCTCCCTAAATTAGGAGCTTCTAATCAAATCTCGATCAATCACTAGTTCGCCCCTGGGCAGGACTAGTTTTTTAATGGCTATAGCAATCCTGAATGACTTGCTAGAAGCAGTTTTACAGTATTTTGTAGATGTATGGGGACAAATTCTTCTTACAGCAGATTGCAATCTAGTAAGCCACAATCTTGATCTTTAAGTCTCCCTTTTTTCTAGCATAGCGGCACGTTAGTGCGGAGATTTAGAGGGTTTTTTGCCCCTTATCTGAACACAAATTGTTGTAGGTTACAAGGGGCTTAAGTCCCTTGTCTGTCATCTATGAATTAGAAAAGTGCTGTATCTAGCAAATGATTTAGGATCGCCATATCATAGTTGCTTATTTCTGGCTAATCCCCATCTAATATTTCTCAGACTATCTCTAATTCTCTACTTTTTGTCCATCAATGTAAGTATCTTTATATATGTCCCCCGTAGCTGAGACAGGCGATCGCTTTTCTTGAATAGTACTTTCTTTGATAACTCCATTTCCACCACCAAGACGAATTTGGATTTTAGGTCCAGAACTAGCTAGCCGGATGATCATGCCATCATCAACGGCAATTTGGATAATCCTTTTTCCATCTATGTAAGTGCCATTTGCCCCCAAATTAACAATCTCCCACTCAGAGCCATTAAACCTCAATTCCACATGATGGCGAGATACTACGGCACTGTAGAGAATAACTTCGTTATCGGTGGAGCGACCAATCCGAATAACTGACTGGGGTCCAAAAGTCCAATTTTGTACCGGAACCGATTGTAGTGGATGTAATAAAGTGATGGTAATCAATGGTCTGCCATTCGGGAGTCGGTTTAGTTACTAGAAATTGATTTTAGATGTTAAAGGTCTTGTTTGTTCTGTTTTCCTAATTTAAGGACTAATAAATCTAAAAAGAATTGTTTTTAGGCATATTTTCTTTAGATATTAGGCAAATTGGAATAAGAAAGTTATTTTATCTCCTTTGCCTAGGCTGATGCGATCGCCCGGGCGCAAGCGATGACGATTCCCCGCAGATAAAGGATTATGGTTGACATAAGTTCCATTAGAACTACCCATATCCTCTAGATAGTAAACCCCCGCCTCTACCCGAATATCCGCATGAACTCTAGAAACAATCTCTGACTCTGGAAAACCAGACACATCGATATCTGGGGGGATTTGATCATTGGGTTTGCCTAGGTGAATCACCGTTAGGTTCGGTAAATCAATCGTCGTTCCTGTCTGGACATGGAGCAAACTTGCTGCCTGAATTTGTAGCTGAGTTTTATTACTTGTAGTTGCTACAGGGGTGACTGGCAAGGGGGAAAGGGGAGTCATAGGAGCAGTCAAAGGCTCCGGTTCTAGGTCTGGGGATGGCAAATTGGCTGGAGTTGGGAGCATTTCAGGCACACCAGCTACAGGATCCAACGAAATTAGGGGATCAGGAGTAATTAATGATGGAACATCAGGCACTAAATTGGGGATAGGTATGACTCCCCCTAGTTCAGCACTAGATTTTAAATTAAATCCACACTGTCCACAGAAAGTAGCATCAGTTTGTACTGCTGTGCCGCAATTAGGGCAACTGGTAGCGATCGGCAGGGGCGTAAAGCAGGCTTCACACTGGGTCGCACCTTCTGGATTTGGATGGCTGCAATTATGGCAAACAATCATAGGTTTAGTCTAGACTAAAAAAATACTAGAAAATACTAACTTTGAGAGAGGCGTTTGACCGTGGCTCCTGCCAATAAACTATGGGTTTCAGCCAAAATTTGGGGGATTGTATCACTATGGGGGCTACGAGATAAACAAGCTCGTAAATCTAATTCCTTTACCTGAGCAGCGTTACCACCGGGAAACCAGTGACCACCGTTAGTTAAAAGATTGTAGCGCATTTTTGCATACTCCCACATGTCGTAGGCAAGAGCGAGATTTCTTAACCAAAGAATCATAGAAATATTAACACCTGCTGGAGTTTCTTCTATTTTTGGTAAACCGACTTGCCATGTTTTGATCCAATCTTCCCCTAGTTTATCGATCGCTGCTTCTTGCCATTTAGTCATAATAGGGGCAAGGATTTGGGGCGCTTGATCTAGGTATTCTAGAGTACGCAGATGCTCATCAAAATCCTCTGGTTTAGCTGCCCCCAGACTGAGGGTATGTACTTGGGACTGGCTAAGGCAAAACAAGTTATTAAATACTAGGGGACTAAGAGGTTGGCAAATTTCTCTTAATTTTGGAGATGGTTCGTAGAGCATTCCGCCTTTATTAGAAGGGCTGATGATAAATACTCCCATATCTAGTTTGGTCGCTGCGGCGATCGCTTGCCAATTACCTTGATTAATGTAGTACCAATGGAGATTTATATAATCAAACTGGTTAGTTTGAATTATTTCTAGGATCACCTCTAGGGGCGCATGGGTTGAGAAGCCAATAAACTTTACTTTCCCTTCTTTTTGGAGTCTTTTGGCCTCATCAAGGCAACCACCAGGGCGGAGGGTTTGTTCCAGCAACTCTCGGTTATTAATCCCATGAATTCCTAACAGATCAACATAATCAAGCTGAAGGTAGCCTAGGGAAGTATTAAAATCTTGGCGAAATTCTGCTGCGGTGGCATGGGGCGCAATTTTGGTTTGGATGATCATTTCTTGCCGGGGCAGGTGGGGGAGAATTTTCCCTAGCTGCATTTCAGAAGTGCCGTAGCCCCTGGCGGTTTCGATATGGTTAATGCCTAAGGCTAGGGCTTTTCTAATAGTTGCTTCGAGGTTTGCCTGATTGTCTACGGGAATATCTGCCGCCGGGACATCTTGCCATTTATATTGATACCTCATACCTCCGCAGGAAAATACAGGCATTTGTAATTCTGTCCGGCCAAATCTACGATATTGCATAGCGAAAGTTGGGTGGTCAATTTTAGGTAGTCTGTTTTTGCATCCCCAGGGCGCAAAGCCTTGCGCTCCTATCACTCCATTTGTATCAATTGTATCAAGCTGTTATTAGACGATACCTTGGGCAATCAGAAAATTTCAGAATCTAGGAAATTTGATCATCTTCAGGACGAGACTGGGAAGAATTATTGTTAGGTTCTAGAACAATATCCTGTTCAAAATCAGGAGCATCGGGAAGATTACCCTTGATCAAGATTTTGCCTATTCCCCAGGCTATGCCAAAGGTAGCTAGGGTTCCTAGTAGCCCAGCGAGGGGAGTAGCGATCGCTTCTGGCGCACCCCGCAAGCTGTATTCTTCAAAAATATTAGCAAAAGGTAATTTTTTTGCCACCACCTCTTCATCCTTAGCCGCTTTTTCTTCAAACTTTTGATCCTGTGCTACCCGGTCTAATCCGTCAGGGTCTTTGCTGGCTAGAGGTGAGAGAAACACTGCTACCAATAAAGACAAGCCCAATCCCACCAAAATCAGGGAACGATTACGCAACTTAGTTTCTAGGGAACTCATAGTTTTAGTTGACTTAGTTTTAGTTGACTTAGGTGATTAAATTAGCTTGATTTATATTCTAACTCTCCAAATCCAATGCTCCTAGATAATTTGCTATTGTTTTAAGAATAGGTTAGTTTGCTTGGGCGATCGGCTTAGACCGTCTTATAAGGACAGGGCTTTAGACCCAATTTTTTGGTAATAAGTCTTAATACAAATTCTCAGTAAATCAGTTTACTCTAAATATTTGGATAGTTATTAAATCTGCAATTAAGAAAGATACGCATAAAAACCTTACCTTATAGGATGGAACTTTAATATGAGTAGTAATCTAGCCGCCAAACTTAAAGAAGGGACAAAAAAATCCCACTCAATGGCAGAGAGCGTAGGATTTGTCAAATGTTTTCTCAAGGGAGTTGTTGAAAAGAACTCCTATCGCAAGCTAATTGCCAACCTCTACTTTGTCTATACAGCTATGGAAGAGGAAATGGAGAAGCAACGCCAGCATCCCATTGTGGGCAAAATTTACTTTGCTCAACTCAACCGGAAACAGAGCTTAGAAAAAGACCTAAACTACTACTACGGTGCTAATTGGCAAGAACAGGTTGCGCCTTCAGCCTCAGCCAAGAGCTACATTGCCAGAATTAAAGAAGTTTCGGCCACGGCTCCAGAGTTGCTGGTAGCCCATTCCTATACTCGGTATCTAGGAGACCTGTCAGGGGGACAAATCCTCAAGGGTATTGCAGAACGAGCGATGAACCTCCATGATGGTACTGGCACAGCTTTCTATGAATTTTCAGAAATTGCTGATGAGAAGGAATTTAAGGCTAATTATCGTCAGGCCATGAATGATCTGGATATCGATGAAGCCACCGCCGATCGCATTGTAGATGAAGCTAATGATGCCTTTGGAATGAACATGAAAATGTTTATGGAGCTAGAAGGAAATCTGATTAAGGCGATCGGGCAAATGGTCTTTAATTCCCTCACCCGCAAACGCAATCAAGGCAGATCTGAACTTGCTACTGCCGAGTAATCTGTGGGGTAGTTATCTAAAATTAATTCCTTTCTTAGCCCTTCTCTCACCAGTAGTGGAGGGCTAAAATTATTATCGGGATGTTATCGTAACAGACGGAGGCGTTTTGCCTTACAAGTAAATCTGATAGCTGGAATCTACAATCACGAACTGAAATTATCCGCCTCTTCCTAATTCTGCAAGAGGTCTATTATAAAGCAAGAAATTCATTAGCCAATCACTTTGTAGGCGTTGGTAAGTTAGGTATAACATCAAGTTGATTGTTTAGTAGCAAGTTTTTCTAGAAGTAATAATCCGGTGTTAATCACCAAGGCTAACAATACTACCGAAATTACCCCCGCCCAGATTTTGTCGTAGCGATCGGTCTGGGCAATACCATCAAAGAGAAGAGTCCCTAAACCCCCAGCGCCGAATTTAGCCCCAATGGTGGCCACTGCGATCGCTACCACGGCTCCCAAACGAACTCCTGCCAAAAATAAGGGCAGAATCAAAGGTACTTCCACCCACCACCACTGCTGCCAGCCATTCATCCCCATACCCTGAGCCGCTTCATAAATATCTGGAGAGATTCCCCGCAGTCCAGCTACCAGATTACGAACTAAAATCACCTGACTATACAACACCATAGCTAAAATCACTGGACGAGCATTTAAACCGAGGATTGGGACAAAAAAAATAATCAGCGCCAAGCTAGGAATAGTATACACAATCCCCAATATCCCCATAATCAGCATACTGAAACGGGGATAATTATTAACTAATAAAGCAAGAGGCACAGCTAACAGTACTGTAATAAGGCAAGATAAACCCACCATTTGTAAGTGTTCCCACAACAAATTAGCTACTATGCTGGGATTACTGACTACATAACTGAAAAACACTTACCCTCCTGCGGCAAGAGCAGCCATAACTGCTGCTGACAACAACAAGCCCGGACTAAGTAATAAAACCAACATGAGAAAGTCGTGAGCGTTCATAATCTTAGTACCTTGATTAAGTATTGATGAGATAGCTTTCTAATTTAACTGATAATCTAAATCCACTATAGAAAAATAAATGATTTCTTTCTGTTTGGAATCTTTATAATTATATCCCATGGGGCAGGCAGAACAGTTTTAATTAGTTAACCCTACTTTGCCAGAAAATTAAAAATAATTTTAATAGCTAATCTACGACTTTAATTAAACCACTTTGTAGCCCTTGATAAATTTTCTCAATCATTGTTTGATCTTCTAACGAAAGATTACTTTTTGATAACAAGGCTGACATAAAAATCTTTTGGTCTACACGATTGATAACCCGCCGGGAAGTAATATTGCTGATAACTTCTCTTACCATCTCCTTAGAGAAAGATGCCTGTCTAGTTTTCATGATAGTTACCTCTACTAACTCTGCCATGATATAGTATTTGCAGAACCCAACTAATAACATAATGAAGTATTTTCATGATTTAGATAGTGATAAAAAGCTCTAATACTAGGTGATATTAATATTTATTTTTAGTGACAGTTATCTATTCTTTTTGTGATCCTCATCACTATAGCAATTCTGATTTATTTTACCCGCCGAAGGTGGATAAAATAATTTACTAGAAGAAATTTGATCTAGCAAAGGATTTACGATCGCTATGTTTATCATAAATAAATAGAAAGAGTCAATAACAACTAATTAGTTTTAGTAACTTATATTTCAAAAATTTTGTTCCCTTACAATGGAGAAAATTAAATTTTCTTTAGCTAGATAAAATTCTAAGAATAAAACTTTAAAAATTCACTAATTATCACTTCTTAATCATGATTTTAAGAAATAATTGTTAACAAAAATATATTGTCTCCTTAGATAGTAGTTTAGTGAGATTTCCCTACTAGAATTGAAAGCCAAAAGCCTGTCCAGACAAGTTTGTGCTGCTATTAGTACGGATTACCGAACCAACAAAGATTTTTCAGAGGATGACTTTTCTATTAACGTTACATCAAGTGCTTAAGCCAGATTAGCTAAATATCATGAACCTAAGTAGAACCATACATAGAATCTTAAATAGGACTTAGTTTCCTTTAATCTGCGTTTGACCATCATCCATCATCTTGATTAAAAATACAGGAGGTTGTAATGAGAATTGCTCAGATTGCTCCCCTTTGGGAAACCGTGCCACCACCAGCTTATGGTGGAATTGAATTAGTAGTTAGCTTACTAACTGAGGAGTTAGTCCGTCGTGGTCATGAAGTAACTTTATTTGCTTCAGGAGATTCAGTTACTACTGCTCATTTAGAGTCAGTCCATTCCCAAGCGTTACGTCTAGATTCCCGAATTAAAGAGTATGGAATCTATGAGATGCTCAACGTCGGTAAAGCCTATGAAAGGGCTGCGGAATTTGATATCATCCATTCCCATATTGGTTGTGGAGCTTTAGCCTATGCTAATTTGGTGAAAACCCCTACGGTACACACTCTCCACGGAATTTTCACCCCTGACAATGAAAAAATGTTTACCTATGCTCGTCAGCAACCTTTTGTAAGTATTTCTGATTCTCAGAGAGAACCAAGGTTGGGATTAAATCATGTAGCTACGGTTCACAACGGTATTGATGCTAGCACTTATGAATTTCACCCTACTCCAGATAACCCCCCTTATTTGGCTTTCTTGGGCAGAATGTCCGCAGAAAAGGGAGTTCATTTAGCGATCGAGATTGCGAAGAAATCTGGTTGGCATCTGAAAATGGCGGGAAAAGTAGATCCTGTAGATGAGGAATATTTTGCTCAACAAATAGAACCCCACATTGATGGTAAGCAAATTGAATTCTTGGGTGAAGCAAATCATCAACAAAAAAGTGTCCTTATGGGTGGGGCTGTGGCGACTCTTTTTCCGATCACCTGGCGAGAACCTTTTGGCCTAGTCATGATTGAATCTATGGTGACTGGCACACCCGTAATTGCGATGAATTTGGGTTCTGTTTCCGAAATTATTGCCCACGGGAAGAGTGGATTTATCTGCTCTAGTGTGGAGGAGTGTGTGGCGGCGATCGATCAGGCGGTGCAGCTCGATCGTCGGGCTTGTCATGATCATGTACTGATGAATTTTACTGCCCAACGGATGACCGATGGCTACGAGGCAGTCTACCGTCAGTTCCTAGCCGATCGATATGCCAAGAATGGCCATAGCAAGGCTTTAGTCCAGATCTAGACAGGGAACAGTGAATATATAGTAAGTAGTTTTCATTTAAATACAATTGGAACCCCCCCTGAACCCTTGCATCAAAGCGCCGCCACGCTAGAGCCAAGGAGAACTTAAAACCAAGAATGTATTTGACTTACTTGTAAAGCGCTGCATCAAATTAATAACTGATAACTGATAACTGATTAGTGCATATATTTTGGAGGTTGATATCGTGCAGAAGCCCAGAGAAATACCAAGACAAGCGATCGCCTTAATTTCTGATCATGCAGATCCTGCTGCTGCCATTGGTGGTGAAGAAGCGGGGGGGCAAAATGTGTACGTGCGTCAGGTAGGAGAACATTTAGCAGAGTTGGGTTGGCAGGTAGATATGTTTACCCGCAAGGTCAGCCCAAGAGATGAAACGATCGTCCAGCACACTCCCCACTGTCGGACTATTCGCCTCAAGGCAGGTCCAGAAGAATTTATTCCTAGAGATCATTTATTTGACCATATGCCAGAGTTTGTCCAGTCTTTTCAGGCTTTCCAAGCCAAGCAAGGTATGGCTTATCCTTTGCTCCACACCAACTACTGGCTTTCTGCTTGGGTAGGCTTGCAATTACAAAAAAATCACGGGATTCAGCTAGTCCATACTAACCATTCCCTAGGAGCTGTCAAGTATCAATCAGTGCCTCATAAACCGGCGATCGCTAATACTCGCTTGGCTGTGGAGCAGGAAATTCTGGAACAAGCTAATTGCGTAGTTGCCACTAGTCCCCAAGAGCAAGAATGTTTGCAGAGCTTAGTTTCTCTCCGGGGGCAAATCGAAGTGATCCCCTGTGGTGCTGATGTTATGAATTTCCGTCTGTTGCCCAAAGCTGAAGTTCGCTCTAAGCTAGGATTGCAGCCCCAAGATAAAATTGTGCTTTATGTAGGGAGATTTGATCCCCGGAAAGGGATTGATACCCTAGTTAGAGCCTGTGCTTTACTCCAAGCCCAAGGAACAGAACACTTAAAATTGGTTATCGTTGGGGGCAGTTCCTCAGACTTGCCGGATGGTCAGGAAAGATTAAGAATAGAAGCATTAGTGGAAGAACTAGGATTGCAGGAATCAACTATTTTTGCTGGGCGGATTGGGCATGATTTATTGCCCCTCTATTATACGGCGGCAGATGTGTGTGTGATTCCTAGTCACTATGAACCCTTTGGTCTGGTAGCGATCGAAGCTATGGCCTGTGGTACTCCCGTGGTAGCATCAGCAGTCGGAGGTTTGAATTTTACGGTAGTTCAGGAAGAAACTGGGTTGCTTGTACCACCTCAAAACCCCACAGCTTTTGCCACGGCCATCGATCGCATCCTTTCCAATGAACTATGGTCTAGAAAACTCCGTCAACAAGCTGCTGTTAATGTCAATAAGCGCTTTAGCTGGTCTGGAGTAGCAATTCAACTTAGTGAACTATATCGGCATATCCTAGCCCAATCCCTGATGCACGATGCCCCTTGGAGTTTCCGTTCGCCCCAGCGTTATGAGGCCATAGCGGCCAATCGTTCGCACCAGTTTCATGAAGCAACATCACCCATACCTATCAAACTTTCTACTCAAAAACCTTTAAGGCAAACCTATGGCAGAATTAATCGAAATTAACGGCAGAAAGTTTGCTCCTACCAGCGAGATGCCCAGTGATGCGTGGAGTTGTGTGGTTAGCGAACGTCCTATTTCTACTGTCACCCTCAAGGATGACGATCTATTTTTAGTTACTGATACCTTAGGGAATATTTCTGGTGCTGGTTGCAGAGTGGATAGTATCGAAAGTAGCATGGGCTTATTTTGCAAGGACACTAGATTTCTGAGCCGTTTAGAATTACAGATTGACGGGCGATCGCCCATTGTCTTTAGTAGCACTGCCCGTCAAGGTTTTGCTATGTCGGTACTGTGTGCCAATCCTCAAATTAATCCCCAGATTGGCGCCCCCATTGATTCCCAGCTTAGTCCCCCCAGTGATGGCCAGAATGGTCTGGCGATCGGCACCAAAGTTGATCTCAGTAACAGCTTGTCCGAAAAATATATCCCTGCTGAAACCATCGGTATATTTAGAAATATCATCATTAAAGGCGGCTTATTTGAAGAAATTCTGGTAACAAACCACAATACTAAGCCTGTGGATTTCACCATGAGCCTTAGCTTTGATGCTGATTATGCTGACCTTTTTGAAGTCCGGGGGGTGGTACGAAAAGATCGGGGCAAATTTCTCCAGTCCCTTCCCTATCTAACAGAAAAAAATGCAGTTGCTGACTCTAGTCAAAAGGCTGAAATCCTTCTGGCTTACCAAGGTTTAGACGGCGCGTTGATGGAATCTCGTATTCAGTTCAACTCCCGTCAACCCAATGAAGTCAATAATGGGACTGCGCTGTGGCAGATCCATCTAAATCCCGGTGCTTCTGTCACCTTAGGCTACCGAGTTCATCTATTTACTAATAATCAACTCACTTCTACCGTAAGCGCCCCTTTATCTTTTGACCAAGCAAAAGCAGAGGAACTTCTAGAAGAACATCAATGGCGACAAAAGATTACCCACATTCAAACAGATAATAAGTATCTGAATCAAGTAATTGACAAAGCTGTACAGGATGTCTATCTTCTCCGACAAACCTTTGCGGGCAGTCGATTTCTTTCGGCAGGAGTGCCGTGGTTTTCTACTTTGTTTGGTCGAGATTCCCTGATTGCAGCTTCCCAGACTTTGGTGCTAGATCCATTGATCGCTAAAGAAACCCTAATTATCCTCGCCCGCTACCAAGGGCAAGTAGAAGATGAGTGGCGAGATGAACAACCGGGGAAAATTCTCCACGAAATTCGCCTCGGAGAAATGGCTCGTTGTCAAGAAGTCCCCCACACTCCCTACTACGGTACAGTGGATGCCACTCCCTTATGGTTAATGCTCTACGCTGAATATTTCGCCTGGACTGAGGATAGGGAGACTCTAGATCAACTCTGGGATTCTGCCTTGGCGGCTATGGATTGGATTGACCGGAGTTGTCAAGCCACAGGCTACTTGAGCTATAGTCGTAAATCCTCAAAAGGTCTGGCTAATCAGGGCTGGAAGGATTCAGAAAATTGTATCGTTGATAGCCAAGGAAAACTAGCCCAAGGCTCCATCGCTCTCTGTGAGGTACAGGCTTATGTCTATGCGGCTAAAATTCGGATGAGTGAATTAGCAGAGAAAAAAGGGTTGATCAATTTAGCTAACCAATGGCAAGCTCAAGCAATAGAGCTTAAAACTCGCTTTAACCAAGATTTTTGGCTCTCTGACCAAGAATACTGCGCCCTTGCCTTGGATGGGGCAGGCAAACCCGTAGATAGCATCACTTCTAATGCTGGTCAGTGTTTAAATTTAGGAATCTTAGACGCAGATAAAGCCCTGAAGGTAGCCAGCCGTCTCAAGGCTAGAGATATGTTTACCGGCTGGGGTATTCGCACCCTCAGTAGTCTTTCGCCGGCCTATAATCCCATGGGATATCATATTGGCTCGGTATGGCCGCACGATAGTAGCCTGATTGCCTGTGGATTGCGATCGATCAACTTGGTAGATCAATCCCTCCGAGTCGCCCAAGGCTTAATTGAAATGACCTTATCTCAACCCTACCAGCGCCCTCCAGAACTATTTTGTGGCTATGAAAACGATGGCTTTAGTACCCCAGTCCAATATCCCGTAGCTTGTTCGCCCCAAGCTTGGGCTAGCGGCACAATTTTTCAGTTAATTACCATGATGGTGAATCTGGTTCCTAATGCTCCTAGTAAACAACTCCGCATTATAGATCCGGCTCTAATTAATTCGATCGGTCGCCTGTCTATTAAAAATCTCCGTATTGGCAATACTTTATTAGATTTACAATTTGAAAAATCTGGCGATCGCTCCGGGGACACGATCGCCTGTCGAGTTGTCAAAAAACAAGGCAATCTCCGAGTAATTATCGAAGCATAGTAAATCAACATTGCTACTACATTTTATCTTGAGTAATCAAAGGGGCGATCGAAAGGGCGATCGCACAGTAGTAACGGTACAATACATTTACCCTCGTATGACTAGGAGTTTAAATTATGTCTCTCTCCAAGTTAATTCCTTTAGTAAACAATCTGAGCCAATCAGACAAATTATCACTCTTCAAGTTCTTAGCAGTACAAGTCCCCGATGCTGAACTACAAGCTATCTTTTCTGCATCAGAGTATCCAGTTTGGTCGCCCTACGACGCAACTGAAGCTGCAAACATTCTGATGTTGATGATTCAGGAGGAACAAGAGGCATCTACTCATGCCTAGTCGAGTCGAGTTTCCCTTTCCCGATAATGCTGCATTGCCAACGATTCCAATCATTCTGAGTTACACAGACTCTTTAATCTCCACAAATGCACTACTAGATACTGGTTCTACGGTCAATTTATTACCTTATGACATCGGGCTGCAATTGGGTGCAATTTGGGAAGAACAAACTGTCCGTTTGCCATTAGCTGGAAATCTTGCAAGGGTTGAGGCACGAGGTATATTTGTGCATATTCAAGTCGGGAATCTGGAACCAGTTCGCCTAGCGTTTGCTTGGGCACAAACCTCTCAGGTTCCATTAATTCTTGGTCAAACAAACTTCTTTCGAGAATTTGATGTCTGTTTTCAGCGATCGCAATGCACGATTGAGATTACTCGCTTCTAATACGCATCAATGTCATTCAAGCAGTATTACGATCGCCAATCACCACAATTTTGTCCTCAAGTTCAACATTGTCACTACCTTTTATTTTGAGTAATCGAAAGGGCGATCGCCCAGTATTGACGGAGAGGAGTGAACCAGTACTAAGTAAAAGCTACGGTGATGCGATTGATCGGACTAACAGCAAAATGTAGCAGCGGCAGATAACCTGAAATTCAGCATTAGCAGCTTTCGACCATCCGTTGCCATGAAGTGTTAAGTTACGGTGCTAGCGAAAAAAGCTGATTAACCATGTAAAAATATAGTTTACAAGAATTCCAATAATTAAACTTACTAATACACTTACCATCCAAAAACTTGTTCTATTTTTAATCTTGCGAAAATACTCATCTCTTTTCCTCTTTGAAGCCTCAGTAAAAAGCAAAAAGCGATAGTTAGGTAGTTGAATTAATTTATTAATAAATATAGGCAGTAAAAAGGCCATAGCAAGAAATAAAAATACTGAGACAAAATATATACTCGATGACCTTGATAGTCCTTCTGAATTTCTGCATGAATTAACAAGTTGAATGAGAAAGTCTATCTTTTCATTAATTAAGATATTGTCTTTTACGAATTGACTCGATTGATCTGACAAAATTTGACACTTTTTTAGGCTTGTTTCTAATGCTTGAAAAATAAACATAATCATAAAGCAATAAGAAAGAGATACACAAGATAACTCAACTAATTTAAATTTCTCCATAACTTTTATTCTTAAGCTAATCCAAAAGGAATCATTGGTTTTAGCAAAGCTAAGAAAGTATTTACGAATAAGTTCGGCAATCTCAATTCCCCATCCTTTATCCGTACATCTGACGGAATAGCTAACTTTAGGTATTTCATTTAACAGTCCAAAATCAAAGCCTAAAAGAAATGACTTATTTTTTTTAGGTCTTATATTGGAGGAAACATCTTCTTCTACTGAGGAGATGGATATTTCCTGTTTTTCAGAAGCTTGCTTATCATTAAATTTAACAAGATAACTCCAAGTAAAAATAAATCCTTTACAGATTAATGGTCTTATTTCTCTATAGTTCTGGAAGTTATGAACTCCGTTGAATGACATAGAAGAACTATCATTAAAAAATAACTTAGCTCTAAATTCTAACAATGATGATTGGTTCTGTTTTGCTATTCGATTATCAATTAGTTGATTGAGTTGCTCAAAATTTCCAAAATCTATCTCGAAAGCACCTTCTATATGTCCCTCAATCGATTCTGGTTAACCGAGTAGAGAAACCATGAATTCTCTAAAGGCATTTTCATCTAAAGGGAAACTGATTGATGCCTGATTATAAATTATACGAACTGGTTGAATTCCTTGATCCTTATCCATATTACTGCACTTAACTTTATCTTAAAATCTTCTATACAATAAGATTTTAAGATATTTAGGCTGAATGTCAAGTTTCTGCCTCAACATCATTAGGAGAAAAATGATCGCACAAAAATTTACTCGGCAGCAGGATCGATTTCTGGGGTAAGGTCGAGGTTGCGATAGACTTGCTCGATCGAGAAGCTGAGATTAATACTTTTTAATTCTATGGTATCGCCTTCTTTGTAGTTAATAATCACCCATTCACCTGCATCATTTTTGTGATATAAGTCTATTTCGATAGTGGTAGAACTGACTAATAAATAATCTTGTAAGACAGGGTTTTGGCGATACATTCTAAACTTGCCGCCACGGTCATAAGCCTCAGTACTGGTGGAAAGAACCTCAACGATTAGGCAGGGATAAGTAATATATTGGGTTGTGGTTTTATCACGTTCGTCACAGGTGACACTAACATCGGGATAGGTGTAGTGAGTGGTATCGACGATGTTAACTCTTAGGTCTGAGTTACCTGTTTCGCAGCCTTTGCTTTCTAGGTGGTTGGAAAACAGGGTAATAAATTTAACGGAGATTAAACTATGGTTTTTGCTACCGCCGCTCATGGCGTAGATTTGTCCGTCAATATATTCATGTTTTTCTAGCTGCTTTTCTTCCCAGATAAAGTACTCCTCAGGGGTGAATTGGGGGAAGTTTTCTTTTACGGCGACCATAGTTGATAGGCTCCTAGGTTGGTATCAAAAAAAGATTAATGTTTTTACCAAATCCTATGATGAATTAATCCCTCTTAACCAAATTTTGACATACAAGCAAAATTGCTGCTGTTTACTGTTTGCCCCTTCTGTGGCAATCTGAGAGGTAGAGAATTAATTTCTGGCTAAGTTTTAAGTTTTTATCTCTATATTATATTTTTTATGCAAACCCTCATCGCCCCGATCGCTAACCCCAGTGCGCCTACCTTTGATACTGCCATTCATCGTCGCAAAACTCGGACTGTCCAAGTAGGAAGTATTGCGATCGGCAGCAATCATCCCGTAGTTGTTCAATCCATGATCAACGAAGATACTCTAGATATTGATGGATCGGTAGCAGGGATTCGTCGTTTGCACGAAGTTGGGTGCGAGATTGTCCGGGTAACGGTTCCCAGCATGGCTCATGCCAAGGCCTTGGCAGAAATCAAGCAAAAATTAATTGCCACTTACCAAAATGTCCCCCTCGTGGCCGATGTCCATCACAACGGCGTAAAAATTGCCCTAGAAGTGGCCAAGCATATCGAGAAGGTGCGGATTAATCCGGGGCTGTACGTATTTGAGAAACCGAAGAGCGATCGCACCGAATATACTCCAGCAGAATTTGATGAAATTGGGGAGAAGATTCGGGAAACCCTTTCTCCTTTGGTTATTTCCCTACGGGATCAAGGTAAGGCCATGCGGATTGGGGTAAATCATGGCTCGATCGGCGAGAGAATGCTCTTTACCTACGGCGATACCCCAGAGGGCATGGTGCAATCTGCCCTAGAATTTATTGGTATTTGCGAATCCCTAGATTTTAGAAATATTGTAATTTCCCTGAAAGCAGCCCGGGTTCCGGTGATGATTGCGGCCTACCGCCTGATGGCCAAACGCATGGATGAACTAGGCATGGATTACCCCTTGCATTTGGGGGTAACTGAAGCGGGGGACGGGGAATACGGTCGGATTAAATCTACTGCGGGGATTGCCACTCTCCTAGCTGATGGCATTGGTGACACCATCCGGGTTTCCCTCACCGAAGCGCCAGAAAAAGAAATCCCGGTTTGCTATAGTATTCTGCAATCTCTGGGTTTACGGAAAACTATGGTGGAGTATATAGCTTGTCCTTCCTGTGGCCGGACTTTATTTAACCTTGAAGAAGTGCTGCACAAAGTCCGGGAAGCAACCCAGCATTTAACTGGTTTAGATATTGCCGTGATGGGCTGCATTGTCAATGGCTTGGGAGAAATGGCAGATGCTGACTATGGTTATGTAGGTAAGCAAGCTGGTTACATTTCCCTGTATCGGGGACGGGAAGAAATCAAGAAAGTCCCCGAAGATCAAGGGGTATTAGAGTTGCTTAACCTGATCAAGGCTGATGGTAAGTGGGTGGAGCCTAGTTAACTCTAGTTACCGGGGTTGACTTAGGAACTTACTGGCCAACTGCATAGCATCGCCGATATCTACACTGCCGCTACCATCAGCATCTAAGAAACTGTTGAGCGCAGAATTAGTGCCAGTAGTAGGATTGTTGCCCATCTGGAGCAGGTTCAGCACTAAGGGAACAACTATGGGCAGGAAAGACTGGACTTGTTGTTGATTAATTCCAGTTCTTTGGGCTATTTCTTGGGCTACTTTTGTTTGGATATCTGGGGTAAAGAGGGCTTGGACTGCTTGGGTACTAGGATTAGTGCCGCTAAATTGATTGACGATCGCTTGAGCTTGGCCGGGGTTGGCTTGCTGTTGTTGATTCAGAGATGATTGGGCATAGTTACCCACAATGGAAAGAATAGTTTGAGTTGTGCCGGCATCAACTCCGTTTTGGCTGCCTAGGGCTTGAGCAGCATTCAGAATAGTGCTGAGTTGGTTGGTGTTAGCTGGCTGGGAAGGATTGGCGATCGCCCCTAAAACTTGGTCAAAAAGTGACATAATGTTGGTTTTTTGTTTACGTTTAATCTGGTTGTATTTAATCCATACTACTAAAGACTTTCGATGTGTTGCCAGTATTGGATTAGGGAAGACTTATCTACTCATGGCAAAAACTTGATCAGCAGTGAGATTTAAGCTGTTAAAGAGCAGAGATTCGAGGCAATCGCTCCCTCGAAAAACTTTTCCCGGTAAGTATTCTCCTTGGTCTAGCTGATAAATTGTAATGGTTGGCTGTTTTGGGGAACCAATAAAGCGAAGTCCCCCATAGGCGGCGTAGTCTACAATTATGTATTCTAAAATACCCAAATCTTCATACTCAGCCAGCTTAGTTAGATAGTCATCTTTCCAATTGGTACTAACAACTTCAATCACCCCCGGTGGTGGAATGTAAGCGGCGGCAGAGCTAGACTTACCTTTCATGCGTTGCCATTCTGCTTGATCAAAAATCACAATATCGGCTTTACGGCTTTTTTCTTTCTCTTCTGGAGAGGTTTTGAGGCGGATTTGTTTGAATTGGCGGCAGACGTAGGGCTGTCCGGTTGCTTGACAGTGAGTTTCGAGATAAGCACAAAGTCGCTGGATGATTTGAATATTATCAACAACTCCTAGCACGTCTAGAAGAACTTGAAGAGATTTATGACTTTGATCTGGCTGAAGCGTCTCAAGAAGAGGCAATTCCTTTGGCTCAGGCGATCGCTGAAATTAATCAATCTCGTCTATGAGTCATTTCTTGTTTAGCTTCTAAGGTAATTTTTGCTAGTATTGAAAGCGTAATAATGCTAGCAGGGATGGCTAATAGAAAAAATGGCTAATATTACGATTCGGAATTTAGATGATGCCTTAAAAGCAAAGCTCCAAGTTAGGGCAGCGAGGTTGGGACGATCGATGGAAGAGGAGGTTCGGATTATTCTCAAGAAGGTCTTAGAAGAGGAAGATTCTGCACAAAGTTTAGGAGAAAAGATTCATCAAAGGTTTGTGGGACTAGGTGGTTTTGATTTACCTGTGATCCCACGAGAAGAGATTGGCGATCGCTCTTTATTTGATAATTTATGATTATCCTTGATACAAATGTCCTCTCAGAGTTTATGCGGGATGTTCCTAACTCTATGGTGATGACTTGGGTAGCACAACAAGAAACATCAGAGCTTTTTATCACAACAATTACTCAGGCAGAGATGTATTATGGTTTAGCACTTTTACCTCCCGGTCGACGACGTAACGAATTGGAAAGGGCTGTCTGCCAGGTTTTTGACCAAGATTTTCAACAACGAATTTTATCCTTTGATAGTGCTGCTGCAATAGCGTATGGAAGGCTGGCAGCCCTACGGCGACAAAATGGGAAGCCAATCTCTCAAGCTGATGCCCAAATTGCAGCGATCGCTCAAACCCAAAATGCTGTACTAGCAACTCATAATATTAAGGATTTCTGGAACTGTCAGCTCACTCTGGTCAATCCTTGGCAGGTAGAGTTGGGATAGGGGCAATCTTAAGGGGTAACAAGGTAATTAACTTCCGGTGGGCAATCTCCCTTTGCTACTAGGGAGTTTCGATGTGTTGCCAGTATTTGATGTGGTTTTCTTCTTGGCAGATCAGGATGCTGAACCATTCTAAGCGATCGCAATTTTCGGCGATCGCATTTTTATATCTCCCACCGTTTTTGAATTGGGCCGCAATCTGATCGATCGACCAGGGTGTATTACTACTACGCAGCAGATCCCGGATGGCGGCGAGTTGGGCTTTGGGTTCTTTGGGGAAGGTTTTGAGGGTTGTGGGGGCGATGATGCTTGCTTCGGGGGTGTCGATGCCTTCTAGGTTGGTTTGGGTGATGGTTTCGCCGGGGGCTTGATATTCAGGGCGCAACCAGCGAATATGTCCATTGCGTTCTTCTTCGGCTCGTTGGGCGTTGAGGGTGACTAGACGATCGAGGATAATCTCGGTAAGACCCTCACCGACGGCGGCACCTCTCCCAGAACGGGAGAAGGGAGTAAGATCAGAATCTTCTTGTTCCCCTTCGCCCCTTGTGGGAGAAGGGGTTAGGGGATGAGGGGTTATTAAATCTTCCCAGCCATAGGCCTCTAAGACGGCGCTATCTAGATCATCGTGGATTTGCTTGAGGGTAGAAACTAGGGCTTTGTTGTTATATTCCCGGTCTTTATCGTTAAATTCTTCGCCTTTACGGAGCTTTTCGAGGAGGTTATACATGCCAGTGATAGTAATTTCGGGATGTTGCGCCTGAACTCGTTTGCGATGGCGATCGAGTCTTTCACCAAGTTCTCGGATTTTTTGTTTTTGTGTTGGCGTGGGATCGGGGAAAGGGAAAGGATCAAAACAACGAGTTTTGTTATAGCGTGGTGTATTTCCCCCTAAGTTTCCTCCTGCTGCCAATGCCCAAAAAATATGAATATTGCTAGATAAAACTCCTAGATGGTAAGCATCATCTAAAGCAATTGCAATTAACATATTGTCAGGAAGAACATCACGATTTAGGAATGTAAAAATACGATGCTTTGATGTTTCCACAGTAACAATATATCTTCTTAGTCCTTGTAATGCAGGTCTTATTTCTGTTCTCGGACGACCAAATAACCACCAGTTTTCTCGTAAACTTTTATCTCTATTTATTTCTCTCTCTGGTCGCACTTTTTCTAATATCCATTGATATGCTTTAGGATATCTCTGTTCAGCCTCATTAATAGATAATCCAAAGAAATCAATAACTCTTACATTGCGTGAATATTGAGAAATATCCCTACCGTTAATATACGTAAATAGAACCTCTTCTTCAACTTTATTAAAGTCTTGTTGCTCAAGAATAAATCCTGCTCCAAATAGCATTACACCTCTACTAGAAAGCATGTCATTAGACTTAAGAGAAGACATGTTAGTAATATTTACTCCAGAGTTTAAATTACTGAAGATTTCACTTACATTCCGCCAAGATATTTTAACCTTATCAGCAGATTCCTCTGGTGTTTTACCATCTTCTTCTAAAACTATTAACCCCAATTGAGAAATATGATATAAGCCTGTATTATTCCTTAAAACCCCAGTCATTGCTACTCTCACAGCAGCCCCTTCATCAGCCCAAGGGTGATCAGGAATAGCTAAAGTTAATCTAATTGGATTTTTTTGATTAAGATGAAATTCAATTACACTACGCAATCTAATTTGATGAATGCTATTTGTTGTAATGAAACCAAAACCTATTACTTTAGAAGCTCTTACTAACTCTGCCGCTTTATGCCACCAGTACATAACAAAATCAACAGTATCAGGAACATCTTTATAAACTTGTCGCAAAGTTTCTGCATAACCATCACCTAATCTATCCCTCATTCGAGCATTGCCAATAAAAGGAGGATTTGAAACGATGTAATCTGCCTCTTGCCACTCCGCCGGACGAGGATTTAGGTAGCGATAAATAGGCACTTGATCCGAAGGATCCGGAACCTCTTCCCCTGTGACTGGATGACGCATCTTTCTCCCACCCCAACGACTCCGCACCTGCCCCGTTTTTGGGTCAACATCCGGCTCCATCCCGTCATAAGCCAGAACCGCATCCCGAAACTCGATATTGTGGAAATCTTGCAAAATTGGCTCCGGTGGTGGGGTAGTGCCGTAGCGCTTAAAATGCCATTGCAGATATCCAATCCAGATCACCAACTCAGCGATCGCCGCCGCCCTTGGATTAATTTCGATGCCCAAAAACTGCGAAGGATTCACCTGCTTTCGCCCTGCCAACCTTGGATCAAACTCCTTCACCAGATCTGTCGTCACCTTCCCCAACACATCCAACAGCCGCATCTGCACCTCCTGCTCCAGAGTCTTCAGCAAATCCAGAGTCACGTAGAGGAAATTCCCTGAGCCACAGGCCGGGTCAAGAATCCGCACCTCCTGCAACCTTTCTAGAAACCTCCGAATCTCGATCGCTGCCTTCTCCCGTTGCCCCTTCGTTGGCTCCCCCTGCCCATCCTTCAGCTCCAACAGTCGCTTCACCTCCGTCTCCACCAAAAACCACTCCTCCCGCAACGGCTCCAACACCACCGGCCGCACCAACCGTTCCACATAGGATCTCGGTGTATAGTGCGCCCCCAATCGACTGCGATCCTTCGGGTTTAGCGCCCGCTCCAACAACGTCCCAAAAATCGCCGGCTCCACCTCCGTCCAATCCTTCTTAGCCGCCTCATGCAAAATTTCTAACTGTTCCTTCGGCAAATCAAAAGCGATCGCCTTTGCAAAAAAGCTGCCATTAAACTGGGGAATCTCATCAAAATTAAACTCACCCCCCGTATTCATCACCCGCCACAAACTCTCAATCTGCCCCTTAAATCTCCCCGGCTCCGGGATCCAGCGCTCCTGCAACGCCTTTGTAAACACATCCCCCTGCAACAAATTCACATCTTCGGCAAACATCGTAAAAATGCAGCGCATCAGAAAATTTGCCACCTCCTGCGCTGGGTGTCCCTGCTCCTCCAGCCACTTGGCCAACTTTGCCAAAGTCCCCGCCACCTCCCGTGTCACCTTCGCCCGATACTTCTCCGGGTTTAAGCTCTGGGGATCCTGAAAAATTGCCACAAAGCGATCGAACACCTTGGCATCTAACAGGCGATTAAGCTCAATCTTCTCCCTCGCCCCATAACCCCCATAATTGCCACTAAAACTCATCCATAGCTCAAAATGCGAACCGATATCGCAAGTCATCAAAAATGGCGGCTTACTAGGCAGAAACGGTGTATAACTCTGAGCTTGATAAAAAGCCTTCTCCATCGCCTGATCGTAAGCTCTCGTCCCCCGCCGTGCCGTCCCCTGCTTCAGAGTTCCCCCCTGTTTCGCTTCAACTAAAAAATGCCCCTCCTTGTAGAAATCTGCAAAATTAGTTGAGTCCTTGCTGCTCTTATTAAAAACCTTAATTTCCTTATCAAAACAATAGGGATCCCTAGATATATTGCCTTTTGGTGGGGGACGATCAACCGCCAAAGCATCACAAATATCCAAGAAAAATCCTTGATAATTTGCCCTCTCATTCCCCTGAGAGCCTTGCCATTTATCTAAAAACATCTGAACCCGGAGGCGATCGCGATCGTCCATAAAAAAGCTACCCAACACAAGTATCTATATTATGGATATATTATAAGATATATCGATCAAATGTATTGTTTATGACTTATTCATGGGCTGTGACAGGAATCCCCCGGAGGTTTAAATGGCAATAGTTTCCCTAAAATTAGAATCTAAGGCTGCATCTTCTTCCCTGCAATAATGTTTAATTTCTCGATCGCCTTGATGTTGCGGAGCAATATCGATACCAGCCCATCAACCCCACTGCCCCCAGAGAGAAAAATATAAATAGTTTGGGTGCGGGAACTTCAGGTATGGCAAAAGGATTATTAGGTTTAGTTAAGGCTTCTGCCCCGGTTTCTACTTCTCGATCGAAGCGATCGACCCTGGCCTCAGCTTGCTTTAAGGCCTCCCGTTGCTGATCATTGACCAAGACAATCATGGAAGAGTAGGGCGTAACTATTCCGTACTGTTTGGCCAAGCTATGAATCCCATCCAGCTTAGTTAATAAGTCCTTATCTTTGATATCCTTCCCCCTAGTTTCCTGACTCAAAGCTAGAGCCAACTGCCGAACTGCTAGAGGGGCAAAGCCTTGATTATCTTGATTACCTCCTTTAAGTACCGGAGGTTGATTGTTGGCAGAACTATTCAAGTTATTAGCGATCGGGCTAGGCTGCGAGTTAGGTAATGGCTGAGGAGAATTGGTGTGATACCAACCATAGCCATCTACTAAACTAACCAAAGATTTCCCCAATTTGGCACTAGTAGCTAATCTCTGCATAACTTCTTGAACCTCAGTACTCACTCCCCCGCCACTATCTTGAATAGCTTTCAGGGTAATATCATCGTAGGCTGGAGGCAACCCGGCGAGGTGAACCATCCAGAGAGGGGCTTTCAGAGGCGGCAGAGGAACTTTATCTTTTGCTAGATCGTAGCTGCCATCATCGGTGAGTAATAATACTGCATCGTAGATAGTGTCTCCTTGGAGTTGGCTAAACTGTTGCAGCATCTGGGGAAATTGCAAAGAGCCAAAATAATTTAATTGCTTGAGATCAAAGTTCTGCACATCAGCAATGCGCCGGGGTTCTGCCCCCCAAGTTCCGGTCAGGTAGAGATGAATTTCATTATCTTTTGCGATCGTACCTTTCAGCCAATCCCAAGTTTTTCCTAAGAATTCCTGCTGCTGGGCCATGCTCCGGGAAGTATCAATAATCACGGCAAAGCGTTGTTTCTGAGGCAGAATATAATCTTGAGTTGCTAGAGGTTTAGCTGCAACTATCTCACCATTGCTAAGTTCTATCTGATGAGTTTGAGGGTTAATGGGCTTAGTTGCTGCTACAAAGGGCGGGAACCAATCCTGACTGTCAATAGATTTGCCGTTGATGGTGCGATCGCTCTGAGGCTGCCGAGCAATATCTATCCAGCGGAGCAGAGAAATATCACTAGGACGTTGAATATTATTACTCCGAGAACTCCAAAACACATTGCGCTTTTCCCCCAAATCTGGCATAGCCCAGCCTTCAGGTTGTTGCATCACTTTGTAGGTTAACCAGAGGTGCATGTGGGTGGGAGTTGGATTAGGATTGTTAATATCTAGGTCTCTACTCAAGCGTTTAGCCGGGATCGGAAAGGCTCGGAGGCGGTATTGTCTTGTGCCTACCTGTTCGAGGAGGGCGGGGTCTACCCGTTCTTGGACTTGCTCGTTATATACCTGTTGAGCAGCACCACGGGGGGAAACTTGGTAGGGAAAGCGCTTATTGCGATCGTCCGTATCTCCTAGCCATAACCCCGTTATCACCGCACTTTCTGGCAAAGAGAAAGAATAAAATACTTCTTGTAGATTAGGAGTTTGGTTTTCATACATTTCATAAATTTCTACCTCCGCCCAGTCCTCGTGTTCGGCAATATTAACTGCCTGCTTTTTTAGCCAAACCTTCTGTTGATTAACATTGAGTAGCCCCGCCTTTGCTTCTTCTCTGTTCCAAGTGGCTTGGACTGCCTTCCCGATCGTCCCAGCTTCAGCTTTTTGGATATTACTATCAAAGAACTGCCCATAGAGTTTTTCGGCTTTCTTGATATCGGTGCGATCGCCCTGGTATAAAAATGTTGATAGTAAATGGTTATAAGCACCTTGAATAAAAAAAGTAGTCTCCTCTGGCAAGTGAAACACATCTTTATACATAGCAGCAATATGATTATTTTCTGCCTCAGTGCTCAGGTAACGGTAAGAAAGAAGATAACTATTTAGTAATCCTTGGCGGATCGTATCAGCTTGCTTAACCAATTCTTGGCGACTATTAATGTTAACTACTGGTTTTTCTAAGAGACTAAAAGCCTTAATTTGGGGTTGTTGTTGGAGAGTCAGAAAAATTACTAACCAAGCCGTGAGAGTTGCGATCGCCCCAATTTGTCCCTTCTTTTTACCGTAGGCCTGCACAAAATCTCGCCATCCTGACCAGCCGGTGTAGGCATAGAGGAATCCATATACGGTCGGCATGATTACAAATAAAGTCGCTGAAAATATAAATAAGACGAGGAAAATAGCAATCCAGAAAATGCTTGTAGAGATATAAGTTAGTTGAAACCAAAGATTACTAACCCAAGTAAAGCCAAAGAAAAATACTATACAACTCCACCCCAAGGGCAGGGCATAAAATAATAATATAGTAGCGGCATAGAGACCAACTAAGCCCATTAAGCTATGGCAACCTAATTGTAACCAAGCTAAATATTCACGGCGAAATCGCACACTGCCCATCATCACTACATCGCTAGTTTCGGTTTCCTTAATCTGAAGATTACTAGTTGCAAAGGAACCATAGAAAAGATAGTAAGCAAAGGCAGCTACAGCCACAGAAACTGTCACCATAATCATATTGCTGGCAGCGGTTAGTTCCCGCATCACAAATAATCGCAATAGACAGAGGATAAATAGAGGAGCCTCTACCCCGTAGAACAAAAAGAGTAATTTTTGGGGTTGTTTGTTAAGTTTAGTAGCTGCTAAAAAAGAACAAGCCGTAGGAATTATGACCAAGTAGCACAGAGTTAGAGATAAATCTAGGGGAACTGAACCTTCAAAGGTGGCTAAGAATAATCCTCCGCCTACGAAGGGTAAAATACCAGTGTAGACTGATAATAAAAAACAACTATTCCATAACCAAAATACGAGGGGAATAATTGCCGAAAAAAAAGTTTTCATAACGCTGGAGAGATAATTTTGGGTTATTTATAAGATTTATGCCAGTTCTGCTATTAACCAGTGTAGGCAGAGGGTTTAAGCCCCTTGTTTCAACAGAAGAATATGTCCTCCTACACCTGCAAAGTGCTTTATATAATTATTCTTGTTATACATCAACTACCAGAGAAATTTCGGTAAAGACAATAAATAATCCCAAAATAATCCCAAAATGAATAACCCCGCCGCAAGCGGCGGGGTATCAAACTCAAGTTTTTTATCAATGCTAACGCCCCAAGGGGCGGGGAATTTGACCCTTGAGAAGATTAAATTTTATACAGCTTGTAGGGTGGGCATTGCCCACTGCTGTTTGATTGTGCTTACCTATTTGGATTAAGATTGATGGCTACAAAACAGTTGATCTCTATCTTCTATAATCTATAGCAGATTCCTTACAAGGTGGGCATTGCCCACCCTACGAAGTTAGATAACTGTCCGATCGGGAATTAGGGCATTTTTCATGATCACTACAATTCCACTACGAATAAAGAAACCTTGATCTTCCCGGCTTGCTTCACTTACTCGGTCTTTATTGATGATTTGGACCTTGCGACCAATGCGAGCATTTTTATCAATAATGGCATTGCGAATCATACTATCAGCACCAATTCCCATAGGAACTGCACCTTTCTCAGAGTTGATGATTCTCTCAGCAAAAGGCTCGTAGAAATCTGCTCCCATGAGGAGAGAATCTTCGATAATACACCCTGCTTCAATTCGGCTTCTGATCCCCAGTACAGAGTGATTAATTCGGCATTCTTTCAAAATGCAACCTTCACCAATAATAGATTCAGTAATGTGGCAATCTAATAGTTTAGTGGGGGGTAGGTAACGGGGACGGGTGTAGATGGGAGCCTTTTCATCATAGAAACTAAAGGGCGGTTGGGGTTGTTGGGTTAGGGCTAAGTTTGCTTTGTAGAAGGCCTCGATCGTTCCAATATCTTCCCAATATCCATCGTAGAGGTAGGCTTGAATATTATAATCCTCAGCCGCATTGGGGATAATTTCCTTACCAAAGTCTGTTTGGTCTGGCAGGTCTTGGAGAAGTTTTTCTAAAACAGATTTTTTAAATACATAAATACCCATAGAGGCAATGTAAGGAGTTTTTTCCGCCTGTTCGGGGGTCAAGCCTAATCTAGTAGTATCTACCTTCATACTCTCTAGCTCTGCACCCTTGGGCTTTTCCTTGAAAGAGACAATTCTGCCGTCGTCATCCATTTTCATCACCCCAAAGTCAGAGGCACGGCGATCGTCCACCGGCACCACAGAGAGGGTAATATCTGCATTGGTTTCCCGATGCCGCTTCACAAACAGGCTGTAATCCATCCGGTAGAGATGATCTCCAGAGAGAATCAAATACTCATCCACATCCCAATCTTTCATGATCCACATATAACGGCGCACCGCATCGGCTGTACCTTGGAACCAATTAGGATTTTCGGCTGTTTGTTGGGCTGCTAATACTTCCACAAAACCTTCGCTAAACCCAGAAAAATTGTAAGTTCGAGAAATATGCCGATTTAGGGAGGCTGAATTAAATTGGGTCAGGACATAAATCTTTAAAATATCAGAATTAATACAATTACTGACTGGAATATCAATTAGACGATATTTGCCAGCCAAAGGAACTGCTGGTTTTGCTCGTAACTTCGTCAAAGGATAAAGGCGTGTACCTGCACCACCGCCTAAAATAATACCTAATACTCTTTTCACAAAAACCTCATAAAAAAATTTTATCTTCCCAAGTTTAGTTTCTGATCCTAGGTATCATTTGGCAAGGGGATCAGGGATTAACTTATCTTTAACTTAGCGTTAACCTCTGCGTTCTGGGAAAGGAAAAATCATTTCTAATAGAAGGCGATCGACCATAGCTACTCTATCTTGGATAGGATCAGGGCTAGGATTTTGCGACCCCATACTAGAGAGATTTTGTGACCCAAGGTCAGGGCGATCGGGGTTGAGATCTGCATACATCCATCTGGCACTAAGTAGCGCAGAGATGGCTTGGGAGTTGCGTCCTAGATCTCTCATGGCTAAACCCATGTTATAGAAAGCATCCGGTTGTTTGGTATTAATCAGAATAGACCTTTCATACTCACTAATAGCGGCGGGTAGATTGCCACTACGCTGGAGAGCTACGGCAAGATTATAACGACTAAGGGCATTACTCGGATTTGCTGCCACTACAGTTTCTAGGGTGGCGATCGCTCCTCGGAAGTCTCCGGCATTAGTCTGGGCAGACCCCAGTTCTGCTTGGTATTCCGGCACGTTGGGGGCCAAGGAGATGGCGCGGCGGAAGTTGTCGATCGCTCCATTAAAATTACCCTGCTGGTTGAGAACTCGCCCTAATTGGTAATAGGGCAGGGGAGAATTTGGCTCTAGTTGAATCGCTCTTCTAATAGCATCACCAGCTTCAGTGGTTTGATTATTTGCTTGGAGAGCTAAACCTAGTTGGAGTTGTGCCTGAGCAGAGGTGGGGTTGAGGCGGGCAGCGGTGGTGAAGGAATTAATTGCTTCGGGGAGATTATTCTGGCGGACTCTGACTACTCCGACGTTGTAATAACCCCGCCAATCTTCGGGACGGAGGCTAATCACTCGTTGATATTCTGTCAAGGCGGCATCAAATTGCCCTTGGGTTTCCCGGACTACTGCCAAGTTAAAGTAGGCCTCAATTAATTTGGGATCAAGACTACTTGCTGCCTGAAATGCTGTTGCTGCTTCACTATATTGTCTTTGCTGAAAGAGAATATTCCCCAATAAGTAATGCGCCATGGCAATATTGGCATCAAATTGGAGCGATCGCCGAAATTCTTGTTCCGCCCGATTAAAGTTGCCCCGTTCGTATTCCCGCACTCCCTGCTGGAAAGCGATCGCCGCTTCTCGATTCTCGGTATATAGCCCATCAATCCGCTGTTTAGTTCCTAGCTCTGGCCTCGCCAGATTTTCCTTTGCCAGCACTGGAGGAGCCAAAAGACTGCCCCAGATTAGAAAAATTCCTGTAGTCAACTTTAATCGATCAATCTTTTTTAGCATTTAGTCCTCTCCTCTACCTCGTTACAATCTCCTATTTTTCTATTTTAGGCTTATTCATATTTCTTGATGAACCAAGTTTTGTTATATGTTTAAACATGAGCTGCTGGTTCTAGATGGCAGGGATAATCGGGATCGCCTGTTTCAATTTGTAAGGTTGCGTGGTCAATGCCAAAATAATCTTGGAGTGCGGCACAAGTATCATTAAGAAAGCGATCGCCCTTATATTCTTTAGGGATTACTAAATGCGCTGTCAGAGCAGTTTCAGTCGTACTAATTCCCCATATATGTAGGTCATGAACTTTGGTTACTCCCGGCAACTCTTGCAAAAAAGTCCGCACAGCGATCGACTCAATCTGTTTAGGAACTCCATCTAAAATTAGTTCTAGAGCCTCCTTAAATAAATTCCCAGTCCCAAATACAATTATCACCACGATCGCTAGACTAATGACTGGATCAAGCCATAACCAACCCGTTAGCAAAATAGCCATCCCCGCTAACATCACTCCCACCGACACCAACGCATCGGCTGCCATGTGCAGAAACGCTCCCCGAATATTTATATCTCTTTCTCGTCCCGACAGAAACAGAAGCGCAGTCACGGTATTAATCACTACCCCGATTCCCGCTACAAAAATCATAGTACCGCCAGCGATCGGGCTGGGTTCTTGGAACCGGCGGATAGCCTCCCAAGTAATTCCCCCCATTGTCAACAGCAACAAGATTGCATTTAGCAAAGCTGCCAAAATTGAAGAGCGGCGCAGACCATAGGTATATTTATGATTAGGCGGACGCTGGACGAGATAACTTGCTGCCCAGGCCAATAGCAATCCCAACACATCACTCAGATTATGACCTGCATCGGCTAGTAATGCCAAAGAATTAGTAATGATTCCAAACCAAGCTTCAACTAAAACAAAGCCTACATTTAAGCTTGTGCCAATCAAAAAAGCTCGATTGTGGGTTTCAGAAGCATGGTTATGTCCGTGATGATGAACCATAGAATAGCTCCAACAATAGTTAGGATTAAATAACTCTTTAAGATAGGTTGAGTAGACTTAATATAGCTTTTTCTAGCGATCGTCTGGGCAGTTGCTCACGAGGCAAACTCATAGTTAATTTTGGTAATTGTTCCTTTGAAATAGAGTCGAAGCCCTTCTGGATGCTCCCAACCCACTTCACCTTCTAAGGGAATCCGCATTCCATTCTGCACCGAATATTTCCTAAAATTGCCTACCCAAGGCATAAACATTAATTTGTCCCCCACGACACGATAACAACGAGCTTCGGCCCGCATACTGGTAATTAATCCTTCAGTATCAAACTGAAACACGACCGAGGCAGTTGTTTTGCCATCGGTCACAGTAGCACGGCTAGAATGCTGATCGATCGCTTCCCAGACTACACCTTGACTAGGTAGCAATGATGTCGGATACCAAACTATTTCCGCAAGAAAGCGTAATAACTCACCTTGGTTTAATTCAGGAGTATTGTGCATTTTGGCAACCGTAAAAAGACCGAGTATTGAGGCTTGTAGATTTCCTTCTCTTAGCAGATAGGTATCATGGACAAATACATTTATGAAGGGAAACATCTGGATTTTTGCATCCCAATCAAAGCCTAGCTTTTGGGTAACCACAAGTTGCGTAGCAGTAAACTTATGCCATTTATCTTCTGTTTCATTCATATGGAACTGTCCATGCTGAGAGAATTCAACCTTTGCTACGATCGCTTGGCCATCCTGAAGGACAGTCTTAAAATAACGTTGTACAGGCTCTGGCAAGTCTAGAATTTCTTTTGGATCATAAGTTTTGGTCTGAATTGATTGCTGTCCATTTGTTAATTTGCCTCGTAATTTATCAGTGTCAGACTGCCAGCGAGAGCGACCATAAATAACTGCTAACCCAAGGCAAACTATTATTAAAGTACCGATAATTATTATCCAGTTCATAAATTTAATTTCCAATTATTTGCCTAGGCTTATTAATTATTAATTTGATAAATTGTGATTAGAACAAATTACGGTTCTCCAAAAGAGACAGTACGGGTTATTAGCTCCGCTTTTCGAGATAACCCAACATATGACGGCGAGCCAGATAAAGGATGAATGGCGGCAAAACGATCCACTGAATTACGGCGAGGAAACTCATCCCTAGAATGGGTACTGCCAGCACCGGAACCCCATAGACTTTAGAAACATTAACTCGATAGGTTTCGATGACGAGGGTGATCGCCAACCCAATACTGGTAAACAGGAACGCCAGCTTCGAGGTAGGATAAAGCACCCAATTCCGTGAACGAACTAACACACTCACCACCCAACTACTAAATAGAATGATGACCCCATCGCCGAAGGAGCAGTGAGTCAAGTCTTTGATTTTGTCGGCTAAAGAGGGACTTCCGTAGAACTCGTAATAGGGAGCCTGCCAAACTTCGTAAACAAAATTGAGCAAAAAGGCAAAGAGAAACAGGTTAGTTTCTGGGGCTGCCAGAATTTGGACGATTCTCTTGGACATAAACTCTTACTCCTCCAAGATATACAGTTAATCACTCAAACGAACGCGGCGTAACAACATGGCATTAATGCAAACAACAACTGTCGAAACGCTCATCAATATTGCGCCTATTGCTGGCGTTAATAGAACGCCGAACTGTACGCCAATTCCTGCCGCTAAGGGAATTGCAATAACGTTGTACCCAGTTGCCCAAAGCAAGTTTTGAGTCATTTTGTTGTAGGTCGCTTTCGCAAGTTTAAGAGCGTAGGTTGCATCAAGCGGATCGCTTTTAACCAAGATTAAATCAGCCGACTCGATCGCCACATTGGTTCCAGCACCGATCGCCAGTCCTAAATCCGACTCAGTTAAAGCCGGTGCATCATTGATGCCATCGCCCACAAAGGCGGTTGGCTTCTCAGCTTTGAGCCGATGAATCAATGCAGCTTTATCTTGTGGTAGGACACGAGCATAGTAGCGATCGATATGCAAATCCTCAGCCACGGTCTTGGCCACCGCTTCGGCATCGCCTGTAATCATCACCACCTGCACGTCCATTTCTTGTAATTTGACAACCGCTTCTCGTGCAGATTCGCGCACTTGATCGGCTAACCCGAATAGGGCGAGAACTTGCCGATCGTCCATCAGCACGATCGCACTTTCACCACGAGATTCACTTTCTTGTAGTGCCTTTTGCAACGCTGGGGGAAACTGCAATTTCAACTCCTGAACCCATTCCGGTCTGCCGACCCGATAAAGCTGACCGTCTACCATACCTTCAACACCCTGACCCGGAACGGCTTTGAAGTCATTCGCTTTCTTAAGCTGGCTCTGACGGTTGTTCGCTTCTAGAACGATCGATTGTCCGAGCGGGTGTTCGGATAAGGATTCTAAAGAGGCAGTAAGCACTAGGGCTTGTGGCTCATCGATGCCGTCGGTATAAATGCGGCGCACTCCGAACAGTCCGGTTGTCAATGTCCCCGTCTTATCAAAGGCGATGGTTTTAACGTCTTTTGCTCGTTCAAATGCTTCTCGATTTCGCACCAGAATGCCGTTTTTAGCAGACATTGCCGTAGCGTTAACCAGTACTAAGGGGATCGCTAAACCTAACGCATGAGGACAAGCAATCACCAATACAGTCACGGCGCGATTAATTGCAAATGCTAGATTATCTGGTTTAACAGATAGCCAAATGATAAACGTCAACGTAGCGACCCCGATCGCTATATAAGTTAGCCAATAGGCGAGTCGATCGGCTAGGGTTTGAAATTTACTTTTAGATGCCTGTGCTTCCTCAACTAGGCGCATAATCTGGCTCAAGGTTGTTTTATCTCCAGTGCGAGTGACTTTGATTGTCAAAGCACCTTCTCCATTGACCGCTCCAGCGATCGCTTCATCGTTGGCTTTTTTGACCACCGGGCGAGACTCTCCAGTGAGAAAAGCTTCATTGACATTGGAAGTACCCTCGACTATCTCACCATCAATGGGGACTTGTTCACCGGGACGAATCAGAATCTGATCGCCCTCAACTAATGCGCTTACTTGGACATCTTCTATCTGCCCATTCGCCTGCTGCTTGTGAGCAACAGAAGGCACTAACTTGGCAAGTTCTTGTAGAGCATTGCTGGCTCCCAGTACAGAAGCCATTTCAATCCAGTGACCAAGCAGCATGATATCGACTAAGGTGGCCAATTCCCAGTAGAAAGAATCTCCCGCCAATCCCAGAGTCACTGCCACACTGTAGACAAACGCCACGGTGATTGCTAGAGCAACCAAAGTCATCATGCCAATTTTACTTTGGAGTTCGTAGTAAGCTCCCTTCAGAAAAACCCAGCCACCATAGAAATAAATAATCGTTGAGAAAATGGGAATCACCCAATTCGCACCTGAAAACTGGATGGCTTGATAATTAAACCAATCCTGAAACATTGGCTCAAAATAGAGAACAGGTAGGGTTAGCACTAAGCAAACAAAGAAGCGACGTTTAAAAATCTCTGGGCTGTGTCCAGCGTGTTTATCGTGACCCGCATGTTGAGCGTGATTAGGCTGTTTACCGTGACCGCTATGATTGCCATGGGAATCATGTGAGTTCTGTTTAGATTGCTTTTCTGATTCACGTTGACCACCGCTCCGAGCGGTTGGGTTGGGTTCGTGTTGATGGCGATCGTGTGTCATAGCTGAATCCTCTTAGTTGATGACGATGTAATCGTTAAATGTGGGATAAATTTTCAATTTTTATGACTTACTGCTAACTCCATCAGTCGTCCGCCCACTTATTTCGCTCTCGTAAATGCGATAGATGGCAATGACTTCCCCACGTCCCCAAGCATCGATCCAAGTTCGATTGAGGGCAGGCGAAAGCGTTGGATTCTCTGTTTTAATAAATTGCATGGCTTGATCGATGTTTTGCTTCAAAGTAAGGCGTTCAGCACGACCCGTCACCACTACACTACGCCAGTGCAGTAGATCGTCCACTTCTTCGATCTGTAAGCAAACTTCTGGATTTGCATCCATGTACTTAGTCTTCATTCCTTCCGTTGTGAAAATATATATTTCTGAGTCTTTGAAGTAATAGTGCATAGGCACAACATAAGGATGTCCGTCACCTATACAGCCGAGATGTCCACGTCCTACTTTATGTAGCAGTTCGTGTATTTCTTTTTGTCCCATTTCATCGATATCTAACATGGTTATTCTCTGAAAAATTTAGTTAATTAGAAATATAAAAAGAGATAGTTTTTACTACTAAACTTTACTATCAAAGACCTAGGGATAGTGTTAGTAAACTACAGTCAATGTTGAGGTTAGAACCAACTACACCCGGTTAATTAGTAGAATAGCCAGCTTGAGCGATCGCTTTCTTAATTGCTGATTCAGGAGATTCAGTTTCCACTAATACAATCTTGGTTTTTGGATCGCCCTGCACAGTAGCGTTAGTATCAACTGTTTTAATCGCGTTAGTAATGGCATTTACACAGCCACCACAGGTCATGTTAGGAACTTTTAATTGGAGTTTCATAGTGTTAAATAGTTATTTTTGAGTGGTTTAGTTATGAATTGATTAAGCAAGGATTTTCCTTGTGCTGCGGGGGAAATCATTACTGCAAAATTCTTACAGCACTTTTCTAGTTTGTGGACGACAGGCAAGGGACTTAAGCCCCTTGTTCTAAAGGAAAAGCCTGTCTTTATATAACTGAAAACCGCTGTATCTTGTTAGGAATACCAAAATTTAATTTATTTATAATCCTAGTCTTATTGTGATAGATAGTTGTTTTAGTTCTCGTATAAATTGATTGAATACAGTACAAAATGTAACTAAAAACCTATTAATTAATATCTTATTAATTCTTGATTTGATAAATTGTGATCAGTGTTAAGTAGCGATCGCCACAATTTAGGAATTGGTGAAAATAGCATCAAAAATATCTATTCAATAGCAGGAACATCCAAACTGGATTCGCTAAATAGCATAATACTCTTGCCCGTTTCTTTCGATCTATACATAGCTCTATCAACCTGTTTAAAAAGGATATCGGCTGTTTCTCCATCTCTAGGACATATAGCAATCCCAATAGTGGCACTTATAGAAACAATAGTTCCGTCAAAATCACAGTCTTCAGAAATCCGAGCAACCATCTTTTTAGCAAGGTTAATCACTTCATCTTCTAGCGTGATGTTCAACAGGACGCAGATAAACTCGTCGCCTCCCCATCGACTGACAATATCTTCACCACGGACAAAATCTTGTAACCGTTTTCCTACTGTGATCAATACTTTATCGCCAATGTCATGACCATAGGAGTCATTAATGTTCTTAAATTTATCTAGGTCAATGAACATGAGCGCAAGTTTCCAACCATACCGCCTTGATTGAGTCAATCCATGATCAAGACGCTGTTCTAGTAACAAACGATTTGGAAGTTTTGTTAGGGGATCGTGAAGGGCAATATGTAGATTATCTTTCTCTTTTGCTTGGGATTTTGATAAATCTGTACGTGCCTCCAATAGCTTTTTTTCTGTTTGCCTCAGTTCAGATTGGAGTTCTATTCTCTCAGCCACTTGCTTGGTGAGTTCGGCATTAACCTGATGCAGATCTTCCGCAGCTTTTGCCACTTTTTTCTCGGCTGCTTCGTTCTGAGAGATTACATCTTCGATGGTTTGAAATGGGAGCATAACTTTGTCGTCAGTTTTGAGGACTGCATTCACCGAACTAATTTGCTCCGCAGCCTCCTCTACATCTTTTTTGATTTCTTCGCTTTGATCGAGTAAATCTTTAAGAGGAATGTTTTTGTCGATCGGTGGATTATTGAAAGCACTTAAATTAGCTTTGATTTCATTATTCATATTATTTTTCTACACTAATAAAATAAGGTAGACTTTCTAATATCCCTAGTATATCTTATTTATAGATATTAGCATAGTCATTCTATTAGTTAAAATTATGTTTGAGTAACATATTAATTGAATGATTTGGATAAAAACACAACAATTATTTACGAGTTTATTTTCATGACCGCAAAATCCTCAATTAAATAATGTATCTCTCGTTAAACTACTCTCTTTTTTATTGTTTCTCCAAGTATAGAGATAGCTAATAAACTTAGTCCCATGATTTTGATAAAGGCATTGGCTGCATGGGCATACTCCCATTAATTACAATACTGCATCCAATTTAACTATGATAGGCGATCGCTTGATTTCCTGATTGAATTGATTGAATACAATATAAAACGTAACGGTCTAACACCAAGATTGCTCATCGGCCGGATTGTGCAACAACTCCCGAATATTTGCCTCAATCACTCGATAACCGACATTGCCATTGAGTCGCTGTCGCCCTTCATTAAAAATCAGCGTAGGACTGACTGTAACCGTATGTTCTTTGATTAAATCAAAATCCTTGGATAGCAAAGCATAAGCTTCACCACTATCGATCTGCGCTTGAATGAGAGTGATATCTAACCCTAATTCTTCGGCGATTTCAAACTGCACTTTGCGATCGCTAATATCGGCAAGTTTGGTAAAAAATGCTTCTCGAAATGCCCAAGTGGTTTTTTCTAAAACTTTATCGGACTCTGGAACTAAACCTTTTATCTCTAACAACTGAACAGCATTTAGAAATAAATGGGCTGATGTGGAAGAAGCGGGAACTTGTGACCAAACATCAGGATGTACAGAGATATGCTCAAATTTACTAGCGATACCCTTGACATGATTTTGATAACCCGTTAATCCACCGCGATCGCGCCACCCCTTCTCTAATTTTTCCCGCGCATTCCCAAAAACAGGAACGAAGTGATAATCAATAGCGATATTTTCAGGAAAAGCGACCTTTAGTTCTTCTAAACGAACTTGAGCAACATAAGCCCAAATACAAAGAACATCTGAGAAATAGAAAATATGAATTGGTTTCATGATTATAAAGTTCTCTTATTGTAAGGAAGTTTCATCAAAAGCATTCCCATAGCGCAGGTATTGGTAACACCAGCAAACACCAAGCCACAGCCCACAAATCCACTCAATAGCAAGAACCAAGGGGATACGAGTACCCCTAATCCAGTTCCGATCGCCACAAGCGAACCAGCGACAATTTGCACTTGACGAAATAGACTGATGGGAGCATTGCGATTGACTTGTACTTTGAGTCCTGCCGCTTTCCAGCTTGATAGACCACCTTTAAGCTGCATCACCTGATCATAACCATTTTCTAATAACTTCTGAGAGGCACGACTAGAACGCATTCCCGATTGACAGCAGATTACTAGGGGTTTGCCTTCAAGGTTAGCGATCGGATTTTGGTCGAAGGTTGATAGCGGTCTAGAAACAGAACCTACAATATGTTCAGTGGCATATTCGCCCGACTCACGGACATCTACCAAGATAACTTCTTCTAAATCGAGTTTTTGTTTGAGTGCTAGGGCATCGATTTCAGTCAATTGCGAAGTATTGGATGAATTAATCATATATTTTTATAAATGGCTCTTAATTAACTATATCACTATATAGTAATATAGTATTGGTAATTATCAAAATCTTTTATAGTGTTTTTCAATCATGGAAGTTTCTCCTAATGCTTTGGCACAAGTTGCCGATTATTTCAAGGTATTGTCCGAGGTTAGCCGACTTCAAGTGTTGTGCTGCTTAAAATCTGGTTCTAAAAATGTAAGTGAAATCATGACAGCAACTGGAATGGGGCAAGCAAATGTATCTAAGCATCTAAAAATATTGACGCAAGCAGGAATCTTGTCTCGCAATCCTTCAGGGGTAAGTGTGTATTATGAAATCGCCGATCCAACCATATTTAAATTATGTGAGTTAGCCTGCGATCGCCTATCCATTAGCTTAGAAGCGCGATCGCAACAGATAAATCAGTTGGAAACTTGGCGCAAAGCTTAAGCTCAAATTTTTAACTATGACAGGCGATCGCTTAATTTTCTGATTGAATTGATTGAATACGCTACAAAATGTAACTGAATAAATAGCACTGAAATTAAATAACTTGTATGAAAGAGAATTATTGCAAAAACACTTTTATGAGTATTGTTAAAAATCATATTTATATCGATTTAATGTCTTTGAACCCCACAAAAAAACAACAACACCTGCGACGATCGCAATAATTGAATAGTGAATATTAGGATAGTCAATCAACGGATTGTGTATTGTATCCCTTGGAAACAAAGGTCTTCCTACATTCAACAAAGTATGAAATAGGATGCAAGCAAATAAACTTTTTCCTGTATTATTGTAAATCCAAACAATCAAAACTCTGACGGCAATTGTTCCGAGAGTTCCCCAAGCTATCCAAGTTGGATTATGTCCCTGTTGAATTATTGACGGATAATGCCATACTGCCCAAGGTATACCGATGAGGATACTTGCTGATAATGCGCCAAACCGTTCTTGCATAGGATCAATGGCATATCCCATATAGCCAGTTTCTTCCGCCACAGCTCCGAGAAAAAACAAACAAAAAAGAAAAGGGATAGAAAGAAAAGGAATATGAAATTTGATTGGAAGAGGTAATCCGATGAGATGAATTACTATGTATATCAACAAATACATTAAAAATGGTAGCAAAATGATTGTCACATACCATATCTTTTTTGTGATTCTTGAAAAATCTAAAATCCTCTTAAACAGTTTATTAATACCAATAAGTCCTTCTTCTTTGTAAATGAGAATACTGGCTGCAATCAATGGCGTAAATGCAGCTAACATGTCTGTTATAGGAAACGGTAACCCTTTAACATCAATTTTTTTGCCTATTATCCATAAAGGAATAGAAAGTCCATAAACAAGTAGAAAGAATTTTAATGGTGAGCGGTTTTCTGGTTTGCTGTTATTCATGATTGTTGTCAAATTTTAATTCATTTTTGCTTTTTTCCTAATTCTTCCACTTCAGCTAACCATTTTTTTCTTTTTACTTCATCCGATGATTTTACAGGAGCAAAGGAGGTGATTTTTACGGGTTTTATACCACAAAATTCTAATACACCAATTTTTATTGCATTGTGTCCAGCATTTCTATTCATCAAGAAGTAATACCATTTTGGCGTATCCATTGTGACAATGAGCCTTGCGGTTTTTCCTGTTAATAATTTGTCCCAAAATGGTGAATTCTCACGATATTTGAAGGCAAAACTAGGCACAAAAACTCTATCAATAAAGCCTTTCAGAAGCGCAGGAAAAGTTGACCACCAATTAGGATAAACCAGAACTAAATGGTCTGCTGCTAATATCTCTTGTTGCATTTTTACTAGGTCGGGTTCTAACTCGCTTATTTTTCTGTATCCAAAAGTCAAAATGGGATTGAAATCTAAATCAATTAAATGCACCAATTTACAATCTGCTCCAGATGAATCAGCCCCTTTTTTGTAGGTTTCTGCGAGTGCAAAACAGAAACTTTCCTTGTCTGGGTGTCCGTTGACAATGAGTGTCTTTTTCATTGTTTTATTTTTAAATTATTGTTTTATTCATCAGATAGCCGCCTAAACCATTTAAGGTGTGAATTAGTTAAGTACAGTACAAAACTTATCTATCATTCCATCAGCACCTGAACCGATATCGTCCTGATCTTTAAATTGATTCATCCTGAACAAGCAAACTAATATCATTACTAACTGTTCTAGGAGTTATCAAATGCTCAATTAAACGGTCTTTGAATCGTCGATCGACATCGGAGCAGTAATATACTTGTGACCCTTTAATGTCTTGGGATACTTCCATATCGTGCCCCAGACCAAACGGTTCAAGAAATATACTAAAACCAATGCGTGCGGGTAAAATCTCACAGCCAAACAAGTCAGGCATGGTGACGTAGCCAACTGCCAGCGCATCAAAGGGATAGAATCCCTGTTTGTGCAGACGATCTTCCCAAAATGACATCCACGATTGACTTGCCTGACGCAACCACTGGGCAGCTTCATCACCAGATACTAATTTGTCTAGATCCGATTGCGTAATCGTTACCTTTGTCGCTAGTTCAAACGGGGTTAATATCAACGGAATGCCAGAATCCAAAACAATTTTGGCAGCGGGTGTATCTTTGCGGATATTGAAATCACGGAAATGAAATCACCATTGCTCTCCGGGATGGAACAAATTACCGGGTCGCTTTCCTGCCACCATCACAATGCGATCAATATTTCTGATCACATCGGGATGATTGATAATGACCGTTGCGATATTTGTTAATGGCTCCTGGGCAATAATCGTCAGTTTTTCCTGACGTAATACGAAGGCGATCGCCTCCGATGCCTGTGTTGATTTCCACTCTGGACTTCCTCGATCGTGGCTACCCTCATAAATAGGCGTTTGAGCCGCGCCTCCCAAATGCCCGATCACTTGACGCGCAACTTGAAGAGCAGTTTCACCTTTGGTATTGTCAAAAGTTGTAATGTCCTTTTGTTTTGCTCAATTCAAAAGCTCGTAGGTACCACCACGCTCTAATGCTTTTTTGTAGGCAGGACGGATGTGGATGCAATTCAAGAATGCCATAAGCTTTGGACGGCTTGCGTTCAGTCCAGCCCGTGCTGCCGCCGCCTCTAGGGGAAAGCTGATTTGGATATCGGCAGCGGTAAATTCGTTACCAGCGAACCAGGTACTTTTTCCAAGCTCCGCCTCCATGTAATCTAGGTGTTGTGTGATCTGAGGTTCAATAAATGAGCTTTTGACACGGCTCACGATCGACCGAGCGATCGGGCGCACGGAAAAGGGCATGGGATTCTTCTCAATTTGGTCGAAGATGAGCTTCAGGAGCAGCGGCGGCATAGCAGAACCTTCTGCGTAATGCAGCCAGTAGGTGTAGCGTAGATGCTCTGATGTACCTACAGGAGGAACCAGTCGTCCGTTGCCATAGCGATCAACTAGATACTCGATAATGGCACCAGATTCAGCTAGGGTCAGTTCGCCATCAGTAATGACTGGCGATTTGCCGAGTGGATGCACTTCCCGTAGCGATGCGGGTGCCAACATGGTTTGCGGGTCACGCTCGTAGCGCTTGATTTCGTAGGGGAGTCCAAGTTCCTCTAGTAGCCAGAGTACACGCTGGGAACGGGAATTATTTAAGTGATGGACAGTAATCATTGAATTGCCTTTATTTAATGTATTGATTGATGAACTACAGCACAAAACTTATTTATCTTTTTTTATTATTAAAGATAAAACTTAAATCTTGATCGCTACGAAGATGGCTGACAAATTACAACCCCTTCTTTTTGGGTATTGGCATCAGGATTACTACCCATTGCTCGAATTTCTATGCTTGGCTGATAGCCGGGATAGCAACGTATCAACACAGTATCATCAGCACGAGTTATATATAGAACACTAATAGGTTTACCTCCTAAAATCGCAGTTTCCAGACTAGGAGCGGTAGGGGCAGTTGCTATCAAGATGGGTTGTTTAAGAGGTGTTGAATCTGGCAGAATAGCTTTTGCGATCAAAGGCTGAAAATAGAATAGTAAAAGCATTGTTGCGATCGCTAATATTGCAAATAATTTAGTAGATAGTTTGTACATTACCTGACCTCTTTCCTAATTAAATAAATGGTTGAGTTAACGAAAATAAGCATTACCAAGAATGAAGCGCTCGCAACTGGGGCGTTTTTTTCAATTGATGTGCCTCCATGCGGGTAAGAACATCATCCAAAATAGCGATCGCTTCGGCAACAAATGGGCCTTTATTTAACATCACACACTCCGCCCGTTCAGCCATAGCGGCATCGGTCATTTCTCCCCGGGAAGGTGCGCCATCTTTTACCAAACTCTCTAGGACTTGCGTTGCCCAAATAACAGGAATATGTGCCGCTTCGCAAAGCCAGAGAATTTCTTCCTGAATCTCTGTTAAACGCGGATATCCAATTTCCACAGCTAAGTCGCCCCTAGCAATCATCACCCCAAAGGATTGTTTACCTGCTGCATAGATAATTAATTCTGGTAGATTGGCAACGGCGATCGCTGTCTCAATCTTGGCGACGATCGCTGGTCGGGGCTGCCCTTTGACCAAACGCCGATCCAACTCTTGTTGAAGTAACTCAATATCAGCAGGATATTGCACAAAAGAGTAGCCAATAATATCTGCATGGGTGGCGACAAAATCTAGGTCGGATAAATCTTTTTCAGTCAGGGGGCTGAGGGGCAAGATGGTATCTGGAAAATTTAACCCCTTTTGGGGACGGAGTTTGACTCCTGCGGGGCTGGCATTAGTTACCTCTAGTAAAATTCCCTGGCCATGATGTCCTCGGTGCTGGGTTTCAACCACGCGAGTCTGAATCTTGCCATCATCGATATATACAGAGTTATCAACCACTAATAAATCGAGAATTTCGGGAACCGTGCAGGAGGCTTGAAAATGCTTGACATGGGATGGGATGGCATCACCTGCTTCTACTTTTCTTGCTGCTTTACTGGCAATTTTAGGCTCACACCGCAATAGCAGGATGCGATCGCCTTTGAATACCCGTTTTTTATGACGGGGGGCAAGTACCACTCCTGTACGAATTTTAAGACCAGCTAAGTCCATGATGATTTTACAAGGCGTTCCTGTTTCCTGTTCCGCCCGACGGATATGGTCGATCATCCTCTGCCAAGCTGCGATCGTATCGTGAGCGCAGTTAATCCGCATACAGTTTGCCCCGCGTTGCATAATTTCTCGCACCATCTCATAATCAGTGGCGGCTTCCGTGGGGAGCGTGACCATAATCCTGACCCGCCGCTGGGGTGGAGCTTGACCAAATAGTTCTGCTGTGTGCTGTTGGAGTAATTGATCGCCCTCAAAGAAGAACTCGGTGGGTGGACGGTGGAGGTGCTGGGCAGACTTCGAGCCACAAAGGACTTCTAGGGTGGCAATAACAGCCGCCAGATTAGGCATCACCCGTGCTTCAATCCGTCCTAGGGAAGATAAGCCCCAAGGCATGAGGGCAGCTTGGAGGGAGCGGAGATCGTGGCGACGTAAAGCTAGATACTCAGCTAGATTCAAGGCACTAGCCAGAAATTCTGGACGCTGAATGTGCGATCGCCACTGGTTAAAAGTGGCTTGTCCTTCGCTGGCAACGGTCTGGTGAAGTTCTTGCAGTGTTGATAGCAAACCTTGAGGACTGGATAGATGAAGTTTGCTCTCGGTCTTAACATTCGAGTTTGAAGTTTTAAGCTGCATAAAAGTTTTATATTGAATTTTTATTCGTAAATAATAAAAGACCCTCCAGCTTCAGATTGCGGCTTGCTTAAATAAAAGCTATCGTTTCTTGACCGACCCTAGACCTTTTTTGGATTCCCTAACTTGGGGAGAACCAATATATTCTACGGAACCCACACCAGAGAGAGTTGCATCTAACTGCTCGCTGACATTAACCACTGCACTGCCCACACCGTCATGGCGTACCGTAGCTTGCTTAGTCCTGAACTCCTCACCATTAAAACTGCCGACCCCAGAAAGACTGAGATTCAGCACATCGACATTGCCAGCGATCGTCATACTGCCCACTCCATCTAGAGAAACTGATAATTTTTCTCCCTGAATATCCTTAGCTTCAATACTGCCAACCCCATCTATATTTAAGTTCTCTAAGCTCTTCACCTCCACCACAAATTCAATAGGTTTAGTCGGATTCATATGAGTATCTTTGGCAATGGTGAGATACAAAATATTATCAACCACACGGCTTTCTAGAAGGGGCAGAATATTATCATCGGCGGAGATCGTCAGGGATTCTTTTCCCGTTTGTTGGATCATAACTCTGCCTATAGATTTACTAGAGATAGATGAAAATCCACTAACTTCTCTAGATTCAGTCTTGGATATGCCAGAACCTCTCAAACCACCCCAGGTGAAAGTGCAACCGACAAACATACTTAAAGCTACTAAACAGATGAATAATTTATATTGCTTCAATTTCATTGTTTTGCTTTCCTTAATTTAAGTTACTCAAAATGTTCCTATACCCATTTATTTACAAGAAGTAATATCTTAAAATTATGAGATTTTCTAATTATTTAGAAGTATCAATTACTAAATTGGAATGTGTTAATGGTTCTAGGGGAAATGCTAACCAGAACCAAAGATAAAATAATAGAAAAATTCCGGGGATGACGATCGCTAAAGTAACTGTAGTTATCCGTACTCCTAAAATTGAGAGGTTCCAGTGCCGAGCGATCGCTGCACAAACTCCGGCAATTGCTTTATGGCGACGACTACGGTGAAAATTAGCGATCGGAGTTTCTGAAATATTGAGATTAATTAGGGATGGGTTAAATTTTAAAATCAAAGAAATAAGTAGACCAATACACCCCAAAATAGCTGAGGGGATAGTTACGATCGCCAGCCAGTGGGCAAAGACCATACCTGTAATTATGTCCCCTAACCAAGGAGGATTAGCGCAGGTAAAAACAATTGCTTCTGCCAGACAATTAAATCGTTCAGCTAAACCCATCCCTCCCCAAACTAGGATTAGGGGAGAAATGCCATAGAAGATACAAATACCTAGTAAAATTAAATACCAACGCAACGATAGAGAGCGCAAAATTGCCAGGGAAGAGATAGCGGGCGCAATTAGTAAGAGGGTAGCAAGAAAAGGTAAATAAATGATTATTTTATCCCTAATTTACCTATTTAATAATTTGTTGCTCATGGTAAAAGATGAACCTGACCAGCGAAACCAGAAGATAACTCAATTATTTGCTAAAAGCAAATGATTTCACCCACCAGAGGCGAGTGAAATCATTAAGGATTGCCATATCATCAGTAAATGACTAATTTATAGGACTTACGCATTAGGAGATTTTTGCGATCGCTTACCACAAAGCCCGTGGTGCTGTGGGTCTATTGGGGGTTGGAGTTGGCATTGCACTGGGTTGAGGAGGTCGAGTAGGTTGAGTAGGTTGAGTATTAGACTGAGATACATTCAAAATTGGCCCAACCAATGCTAATACTTCTTCTCTGGTAGCATAACCATCAAAAGCATCAGTACTAAAAGGAATCGGCGAACCCGATCGATTCTCGTTATAGATAACTTCATTGCTACTAGCATTAGTAGAAATCCAAGGACGCACATCAGCCCCTAGCAAAGTTTGCCGGAGAAATCTCACCCCAGCAGCATGGCGAGCTTCCACACTGTGAATTTCCAAAGCGGCAGCTAAAATTGGCTTGCCTGCTGCTCCGGCGGCTAATAGATTTTGCACTTGTCCCTTGTAGGCAGCTACCCCCAAATCTTCTACGTATTGTCCTGCTAAGAGAAAATCAGCAGGATTAGCAAAGGGATCACGACCAAGGATGGCACTGTAGTTAGGATTAGCAGGAATGGTAATAGCATCAGGATTACCGCCGATCGAGCGGAGGGCGGCTGAAAGATCCGTGACATGTTTAGCTTCATCTTCGCCGTAGGATACGATCGCATCTTTAGCTACTTGGGGTGCTGATGCCAAGCCACCATTCTGAGCCGCACCAACAGCACGACGATAAAAATCTGCCTCTAGCTTTTCTAGGGTGAGGGCGTATTCTGTCACTTGTCTGGGGCTTAATACTGCACTCTGGGCATAAGCTGGGGCAGTAGGACTGAGACAAAAAGCAAAAAGTATTAAAGGTATTAGAGCAAAGTTAAGGACGATCGGAAGAAATGCTTTGCTGACTATGTTCTTCAAATTGTGGCTAATAACTTGAAAATTCATGCTCAAGGTAGTGTAATAGGATATCATCGTAACTCCTCTTTTCTAGGGTATTTGAAAGTACTAAGAACTGGATTGGCAGGGTTGAATTAAGAAGAACTAAGCAACCAAAGCACCATCAATAGAATTGTTGATTAAGTTTAGGGAACCAACAATAGTAACAATCTGTTTTGGGGTATACAGCTCGTCATAAGCTCGTCCTCTGAAAGGATTAAGAGCAGCGTTTAAGTTGGCATCGTTGACTAGGCGATCGCTATCAGGTTCTGTGGCGGGTTTGCCAAGGAGCGATCGCACTCCAGCCGCATGACGAGCTTCTACAGAAACAATAGAACCAGCCGCCAGCAGAAAAGTCGGATTAGTCATACTAGTTCCCGCACCGTTATAGGCATGAACACCCACATCTTCTAGAGTGATCGCTGTATTCAAAATACTTTCCCGACTATTAAGCATAGTATTCAGAGTAGATTGATTAAAGCTTAAATCTTGCGTAGTAAAGATAACTTGATTAGCTAACACATTACGTAGAAAGGTTACATGGGCAGCTTCTTGAGAGCCTAAGTATCTCATGTAGTCAAGTTCCTTAGCATTAGTAACTTTCCCCGAACTAATAACACCTGCATAAAAAGCAGCTTCTAATTCTTCTAATAACAAGGCAAAGTTCAGAATTCCCACATCATTAGCATTAAAGGTAAGAGTTTTACCACGGCTGCTGGGTTGGGCATTAACGATTCTTGGCATAGCTGCCAGTGCCATACTCCCAAGCCCTAAAAATCCCCATTTGATCAGGGAACGTCGTGAAGTCGAACCTATCTTTCTACCATTCATAATTAAGATCTCCTAAATAGTAAGGGATACGATTTATATACCCTAGTTAATTTCTAGTAGTTTCTAATCTCTCCCCATTAAGAAATATTTAATATAAATGAGTTGCCAAAGGTTAAAAACTTACCCAAGTACAACTCACATATTCAATTCAAAATGGGGACAGATTAAGCAAATTTTATGCAGGCATCAGTACCTTATCAATAATGTGAATAACACCATTATCAGCAATCACATCTGCTGTGGAAACTGTGGCATCATTAATTTTGACACCTTTGGTAGTATCGATTTTCACTTCTGAACCTTCTACAGTTTTAGCCGACTTTATTTTAGCTACATCTGCCGCCATTACCTTCCCTGAAACAACATGGTAGGTAAGAATTTTTGTAAGGGTAGGTATGTCCTTAAGTAATCCTTCTACTGTGCCTTCAGGAAGCTTAGCAAATGCCGCATCATCAGGTGCAAAAAGCGTAAAAGGACCTTTGCCTTTGAGAGTGTCGACCAATCCAGCAGCCTTAACAGCAGCAACTAGAGTATTAAAAGAACCTGCGTTAATAGCAGTATCTACAATATCAGTCATTTGTTTTACCTGTATTTTTTATTGTTTATTCGCTGGTAGTTTTCCAACTTAATAACAAGCATGGCATCCGACTGTTTAAAATCATGTTTGAGCAATATATGATTTGTATAATTTGTTTTAGAATGATACAAATCTTCACAATAGAAATGTATAACTATAGCAATTCCGAAAGAGTTGTAAAAAGCATATCTTTTGATTACCTTTTTCCCAGCTTTTTTTCTATAGATTAGGGAGTAAATAATTATAATAAAAAATTCCCTTAGAATATCTAAGGGAGTATCGTTAAAATTGAATTTTACAAATAAGTATCTGAATTTACATATCGTGAACCTATTTGTCCTATCAACTGCTTATTACAAGCACAAAATTAGTTTCTAGAATCTCTATTACTACCTGAATTACCAACACCATCACGGTTTGGATTATTACTTTGAGATGGTTGATTAGAATTCTGATTATTAGGGCTATTAACAGAGTTACGACGGTTTGTATTGCTACTATTAGGCAGAGGCTCATTTTCAGGCAATCCTAATATATTGTTAGGCTGATTACTAGAAGAATTGGGTACAGTGTTATCTTCCATGAGATCGATTTCAGCCCCAGGGGTTCCAGTATTATCGTTATTGGGTGTAGGAACAATGTCATTCATGGGTACTGAGGGAGTTGGCTGTGGGAGGAAAGGTGGATTAAGGGTATTGCTATCCATTGGTCGTGATGGATTAAGCCTAGGAGAAGGATTAGCCCCAGGAGAAAGATTAACAGCAGGAGACGGATTGACACCGGGGAGAGCGGATGGAGTAGTAGAATTGTTACTATTTCCGGTATCAGGCTGGGCTAAAATAGATGGAATAGATGGTACGATCGCGACCATTGCCATACCTATACCTAAGGCAGTTCCTTTTAATAAAGAACTAACTAAGGAAGAGATTGTTTTTCTTTGATGTTGAGTGGAGAAGTTCATAATATATTCCTAGTAAAGGTTTATTCAAAGTACATATTTCCATCCCAAATACTTAATTTAGGTATCTTTACAGATAAGTTTTTTTAACTATCTCATAAAGATTTGATGCACTTTTATCTAGTATGAAAGATGGATGCTTGAAATAGAGTATATTAAGATATTTAAGAATGTTTTGATTGCTTGATTTGTCTAAGAATACAGTAAATATTTACTAACTTTAATAAGACTTGGCAGACCTAAATAATTAGCAAGCTAAGAGAGTTGCTATAGCTGTCTAGTTATTGAATTAAGCCACCAATAATATTAATACTCATGGCGACAATAGCAGTATTAAAAAAGAAAGAAAGAATGCTATGTAGTAAAGATAAACGCCTCAGCGATCGAGAAGTGATTTGCACATCAGAAACTTGACTAGTCATACCAATTACAAAGGAGAAATATAAAAAATCTCCATAGTCTGGCTCCCTATCCTCAGGAAAATCTAGTCCTCCAGCTTTAGAATCACTCTGAGTTTTATGATCTTGATAATATTCGTAGGCGTAGTGTAGAGCAAATATAGTATGCACAAGTAACCATGAACCAATAATGGTTATTATTGCCAAAATTATATGGGGAATAACTATCCTTATTTCCTGCCCTTTAGTTTCTCTGAGAATAAAGGCGATCGCTAATATACTGGCACAGGCAGCAGCAGTAATTAAACTCAAAATTACTAAACGTCCTTCATCCTGACTTTGAGCATTGCGGCGCATAGTTTTTGGGACTGCTTTTGCCATTAATATCCAAGTTAAAGCTAAAAAAATTATCATCCCTGTATCCCATATACAGAGAATTCGAGTGAATAAACTAAACCAAGATGGCAGTAAAACCGAAACTATCAAAGCAAATATAATGGATAAAATTAGGCGAGAACGAACTCTCCATCGATGAGAAAGTTTATGCTTAGTCAGATTTTTTGGTAATCCTTGGGGTAAGTTCATAATTGAGAAAATCATTGATATAGCAATCCTGAAGCATTTCACCTACCTTCGGCGGATGAAATCTTTTACTAGAAGCAATTTGATCTAGCAAATGATTTAGGATCGCTATATTTGTGAAACTTAATTACTGAAGTTTATCCAAAATCAGTCCTAGAAGTGCAACTGCACCTAATGCTCTCCGAAAATAATTAACACCTTGAAATAATTCTTCCCAAGCCCAAGTAAACAAAGTTCCAAAAGCTATTATATCTAATCCTGTATAAAGTTTACCTGTTGTAAAAACCATCTTTAATAAACTAGTTATAACCCCAATAATTACGGGTAAATTTGGTATTTGAACTAGAACAATTTTACCTTCTTCATCTCTAAAAATCTTATCAAAAAAAGTACCTTCCATTAAATCATCCTCTTTCTCAGTTTAATTTCAAGTTGCTGATCAGAATCATATATTATAAAAAGCTCCTCAACTATTAATAAGATAAAGCCATAGCTTATCAATAGTTAGGAGCTTACTAATATCTTTAATACTTTTAGAAAAGCAAAAAGATAAGATACCTTTTAGGATTTATTTGAGGTAGCTTGCTAAACTCCTACAGCCTTTTTATTAAGCTCTGGTTTCATACCATCAGAAGCGATCGCTTCTCCCTCAATAAAAGAACGGAGCATCCAAGCTATTTGTTCATGTTGCTCCATCAAGCCTGTGAGAAAATCAGCAGTTCCATCATCCTTAAAATCACTGCTACATTGCTCAATATGTTTACGTAAATTTCGCACAACCTGTTCATGATCCTCTAATAATTGAGATACCATTCCAGTGGCGGTAGGAATTTTACCCTCTTGTTCTTTGAGAGAGCAAATCTTGAGAAACCCAGCCATTGTTCCCACAGGATAGCCGCCCAAGGTTCTAATCCGTTCGGCAATTACATCAACATTAATTGTCAGAGCCTCATAATGCTCTTGCCATAGCTTATGGAGGGTCATGAATTGAGGGCCGACAACATCCCAATGATATTTCTTAGTTTTAACTAACAATAGATAGCTATCTGCCAAATCTTGATTGAGTAGATCAATCACACCTTGGAGTTGTTCTTTAGTTAGGCCAATATTAATTGCTCGCATGGATAATCTCCTTAATTTTTAGTATGGAATCATTCTCTTCTGGGTATTTATTTTGTCGGTAAAGAAATAACTAAATAAATACCTTCTAGCTAGTTTTAGTTAAAGAAATATTAGCTTTCTACAGCCAATGGAATTTCCATCGTCCCGCCATCTTCAGTTTCTGGTTCAAAGTCGGTTTTTTTGGTAGCGCATTGAGGACAAACCCAATCATCAGGCAAAGCTCCGTAGGGGATACCTGGTTCAATATTTGATTTTGAATCTCCAATTGCTGGATCATAGACATATCCACAAGTGTTACAAATGTACTTTTCCATATTTAACTCCTAATTTAGCGTTGATTAATGTTGATTAATGTTGCTTTTGTACTATCTATGGGGATCGCCATAGCCTACTACAGCAACTTTATGGCGAAAGACCAATTCTGCGCCAAACCAACCGGAAAGACCAAGCAAAGCTGCAACTACAATGGAAATGGTTAATCCTAGAGGTAATATGGCACCACTAGTATTTCCCGATCGAAGTAGTAGATTGATAATTGTTAATATTATGGAGGAGATATTCAAGATCATGTGCGCCCAACCCGCTCTGCGTTTTCTGACTCTTTCAATTCTGAGAAAGTCTAGCATTCCTGTAATTGCGGCAATCACTGCTGTTCCTAGACCAATGGTGATTAACCACATAGAAGCCTGCGCCCAGAAGATATCTTTTGTCCACCAATAGGCCAGATCAGAAAGAGGAGCAGAAACTAAAAAAGCAATGGGGAAAGTAACAATTAGAGGATGGAAAGGATGCCCTGCGATCGCTACGGTACTAGGTACACCGCTATCTCGCTTTTCTTGTTCATTTGTTTCAATTAAGGGTGGAAAATTTGGGCTATCTGGTATCTGAGTCACAACTTTACCTCAACTTCTTTAAGGTCAATATTTTGTAAGTAAGGCAGAAATAAAGGTCTCCTCCCTGAGGACAAGAAAGGATAAAAGATAAAATGTATATAATCCTATCCCTAATCTCATCAGTAGTCCCTTAGCTCGGAGACCAAAAACCTGATAAATAGATTATCTTTTTAGGTTATTTTTACTTTTTTCTGCCAAAGATTTAGCTTTACCTTTAACGGAATCAGCAGTATTTTTAACGGAATCAGCAGTATTTTCTACCTTTCCAGTTAGGGAGTTGAGAGCATCTCCAGCTTTATCTTTTACATCATTAACTACATCACCAGCCTTATCTAAAACAGAACTAGTAGTGTTTTCGGTACTTTTTTTAGCAGAGTTAATCTTGTTCTCAACTTTGCTTGCTGCCTTTTCTGCTTCTTGGACAACAGGAAGTTTATCTCCATAGTTATCACGCTTCATTTTGTTAATATCAGCGGTTCCTTGAACCTCATTTAGCCCTTTCAAAGCCTTAGCTTTAGCCATACCAGAAGGTCCAGAAATGGCAGCTTCTTCAGATTTTGCCGTGATATTTGGTAGGGGTTCAGTACCTTTAGTTGCTTTGTTTGGTGTACCCCAACCTGCATTTGCTGGGGAAACATTAGCAAATACTACCAATCCACACACACAAACCATAACCACTAAGCGGGTTAAAAATTGAACGATTTTCATTATATTTCTCCGATTTCAATTAACAACTGGAAATGTATTTCCTATAATCACTATGACAATTTAGTGTTTGATTTCTTGCATGATTTGATTAATTACGAAATAAAATTTAACTCAAGAATATTTTTTTTGGAGAAGGTAAAGCCTAGAAAGTTTGCTGCATAGCTACTTTGGCGATCGCTGGCAGTTTCCACCAAGGAATATTGGGGTATTTATGATGTTCTTGGTGATAGCCAAAATGATAACAAGTCAGGAATGACCATAAGAAGGGAAGATAAATACTCCTAGTATGAGAGGAATCTGAATAACCTTCTACAGGTTCTCTGTGGGGAAGGAAAGTTCCAAAATAGAAAAGCTGGATTGAACTTAGGAGCAAAGGTACAGCCCAAAATATCATGAGATTGACATGATGAATATGCAGAAAATTATAGAGAATCCCGTAGGTAATAATTAAGGCAATCAATCGCCACCAACTCCAGTATCCTTGCATGAAATAAAGATACCAAGCTACGGCATTTTTATGTTTACCATCATGAAAGTCTGGATCCTTATCAGTAGCAGGATGATGATGGTGCTGCCGATGAGTTTTTAGTAATTCATCGTAGGAGAAGAAACCATAGAGCAAGAGGGCGAGAGAACCAAAGAAATAATTAATTTGATGATGTTGGGGATCAATTGATTCATGGATAGCATCATGGGCAGTAATAAATAGCCCAGTATACAAAAAAGTTTGCCATCCTATACCGAGGATTATTATCAAAGGATTGTAAATTTCAATTCCTAAAAGAAAGATAAAGCTTCCTGTCCATAGAGCAATAATAAAACTAGCGATCGCTACTCCCCCGATTGCGCTTTTGGAATTATTGATTAGTTTTGGCTGGGTAGAGCTGACGATCGCTGCTCTTACCCAAACTTCTTTATCTGATTCCGAACTATCTAATCCAATAAGAGTTAAAGACTCAGAATTTTTGGGAGATAAAATCATAGAGGATTTTCCTTAATGAAGGGCTAAAAAATGAAGGGCTGAAGTGATGAACTCTAAAGTAATTTTGTATTTTGGAAGGGAGAGATGACCTCTCCCCATTTTTCTTAGTTTTGGTTAGGTAGAAGTTGACCTAGGGTGTGGGCATTGTGTTCGACGAGAGAAGACCCCAAAAATGAAAAAGACCTTGATTGGTAAACAATTCCACTAAGAGGGCTGATAAAAATCCAATCATAGCCAAACGACCATTCCAAAGTTCTGCTTGAGGGGTAAAGCCCCAAACCCAAGCATTACGAACAGTGGCTTCCATCATTTCACTCGGGGTTTTGTTAGTTTGCATAGTATTTGCTCCAAATTTCAAAGATTTACGTAGTCTGGCAATTCACTTAGTCTGATGACTTTCTATAATCTGACATGCCCATGATGAAGTTCGTGTTTCATATACCACAAAAATGTATATCTTGTATTGTTACCTTATAAATCTTGATTTATAAGGCAGTCATTATTTTAATCAATTCTGGAGATAAATCTGCCTTTAAGTTGGGCTGCTTCTTAAAAAGGACACCCGCCAGAAGATAAATATTTGGAGAATAGAAAGCCTTTTGTTGCTTATGTAGTTCAGCAATTCTTTGTTTTACTTTGGGTTCAGAACTGTAGTAGCCAAAACTCATGGGTGAAGCTATAAAATCTGCTACTTGATAACCTTGAGCGATCGCATGGTCAATTGTCCCTACAGGATCGGAATAGGCGGAAATCATCAGCATTACGCTTTGACAATCTAGAGCCAGAAGTTGTTTAGTAATAGAGGCGCCATCTCGGCCGCCATGCAAAGCAGGCATATAGAGATCGCTATTAATTGCTGGTAAATAAGGAGGGTTAGCAATCAAACAACTTATTTTAGGTTGCCAATCTCTATCAAAAAAGCAAGAGTTATGAATAATATATTTATGGCTAAGTTTGTAACGTTCAATCTGAAATTGGGCTGCTTCATAGGCCTGAGAACTTAACTCGTAGCCATGAATCACACCATTAAATTGACTTTTTAGCAAACTATTGATCACAGGGCTGCCATCTCCTGCCCCAAACTCCACAATAGAATTATTATCTCCAGAATTTAAAACCATTCTTTCTAAACATTGGGAATAAAATTGAGATTCTTCAGGGCAGGAAAATATTTTTCGGGGGGCATAGTTTGTCTCTGGAGGTGCATAATTCTGGGGACGAAGGGCAACTACTTTTTTGGAACGTAATAAAAAATTGTTCATACAACCTCTGATGATTTTTATGAGTTATAAAGTGACTAAAGAGTAGAATTGTTCACCCCCGGTGGGGGCAAACAATCCTGTTTTATGAATAGCTACTTAAGATTTGCTAAATGTCCATTCTAGATTTCTGATAGGAGCTTGCTTAAGAGCAATAGTTAGGGCATTATTGCTGTCATATTGCAGGTCTGATAAGTGGGAAAACTCCACATTGACTGTGAACTTTTCCTCCTCAAAAGGCCAAGGCTCTACAGTTAAATGCCTATTTTCTAAACAGCGCAGATCGTAACGTTGCTGGTCAATACCGTGAGTGATCTCTAAGGCTCGACTATCCTCTGGTACTTGCTTTTGGGCTAAGATTAAGGACAGGCGATCGCACCACTGCATAAACTGATAGCCCCGTGCTGCCTCCTCTGGGGAAATTTCTAATTCCTGTTGCCATTTTTCTTGTTGCTGCTCTTGAGTTTCTAGAAAATTTCGCCAATCCTCCGAGATTTCTTTTCTACCTTGGCTCAGAAAACAAATATGCTTGGAAGTTAGCAATGCCACCCACCGACCCCGATAGAGAGAATCTTCTAGATGCTTTTTCAGCTTTTGTAAAGTTACTTCTGGTGGTTCTTGCCCTAGGGTGAAGTCTAAGGGCGCCCCACTTTTCGTTAGGTGATCACCTTTCCACTCTTTTTCTAAATCATCATGATGAGAGATAGCAGCGATCGTTTCATAAAAACGCACAGGAGCATCAGCTCGCCGCCATTGCCCGCCTAACTGAGCCGCCAGTAAGGCATGGGCGCGATGATAAATTACATCCCAGCCGTCTGTAGTTAGATTTACGATCATAGATTTTCCTTAGATAGAGTTATTGGCCTCAGATTGTTGGATTAGAGCCATTACTGCGGCGGCTGCCCGATCGCCTATTAATTTTTCTTGGTCATAGCCAAGGACTAATTCCCACGCCTCTTGGGGATAGCGATCGACTAGGGGCAGAGCTACATCAGTAAGCATCCATTGTCCATGGCGTTCATCTTCTCGAATGTGCAACTCCCAATAACCCATAGCCGCATCAGAAAGCTGCAACCGCTTCGCTGCAAGCATATAGTCTGTATAAATGGCAGGGCCAGCTATTTCAAAATAGGTCAAACCGCCGTTGTAGCGCAGAAAATGTCGTTTGCGTTCTGTCAATAAAAAGTTATGATTGATACTTGCTAAAACTTGCCAAGGAACAAGATCAAAATAGGCTTCTGGCTCAGTTTGTAATCCTAACTCTGCCATCATTTGGGCAAAGAATGTAGAGTGTTTGCGAGCTAGACGGCCGTTACCGTATTCTTCTAGCAGTACCCGGATTAGAGTCGCCTGAATCTCATTACTTGCCCCGCCAAGGATCCGAGAAAGTCGACTTGCTTCTACTAATCCATCTAAGGAAGCGATCGCCAGTAATAGACGATATCCTTGCAAATTCATGGTTTCTCGCAGATATTTTTTGGCGGGAGATACGGGCGGGTCTAAGTCTACATCTGCTCTTGCTTGTAGGGCGTGTTTAACATCTTCTACCTTTAATTGTTGGATTTTAACTACATCCAGTTGAGATAATTCCCATGCTTGCCAAACAGATTCGATCTGCTCAACCAAAGATTTTAGATAGAAAGAGTGTTCATTTTGATAATTTCGTAAATCATCGTACCAAAATAAGTTAAGCCGATTCAGACGGTAGAGAATTCTTTGTAAAAATCTAGCAGCTATTTCTGATTCTGCCGTTTTTTCTTGCTCAGCTTCCCCATAAGTAATTTTAGGATAGGCAATCTTAGTAGCAGTAGCGATCGCTATTTCCAAATCTTTAACTAGCTCTGGTTGTAGCTTAACTTGTTCATCTAAATTTTCCCAAGTCAGAAGTTGATGAAACTGTTGTTCTGCCTCCTCAAAATCATCCTGTTGTCTAGAAATATTTTGGTTATTATACTGATTATAAATCAGCAATTCTGGCAAGCTGGGCATATCAGGTGCTTGAGGAAAATTTGGTAGAACTGGCACTTCTGGATATCCTGGTATATCGGGTGATTCAGGAGATTTTGGAGTATTAGGAATATCAGGAATATTGGGTATTTCTGGAGATTTTGGTAAATCTGGTGGCAATTCGGGTGGAGATTTAGGAAGTTCTGGTGATTCGGGGAAGTCGGGTAATTCCGGTGATTCTGGTATAGGATTCGCTAATCTTTTTTTAAGATCGGTTTCTAAGGAATACAAAGAAGTAGGTAGCATAGACATAGAAAAAAAGTTTTATGTTTTTATATTTTCAAGATTTCAAGGTTTCAAGGATTAATGCGAGCCATCGCCCAAGTAGCATAGGAACCGATCGGACTCCACAGTAAATAAGGTAGGAGTAACCAAGCTGCCCCATTGGAGATGTGGCCAACGCTGAGGGTGAGACTCAGCCCTAGACCAAAGCCAATTAAACCTATCCAAGTTCCTAGGCGGAGATTCCGTGATTGCAAAGTAATCGGCACATAGGCAATAATCACAATCTCTAAAACTAGATAAAATGCCATCATCGACCAGCCCCGAAAACTTCCTTTTTCTACTTCCCAGACAAGATAAGCAGAGATAGCTCCACAAATTAGAATCACTGTCCAAATTACCGGAATTAGTATTTCAAAAGACAGCCAACGAGGCCGGCGGAGTTGATTGAACCATCTACGATCGCTAGCCGATACCAGATTAGATCCGAAGGAAACCAATACAGTAACTACGGCGATCGTTACTCCAGAAGCATTAACTTCTAAAAAATTTAATATATTACTAATTAAAGAATTAGAGTTTTCTGGAGATAAATTCATCATGACTTCAAGATTCAAAGATTTACCTGCCTTCTGCAACTTTT
>ENA-OBLH01000026-OBLH01000026.1-metagenomes-genome-assembly--contig:-NODE-26-length-55218-cov-3.85532_pt1 | contig 55218 bp, 50 predicted proteins | sample MGYA00153382_OBLH01 | MGnify analysis MGYA00153382
GAAGTATGGCATGTTGGAAGAAGCCGATGAGGTACAAAAGGCCAACCAAAATTAACAGTCATTGAGCTTAAGCCTGTTATAGAAATCGCCGTAAAACCTATGTGCTTTAGCCGTGGGAGTGTCAATAGTCAAGATAGCAACCTCCGGGGGTTAAGAGTTATTTTCTGAGAAAAGCTCCTTAGCTTAGGTAAGAAGGGTGGTTACTTTTCTTGCAGTCGGGATAAATATGTTGTATTAAGACGAAGGGGCAAATAATCATGGCTGAAACATACCTACTAGAAAAGCTGCGCTCTGTAGAACAAACTTTCCATGAGTTGACTCGGAAGTTGGGGGATCCTGATGTCATTAGCGATCCCTCAGAATTACAGCGGATTGCTAAGGCTAGGTCTTCCCTAGAAATAACAGTGGAGACCTATGAAGACTGGAAACAGACTCAGGAAGAGTTGACTGGAGCAAGGCAAATTCTTAAGGAATCGGCGGGCGATCGAGAACTTCAACAATTAGCTTCTTTGGAAGTAGAAGAATTAGATATCAAAGTAACTAGCCTAGAAAGCCAACTTAAGGTGTTACTCCTGCCGAAAGACCCCAACGATGATAAGAATATCATGCTAGAAATCCGAGCGGGGACTGGTGGGGATGAAGCTAGTATCTGGGCGGGGGATTTGGTACGGATGTATTCCCGTTATGCAGAAACTCAACGCTGGAAGGTATCTTTGTTAAGCGAATCCTTGGCAGATATGGGTGGATTTAAGGAAGCTATCTTGGAAATCAAGGGTGATCAGGTTTATAGTAAGTTGAAATTCGAGGCAGGAGTCCATAGAGTTCAGCGAGTCCCGGTGACAGAAGCCGGCGGGCGAGTCCATACTTCTACGGCGACGGTGGCAATTATGCCAGAGGTAGACGAGGTGGAAGTACATATTGATCCCAAAGAAATTGAATTAACTACAGCTCGATCGGGCGGGGCTGGAGGACAAAACGTCAACAAGGTGGAAACTGCGGTGGATTTAATCCATAAACCCACCGGGATTCGGGTTTTTTGTACCGAAGAGCGGAGCCAACTCCAGAACCGGGAACGGGCGATGCAAATTCTCCGGGCAAAACTCTACGATATTAAGCTCCGGGAACAACAGAGTGCCGTGACAGATTTACGGCGATCGCAGGTCGGTACCGGCTCCCGTTCCGAGAAAATTCGCACTTATAACTACAAAGATAATCGAGTTACAGACCATCGCTTAGGACAGAACTTTACCCTCACACCCCTCCTAGAAGGAGATATTGAGGAGATTATCCAATGTTGCATTTCCCAAGATCAGCAAGAACTCTTGGCAGAATTAGCTGCCTCTATTAATTAATTTCAGAAGTAGAGTGCGTTAATAAAATGTAACGTACTTCTTTTAATTGGTTATTGTTTGGTGCGTTACGCTACGCTAACACTACTGGCTGGTAAGGAATAGAGCCAAAATCCTATCGCCCTACTTTAGTCAAATCAGTCTACTACTGGCTGGTACAGAGGATACGGGGGGATGATATTTATGCCAATGGTGGGCAATGTCTACTCTACGACAGAGCCAAGTTCGATCGTGATTTTGGAAATAATCCAGAAACCTAGCTAGGGCAGCAGCCCGGCCGAGTCGACCAGCTAGACGGCAATGTAAGCCAATACTCATCATTTTAGGAGAGATATCTCCTTCTTCGTAAAGCATATCAAAAGCATCACGCAAATAAGCAAAAAACTGATCCCCAGAGTTGAAGCCTTGGGGAGTGGCAAAGCGCATATCATTATTATCTAGGGTGTAAGGTATGACTAGATGGGGTTTGGCGTAATCATAATTCCAGTAGGGAAGATCATCAGCATAACTATCGGCATCGTAGAGAAAATCTCCGGTCTCTGCTACAAGTTTCCGAGTGTGGGGGCTGGTTCGCCCTGTATACCAACCCAAGGGTGGCGTACCTGTAATTTGGGTATGAATAGCGATCGCTTTTTGGAGATGTTCCCGTTCCTGTTCTAGGGAAAAATATTTATAATCAATCCAACGATAACCATGACTAGCAATTTCCCAATCAGCCTCTAGCATTGCCGCCACGGCTTCTGGGTGGCGCTCCAAAGCCATAGCAACACCAAATACAGTCAAAGGAATTTGTCTTTGGGTAAAAAGACGATGCAAGCGCTAAAACCCGGCTCGACTGCCATACTCGTAGCAAGATTCCATATTCATATGGCGTAACCCCTCTAGAGGAACTGCCCCCACAATTTCGGATAAAAAGGTTTCGGAACTGCGATCGCCATGAAGAATACAAGTTTCGCCGCCCTCTTCATAATTAATCACAAACTAGACAGCAATCCGGGCATTATATGGCCATTGGGGATCAGGAGTTTTCTGACCATAGCCGATCAAATCTCTAGGGTAGGACATTATTAATAATTGCTGCTTAGTTTTATGTTTTAGATCTACAGCAAATTTCAACTTGGGGTGGTACATAGTTAATCTTCAAGTCCCCCTTGGCTCTAGCGTAGCGGCGCATTAGGGAGGGGATTCAGAGATTTTTTCTCACTATATTTGGGCGAAAATTGTCCTATCCTCTGGAGATTCGGATATTTTTTGCAAGGTTTCCAAGGTTTCCACTGCCTCTATGAGCGATCGCACCTCCTCAGTTCCTTCAGAAGCCTCAAAGAATAAGGGGAATTTCCCCCTAGCCAGCATTCTTAAACCCAGAGGACCTAAACTTAGTAATCCTGACCAATCCCGAAAGGAATTACCCATCACCTGAAGCCCAAACTTACGCTCATCAATCCAGCCCCCATCTTTGACTAATTCCACAAGGGTATGGCGGTGTCGGATGGCCCGGCTCGGTTCTGCATGGGTTTGAGCCAGAATTTCCTGCTTAATTTTACTAATTTGATCCATCGGGTTCACCCCCATCGGACAAACAGTATTACACATATAACAGCGGGTACAGCCCCACACCCCATCTCCTGAATTTTGAGTTTCTAGGCGGCTAGTGGTTTCTCCATCCCGTTGGTCAGCAATCATCCGATAAGCCTTAGCTAGGGCGTGGGGACCTACAAAATCTGGGTTGACCTGTAGGGCATTACAGTCAGAATAGCAAGCCCCACACATAATGCAGTTGCCAGTCTCCTCTAATTGCGATCGCTCGCCCGGAGTCTGAAGAAATTCCCGCTCTGGAATTTGCCTAGCACCAGTACTAATATAAGGATCGATCGCCTCTAGATGCTGCCAAAAATTTTGCATATCTACAATTAGATCTTTAACAACGGGTAGATTTCCTAAGGGAGCGATCGTTATTTCTGGTAGCCCTGTTTGGCTATTAGTCCCACATCTTGCCAACTCTCCAGCAATATTTTCTTTACAAGCCAGAGTTGCTCTACCATTAATTCTCATCCCACAACTACCACAAATAGTATTCCGGCAGTTTTTCCGAAAAGCTAAAGTTCCATCTAGCTCCCATTTAATTCGATTCAGGCAGTCAAGAATAGTATTTCCCGGTTCCACATCTAACTGATAGCTCTCAATCCGGGATTGGCTATTTTGCTGCTGGCGAATTACTTGAAACTGGACTTCCATAGGTTTATTTTTATGGTTAACGCAGGACTGACTATTTTTTATTTTTTTATTTAAGGTAATTTCTGATCTACTCTACTTACCATATAGCAATCCTAAATGATTAGCAAATTTTAGAGAATTTTGAAACCCTGACCCAAAAATGTGCTTTTCACAATTTTTACAACTCTTTTGAGATTGGTATCTCTAAAAAAAATCTTAGACTAGCTCAAAAACAATAGTTAATTCTTAGTAATTATCAAATGAACAAAATGAAAATCCATAGGAAAAATTATTTTTTACATTAATGCTCAATGGTGCGGGAGTACCATTTTTGTAGGGGCAAAACTTGTAAATCTTAGAATATTGTGAATCTAACCGCTAATCAAATAGGATTGTCCCCATAAAAATATTTTAATTTTAGTAATATACTTGATAAATAAGTAGTCTTTAGAGTTATATTTCTATTATGATAGACTCCAGAAAATACTAACTAGCTGGTTAGTCTATTAACTAGGATAATTAGGAGGTTTACTAAGTTTATGTCGGAAACTACAATTGCTCCCTTAACGGGAAAGGCACTACTGCAAAAAGTTAAAGAGCTTTCTCACCTCCCTCGTAGAGAAACAGCAAAACGCTGTGGCTATTATACTCAAACCAAAGATGGTCAAACTAGGGTAAATTTAACTGACTTTTATGATGCAGTTCTTGGTGCTAAAGGAGTTCCCCTCGATCCAGAAGGGGCGAAAGATGGCCGGGGTCGGGAACCAACCTATCGAGTTAGTGTCCATGCAAATGGACAAATTGTCATTGGAGCTACCTATACCAAAGAAATGGGGCTCAAGCAAGGGGATGAGTTTGAAATTAAACTTGGCTACAAACATATTCACCTAAAACAGATCGGCAGTGATCAAAATCTAGAATAAAATTTGACCCCAGATCAAGCCCTTTCTTGGTAATTTTTCTTAGCCCCCAGACCAGAAATAACGATGTTTTTAATTCTAAATGCTGACCAGTGGCTCTTGGCACTGGCAGCTTTTCCATCACTACTAAAAATTTTAGTTTTTCTTGCCACTTGGTTAGTAATTTGGCTACCTCTAGGGATAGTTGTGGCTTTAATAATTAAGGGACGGGGAAAACAATTTTTAGCTGCGAATCAAAAATTAGTCCTAGTGGGAACTTTGTATTTAGTTTCTTTGATAATTTGCTGGGTAACTTTGCAAATTGAACAAACTAGCCCTGGAGCTTATGGTTGGAACTGGGGAATTAGTCTTGGGTTGGAGGTAGTACTGGGGTGCTTAATTGGGGTGGTGGGTATTGGTATTTTGGTGGCCATAGAATTAGTTGGAGGATGGGTAGAATGGCAAGAAAAAAAGGTAGAGGGATTGGGGAGAATTATTCTTCCGACTTTAGCGATCGCTCTCCTAGTTAGCACGGTAGAAGAATTAATATTTCGGGGAATTTTTCTTAATATTTTGCAGCAAGATTATCCCCTCTGGACTGCTGCCGCTATTTCTAGTACTATTTTTGCCCTACTACATTTGGTATGGGAACAAAAGGAAACTACACCCCAAGTCCCCGGTTTATGGTTAATGGGCATGGTGTTGGTGGCGGCACGGATGGCAAATCAAGGGAATTTAGGTCTGGCGATCGGGCTGCATACTGGTTGGATTTTGGCGATCGCCACCCTTGATACGGCGCAACTAATTAAATATCCAGACCCGCCAAATTCTTGGCTAGTCGGTCGTTATGGCAAGCCCCTAGCCGGGCTAATGGGGATCAGTCTATTGCTCTGTACAGGCTTAGCTTTGCAAGTAATCAAGGATTTTCTTTAGCTTATTATGCTCTCCCTCAAAACAGTTTGTTTAACTAATCCCCTCACGGATCAATATCTACTCAAGAATATTTCTCTAGAAATTAATCTGGGCGATCGCTTGGCAGTCATCGGGGCATCAGGAGCCGGAAAGACTACTTTTCTTCGGCTACTTAATCGTCTGATCAGCCCTACTTCTGGCAGTTTACAGTTTCAGGGGCAAGATTATGAGCAGATTTCTCCTATGATCTTGCGCCGTCAAATAGTTTTAGTCAGTCAGGAAGTACGGTTATTAGAAATGACCGTCCAAGAAGCTTTGGCTTATCCTCTAGTATTGCAAAAGCGATCGCCAGCTAAAATTCAAGAAATATTGGATTACTGGCTAGAAGAATTTCATATTCCCCAGACTTGGCTAGGGCGTACTGAGCAGCAATTGTCCCTAGGACAGCGACAATGGATTGGTATCTGCCGGGCTTTGGTACTCGATCCCCTAGTGTTACTTCTGGATGAACCCACTTCTGCCCTAGACCAAGGAAGGGCGGAAACTCTGATCAAACTACTAATTAACCTTAATCAGCAACGGCAAACTACTATCTTAATGGTGAATCACCAGGTAGAAATTGCCAAACAATTTGCGACGAGTCTCCTTTATCTTCAAGATGGGGAGCTAGTTACCTACCAAAAATCTCCAGAAATTAACTGGAAAGATCTTGAGAATAATCTCCAAACTCATCAGCAACAATTAGAGCAAGAATGGGGCCTAGAAAACTCTTAATAAATCTTAACTAGAACTAAAGACTATTACTCATAAATAGAGACAATATTCCTAGAGATCAAAGGGTTTCTAGATTGCTCTCTAGTCACTTTTATTCTATGATCAGCTAGGATGTGGTTCCTAATTAATTTCATGTAAACTTGTGTAAATAAAAATGCAATTTATCTTACATAAATTCATGAAAAATGATTAGTTTATAGCATCTATATTTGTTGGTTAAGACAACTCCTATTGTCCATGCTTAATTCCTTTGCCGATTCTGGAGCTAATTCCCCAGATGAATTGGTGCAAAACCAAATTCAAGCTGTAGAGCAGGCTCAATCCCCCGAAGCTCTGATGGCGGCGGTACAAACCTTAGCTAGTTCTAAGTCAACCGCAGCTATTCCCGCTTTGATGGCGGTGTTTGGCTACAATAATCCTGCTGCTTCGGCGATCGCCCTAGGCTCTATCATTGCTTGGGGGGACACAGCAGTAGTACCTTTGATGACTCAAATGGATGAGTATAACTACGGAGCTAGAGCTTATTCCATGAGGGCGTTGGCTACCATTGCCTCGGTGCAATCCCTAGAGGTTTTGGTCAAAACAGCCACTACAGATTTTGCCCCCAGTGTCCGGCGGGCCGCAGCCAAGGGATTGGGAAATCTCCGGTGGCAAGACTTACCAAACCCAGAACAGACAGATATCCAGCAGCAAGTGTTCACCGCCCTTATTTCTCTTTGTGAAGATGGGGATTGGTCAATTCGCTATGCCGGGATTGTTGGTTTGCAGGCTCTAGGCATGAGGAGCCAAGCTCAGGGGAAGGCTGTGGGAGATTTTCTGGATCAATACCAACACCGGGAACAGGATCGATCGGTGCGGGCAAGGATCCAGTTAGCAGGTAACAAATGATGGCGCTAAAAAAGTAAGAATGTCGATATTCTTACCAAAAAATCATCGCCGTTTAAGACTTACCCAACAAATAGATAAAAGCGGAGAAAGCAAAAATAACTAAAAAAAATGTCATTACCCCTATTAAAAGTTACGCCCACTACCCAAAACCAACGGGTAGATGGTTACGAAGTACCCGATGAAGATGATCAAGTAATCTATCGCTTTACTGATGTTATTGCTGATAACGAAATTAACGATGTAATTTGGGCAGCTTATCGACAGATTTTTAGTGAACACCTAATTTTAGATAGCTACCGTCAGCCTTTTTTAGAATCTCAACTCCGCAATCGAGCAATTTCCCTCCGGGAGTTTATCCGGGGCTTGGGCAAATCTGAGGTCTATCGCCGTCTAGTGGCAGATACTAATTCTAATTATCGGTTAGTAGATCTTAGTTTTAAGCGCTTTTTGGGACGTTCTAGCTATGGTCAGTCTGAGGAGATTGCTTGGTCGATCGTGATTGCTACCAAGGGACTGCATGGTTTTATTGATGCTCTAGTAGATGGTGATGAATACCAACAAAACTTTGGAGAGGATACAGTTCCTTACCAACGGCGGCGCTTCGGCGATCGCCCCTTTAATTTGGTTAATCCCCGCTACAGTGATTACTGGCGCATTCAGCAGATTGCCCTAGACAATCAATCCTACTACCAAGTAAAAACCTACGGTGCAGGACCAAGTAATCCCAAAGTCCGGCAAGGAATTCCTAGCAATTTCTTGGACATGGCTAAGGGAATTATCCCCAATCAGCCCAACTATCAACCCTTTGCTGCTCGTGCTGTCTCCCAAGCAACTGGTACGCCTCTGCTGGATATGACCAATGATAATCCTACTGCCCCAAAACTCAGGACTACTCAGGTAAGCTTACCCTATAGCTATATCCCCGCTGTCCGCAAGGTCTAATATCAAATCTGTTTTGGTAAGACTTCTAAAAAGTTAATAATTACCCATAACTCACCATGTCAATTCCCTTACTTAATTACAAACCCGCCTCCCAAAACCAACGAGTAGTGGGTTATGAGGTTCCTAACGAAGATACTCCCCGCATTTATCGTCTGGAAAACTGTGCTGGCAGTGGCGATCTGGAAGAACTAATCTGGGCTATCTATCGCCAAGTGTTTAGTGAACATGCCATTCTCAAAAATAATCGCCAAGTTAATTTGGAATCTCAATTAAAGAATCGATCAATCACCGTCAAGGATTTTATCCGGGGCTGTGCCAAATCTGCTGCTTTCTACAAACTAGTAGTAGAAACTAATTCTAATTACCGGATTGTGGAACTCTGCCTGAAGAGATTGCTAGGACGGGCGCCTTATAATCAACAGGAAACGATCGCTTGGTCGATCACCACAGCAACTGCTGGCTGGGGTGGTTTTGTAGATAGCCTCATTGATTCTCCTGAGTATCAAGAAAACTTTGGCGATACTACAGTTCCTTACCAACGTCGTCGTTATAAAGACCGTCCCTTTAACCTCGTAACCCCCCGGTATGATGGCTACTGGCGGGATAAATTAGAAAATGAGCGCTACAAATGGGGCGCAGTGGATAATTTCTTGGATATGGCTCGATCGATCAAGCCCAAAGGAATTACCTACGTTACCAATGTCCGCCTAGATAATATTGTCATCCCGGATATGACCCGCAAAGAAACTACCCTAGTTCCTGCTTCCATCAACACTGCTTCTGGCTTCCCCTGTCGCTAGAAATCTCTAGAAATCCTCGATTGTGGCAACCACAGCTTCAATTTCAATAATTATTAATTCCCAAATTAAACCCGACTTACTCTAGGAGAATTATCCATGACTATACCATTACTCGATTACAAACCCAGCAGCCAAAACCAAAGAGTTAAAAGCTTCGGAGTCGGCGATCTTAACGAAGATACTCCCTACATTTATCGTTGGGAAAACTGCTCTTCCTCTAGTGATGTGGAAAGTTTAATCTATGCTGCCTATCGTCAAATATTTAGCGAACATGAAATCCTCAGGTTTAACCGCCAAAAACAGCTAGAATCTCAACTCAAAAATGGTTCCCTAACTATCCGGGATTTCATCCGGGGCTTGGCAAAATCTGAAGCTTTCTATCGTTTAGTTGTCTCAGTTAATAATAACTATCGTCTAGTGGATGTGTGTCTCAAAAGATTCCTCGGACGTTCTTCCTACAACAAAGACGAAGAAATTGCTTGGTCTATCAAAATGGGTACTGTAGGTTTTAGCGGGTTTATTGATGCTCTCTTAGATAGTGAAGAATATACCCTAGCTTTTGGAGATTTCACTGTCCCTTACCAACAACGCCGCAAACAAGGTCGTCCTTTTAACCTAGTTACTCCTCGCTATGGCGAAGATTTCCAAGCTGTGGCTGGAACTACCACTACCGATTGGCGCTTTACCTTGGAGAAATTCTACAGCAAGCAAGCTCAAATCCGTCGCTTACCAGAGGGCGACCCTGGCAAATTCCGGGCATTGGCTGCTGCGGTTAATAATAAGGGTAACTATGCTCAAAGCATCTCTTCCTTTAGCATTGATTACCTAAATAAAGTTCCTTACAAGGGCAGACGTTAGACTTTTACTAAACTCTAGATTTTGATAATGCTACCCTCCTAAAAAAGGAGGGATTTTTATTTTTTAAGGTTAGCCTAGCAGAATATTTAAGGGGCTTAAGCCTTTTGGCAAGTGCCATATCGCAACTTTTTGATAAAATCTCAAGGTTTACCTTCAATTTACTTTCAACCCCTAGTAACTATGCCCTACCTCAGCCATGCTCATACACGTTTATCCCTAGGGAAGATTTTTTGGCGAGAAACAGGCCAGGGAGAAGTAGTTATTTTCTTACATGGGACATGGCAAGATAGTAGTCAATGGTCAGAGATATTGACCCATTTGGGAGAAAACTATCATTGTTTTGCCCTAGATTTGTTAGGCTGTGGAGAATCAGAACGTCCTAAAGTAGGCTATTCCATTGCCTTACAGGTAGAATATCTTCGAGAGTATTTGGTAAGATTTAATTTAAATCAAGTTTATCTAGTGGGTCATTCCCTAGGGGCTTGGGTTGCCGTAAGTTATGCCCTCCACCACCCAGAACAAATAAAAGGGCTAGTTTTATTATCTCCCGAAGGAGTCCAGCCACCAGAGTTAGGTAAGCGGTGGTCAAGGGAAAGAGCATTATTGAGTCCAATACCTTTACTATATTGGAGCTTAAAATTTGTGGCACCTTGGGTAAAGCTTTTGGGAATATCACCACAAATCCCAGAGCTACTAAAATTACGCCATAAACTGCAACTACATCCGATTCCCTGTCGTTTGTTATTCCAGCGTCGTCCGGTGGAAATTTATGGAGAAATGGTTGATCGCTATCTAGAAAAACTAAAAGTCCCGACTCTCCTTCTCCAAACAACTGAAGACGAGGCAGAAGCGATCGCTCTAATTCATACCTATGCTGCCTTAGCCCCTACAGCCGAACTATACAAAATATCACTAACCCCTGATCAGGCGGTAAGTCCAGACCAAGAGTTAGCTAGAGAAATTCAAAGATTTCTGGAAAAGATTTCCTAAAATAACTAGCCTTAATATTATTTTCAGCAGAATTACTTAAAAAGACCTCCCAAGAATCCTTCTATACCACCCTTACCAATGCGATCGCCCCGAATTTTTGCCAACTGCTGTAAAAGCTCTCGCTCTTCAGGAGCAACACGAGTAGGAATATCAATAGCAACCGTAATTAAGTGATCTCCCCGCTTGACAGGATTACCCAGAATAGGAACCCCATGAGCTTCTAAGGTAAGCACTGTTCCCGGCTGAATCCCTGGGGGAATAGTTAATTCCTCAAGGCCATCTACTGTATTTACCTCTAGAGTACTGCCTAAAATTGCTTGAAGATAGCTAACCTTAATTTCGGAAAGGACACTGATCCCCTCCCGGCGAAATTCTGTATCTTCTTCAATGAATAGATAGACATACAAATCACCCGGAACCCCTCCTCGCACTCCAGCATCTCCTTCTTTAGAAACCCGGAGCCTAGTTCCATTATCCACCCCAGCCGGGATAGAAATTTCCAGTTTTTTAGTTTCCTGTTTCCGCCCCGCCCCGCTGCAAGCATCACATCTTTCTTCAATAATCTGTCCTTCACCATTACAGGTAGGACAAACAGAAACTTGAGTAAAACTACCAAAAGGAGTGCGGGTAGCCCGGCGGACTTGCCCACCACCACTACAGGTAGGACAAGTACGAGTGCCAGTACCGGGTTTTGCCCCAGTACCATTACAGACAGTACAGCTTTCTTGGTGAGGAATCCGAATTTCTTTCTTGCCCCCAAAGATCGCTTCTCGAAACTCTAGTTTTAGGTCTAGGCGTAGATCTTCTCCTTTGACAGGGCCACCCCGTCGCCGTTGCTGTTGGGGAGTAGCCCCCCCAAAACCGCTAAAAAAGCTTTCAAAGATATCGGCAAAACCACCCATATCTCCCATATCTCCAAAGCCGCCAGCACCACTAGCTACACCAGCTTCCCCGAAGCGATCGTACCTCGCCCTTGCTTCTGGCTCAGAAAGAATCTCATAAGCACGATTAACTTCCTTAAACTGCTCCTCTGCCCCCGCCTCTTTATTGACATCGGGATGGTACTTACGAGCTAGGCGACGGTAAGCTCGCTTTAGCTCTTCCTTATCAGCATCACGGGAGACACCAAGAGTTTCATAAAAATCGCGTGCCATAGTAGGTGGATTTGAATTATTTTGTTTGTTTTTTGTCCTTTTCATGGTGCAAGTACGATTCAGTACCTTGCTAGTCTGAGGGGGAATTGCCTACAACAGTTTTGTCTACTTTAGTTTTAATTCTAACTCTAGCTTGACACTCCTATGTTTAAATATTAAGGGATTTTTAAAAAATTATGGTTTAAGACCCAAGGGCAAATTCATACTTTCTTAAAAATTAAAGCCCGTAGATTTTACGGTGATTTCTATAAAACCTAGACTTTAATTGAGCAGCTACTATCTTAGTCTACTGGTTCATAATCCGCAGTGACGGTGGCATCATCATCAAAATCAAAGATAAAGTCATCATCTTCTGTGGCCGAACTGCCACTAAACTCAACACTAACCGTCGCATCATCGTAGCCATCAACATATTCTGTAGATTCTGTACCATTACTGGGATTGATACCGGAGGATTTTTGGTACACCGCAGTTCCCACCGAAAAGAGCATTTGCTGGAACTCTTCTACGATGGCTTTAGCAGTATCTAAGTCACTGGAATCATTAGTAAATACTGCTCGTAACTGCTCTAGTTTGGCATCCATTTCTACTTTGAAGGGACGACTGATCATATCTGGGTTGTCTGTCAAGGTAGACTGATAGCTTTGGATTAGGTTATCTGCCTGGTTTTTCACTTCCACCATTTGCAGACGGCGACGATCGACATCAGCATAGCTTTCTGCCTCCTGACGCATTCGTTCAATTTCTGTACTGCTCAATCCTCCTGTATTAGTAATTCTGATGCTTTGCTCTCTGCTCGTCCCTCGATCGGTAGCCGACACCTTGAGAATGCCATTAACATCAATTTCAAAGGATACTTCGATCTGGGGAACACCCCTAGGAGTGGGAGGAATACCCGTCAGCAGAAATTTACCAAGGCTTTTATTATCCTTGGCCATAGCTCGTTCCCCTTGGAGAACATGAATTTCTACAGTAGTTTGCCCATCGGTAGCCGTGGAGAAAATTTGGGATTTGGTCGTCGGAATAGTAGTGTTGCGCTCGGTAATTTTGGTAAATACTTCCCCTAAGGTTTCAATACCCAGAGATAAGGGCGTCACATCTAGCAGCAATAGGTCTTCTACTTCACCCCCTAAGACTCCTCCTTGGACTGCCGCTCCCACGGCCACTGCCTCATCGGGGTTAACCGAGCGATCGGGCGATCGCCCCCCAAAGAATTTTTTGATAGCTTCTTGGACTGCCGGAATCCGGGTGGAGCCACCCACAAGAATAATTTTCTCAATATCATTAGGTTTGAGTTCTGCATCCTTGAGAGCTTGCATCACTGGTTGAATGGTGCCATCTACCAAATCCCTAACTAATTCCTCAAACGCTAGACGAGTCAGATCCATCTCTAAATGCTTCGGTCCACTAGCATCGGCAGTAATAAAAGGTAGATTAATTGCAGTAGTACTCATCCCAGAAAGTTCAATCTTCGCTTTTTCTGCCCCTTCCCGGAGGCGTTGGAGTGCCACCTTGTCTTGAGCTAGATCGATACCTTCTGTTTCTTGAAATTTCTGCCTCATCCACTGCACGAGGACATTATCAAAATCATCTCCTCCTAGGTGGTTATTGCCAGAGGTGGCTTTTACCTCAAAGACACCATCACCTAGTTGAAGGATAGACACATCAAAAGTCCCGCCTCCTAGATCGAATACAAGGATTAATTGGTTTTGCTCCAGTTTATCCATGCCGTAGGCCAAGGCAGCGGCAGTGGGTTCATTAATGATCCGCAAAACTTCTAGGCCAGCGATCGTGCCTGCATCCTTAGTTGCTTGGCGCTGGGCATCAGTGAAGTAGGCCGGGACAGTAATTACTGCTTGAGTAACGGTTTCTCCTAAAAAATCCTCCGCATCCTGCTTTAATTTCTGGAGTACCATCGCCGAAATTTCTTGGGGGGTGTAGTTTTGTCCCCGGATTTGCACATCAACGGTGTCATCTCTGCCCCGCACACAGTTGTAGGGAACACGAGTTCTTTCTTCCACCGTATCATCCCAACGACGACCAATGAAACGCTTAATACTGTAGACCGTGTTTTCGGCATTGGTGACAGACTGACGCTTGGCCGGGTCTCCTATTAACCGTTCGTCTCCCTTACCAAATCCAATAATACTAGGTGTTGTCCTTGCCCCTTCTGAATTGGCAATGACAATAGGTTTGCCGCCTTCTAGTACCGCAAGACAGCTATTGGTGGTTCCTAGGTCGATGCCGATGACTTTTCCCATAGGACTTTAGAGTTAATTTTCTTCTTGGTTAACAGTTTTGCAAGTAATGGGGATTACTTAAATTTACGTAGCTATATTATTTCCCATGTTATTCAATTTTTTGCAAATAGTTGCATTTTAATCACAACACCTCCCTAGATTAATTCTCTGACACCCCTTCATCGATCGAGGATGGGATGGGAGCATCTTCTGGAGGGGCAGCAACCTTAACCATGGCATGGCGGAGGACTCGATCGCCCAAGGTATATCCTCGTACCAATTGTTCCACTACAGCCCCTTCGGGGTATTCTGCCGTAGCTTCCCGCATTACTGCCTCATGGAAATTGGGATCAAAGGGTTCGCCCTCTGGACGCATGGGGGAAACCCCTACTCGTTTTAGGCAATCTACTAATTGCTTATATACACTCTGGTAGCTTTTGTGGATGTTCATCTCCCCATCATTTTGGGGCTTGATGTGCGATCGGGCTCGATCGAAGTTGTCCACTACGGGCAAGAGTTCCTTAATGGTTGTCCCCTTTATTTGAATCTCCGCATCTTCTTTTTCCTTGAGAGTACGCTTGCGGAAGTTCTCAAAGTCAGCCCCCAGGCGAGCATACTGAGACTTAACATTCTCTAGCTGCTGCCCCCGCTCTTCTAGTTGAGTTTTCAGAATTAGATTTTCCTGTTGGAGAGCAGCTAGGACGATCGCAGTCTCATCTGCACTGGTAACATCTGCGGCCATTGCTTCCCAGTAAGCGGCCTCAGAACCAACAGGAGCCGGATCGGCACTAAAATCTGGCACATCTATATCTGCTGCCCCACTAATATCTTCAATAGCTTCTGGGGGCGGGGCAATTACTTCCTTCCCCGGCTCCTGAATCTCGTTATCCAGCTGTTGTTCTTGCTCGTTCATAGTTCCCCTTGATTCAATTTTGCAAAACAGCAATCTATCACATTATCACCGTCAGCACTAACACTAGATCAAGATGGAGGGTTCCTATTGCATAACCCTAGGTACTAGAAAAATAAGTATTAGGACAATCTGAAGCGGATTTTTTATATATTATCACCGAAAACGTCGTAATCCTGTCTTCCGGGATATCTAACTTCCGAAGAGAAAGCTTAAGAGCTAAAAGAAAGTAAGCCAGTTTCCCTGAAGTCAGTTATGCTAGGGAATATCAATCTTATTAACATTTTCACCGATCTAAAGCGTTCGACTGAATCTCACGCCAAAGTCAACGGTGATTCCTAAGCCTCACGGATTAGGTTTCTGTTTCTTCCCATGACTGGGGTTTCGCAACCGCCTCCACCTCTGGGTTTTTCTGGTCTTATGTTCGCTCGGCAGACTTCAGGCTGATGCCTTCCCGCAAGCCCTGCGGTATTCAAAAACAGATTTGACTACTAGGAGCTTGGTTATCGCCCTTAGTTCTCTGAGTATAATATGAGTCCGTCCTAGTGGTCACTGAGCCTGTCGAAGTGAAGGACGGGGTTTTAAACCCAATTTTCTGATAAGGAAATATCTACATCTGGCTCTATGACTCAATCCTTCTCTCAAAAACGCACCTCGTTGGCACTTCGCAATGAATTTTCCCCCTTTGGGAATAAACTAATTCAAGCTGGCTACGTCGAGCCAGACCAAATGAAACAGGCTTTGACAGAATCTCGGAAAACTAATCGCCCCCTAGTAGAGGTGCTAGAAACCCTCACGGGGAAGCAGATGCCTCCAGAGTTGCTGCGACAGTATAAAAAACAGCAGTTATTTGAGCTAAAAATTCTTTATGGCGTAGAATCCCTTGACCCAGAAATTCGGGAGATTGACCCCATCACTGTCAGCGGCTTAATTGAATCTCTAATCCCTCTAGATATCTGTCGGCGAAGAAAGATTTTGCCAGTCGCCAAAAATGATGAATCTACCCCTCCTGTTGCCTTAATCGCCATGGTGGAGCCGGACGACCTCACCGCTCAAGATGACCTCAACCGCATTCTTAAATCCCAGGGAATATCTCTCCAACGGATGGTGATTAGTATTGAGGATTATCAGAAAATAATTTCCCACTACCTTGACGAAAAAGTAGCAGAAGCAAACAAAAACAAGATTGATGAAGCTGTCTCTATTAAAGGGGATTTAGAAGGGTTAGGTCTCATAGATGTCGATGATGACTATGATGCGACTAGTGATGACCTAAACACGGAAGAAGCTCAGGGTGCTCCGATCGTCAACCTTGTGAATAAGATATTGGCAAGAGCCATTCAAGAAGGCGTATCGGATATTCACCTCGAACCCCAAGAAGAAACTCTGCGGATTCGTTACCGAAAAGATGGAGTACTACAAGAAGCCTTTGATCCCCTACCGAAGAAAATTGCCTCCTCCGTAGCGGCTCGGTTTAAGATCATGGCAGAGTTGAATATTGCGGAGCGGCGATCGCCCCAAGATGGCAAAATTCGCCGGGTCTTCCAAGGTAGAAAGGTAGATTTTCGGGTTAACTGCCTCCCCAGCCGTTACGGCGAAAAAATAGTTTTACGGATCCTCGACAACTCAGCCACCCAACTGGGCTTAGATAAGCTAATTACAGATCCAGAGACTCTCCAGATGGTCAGGGATGTTGCCAGCCGCCCCTTTGGCTTAATTCTAGTTACAGGCCCCACGGGTTCCGGGAAATCTACTAGTCTCTACTCTGTCCTAGCAGAAAGAAATGATCCAGCGGTGAATATCAGCACGGCAGAAGACCCGATCGAGTATGCCCTGCCGGGAATTACCCAAGTCCAAGTAATTCGGGAAAAAGGCTTGGATTTCCCCAATATTCTCCGGGCTTTTATGCGTCAAGACCCAGATGTAATTCTGGTGGGAGAAACTAGGGATAAGGAAACCGCTAAGACGGCGATCGAAGCAGCTTTAACTGGACACTTGGTATTAACAACCTTACACACTAATGATGCCGCCGGAGCGATCGCTAGATTAGATGAAATGGGCGTAGAGCCTTTCATGGTGGGCGGAGCATTGTTAGGAGTCTTAGCTCAAAGACTCATGCGGAAAGTTTGCACTGAATGTCGGGTTCCCTACACCCCTACCAGGGAAGAACTGGCCAGATTTGGTCTTGCCGCTTCCTCAGACAACGAAATTACTATCTACAAAGCTAATACGATTCCTAAGGATCAAATTGCTACTCTCCGAGCCAAAAATACCCTGTGCAAAAAATGTAGTGGTGTCGGCTATAAAGGGCGGATTGGGGTTTATGAATTTATGCGGGTGACAGAACGCCTGCAAACCCTCATCAATGAAGCTGCTCCTACTACCGCTATTAAGGAAGCTGCGGTGGAAGATGGGATGAAAACCCTTTTGGCCTACAGTCTAGAGCTAGTCCAGCAGGGACACACAACCCTAGAAGAAGTAGAGCGGGTGACCTTCACCGATTCTGGTTTAGAGTCCGAATTAAAAGCAAAACGGAAAGCAGTCCTCACCTGTCGTACCTGTAATGCCGAACTCAAGCAAGAATGGATTGACTGCCCCTACTGCATGACTCCTCGTTTTCAAGAGCAGCAATAAGGTAGAGATAGGTAAGTTTTAAAACTTAATCAAAAGCCTAATTAAAAGTACGATCGAAGCTCAAATCAGGGCATATTAAAACTAAATAGCAATAAGGATATCTACACGCTATGGAACTAATGATTGAGGACGTTCTGGAAAGTCTCGTGGAGCAGGGCGGCTCCGATGTTCATATTCAAGCCGGTGCTCCCCTTTATTTTCGGGTCAGTGGTAAATTAGGACCCCAACCCCAGTTTGGAGAAATGCTTACTTCCCAAGATGCCCAGCGCTTGATTTTTAGTATGCTTAACAACCAGCAGCGGAAAGATTTGGAAATGAACTGGGAGCTAGATTCTTCCTACGGGGTCAAGGGTCTGGCAAGATTTCGCTTGAATGTATACAAAGAAAGGGGTTCCTACGCTGCTTGTATGCGGGCTTTATCTTCTAAGATTCCCAACTTTGATATGTTGGGTTTGCCGGATATCGTTCGGGAGATGACCCACCGCCCTAGAGGATTAGTACTAGTTACGGGACAAACAGGTTCTGGCAAAACTACTACTATGGCTGCCATGCTAGATTTAATTAATCGTACTAGGGCAGAGCATGTGTTGACGGTAGAAGACCCGATCGAGTATGTGTTCCCCAATGTTAAAAGTTTATTTCACCAACGAGCTAGGGGCGAAGATACCAAAAGTTTTGCCAATGCCCTCCGGGGAGCTTTACGCCAAGACCCAGATATTATCCTTGTAGGAGAAATGCGGGATTTAGAAACCATTGCCCTAGCTATTTCTGCTGCTGAAACCGGACACTTGGTCTTTGGGACTCTCCACACCAACTCCGCAGCTAGTACGATCGACCGGATTCTAGACGTATTTCCCCCCATCCAACAACCCCAGATCCGGGCTCAACTATCCCAATCCCTACTGGCAGTATTTAGTCAATGCCTCTGCCCCAAGAAAAATGTCAAGCCCGGAGAGTATGGCCGGGTGATGGTACAAGAAATTATGATCGTTACCCCAGCGATCGCCAACCTGATGCGGGAAGGGAAAACTAGCATGATGTATGGCTCCATCCAAACTGGAATGAAAATGGGGATGCAGACTATGGAGCAAGCCCTAGCCGGCTATGTTAAAAATGGGGCAATTGCCTTTGAAGCCGCCATGAGTAAAGCTGCCAAGCCCGATGAATTACAGCGGCTCTTAGGAGGCAGTTCTGCTTCGATCGCTGCCTCAAAACTCTAGATACTTAACTGCATAGCTCCTAGAGCCAAACACCACTAGTACAAGGCTGATCAGCCAAGGAATGTACCCATGCCTACCTATATTGCCGAAGTTAGAGACCAAGCGGGAAAAACCAAAAAGGAGCAGATAAAAGCCACAAGCCTAATTGAAGCTAGTGCGATGCTTCGGAGTAAAGGCTATTCGGTGCGAGAACTCCAAGAGAAACAAGGGTTTAAAATTTCTTTTGATTTTTCTTCCGTTGGGGTAAAAGATAAAGCCGTATTTTCTCGACAATTTGCGGCGATGGTCAATGCCGGAGTAGCAATGGTACGCTGCTTGGGGGTACTCTCTGAGCAATGTGCTAATCCCAAGCTAAAAAAAGCCCTCTTAGCAATTAGTGCGGAAGTCCAACAGGGGACGGATATTTCTGTAGCCATGGCCAAACACCCAGAGTGCTTTGATAAGCTCTACATCAGTATGGTGCAGGCGGGGGAAATTGGTGGGGTGCTAGATGAAGTATTGAACCGTTTAGCTAAAGTCCTAGAAGACACCGCCCGCCTCCAAGGCCAAGTTAAATCAGCCATGGCTTATCCGGTGGTGGTGGGTTTTATTGCTTTTATTGTATTTATTGGGATGACAGTATTTTTGCTCCCTATTTTTGCGAATGTGTTTGCTAGTTTGGGGGGAGAATTGCCACTGCTGACTCAAGTAATGATGAATATTAGCGAAGTGCTGCGGGGACCGTTCCTGCCACCCCCCAAGCAAAATTTCTGGATCATTATGGTGATCGCCGTGATTGTTGGGACAATTAATGCTTTTAAGCTCTACTACAAAACTCCCATAGGTAGATTGCAAATTGATGGGCTGCTCCTCAAAGCTCCTATTTTGGGAGATTTAAATGAAAAATCGGCGATCGCCCGTTTTAGCCGCACCTTTGGGACTTTAACCCGTTCTGGAGTTCCCATCCTCACCTCCCTAGAAATTGTGAAGGAAACTGCTGGAAATCAGGTAATTACCAATGCCGTAGCAGGTTGTATGGCAGAAATTGAGCAGGGGGGGATGATGAGTATTGCCCTCCAAAAAGCTAATGTCTTCCCCATTATGTCGATCCAGATGATTGCCATTGGCGAAGAAACCGGGCAACTAGATGCCATGTTGATGAAGGTAGCAGATTTCTATGAAGAAGAAGTGGAACAGGCGGTAAAAGCTCTAACTAGTATTTTGGAGCCAATTATGATGGTGGGTCTGGCGGGGATGGTTGCGGTGATCTTACTATCTATGTACCTGCCTCTCTTTGGTATGTTTGATAAAATGGGTTAAGAAGTGATCAAATTTATCTAACTAGGAGATATCTATCCTGAAATTAAGATCATGTATTATAAAAAATCTAGTTATGAACAATTACTAGCGGAGTATTGCCACCACGAGGGAGCGATCGCCCTGCTGAAACAGTTCCGCCCCTACCTAGAAATGCTGCCGAGTATGCGCCGTCCAGAGGCCAGTATGGTGACAATTCCCCTGCCCGTAATTAAAATTCGGGGCAAGAAACCAAACTCAGAGACAATTTCTCTGGGGGGTGAAAAAGCTGCAATCCAGTTACCCTGTGACCTAGCAATTGTTCTCTGTGACCCAGAATGGCAGGTAAAAATGGATGGAGAGATTTTTATTTTTATTCATCGCCCAGAGGAGAATTTTTCTGACCTCCTGGGGCGATGGCGGCAGACTCAGGTGCTGCTGGAGCAGGACTATGAATGGATTATGCCCCACGGACAACAACACATTTATAGCGAAACGACCGATCGCTTGTACCCTTTATTTGTAATTTTGCCAGAAACACCCCAGCATATTTGCCGGGGTCTGCAAGGAGCTAACTTACCTTTTGTGATTTCTTTAATCGCCGAACAAGAAGAGGAAAATCAAGCAATTCTAATTCCAGAATATTAATAAGAGAGTAGAATGATGGGATTTGCTGATCTATCAATTCAAGAATTAGCTACTGATTACCAAGTTGGGGTTGAACGGGTAATATATTTGTGCGACCAACTGGGGATTACCTACAAGTCTCCCGCCACTAGATTACCCCTTGAGGATGCTAAAGCAATAATTCTTCGTTTAACTTCTTCTAACAATGAGAAAGTAGATAGCTAAATAGATAAGCTACTCGATCGCAAAACTTCTAGTTAAACATGATCTGAATTGATGAGCCTCTTCACCCTGTGGATAAATTGACCACATAATGTCTTAAAATCTACTTAGCTTACCATCAAAATTTCGTTGTGGTAACTGGGAGAAAGTTTGAATAAGATTAGAAGAGGAAACATATGTTAAAGCGATTGATATTACTCGCTGTAGTTACAGTTTTTTTTACATTTCATATAGCTACGGGTAGTGCTTGGGCGATCGAACTCAGCCCAGAACTACGGACTGTTACTTTAAACGATAAGGGAGAAACTACTATCCTTAGCCTAGAAGATGTTACCAAAGGTAAAGAATTATTTAACTTTGCCTGCGCCCAATGCCATGCCGGGGGTAAAACCAAAACAGACCCCAATGTAAGTTTAGGCCCCGATAGTCTTGCTGGAGCAACTCCCCGCCGGGACAGCATTGCCGGACTAGTAGATTATATGCAACATCCTACTACCTACGACGGGGAAGTGGGAATTGCAGAATTACACCCTAGTATAGAAAGTGCTGATATCTATCCCCGGATGCGAAATCTTAAAGATGAAGACTTGAGAGTAATTGCAGGTCATATTCTTTTACAACCTAAGATTCTTGGAAGAATGTGGGGCGGGGGAAAGGTGTACAACTAGTTAGGGATTATTTGAGGAGAACTAACTTACTTTTTCCTTAATAAAAAGCCTAACTTTTATCTAAATTTCCAAGCAAATTTTTTAGTATAAATCAAAATTCATAGCCATCAATGGTTTTAGTTTTACAGTACTTTGCAGGTGTAGGAGGACAGATTTTTCCTAGGTTCTAAGGGGCTTAAACCTCCTGTCTGTCGTCCACAAACTAAAAAAGAGCTGTAGATCTTTAGCTAAAATCATTGATAGCTTCAATTTAATCGATGTTCAAAAAGATAACTATTTTTGCTACTTGTTTGCTAGTTGCTCTAGGTATTACTTTTTGGTGGTCAGTTGCTCCAGCAATGGCGATATCAGCATCTAATACTAAATCTAATACCAAAGCGATCGATAGCTATGTTACCCATTATCTTCAAGCCAAAGAGCCAATTGCTCTAGAAATGGATAACCAGGGCGGGGTTAAAAAATTTTCATCTACAGATTTGTCTTCAGGAAAAAAACTTTTTGAACAACACTGCCTAAATTGCCATGTGGGAGGAGCTACCCTGCCAGATCCCACAATTCCTTTATCCTTAAAAGCTCTCCAAGGCGCCATACCCCCAAGAGATAATATTGGTAGCATTGTGGCTTTTCTTCGGGAACCTATGACCTACGATGGTACGGATTTTACCTACTGGTGTCGTCAGGTACCAGAAACATGGATATCTCAGACAGAGATTGAAAATTTGGCTGCCTTTGTCCTCCGAGCCGCTCAGAAAGCTCCGGGCTGGGGAGCAACTCAATTTGATTTATAAGTTTAATTTGCAGTATTTCTTTTAGATTTATTGATTTATTTTCTTAATGTTTGACCTACTGTAGTACCATAGAAAGTTGAGTAGATATCAACCCTAGTTCGATTCTTTTAGGGGGAGGCTACGTCAACAAGTAAAAAATTAAATTAAAAATAATTTCCAAATTCTAGAGGGAAAAATGAAACTCACAGTAACCATGCCTCGTTTAATAGGCGTATTTCTATCTACACTCTTTTTAATTGTTAGCAGTTTTGTTTTTTCTGTAGCTCCTGCGGCAGCAGAGTCCTACACGGTGAAGATGGGTTCTGACAATGGACAGTTAGTTTTTGTCCCCGCCAGCCTTACTGTCAAGCCTGGTGACACCATCAAGTGGGAAATGAACAAACTCGGCCCCCATAATGCAGTCTTTGACACCGCTGGAATTCCCGGTGGTGATGGCACTCTTGCGGCAAAGTTGTCTAAGTCTAAGTTGATGTTTACTGCTGGTGAGTCTTACGAAACTATTATCCCCGGCGATGCTCCTGTAGGAATCTATAGCTATTTTTGTCAGCCTCACAGAGGCGCAGGTATGGTTGGTAAAATTGTAGTAGAAGGTTAATTATCAGTTTTATCTTCAATCTTTGGTTTCGATTTTTTAAATTTTAAGGGAGGGCTAGATTTGCTAGTACTCCCTTTTTTATAGAAATCTTCGCAGATGCCCTAGGACTAATATATGATTTTAGAAATCCTCTAAAATATTCAAATAATATAAATTTCTATGACTTTTTCTAGCTTTCTAATTGTTTGTATAACTTGGGTTTTATGGCTTGTCAGCTATATATGGACTCCTGCTGCTTTGGCTTTGACTCAAATTCCCCTTTCTGATATTCAGTACCATGAATGTCCTCCAGAATTAGCAGAGGGGACTGTGACTGCAGGTAATTTTACGGCAGCTAAGTGCTTCTTAGTGACGGGGAAAGCAGAGAATACTTCTAAGCGATTGGTGGTCAATGCGGATATTTTTGGGCGAATTTATGATGCTAATGGTAATTCGGTAATGGAAAATCGGACACGGCTAGGAGCGATCGACCAAATCCCTCCCGGTATTAGTGATTTTGAACTCCGCATTAGTGTCCCAGCTAATCAACCGGAACCTCTAAAGTTGGAGCAATTCAAGGCAGCAGGTTTTACGGGTTCTGTCCGTCGTTAATCTACTAATTTCGCTGGAGCAAAACCCAAGATAGTTTGATCGGCGGCTTTTGTCCCTCCGGTAAAGCAAATAACCCACCCCCAGTCGACCATAGCCCAAACCATCCAAGATTTTCTGGCTCCCAAGCATCAGCAGGTTGGTGGGCTTTTTCGTATTCTATCTGGGACTCCTCCATCACGTATTGGAAAGGTAAGCCTTCTAGGGCAGTAAGAATCTCATCTTTAGTAAATAAACTACAGCAATGAACTACAGATAATTCTCGTACCGTACGATCGGGCACATAATCCCCCACAGGCAAGAGAGTATTAAACAAAAATATCCCCCCCGACTGGAGATAGTCCGACACCTTAGCAAACATTAACCTAAGTTCATCTCGATCGTGGAGATGGGGCACTACCTCTGAGGCAAAAACCATCTGATAAGCTAGGGGCGGAAACCGGATCAAGGGATCAAGGAAATCTCCCTGACGAGCATTGACTCTTAAACCTTCCTGAGCCACTTCTTGCTGGATATGCTCCACGAACTCTGCGGTTATTTCTAGGGCATCAACTTGATAGCCCAATCTCCCTAGGGGCAGAGTATTCCGCCCCATACCAGGGCCAATTTCGAGGATTTTTACTTGGGATGGTTCCCCTAATTTTGCAGCTAGATCGATCGCCTTAGCATCAGGATAAGGGCGAAATAGGGGAGGTTCCCGCTCTTGCAGCCAACCTTGATATTGCCCCGCCACAGAACCAATCACGGTAGAGATGTTATAGGTCAAAGCCCCAGAAGGATAAGGAGCAGGTTGGTATTCTAAGACTAAGCTGGCATGGGTAGAAACTGCATAACCCTGCTCTAAATTATTAGCAACTAACTCCTTCAGACCATCCAACTCTTCAGGAGAAAATGGCTTCCCCACAGCGGTAAATACTTGGTGGAACTGCTCTACATACTCTTCCAAAAGGCTAGGAACACAGGGAACGACTAATCGACCACTGTAATAAAAGCGGTATTGGTGGCGATCGATCGCGGCCTGTCTGAGAATTTGCGGATCAGTAATAAACTGCATAAATTCAATAAATTAAGTACTAAAGCAGTATTAAAGCAACATTAGATTAGTAGATTAGAAGTATAAGTTAGAACCACAACTTAACTAAAGACGACGGCAGACTAACCAACGTAATTCCATTGGTGGTTTTTGGTCTGGGAGCCAAAATAAATCTCGCCCATTGGCCCAATTATCAAACCAACCCGTAGGTGGCCAGGCCTCAGCAGGTAAATTCGCCTTTTCATAATCATAAACCGGAACTTCTTCTAAAAGTTGCAAAGGTAAATCATGCATGGCATAGGCAACATCCTCACGAGTAAAAATAGTAGACCAGTTTACCTCTGACATTTCTCTAGTTAGCTGGTCTGGTTCATAGCCATCTACACAAAGGAAAGTATTAAACAGGAAAATCCCCCCAGAATGCAGGCCATCACACATCTTGGCCAGCAATAAGCGCAACTGATCCGCATCCCGGAAATGGGAGACCACCTCTGCTGCCACAGCTAAACTATAGTAGGCAGGAGCCATACGTACCAAGGGACTAAGAATATCGGCATTGTATACCCGGACTGGGAGTTGTTCAGCTTGGGCCGCGGTCTCAATTTGTTCGGCAAAAACTGGGGTCATTTCTAGGGCATCTACTGCATAACCCATGCGGGCTAAGGGTAGGGTATTACGTCCAGTTCCGGCTCCAATGTCTAAGATATTGATCTTGTTGATCTGGTGGGGACTGCCCAGAGATTTAGCCACTTCCAAGAGCTTAGTATCTGGGTGAGAACCAAATAGGGGCGGTTCTCTCGTGTCTACCCATGTTTGGTACTGGTCAGTCATGGAGGCGACTATGTTGGAGATATTATAGGTCAATCCTCCCGTTTCACTGGGTTCATAGTGCAGGATCACGTTGGAGTGGGGCGAGGCTTGAAACCCTTGTTCTAGTTGGGGAAGAAGAATATCTCTCAGAGTTTGGAGTTCTTCAGGGGAGAAGGCTTTGCCGATCGCCGTAAAAATTTCACTAAAACCCTGGACAAAATAATCCACCAAGGAAGGAACCGAAGGAACTACCACCTCACCTCTAGAGTAGATGCGAGTTTGGAACCTAGCCATGATCGAATCTTTTAATACCTCTCGATCGATAATAAACTGAGATGTGTAGCTAGGGGATGGGGTGCGGTTTAAGGGGGAGCCGACTTTAAATTCGATAACTTCTGGTTTCATTCTGGTTAAGATTTTCGATTTAGAGGGTTCAATTTAAGGAGTTCGATAGAAAAATCCAGGAAATCTGCTGTAACTTTTAATCTGTGCTTTTAACTCATTCAACAATATCCTGAACTATCCTGACATACATTTGGAAATTTTCAGCACTTCATAGATCGCTATATTTCTATGCGGTTATTCAAAGGGAACCTTATTAACCCATCACCGAGTCTAAAGTTTGTGGTAGGATCTCTAGCCTAGATGGTTAAGATGGCAGACTCACCGGGAAGGAGAAAAGCTTTGACATTGTTATTTTTGCAGAAAATGGGGAGCAGAATTGCTGAGTATTTGCCCATAGATCAGGGTTTGTGGCACAAAATAGATCTATTAAAGGCTTTAGTGCAGAGGGATCTAGAGGGAAAGTATCGGGGGTCTTTTCTAGGGAATTTCTGGACAATTCTTAACCAACTTGCCCAACTATTAATTTTCACCTACGTTTTTTCAATTATCCTCAAAGTACGTCTAACTACCAAAGGGATACATACTAATGATAGTTTGTCCTTTGGGCTGTGGCTATTTGCCGGGTTGTTGTCTTGGACTGCTTTTAGTGGAGGATTTTTGCAAGCAGCAACTTCGGTGGTAAATCAGCCAAATTTAGTTAAAAAAGTAGTCTTCCCCCTAGGATTATTACCCTTAGTGCCAATTTTAACTACTTTTGTAGAAAGTACTTTCGGCTTGCTCACCCTCTTGGGTTTTATGCTGCTATTGACGGGTAAAATTCCATTAACGATCGCTCTCCTACCCTTGGTTTGGATTCCCCAATTGCTAATCACCGCTGGTTTTGGCTATCTGGCCGCCGGGTTAACTGTTTTTATTCGAGATATTCCCCAGACCCTAGGGGTACTGATTAATCTCTGGTTCTATGTCACCCCGATCGTTTATCCTACAGAAGTAATTCCTGAAGCTTGGCGTAATTGGGTATTTTGGCTGAATCCCCTCGCCACCATTTCCACATTTTATCGAGAAGCAATTCTAGACGGTAAGATTACCCATTGGCGAGAATTAGGATTTACAACTTGCATGGCTACGGCAATTTTCATCCTTGGTTTATGGGTTTATCGCCGCGCCCGTCCAGCCTTTGCTGATGTCCTTTAAACAGCTAACAGTTAACATAAAAGACTAATACCTGATAACTAATACCTGATGACTGATACTGCTATTGCCCTAACTAATATTTCTAAATGTTATCGGCGCTATAACCATCCCAGCGATCGCCTCAAGGAATTGCTCTTTCCCCAGCGTAGTTATGCTAAAGAATTTTGGGCATTAAAAGATATCAATTTAGAAATTCCTAAGGGTAAAACTGTAGGGATTATTGGCAGAAATGGTTCTGGCAAAAGTACTCTGCTGCAAATTATTGCCGGGACTGTCACCCCTACTACGGGAACCTTAGGAGTTCATGGCCGCATCGGTGCTTTGTTAGAACTAGGAAGCGGTTTTAACCCTGATTTTACCGGGCGAGAAAATGTTTTTCTGAATGGGGCAATTCTAGGAATTAGCCGGGAAGAAATGATGGAAAGGTTTGAAGCGATCGCTAATTTTGCCGACATTGGTGATTTTTTAGAACTACCAGTCAAAACCTATTCTAGTGGCATGATGATGCGCCTTGCTTTTGCAGTTTCTGTAAACCTAGAACCGGATATTTTAATTATTGATGAGGCTCTATCTGTAGGGGATGCAGTATTTCAATTTAAATGCTATGAAAGATTAGAAAAACTCACCGCTTCTGGGGTGACAATTCTCCTAGTTTCCCATGATATTAAGACTGTTAAAACTTTTTGTGACCATGTAATTTATCTCTCCAAGGGATTAGAAGTAGCATCAGGTACAGCAGACGAAGTAGCAGAATTATATTTTATGGATCTGCGAGATGAACAGCGCAAAGTCCTGACAGATAAAGCAGTAGTTAAAACTAAACCTACTCTTAACCAAAATCAAAGTACAGCCTTTGGAACTGATGAAGGGCAAATTCTTAAAGCTACTTTTATTAATACTGATAGTGATACTTCTGTATTTACCCTAGGAGATGAAATTAAAATTGCAGTAGAGGTAGAATTTCTTAGCAATCTCAAGTATCCTGCCCTGTGTATTATGGTGCAAGACCGGAAAAGTATTCCCATTGGAGGTAAATATATTCGCCTCACTGTAGATGATTCAGAGGAGAAAAACACGACTAGAACTATTATATTTTCTTTTCCTTGTAAGCTCTCTGAAGGTAATTATTTCATCACCCTCAGATTAGAAAATCGTCAATCGGATAAAACTTCTTTTTTGATTGATAAGCAAGCTGGAGTTCTTTCCTTTGAGGTTATGCGAACTACAGATAAAAAATTTTTAGGGATGGTAGATCTAGAAATTGAAGGTGTTAGTCTGGAGTCGGAAGATAGTGTTAGTCTTGAGGTAATCTAAAAAAATCTATGGGCAGAGTTTTATTCTATAGAGATTTTCAGGGTTTTACAGGGGGTCATCTAAAAGTATGGAATTATTTTAACCATACTTTGAAGAGCAAAGATTACCAGCCTTACGTTAGTTTTACTCCTAATTCTCTCTGGAATAGTACTAATCCTTGGAGTTTATTTCCTCAACAAGTTATTATAGGACAGGATTCTCCCCGTAGTGCTGAAGAAATTTTTACTCCCTCCCAGCAATTTATTAAAGATTTAGCTAGTTTTCCTATTGCTCAGGATTCTCTTCGTTGCAGTACAAGAGAAACTTTTACTTCATCTCAGCAAATTGTCCAAGATTTATCAAGTTTTTCTAAATTTAATTCCTCAGAAGATATTTTGTTTTTAGCTGGGTTGGATTGGCTCCGTTTATCAGAAGAGGAAAGGCGAAATTCCCCTAGGCCAATTATTAATTTGATTCAAGGGTTTCGTCATGCGGATCCGCACCATAGGTGTTATGAATTTCTTCAGTATCCGGCGATTCGGATTTGTGTGAGCCAAGAAATCAAAGCGGCGATCGCAGCCACTGGCATACCTAAAGGCAAGATTTTTGTTATTCCTAATGGAATTGATCTAGAGAAATTTACATCTCCTAGGCCGATGAATTGGGTTAGATTACCCGATCGCTCCCCTCAAGTAACGATCGTAGCCCTGAAGCAACCCCAACTAGCCCGGCAATTAAAGTTACAATTGCAAGCAACTTTCCCAGAAATTCAGATTAAGATGATTGATTCCTTTTTGCCCCGCCATGAATTTATTCAATGTCTGCAAGAAAGTCAGATCACAATATTTTTGCCCCTAGCCACAGAGGGATTTTATCTTCCTGCTCTAGAAGGAATGGCAGCGGGGACTTTAGTAATTTGTCCAGACTGTGTGGGGAATCGATCGTTTTGCTTAGATAATTGGAACTGTTGGCGACCAGAATACAAACTAGCTAGTATTTTTCAGGCAGTGGAGCAGGCTTTGGTAGCTGACTCTAGCAAGCAACAGGAAATTCATCGCCATGCTCAACTAACGGTGGCTAAACATGATTTAATAGCAGAGCGGCAGGCATTTTTAGAAATCCTGGCAAATGTGGAACAACTATGGCGGGAAGTATTAACCGAATGAACTTAGACCTAAATTTAAAAATAGAACCCAAAGTAAATCCCCACAATATTCTCTTGACGGGTGTACCTCGATCGGGGACAACCCTCACTTGCCATTTACTCAATAAATTACCTAATACCGTCGCTCTCCACGAACCGATGACGGTAAGGCTCTTTGCTGATCTGCCAAATCATGGGGCAATCTGTGATCAAATTGATGATTTTATGAATCAGGTCCGGCACTTAGCTTTGACCAAGGGAACAGTAATTTCTAAGCATATCAATGGGCAAATTCCTGATAATCCTATCTCGGCTACATCTACAGAAACGGGCTTAAGACCCCCTCTAGCTACCCACGGGGAGATTTCTATTGCTAAGAAATTAGATGAGAATTTTGATCTGGTGATTAAACATCCGGGAGCTTTTAGTGCCGTAGTTGAAGGCCTAGTAGATCGGTTTCCCTGCTATGCGATCGTCCGTAATCCTTTATCAATTCTTGCCTCTTGGAATAGTATTGCCATGGCGCACCGGACAGGTCATGCCCCTGCTGCCGAGAGATTAGATCAGAAATTAGCCGAGAAATTAGCAACTATAGAAGATAATACCGATCGCCAAATTTATCTACTTTCTTGGTTTTTTGATAAATTTTTACAAGTCCTGCCCGATACTTCCATTATTCGCTATGAAAATATTATTACCTCTCAAGGGAGAGCGATCGCAGTTATTACTCCCGCCGCCCAAAATCTAGCCGAACCTTTGGCTAGTAAGAATAAAAATCCAGCCTACGATCAAGAATTATTTAAGGTACTAGGGGAAAAATTACTGAAAACCTCTGGTTCTTATTGGCATTTCTACTCTCAAGAAAGTGTGCAGCAGCTATTGGAACAGTAACCAAAAATCAATAACTAAATATAGAAGCGATTGAAATCGCAGCTACAAGAACAAAGTCCGCCTGCGCGGACTAAGAAAAATTGAATAGATTTATGACTGATTTTTTAGTTAATTTTTTGATAGTGGGTACTCAGAAAGGAGGAACTACCGCCCTAGCTAAGTTTCTTGCCCAACATCCAGAAATTTGTTTTGCGCCTAATAAAGAAGTTCATTTTTTTGATAGCGTAGATTATAATGCTGCTGGCGATCAAAGGGAACTAAATTATCATTACCAAAAAGCATTTCCTAATTGGCAAGGACAAAAAATAATCGGGGAGGCTACCCCAATTTATATGTATTTACCCTTTGTAGCGGAGCGGATTTATCGCTATAATCCCCAAATGAAATTAATTTTCCTGCTGCGGGATCCTGTGGAGCGGGCAATATCTCACTATAATATGGAGTTGGGCAGGGGGTTAGAATGGTCATCTCTGCCGATGGCGATCGCCCTAGAATCTTCTCGATTAGCTAAAGATCGCCACAACTTCCAAGAAAAATCTTCCCTACGTTGCCATTCCTATGTCGATCGAGGTTTCTATGCCCAACAAATTATTAATATGCAGGCATACTTTCCTATCACCCAAATGTTATTCATCAAAACCAGTGATCTATGGCAGCAACATCAATTAGTTTTGCAAAATATTTATAACTTTTTAGGATTAGTTGATCGGATATTTATGCCAGAACAGGAATTAGTTTTTAAGCAAGAAAACTATCTAAAATTTCATCCAGTTAGCTATGCCTTGACTAAATATTACCTCCAACAAAAATTTAGGCAATCCAATCTGTTATTATCAAAAATTATTGGCTGGAACACCTTCAAATGACAAATCAAGTTTTAGTAATTACAGGTATGCACCGATCGGGAACCTCCCTCACCGCTTCTCTCCTCCAAAGTGCTGGTTTGGATGTGGGGCAACGATTACTAATGGAAAATGATAGCAATCTCAGGGGACACTACGAGGACTTGAATTTTGTTAATTTTCATGAAGATATTTTAGATGCCCAAGGATTAAATACTGCCGGCTGGATACTAGATCGATCGATCCCTATTTCGGAAATTCTCTTACCCCAAGCCACTGCCCTAGTGGAGCGCAACAACTCCAAACCCCTCTGGAGCTGGAAAGATCCCCGGACTGTATTATTTCTAGATTTTTGGCAGCAATTTATCCCTACTGCTAAATTTGTCTTTGTCTACCGTCAGCCGTGGGAAGTGATGGATTCCCTATTTCGCCGGGGCAATCCCACCTTTGCAAAAAATCCTAATTTAGCCCTAGAAGTATGGCAACACTACAACCAATTAATTCTGGAATTTTGCCAAAAGTTTCCAGAGCGATCGCTCCTCCTCAGTCTGGATAGCATTACCCAAGACCCGGACTTACTAATCAAAGCTATCCATGAAAAATTAGGCATTACCCTGCAAATTCCTGAAAGCGATCGCTATGATAAATCTCTCCTCAAACGAGAAGCTTCCCACCACCCCTTACTGATCAAAACCTACTTCCCCGAAGCGATCGAACTGTACGATCAACTCTGCCACTATTCCCCTTATCCTTCCTCCTCTACCTCCCTCTACCTCCCTCTACCTCCCTCTACTACCTCCTACAAACCTTGGGTAGCAAAGGATTGGGCTGATTATTGCAGCATGGAAAGACACCGCAATGGTCTAGAGGTGGAAGTCAAGAAAATCCATGAGCAAATGGTTAAAGCCATAACTGAAGCGGCTCAAGCCCAGGCAGAAATAGCCCAAGCTCATACTCAAGCTGATGCGGCAATTACTGAAGCTCATGCCCAAACCCATGCGACAATTACTGAAGCTCATGCCCAAACCCATGCAGCAATTACTGAAGCTCATGCCCAAGCTCATGCAGAAGTTGTCAAAGCCAATACTATTTTCCAACAAGCACAGGCAGTACTAGAACAGGAACTAGAACTTGTCCACCAAGAGTTACAGCAAACTCAGATTAACGCTCAACAAACTCAAGAACATCTCCTTGCTACCCAAAGAGAACTGGGCAAAGTCCACACAGAATTAGAACGGCTACGGGGGATCCTGCGAGGTATGGAAAGTAGCAAATTTTGGCTTATGCGGCGCATCTGGATTAAGCTCAAGCAAATATTAGCGATCAAACAAAAGTAGAATAGCCCGATTATGGTATGATTTATACCGTTTAGCTCCCTATTGAATCATCTGCCCTAAACACTCCCTAAACACTACAAGTAATGAGTCAAGAGAAAAATTCAGTCACCCCAGATGATGCCAATCTATTTAGCAGTCTGGAAGGACATTTAGATGCACCAACTGCCAGTCTGCACACCTCTGGTGAGATTCTCCTCATTGCTGGCTGGCTATTTAGTACCAGCGAACCCATCCAAAAATTAATCCTCACCATTAATGATCAACAGGAAGAAAACCTTCCTTACAAAGTTTTTCGCCCAGATGTGAGGGCTGTATACCCCCAATATCCCCAAGCTGGTTTGAGCGGTTTTCTCTTAAAATATTCGGTTCCAGTTAACTTTATTGGCAGATTAAATCTAAAAATTTGGGCAATCTATGCTGATAGTAGACAAGAAGCTAGTCAGAAAATATGCGTTTGGCACAAACAAGTAAATATTAGACCGGAAAATTTCTTAGACAAGCTAAAAAAACAAGCTAAAGAAATTAAAAATACCACCATCCTAGGGCTAAAAAAGACTAGTGATTTACCCATTAATATTCTTCGTACAAGTATTGTAGGGCTAAAGAAAGCTAATAGTTTATTCCTTGCTGTTCCTCAAATAGGTCATCAAATTTATAAGGCTTGGCAGAAAGGGGGGATTAAATATGTCAAAGACAGAGCTTACCAACGAATAAGTAGTCATCCTTTAAGTGATTATGTATTGCCAGATAATTGGCGAGATTGGAAATATCATATTACCTTGAGCAAAGATACTAACTATCAAGTATGGCTGAATAAAAACTATCCCAATCAAGATAGTTTACGGGTAATGGTGAGAAAATCAAGGTTACTATTTTATCAGCCGACTATTAGTATTATTCTGCCAGTTTATAATCCTCCTCTAAAGTTTTTGAGGGCGGCGATCGAGTCGGTGATGAACCAAGTTTATCCCTGTTGGGAATTATGTATTGCTGATGATGCCTCTACAAACCCGCAGATCAGAAACTTATTAAAAGAATATATAACCAAAGACTCACGAATAAAGGTGGTTTTTAGACCTAAAAATGGTCATATTTCTGCCTGTTCTAACTCGGCATTAGAACTAGCTACTGGAGAATTTGTAGCCCTACTTGATCACGATGATTTGTTAACTCTAGATGCTTTGTATGAGGTTGTTTCGTTGCTGAATAAACATCCAGAAGCAGATATGATCTATTCGGATGAAGATAAAGTTTATCAAAATGAGCGAAATGAGCAAATTTCTGATCCTTTCTTTAAGCCAGATTGGTGTCCCGACTCTTTTTTGTCTCGCATGTATACTTGCCATTTAGGAATTTATCGACGGGAATTAGTCAATTCTCTAGGAGGATTTAGATTAGGTTATGAAGGTAGCCAAGACTATGATTTAGTCCTGAGACTAACAGAAAAAACTAATCAGATATTTCATATTCCTAAGGTTCTCTATCACTGGCGAGATCACCTCAATTCGACAGCTAGTAGTTCAGACCAAAAACCTTATGCAGTTATTGCCGCAGAAAAAGCTTTGTTAGATGCCCTAGATCGGCGGGGTGAGTTGGGACAAGTATTACAAGCTCAAGGGCTAACTAAACATCATGTTATTCGCTACAAAATCAAAGAGTATGGTTTAGTTAGTATTATTATTCCTACTAAGGATTTGGGAGATATTCTAGATCAGTGCCTAACTTCTGTGTTTGAGAAAACTACTTATCCGAACTATGAAGTGATTTTAATAGATAATAATAGCGAAGAAGAATATACTCAACAAATTATTGCTAAATGGCGAGAAAAAGAACCCCAGAGATTTAGATGTCATGAATATCATATTCCTTTTAATTATTCAAAAATTAATAACTATGCAGTTAGTTTAGCCAAGGGAGATTATCTATTATTCCTCAATAATGATATTGAAGTAACTACTCCTGATTGGGTCGATGCTATGGTAGAGCAAGCCCAAAGACCCTCCATTGGAGCCGTGGGAGCTTTACTTTTATATCCTGATGATACGATCCAACATGCTGGAGTTGTGGTGGGATTAGGAGGCGTGGCTGGTCATAGTCACAAGTATTATCCGATCGATGCTCCGGGCTACTTTAATCAATTATTCACAGTTAATAATTATTTAGCTGTCACCGCCGCCTGTTTAATGTGTCGGCGAGAAGTTTTTGTAGAGATAGAGGGATTTGAAGAAAAGATGGCAGTGGCCTTCAATGATGTGGATTTGTGCCTCAAGATGATCGATCGAGGGTATAAAAATCTTTGTCTGCCCCATGTTGTTTTATATCATCATGAATCAAAGAGCCGGGGACATGAAAATACTCCAGAAAAACAAGCAAGATTTTTACAGGAGATAAATTATATGCGCTATACATGGAAAAAATATATTGATTATGATCCTTGTTATAGTGTTAACCTGACCCTCGATCGAGAGGATTATAGTATGAGAATATAGTGATTTTATGAATTTAGCTGACTTTGACTACGTTCATCCAGTATGACTATTAACTATCAAAGAAATTTAGGAAAGTGAAATTTAAAATAAATAGAATTAAAATATAGAAAGTGATATGAAGATATTCAATTTACCTCAGAAAATATTTGATCGTATCTCTGGTAATTCCCCCGTTCGTGCTAAAGCTGATACTGATACTAACCATACTTTATCTCCAGATTTATTAAACTCTGACCCCGCTCAACCACCTGAAATAACATCTGTTATTTTAGATAGTTATGTTAAATCTGCTCCAGATCCTCAAAATGCTCTAGATATTTTTCAGGGAGAATGGTCTTCAAAACTACCGCCGCCATTCCATAAATTGTCGGCAGGGGCAGCTTTAGTATTTGATGATCCTCGAATTAAATGGTTTATCAAAGAAATTGGTGGAGTTAGTGGGAAATCTATCTTGGAATTAGGACCGCTTGAAGGTGGCCATACCTACATGCTAGAAAAAGCTGGAGTGGCAGCGATTACATCGATCGATGCGAATACCCGTTCTTATCTTAAATGTTTAGTAATCAAAGAAATATTACAACTCCAGAAAGCAAATTTTCTCTATGGAGACTTCATTGAATACTTAAAACAACAAGATGAACCTTTTGAAATTTGTCTAGCCAGTGGTGTGCTATATCATATGCAGAAGCCAGCGGAGTTAATTGCTCTTTTAGCCAGCCGTTGTACTCAATATATTTTTATTTGGACTCATTACTATGATCACGAAATAATTTCTGCTAATCCGAATTTAGCCCACAAATTTAGTGAACCAATAGAAGGAGAGTACCAAGGTTTTAGTCACCAACTTTACTGCCAAGAATATAAATCAGCTTTAGGGTGGTCTGGTTTTTGTGGCGGCAACGCTCCTATTAGCAATTGGATGACTCGGAATGATATTTTAGATTGCCTACGATACTTTGGGTTTAATGATCTACGGATTAATTATGATCAACCAAATCATCCTAATGGCCCCTCTTTTGCTATTACTGCCATTCGTTCAGAAAAATCTACTTCCAGCCCTGCGATAAAATCTTTAGAAACTCCTTTAGACAAGTCTTTAGAAGTTTCTACAAATAACTCGACAAAAATATTAGAGCCTAACAATTCAGAAATAAAATTTCAGACAACTCGTAAACAGATTGCTGATACTTATTTATCTGGAGAAGGTATTGAAGTAGGAGCTTTGCATTCACCTTTGATAGTTCCTGAGCAGGCAAGAGTTCGTTATGTCGATCGCTTATCGGTAACAGATTTGAGAAAACAATATCCAGAATTAGCTAATAGTCCTCTAGTAGAAGTTGATATTATTGATAATGGTGAGTTGCTTTTATCTATTAATGAGGCGTCTCAGGATTTTGTGATTGCTAATCATATGATTGAACATTGCCAGAATCCTCTGAGGACGATCAAGAACCATTTGCGGGTTTTGAGACCGGGGGGAATTCTCTACATGGCTGTGCCAGATAAGCGATATACCTTTGATAGCTCTCGACCGGTTACTACCCTTGAACATTTAGTGAATGAATATCATCATGGTGCTGAATCTTCAAAACTTACTCACTTTACAGAATGGGCTAAATTAGTTAACAAAGTTCCCGAAGATCAGATAGAAAAGCATGTAAAACATTTGATGGATATTGACTACAGTATTCACTTTCATGTATGGACTCAAGTTGAGTTTCTTGAGCTTCTCTTGTATTGTAAACAGAAGCTATTGTTTGATTTTGAAATTGAACTACTTCAAAAAAATAGTATGGAATTTATTTTTATTCTTAGAAAAACAGCACTAGGAAATAATAGCAATTAATGAAAGAAATTAGGAATATTTTATTATTCATACCCCGAATCCTAAAAAAGGTACACCGGGTTTGGCGGCAGGGAGGAATTTCTGCCATCATGAAATCTATTAATATTAAAGTCAAGCATTACTACTATGAATATTTCCTGAATAATAATTCTATTTGGTTAGCTAGTCGGCGTAAATTTTCTTGGCGGGTGGCTCCTGTGCTTAGACAGAAAATTAATCAGTTAGCTTATCAACCCAAAATCTCTATAATTATTCCTACCTATAACACTCCAGAGAAATGGTTGAAGGAGGCGATCGCTTCAGTCCAAGCCCAGCTATATCCTAATTGGGAGTTATGTATTGTTGATGATGATTCTCCATCTCTTCAGGTGCGGAAAATTCTGCAAGAATATGCCACTCAAGACTCCCGGATCAAGGTTCATTTCTTAACTCAAAATAGTGGCGTAGCTATAGCCTCTAATCAAGCTCTTGAGTTAGTGACTGGGGAGTTTGTCATGCTGATGGATCATGATGATTTGATTACGGAGGAGGCTCTATTTCGGGTTGCAGAATCTATTTTGGTAGATAATCCAGATATAGTTTATTCTGATGAGGCAATCACAAATTCTCAAGGAAAAATTCATACTTTTACCTATAGACCAATGTTCTCCTTAGAATATTTGCGATCGCATCCTTATATTATTCATTTTGTTGGTTTTAGAACAGAATTATTAAGGCAAATTGGAGGATTTAATTCTAGCTTAGAAATTTCCCAAGACTATGATCTTATTCTGCGAGCGGTAGAACAAGCAAAAACTATAGTCCATATTCCCCAAGTTCTCTATCTATGGCGAATTCATGACACTAGTACTGGTTCCCAGAGAATTAGGCAAGTAATGGATACTTCTAAAAAAATCCTTCAAGAGCATTTAGATCGTTGTCAAGAAGTAGCTAGGGTAGAAGATGGAGTAAGTTTTAACTATTTTCAAGTTAGGTATGCATTGCAATCTCAACCACGAGTGGCTATTATCATTCCGACCAAAAATTGTGGAGAATTAGTCCGCCAGTGTATTAATAGTTTACAGCAGACTATTAAGCATGTTGCCTACGATATTATTCTGATTGATCATGATTCTAATCATCCAGAGTCTATCCAATATTTTCAATCCCTAGTTGGTAAACATCAAGTTCTCCACTATAAGGGAATATTTAACTTTTCAGCTATTAATAATTGGGCAATATCCCAGATTGATCGCTCTAGATATACCCATTATTTATTTTGCAATAATGATATTGAAGCGATCGAAGAAGATTGGTTAGAACGCATGGTGGAGCTGGGGCAAAAACTAGATGTGGGAATTGTAGGAGCAAAGTTATTATATCCCGATCGTGCTGTTATCCAACACGCCGGGGTGGAAGTGGGAATGTTTGGAGCCGCAGAACACTACGGCAAGTTTATGTTAAATTCTCAGCCGGATGGCACTCTCCGCCCCGGATATCTTGGGGCATTATTTGTGAATAAGGAAATGTCAGCAGTGACAGCGGCGTGTATGTTGATGCGGCGGGATGCTTTTGAGCAAGTGGAGGGATTTGATGAGAAACTAGCTGTGGGTTTTGGGGATGTAGATTTGTGCTTACGTACCAGAGAGGCTGGATATCGGGTAATATTTTGCTCTCAAGCTGTCCTAATTCACCATGAATCTTACTCACGAGGTAAAAGTAGTGGTGATGATCCCCATCCAGAGGATTCCCTGCTTTTTGTCACTAGATGGCGGAAATTTATCCAAGAAGGTGATCCTTATTTCAACCCCAATTTATCTCTAGCTTCCACCCATTGGGAGTTCGTGAAACCAATTTCTGTCAATATAGAAATTAACCGCCGAGTTTATTATCAAGAATCTATGGTAGTTCTAGAGAAATAAAAATGCCGCCTATGCTGCGGAGGATATGTTTTTTTTCAAATCTATTATCAAGCAAATTTAGGGAAAGCATAATGCAAATTATATCTACACCAATTCCAGAAGTATTAATTATTGAACCGCAGGTTTTTGGGGATGAGCGGGGCTTTTTTATGGAGAGTTATAATCATCGTAGATTCCAAGAAAAAACTGGTTTAGATATAGAATTTGTACAGGATAATCACTCTCGATCGCTACGCAATGTACTACGGGGTTTGCACTATCAAGTTAAGGAAGTTCAGGGTAAACTAGTCCGAGCAGTAGTGGGAGAAGTTCTTGATGTAGCAGTAGATCTACGCCAAAGTTCGCCTACTTTTGGTAAATCTGTGGGCTGTATTTTAAGTGCGACTAATAAGCGACAGTTGTGGATTCCACCGGGGTTTGGTCATGGATTTGTAGTCATTTCAGAGGTAGCTGAAGTTATGTATAAGGCTACTAATTATTATGCTCCAGAGTACGATCGAGCAATTCTCTGGAATGATCCAGATTTAGCCATAGATTGGCAACTCCAAGAGGAACCGATATTATCCAGCAAGGATCGAAATGCTTCTACTCTCCAAGCAGCAGAAATATTTTCTTAATTACTTTCATAATTGAAATCATCTAATCTGAGAACTTGCCAAATATCTGAGAAATCATCTGTCCAAACGGTGGAATTAGAATTAGTTTTGGTATTTCTTGTAATAGAACTATACCAGCGAGAATCAGTAGTTAAAGTACCTAAAGATTCTATATTTCTAGCGATGATTACCCATTGGGAAGCGGTTTTGCCTCGGCTTTTTTGTTGAGGAGTTATGGAGCGATCAATCTGGCTATAGCTGACTAGTTGTAGTTGTTGAGCTAAACTGGTTAATACTGGTTCTAGGTTAATAAAACGGTTAGAAATATTAATAGCGATAATTCCATTTTCCTTGAGTTTTCTGAGGTATAGCTGTATTGCTTCTAGGGTAACTAAGTGGGTAGGAATAGCATCAGAACTAAAGGCATCCATGACTAATAAATCATAATAATTATCAGGAGCTTTGGCTAATTGTAATCTGCCATCACCGAGGATAATTTGGTTTTTGATCGGACTAATTGGATTATTTAAGCTATCTGAGAGAAAACTAAAATATTGGGGATTAGTAGCAATCTTAGCTACCACAGGATCAATTTCATAAAAATCCCATTCCTCCCCCGATCGAGCATAACTAGCCAGAGTTCCAACTCCTAGACCAAGAACTGCTATCCGAGAAGGTTGATTAGATTTATCAGATAAATAGCTAAAAACTTGGCCGATCGGTCCAGTGTGAGAAAAATAAGTCAAGGGTTCTAACTTACTTTGAGGATCCCGGCTTTGCTTGCCGTGGAGAGTGGTTCCATGAAATAAACTATAATATTCTCCCTGTTCTTGACTAACTACTCGATAGACTCCAAAAAAGCTCCGATCGCTCACCAAAACTTTGCCCATAGTTGTCAAAGAAAATTGCCCCATTAAACTAAATAGCAACAACCCCACGACTAGACGAATTTTACTTAAGTTAAAAGCTTTGTAAGCTCCGATCCAGAGACTAATTACTAGAATAATACCTAGCCAATCTGACCAGATAAATCGGAGTGTAAATCCTATTCCTAGGGTTGCTAAAATTAAGCCTAAGCTAATAGGAACACTGAAGCGAAAATTAGGTTTAGTATCGTTTCCTAAATCATTGTTAGTTAGTTTAGGTAAAAGTAGAAAACTAATAATTAAAATCAGGGGATATTCTAGAATAGAGGTGAATAATAGAGGCGAGGCGATCGCATTAAATATTCCGCCGGCAACTCCACCAGCAGAAATCCATAAATAAAACAAAGTTAGATGATTTGGCTCTGGTCTATCTTTTGCTAATTCTCCATGACAAATATAACCAACAACAAATAATCCCAAGAGATGTAAAGGGACTAATAAAGTAATGGGGCGCATGATTTGCAATAGAAAAGAGATGACTAAGGTAGTCAGCAGGACTGGCAATAGCGAGAGGAGCTTTTGATGGTTAAACCAAGGATTTTTGGCAAAAGCTAGAATGAAAGTTATTAAATAAACAATCAGAGGGATTGCCCAGAATAGAGGAACTGCCGCAATATCTGTAGTTATATAAGTAGTAGCACCAAGGAGTAGACTAGCAGGCAAAAATGCTAAAACTAGCCAACGAAATTGCTGGCGGATTGTCGGAATATTTGTAGATTTAGCAAGTTTAATAAGCTCAGTTAATTTAATAAATTTTGGAGTCTCTAGTTTTTGATTAGATAAATTTAAAGATACTTCTTCTCCTAGGGAAGATATCCCTAAACCTATAGCACAAATTGCTATTAATCCTGCTAAAATTCCGTAGCCTCCAGCCCACATATAACTTTGTTGGCTTAAGCTAAAATTAGTTTCTATTAATAGGGGATAACTAATTAAACTAAGCAAACTACCAGCATTACTAGCAGCATAGAGAAAATAGGGATCACTACTTTTAGTTACTAGGGCAAACCAGCGTTGCAGTAGGGGGGCAGTGGTGGCGATCGCTAAACTTGGTAACCCTACAGAAACTACTAATATTCCCAACAACCAAACTATAGGATTATTACTACTAGGAGGATTAATCCCTAAAGGTAAACTCAAGGGTAATAAAGTAAGAGGAACTAATAGAAAGATAGTGTGAGCGATCGCTTGATATCTAGGTTGTAAACGGGTACTTAGAATATGAGCATAGCCATAACCTAATAATAAGACTGTCTGAAAAAACACCATGCAAGTATTCCAAACTCCGGGCGCACCACCAAGGAGAGGTAATAGCAATTTACCCACCCATAATTGCACCCAAAATAACAGGAAAGCACTAATAAATAGGGTTAAAGAATAGATGAAAGTCATAAATTTATCTACTATAATATATTGAAAAAATATACAGCAGTTTTCAGTCGTATGAAGACAGGCTTTTCCTTTATAACAAGGGGCTTAAGCCCCTTGCCTGTCGTCCACAAGCTAGAAAAGTGCTATAAGAACGCAAGGTTTTGCGCCCCTACAAAATTATTTTTTAATATTATCCCAAAAAGAATTTTAATAACTTCATTTTAGTTTCAGTATAGGGAGCATAGCGAAAGTCAATATCTAAGAAAAAAGACCGATTAAGAACACTTTTGGCATGAGAAAATGTGGTAAAACTGGCTTTGCCATGATAGCTACCTATACCACTGGTTCCTACACCACCAAAGGGGAGTTCTGGAGAAGCAAGGTGCATGATTGTATCATTTAGACACACTCCACCTGACATAGTTTGATTAATTATTTGTTGTTGATGCTTGGGGTTATTAGAGAAAAAATATAGAGCAAGGGGATGGGGATTGGCATTAACTTGGGCGATCGCTTCTTCTAGGTTTTCATACTCTAGTACGGGTAGAATCGGCCCAAAAATTTCTTCCTGCATAATTGGATCATCCCACGTTACTTGGTCAATCATAGTCGGGGCAATATAGCGATCGCTTTGATTTCCTTGACCACCAGTAACTATTTTGCCAACACCCATCAAACCCATTAATCTTTGCCAATGGAAATCATTAATAATTCGGGGATAATCGTTACTAGTAGCAGGATTTTCGCCGTAAAATTCCCTTAAATAATTTTGAATTTTAGTTAATAGTTCTTGCTTAATATCTCGGTGAACTAAAAGATAATCTGGGGCAACACAGGTCTGACCAGCATTGAGAAATTTACCCCAAGTAATTCGTTTAGCAGTGTAATCTAGGTGGGTTTCTTTATCAACAATACAGGGGCTTTTTCCTCCTAATTCTAGGGTGACGGGAGTGAGAGTTTCAGCAGCTTTTTGCATGATAATTTTGCCGATCACCGTACTGCCCGTGAAGAAAATATGATCAAATTTCTGGTCTAATAATGCCTGAGTGGCAGATTTATTGCCTTCCACTACAGCAATATATTGAGCATCAAAGTATTGAGGAATTAGTGTGCCAATCAGCCCTGAAGTATGGGGAGCAATTTCTGAAGGTTTGAGGACAGTACAATTCCCAGCAGCGATGGCGCCGACTAAAGGGGCAATTAATAACTGAAAGGGATAATTCCAGGGAGAGATAATTAGTACCACTCCCAAAGGCTGATGGATAATCTGCGATCGGGCAGGAAACAAGCTCAAAGGAGTGGGAGGGTTTTGGGGTTTTGCCCAGCTTGCTAGATGTTTCAGAGTATATTTAATTTCTTCTAGAACTAAGCCTATTTCTGCTCCATAGCTCTCTAAGTGTGGCTTCTGGAGGTCTGCTTGTAATGCTTTTAGGATTAGGGTTTCATTCTCCGTAATTAGCTGCCGTAGTAGCTGGAGTTGTTGCCGCCGAAAATTTGTGCTTCTAGTAGTTCCCTGCTCAAAAAAGTATCTTTGCTTACTGACAATTTCTGGAATATACATAGATTTTGATTTAATCACAAGAGAATAGAAATATGTGAGATTAGAGAGCATTCTGTGGGTATAATCAAGAATACCTTTTTTACTTTAGCTCATGCCCCTATGGATAATACATCGTTATGTAAATTAATTCGAGAAGCCCTGGACTCTCCTGAAAAGGCAGAAGCACTGGCACTAGCGATCAATCATTTACTAGAAGTTAAACAATATTGTAATTGTTCTTGGTGAGTCAGGAAATATTTTCTCAAGCGTTCAATCTAAAAGTACAAGTGAATTAATTAAATTACGAGAATTTATGGGTGAAGCAGGAGAAAATTTTAGTATTAAAATAGTCTTAGATAATATCATTTTTATCGAAAATTTCGTCATCTAATTTTATTCAGCTAATTCTTAAAAACATCAATTTCAGATAGTTTTTTAGAGAAGCAAATTTAATTTACACTTATTATTATGACTAATTTATAACTAATTTAATAGGGCTTGTTTTTGTGATTCTAAATAGTGGTAGAGATATTCATTAATCATGCCGTGAATGAATAAATCCCTAGCGGCAGCAAAAGGACTATTGGGAGCCATCGGGTGGCGATTAGTTACAATATGATTCCAATTATAATCCCCCGTAACCTTACTAATATAAAGAGCAAAATTCTCATCAAATTGGAGAGAGATTACTGCTCTGGCAAATTCATCACTAGTCAAACAAAGGGAATAGAAAACCTTGAAGAGTTCGATCGCAGATTCTAAGTCTAATATCTTACAAAATCCCTGTTGAAAATTTTTGAGATCCAAATCTAGAGGCTGAATACTCTCATAACTAATTCCCCGTTCTCGTAAATCTTCTAGCCAATGAGGATTTGCCGCCTGAGCTTCGTGGTAGTCCATCACAAAATTGTACAGAATTAAATCATGCTCCCAGAAGGCATTATCAACTAAATCATCGACATTTTGCGGATACAAATCAGCTCTAGGAATATTGCGATCAGGTCCATTATCGATCAGAAAATTAATAATATTAGACCCGATATTTAGATGCCGAACAATCAGATAACAAGCCTCAGGACGCACAAAATGTTTCAGGAAAAAAGCGGCAGACTTGTGCATAAAATTGTAGGCACGAAACTGAAAAGGTAGCAATCGCTTCAGTGTCATAATTATCCCCAAAATAATATTTGCTACTATCTTGATGGGAATTAATAAGTAGTTCCTAGTCCAGCTTTGTAAATCCCGAATCATGTAGGTTTTAGATAAAGGATCCACAGGAATTGCTCGATCAAGATAGAGGGTATCCCAAATAGTCGGATTTGCTCGATCGCGGGGCTGGAGTTGGTACGAATCTTTTGATTTATTAGAGCTTGAATAAAGATTAGTCACTATTTAATTTCCTCCAGTTGCATTAGGTATAAATGGGCAGTTACTTGGGCAGTGCGGACAATGCGATCGGCTATGGCTGGGGTCATCCATTCTGCATTTAAGACAGCATTTAATTTACCAATATGTGCCTCATCATTTGCTCCATGATACGCCATGAAAGAAACCTGATCAGTGGTTAAGCCTAAACAAGATTTAATCTGCTCTGCCCATTTAGCTGCCAAATTATTCCCCAAGCCTTCAATAATAAACATACTACCAACCAAATCTACTGGATTTTCTTTTGATGCTTGATGGAAAATAAATGCTGATAGAGCCTCAGAACCGATATTTTTTTCAGCATTAACTATATCTGCCAAATTGCCGCCTACAGCAACATAATTACGCTCTAGCATTTGATAATCTCGATGTTCATCTTGGGCATGACCAATAAAGGTCGATCGCAACCGAAAATCAATCATATTTGAGGCAGCACGAGCAATCCATCTGGCTCCTTCCACTACTTGAGGGCGAAGATTTTTTAACAAAGCTTGATAGTCTTCTAGGGTGAATTCACGGCGATTTAATCGATAAATAATTGGCACAGCTTGGAGTTTTCGCTCAAATTCTAACCAGACTAAAGCTAATTTCCTGAGCAGGTCAGCCGAGGTAGTTTCAAAAGTAGTTTCAGAGTTATTATCAAAGGCAATATTTGAAGAATTAACTCCTTGACGATCAAGGGATTCTAGACTACTTTGATCCGCTGGAGAATTAGGATTAATTGCTTCTAAAATAGGCTGGGATGAGTAAATATTTGCAGAGTGCATAGGAGAATTCTCAACTACAGTTAACATAATATAAGCAGTAGTAAATCTACCACTTTCAGGAACAAAGCAAAAGATTTTTTGTCCCGGTTGAAGTTTATCAGAATTAAATATTTCCTCTAACATTAAGTAAATAGAAGCACAACCAGTATTACCCCTAGTATAAAGATTAGTAAACCATTTTTCTTCAGGAATCATACAATCAGCTTTAGTGAGTAGCTCAACAATTTGTCCCCGAAAAAAATGAGAAGAATAATGACAGAGTAACCAATCAATTTCTTCAGGTTTAACTCTACCTATATCAACTAGTTTTAACCAGCCTTCTACCCCTAATTTAATCACATTATCCAACAGTCGAATATTTTGCCGTAGATTCATCGCCCCTGATTCAGCAGAAGTAATATAATCTGGATAATCTAACCAGCTTTTTTCTGCCTTCTCATCTGTAGTTCCTGCATACATACACACCGGATAGGCATTGGCATGGGAGACTAACTCAATCCATTCTATTTTGAGGCTAATTCCTTGGCTATTAGGATGATTTTGTACCAAAAAAGCTCCGGCTCCATCCGATAGCATCCAGCGCAGAAATTCCGTATCAAAGGATAATTGTTTTCCAGCTTTGATATTAGTTTCCACTTCAAATTTACTACTTTTAAATAGGCGAGAAGCAAACTCCGAAGCAACAGCGATCGCATTCCTTCTTTTTCCTAGTTCCACCTGAGATGCTGCATAATTCAAAGCCGTAACACCCGCACAACAAACCCCATAGTTAGAACTAGTTTCTAGGGGTGGTAATTCTGGCAATTCTCCGTGTACCATACTGGCAAATCCGGGTAATAATAAATCTCCCCAACTAGTAGCACAAGCCAAGAGATCAATAGTCGCTGGATCAAAGTTAGTTTGAGTCAACACATCACGAACTGCCAAAGCTGCCATTTGACTATTCAGATATTTAGTATTCTGCTGTTCATCGATCGCATAGTACCGTTGTTGAATACCATTACTTTTCAGTATCCTTTGTTTTACCTTTGAGGTACGATCATTAATCTTACCAAGGTAATTTTCCATGCGATCATTACTAATCGGCTCCCCGGGGAGAAATTTACCAATACCATTAATATAAGCTTGGGGCATAAATAGAAAAGTGGGTAAAGATTAAGGTGTAATATGCAATTAAATCTACATTCAATCTAACTGTAGTTTCTAGGATAATTATATTAAAGTTGTGCCACTTCCTAAACTGGTTGAGAACTTATTTACTATAGTTAATTGGTAGGGTGTGTTAGCGTAGCGTAACGCACCATTAAGCCAAAAATTATTTAATAACCTAACAAATAAAAGACGTGCATTACATTTCATTAACGCACCCTACCATATCTATAAAACTATGAATAAAAATATTACTCTTCGGGAAGGTTTGGCTAAATATTATGCCAGAAATCCTGATTTTTCTCAAAATGAAGATATCTGGATCGGTAACTTTCGGGTACCTTGGCATGATCTACAACGCCATGATGTAATGCACGTAATCACGGGTTATAGTACAGATTTAGATCAAGAGTTAAGACTGATTGGATTTCTTTTAACTGCTTTAACTTGGCAGCGACCTTGGTATTATTATGCTCAAAGTTTTGTAGTGTTTCTAGAATTGCTTTGGAAATCTCTCAGGGGGCAATCTTTTGGCATAGCATACTATAATCCGTTACAAGTTTGTCGCTGCTATGGGCGGGGGGTGTGCCAAGGATTCACCGTCAAGCAGAAAATTAATGCCTATATTGATCCCCAAATAGTGCTCGATCGTCCCCTACAGGAACTAAGGGCAGAGTACGGCATCGTTAATGCTGGCGCATGGGATTAGCCCCAAGACCCTTACCCACGGATACTAGAAATCAAGGGTCTAGGAAAAATTTTTACCAACAAATCTAAGCAGACCCCCGATCTCTTTGCTTATTTCTTTGCTTACTAAAGAAACTGGTAAAATTGAGAAATGGTAAACTCATCTTCAACTCCAGAAAATCTGGTAACAAATTCCCCACCACCAGAAAATGATTGGCGATTATTTTTGCGCTTAGTTCCCTACGCCAAGCGGAGCCAAAGGATATTTTTGGTCTCGATCGCTCTCTTGATTCCCCTCTCAATTTCTGGAGCAGTGCAACCTCTCCTAATTGGTGAGGCTATTTCCTTAATTCGCCAAGAAGATCAAATTTGGCAATTTCTCCGGGGCAGATCTCTTGCCGATGCTTTGAATATTTTAGTGATTTTATTATTAATAACGATCGCTATTCGTTTGTCCCTTGTATCAATCCAAGGCTATCTAGTCCAGAAAGTTGGGCAAAAAATGACCGCCGATATCCGGGAAGATTTATTTGATCATGTGACTAAGTTATCCATGACTTTTTTTGATCGTACTCCTGTCGGCAGATTAATCACCCGTTTAACTAGTGATGTGGAAGCTTTAGGGGATGTATTTTCTACGGGAGCGATCGGCATTATTGGTGATATTTTATCGATTATCGTAGTAGCAGTAACCATGTTTTTTCTCCAGTGGCAGTTAGCCCTGATGTTGGTATTAATGTTAGTACCAATTACTGTATTAATTATTTATTTTCAGCAGCAATATCGTAAAGCTAATTACAAAGCTAGAGATGAATTAGCAGTGCTTAATTCTAATTTACAGGAAAATATTTTAGGAATTAGTGTTGTCCAACTATTCCGCCGGGAGCAGTTTAATGCCGAATTATTTCGGACTACTAACCAAAAATATATTAAAGAAGTCGATGCCACTATCTTCTACGACTCAGCCGTATCTGCAACTCTAGAGTGGATTGCCCTAGTTGCGATCGGGGCAGTCTTGTGGTTAGGAGGAGGACTCCTCCTTGAAGATGCTTTGAGTTTTGGAGTACTTTCTGCCTTCATTCTCTATGCTCAAAGATTATTTGATCCCCTACGTCGGTTTGCTGAAAAATTCACTATGCTTCAGGCTGGATTCACCGCCATCGAAAGAATTAGTAACCTGATGAATGAACCGATCGGAATTAGCGATCGCCAGTCCTATCCTAGTAATTATAAATTCCCGATTACTAAGGGAGAAATTAGATTTGAACACGTATATTTTGCCTACAAAAACGGTGAAAATGTCCTCCAAGATTTAAACTTTACTATCAAACCGGGAGAGAAAATTGCCCTTGTAGGACCCACAGGAGCCGGCAAGAGTTCTATTATTAGATTACTTTGTCGGTTGTACGAACCTACCCAGGGCAGAATATTACTAGATGGGGTAGATATTCGGGATTTACCTCAAGTGGAATTGCGCCGTTATTTAGGAATTATTTTGCAAGATGGTTTCCTCTTCGCCGGAGATGTGAAAAGTAATATTACCTTAGGAGAAAGCTATTCTCAAGCAGAAGTAGAAGCCGCCGCCAAAGCTACCAATGTTCATGAATTTATTAATCAATTGCCTCAAGGTTATGACACGCAACTCCGAGAACGGGGAACTAATCTTTCGGGGGGACAAAAACAACTACTCGCTTTTGCCAGAGCCGCTATTCGGGATCCGCAAATTTTGGTTTTAGATGAAGCTACAGCAAGTCTTGATGTGGGAACTGAAGCTTTAATTCAAGATGCCCTCGATCGCCTTTTGGTCGATCGTACTGCCATCATCATTGCCCACCGCCTCTCAACTATCAGAAATGTGGACAAAATCTTTGTAATTAAACGTGGTCAGTTAGTAGAATCTGGCAGTCATGAAACCCTATTAGAGCAGGATGGGTTGTATGCTAGTTTGTACAAATTACAAACCTTAGATCAAGCCTTAGACCCTAAACTAGTCCCCAAATTAGACACCGCACATTAGATATAGCTATAGATACAATACTAAGTATGGATAACCAAGAAACCGCAGCATGGGCAAGCACGATTCTCCAGCAACTACTCGATCGACAGTCCCTAGATATCAAGCAAGCAGAAGATTTAATGGGGGGCTGGCTCCGGGAAGAAATCCCCCCAGTCCTTTCGGGGGCAATTCTCGCAGCACTTCAGGCAAAGGGAGTCTCAGCACCAGAGTTAGCCGGCATGGGACAAGCCTTATTAACTAACGCCCAGAGCATCAGCCCCGCCAATTTATCCCATCTAATTGATACCTGTGGTACAGGCGGTGATGGAACTTCAACTTTTAATATTTCCACCGCAGTTGCCTTTGTCGCCGCCGCCGCTGGGGTGAAAGTAGCAAAACATGGTAATCGGTCTGCCTCTAGTAAAGTTGGTTCCGCCGACGTGCTAGAAGCCGTAGGCATTAGTTTATCTGCTCCCCCGGAAAAAGTCCGGGCAGCCTTGACAGAAGTAGGCATTACCTTCCTCTTTGCTCCGGGATGGCATCCTGCTATGAAAGCAGTAGCTCCCCTCCGGCGGACGTTAAAAGTAAGAACAATATTTAATCTCCTTGGTCCTTTGGTCAATCCCCTCCGTCCCACAGGGCAAGTCATGGGAGTATTTGATGCCAAATTATTGGGGACGATCGCTACCGCCCTACATACCTTGGGAAGTGAAAGAGCGATCGTGCTTCACAGTCGAGAGGGCATGGATGAGGCTGGATTAACTGATCTCACAGATCTCGCAGTACTATCTCAAGGGCAGGTCAATCTCACTACCCTCAATCCCCAAGAATTGGGCATTACTCCGGCTCCTCTAGCAGCCTTACGAGGAGGAGAAGTAGCAGATAACCATGCAATTCTCCAAGCAGTTTTACAAGGAAAATCAACTCAAGCACAGCAGGATGTGGTAGCTCTAAATGCTGCCTTAGCTTTGGTAGTGGGAGATAAAGTCCCTAATTATGCTGCTGGATTAGTACTTGCTAGAGAAATCCTTGCTAGTGGGGCTGGGTGGACAAAATTAGAGCAGTTAGCTAAATTTTTAGATTCTTAATACTTAATCTCAAGTCTTACCTACCGTAGGTTGATAAGTCGATTAATCCAGAGAAATACCTAGCGATCGCAGTGGCCACCATTGGGGCTAAATTCGGTGCTGGAGGTTTAGGAACTCTCCTCTTTGATGGCATCGCCCAGACCGATCGCTACGACAAAATCTGGGCTGGAGTGATCTTGGTAGTATTATTAGCATTAATAATCAACACCGGATTATTGCTTCTAGAACGCCTTGTTACTAAACCAACCACATTTTAGCTATTATTACTAAAAAGATACCCTATTGATTAGAAAAGGTTAGGCAAAATGAAAATCTTTGAAGTAGCCAAACACAAGCTTATCTTGGGAGATGTGTTAGAAGTCCTTTCGAGTGAAATTAAAGATAACTCAATTGATTTGATTTTTGCCGACCCTCCTTATAACATTGGTAAAGATTTTAATGGATTTAAAGACAAGTGGGACTCGGAAAGTGATTATTTAGAATGGAGTTATACTTGGTTAAGTTTATGTATTAACAAGCTCAAACATAACGGCAGCTTATATTTGATGGCTTCAACTCAATGTATGCCTTATTTTGATATATATTTACGAGATCGCTTAACAATTCTTTCTCGAATAATCTGGTATTACGATAGTTCGGGAGTTCAGGCGAAAAAATATTATGGCTCTCTGTACGAACCTATTTTATATTGTGTCAAAGATAAACGAAACTATACATTTAATTCCTCAGATATTTTGGTAGAAGCAAAAACTGGATCAGTCAGAAAACTAATTGATTACCGCAAGTCTACACCATCAGTATATAGTTCAGAGAAAGTCCCCGGCAATGTATGGCAGTTTCCTAGAGTAAGATATCGTATGCCGTCTTCTGCTTGAAAAAACACTCAAAAGCCAACATCTTTGTTAGAAAGAATTATTAAAGCAAGTAGCAATGAAGGTGATGTTATATTAGATGTATTTTCGGGAACTTTTACCACATCATTTGTTGCCCAACAGCTTAATAGAAAATCAGTTGGGATAGAATTACAAGAAAAATATATAGAAATAGGATTAAATAGATTGCAGATTACGATTAGTGATGATCAAGAAGATCAACTCTCTGAATTCAATTCAGTTATAATCTCACCAAAACAGCTAACCCTCAATTTATAATTTTGATAAAATGGAACATGAATTCACAAAGAGAATTAAGCACATCTTAGAAGAAAGGTTTGGTGCTTCTGGCGAGCAAATATTCACTAGAAGTGAACTAATTCAATATCTAAATATAAAAACCAAATCTGTAAATAGAGGCTCAAAATCAAGAGGAAGTTTTGCTAATCTATATGCCATATATGTTTTAGTTGAAGATTATTTTTTGAAGAATTTCCATCAAAGCGGTATGTATTCAGATTATGAAGGTGCAATTTACACAAGTATTTTCAGGAGACAGCGTGAATTACCGTTTGGACAAAAGCTTCAGAATCATGCTTTAAATCATAGATTTAATGAAGAATTTAAAAAATATTTTCCTACTTGTGACTTCATCCCGATTCTCAGAAATCCACAAACTAACAGATATTGGTTCAACGAAAATTTATTAGAAATTAAAATTCAAGAAAATGTGCATAACATAGCAGAAATAGTAATGCAAATCATTAATGCTTACATTGAAGCTAAGAGAGATAGCTTTGAGAAATTCCTTCAACTTTGTCAAGAAGCTCAATCATTAAGTGAGGATCAATTAATAGAATTTATTAAACAAATAGTCGCACCAAGCATAGATGCTAGAATATTTGAGATCGTTTGCTACAGTATATTAAAATACTACTATAGTGATCAATCAATCTATTGGGGCTATGAAATTAATCAGCTACAGCAAGAAAACTTAAAGCTGTTTAAAACAGGTAGAACAAATGCAAATGATGGCGGAATTGATTTTGTAATGAAGCCTCTAGGAAGGTTCTTCCAAGTGACAGAAACTGTAGATATGAATAAATATTTCTTAGATATTGATAAAATTGAAAGATATCCGATAACATTCATCGTTAAATCTACAGATTCTAATATTGAAATCAAACGTAAAATTGAAGCGCAAGCTCGAAAACAGTATTCAATAAATGCAATAGTTTCACGTTACATGGGATGTATAGAAGAGATAATTAATGTTCCTATTCTTATGGAAAGATTTGAAGAGGCTGTTGACAAAGGGTATTTAAATAATATCTTGAGTGAAATTATTAAGCAGAGCCGATTAGAATTTAATTATGAAGATGAAGAAGAAAATCTAGAAACTGGGCGATTAGATGATTTTCTCGAAGACGAGTGATGCGATAGGAATAGGGATATTTTATTAGTAGGCACACGGTGTTTCAACCACGTTATAAATCCCGTACAGTTCAGGAGACCTACTAACATCTATTGTATGTTAAGGATAAATTATCAGGCTAACGCTCCATTTCGGCTACAGACTTGGGAACTCCGGTAGTTAAGACCTCATTCCCATCGGCGGTGACTAAGACATCATCTTCAATGCGGATGCCAATCCCTAGCCATTGCTCTAAAATAACTGGCTGACCGATCGCTGGTTGCAGGTCTGCCCCAATATAAATTCCCGGCTCCACTGTTAGCACCTCTCCCGGTTGTAGGAGTTCCCCCTCTTCACCTTGTTTATAAACTCCTGTATCGTGGACATCCAAACCTAACCAGTGGCCAGTGTTGTGCATGTAAAAAGGTTTATATTTTTCTGCTTTGACCAGTTCTTCCACATTGCCTCGGAGTAGACCCAACTCAACTAAACCAGTGGTGATAACTTGTACTGCCGCCTCATGGATTTGATGGTAGGCGTTGCCGGGTTTGACTTGGGCGATCGATTGTTTTTGGGCTTCTAACACCAGTTCATAAAGAGCTTTTTGGGGAGCGGTGAATTTGCCATTAACTGGAAAAGTTCTTGTAATATCCGAGTTGTAGTATTGATAAGAACATCCAGCATCGATGAGCAATAAATCTCCATCCTGCATTTGTTGATTGTTGGCAATGTAGTGGAGAATGCAGGCATTTTTCCCGGAAGCCACGATCGATGGGTAGGCTAGTCCCCCCCCACTTTTATTAAATAGATACTCGATCTCGGCAGCAATTTCGTACTCGTAGCGTCCGGGAGCAGTAATTTCTCTAGCGTAGTTATGAGCTTTTGCCGCAATATCCGCTGCTCGCCGCATCAGGGCTATTTCTGCTGGGCTTTTTACCTGCCGGAGTCGAGATAGGATAGGCATGGGGTCGACCAGAGCGATCGGTCCCACCCCTTTTTTTTGATAATGCCGCAAAGCAGTTTGCCAATGCTTGACGATCGTGCTATCAAAACCCGCATCTTTCCCCATGCGGTAATAAATCTTCTCGGCAGTTTGGATGTATTGAAATAGCTTTGTTTCTAACTCGCTGATGGGATAAACTGCATCAGCCCCAAACTTTTCCTTTGCCCCGGCTACGCCGTAGAAATAACCTGTCCAGATTTCCTTATCCCGATCCTTAGGTTGGACAAATAAAATAAATTTATGTTTTTCATGGTGAGGAGCTAGGACTAGGACTGCACCCGGTTCATCAAAGCCGGTTAAATAATAGAAATCACTATCTTGGCGAAAGTTCCGTTCCCCATTAGCGGCACTACGAAATATGGCTGCACCGTTGCCAATTGCTGCCATATAACGTTGACGGCGATCGCTATACTCAGTTTGCGTAATCTCTATAGTTTGCATAATCTAGATAATTTCTACTCTGGCTCTAGCCTCTATTTATAGCATCACCCAAAACGATAATTAGGCACAATGACTACCGAACCTTGGCTGGGGATATTAGCTTGACTGAGGTTAATCGTATCACCACCATTTTGTTGAATAGTTGTCCCGGCCATTAAGGTCAGAAATTCATCCACTGCTGTAATATCGCAACTAGCTGCCTCTGCTGCTTGGGTACGGAAATGGGTGGGAATAATCACCTTGGGTTCAAGGATAGCGATCGCTGCCTTAGCTTCTTGGGCGCTATAGGCTTTTGCCCCGCCACCTACGGGAATCAACAACACATCGGGACGACCCATAAGAATTTTTTGCTCTGCTTCAATGGGAGAAGCTAAAGCCCCTAGGTGCAAAATATTAATTCCCCCTTGAGTCCAGCGCCAAGCCACATTCCGCCCAAATCTTCTGCCCCCTAGTCGGTCTTTAACCACACTAATTCCTTGCATTTGCATCCCCGGCAATTGATACAATCCCGGCTCTGTCAAAATTCTTGTGCCACTAGGAATTTGATCGACTGCCCCTTCATCAAACAACAAACTACTAGCAATCACCAAATCTGCGCTGACCTGGGGCAAACGATATCCGGCAGTACAACCCACAGTCCGAAAGGGGTTAACTAAAACTCGCATCCCATTACCACTAATCAAAAAGCAGGTATGTCCTAGCCATTGCAGGGTTAAATTACCTACAGGTCTCGGCTGCGCCTGAGCTACTTGCCAGCCACCTGCTACCGTAATTGCCGAAAGGAAACTTGCCCCAGCATATTTAATTAATTGTCTTCGCTTCATAGTTTTAGTTTTTTAGTATACTTAATTATTGTAAGAATTACCTATAAACCCTTTAAGTAGGGTGGGCATTGCCCACCTAATTGGATTCTTTTCACCTATTGGGATTCAGGTTGATAGCTACAGAAATAGTTGATCGCCATTTTTCATATTCTGTATCAGATTCTCTATAAGATGGGCAATGCCCACCCTACTACAAATTTTGATAACTGATAACTGTTGCTTAGTTTACTACCAGAGACGATAAAAAGTTTCTCAGAAGTTCCTTGCCACAGGTGGTGAGAATACTCTCTGGGTGAAATTGGACTCCTTGGATGTGGGGATACTGACGGTGGCGGACTCCCATGACAGTGCCATCCGCTACCCAAGCAGTGATTTCTAGGGTATCAGGGCAGGTGGGACGATCAATTACCAGACTATGGTAACGAGTAGCAGTAAAAGGATTAGCTA
>ENA-OBLH01000027-OBLH01000027.1-metagenomes-genome-assembly--contig:-NODE-27-length-53317-cov-4.59256_pt1 | contig 53317 bp, 49 predicted proteins | sample MGYA00153382_OBLH01 | MGnify analysis MGYA00153382
TGAGTCCAGTAACGCGATCAAACAACGTACGGCAGCTATCGCAAATTCTTATCAAAAAACGCAACCGACGCCAGCGCAAGCCGATCCAGGAACGCAGCCCGGTCAAAGCCTTGCGGGTCGCGGGCCACGCTTCCGTCGGGTGAGGGCAGATCCATCGTGGGTGTGTTCATGAACGCGTAGTGTCCTGCGTTGGGCACGATTTGCATTGTGGCGTTGGCGCTGCGCATGTTTTGCATGACCCATTGCGCGTGGAAGCGCGGCACGAGGAAGGTGTCTTTCTCGCCCGCATAAATGGCCACCGGCACGGTGATTGATGCCAGCGAGGAGGCGCTGAACGCCACACCCATCGGCGCCAATGCCATCACAGCACGCACGCGCGGATCGGCCTGCACCGGCTCTTCCTGCCCGTCCCTGGCGGTGTCGCCCTTGTCGCTGTTGTCGCCCTTGTTGGCCGGCACCGAAGCACCGCCAATGGCAATGGAACTCGACAACTTGCACAACACCGGATCCAGCGCCGCCTGCAGCTCGCAATGGGTGCGCATGCGTGAGAGCACCGGCTTGCCACCTGCCAGCGCCAGCACCGTGTAGCCGCCCGCTGAATGGCCCAATGCACCGATCAGCGGCTGCCCGTCGGCAGCATTGGCAATGCGCGCGCGCCATTGCGGGTCGGCGAGCACGGTGTCGATCACACGCGAGGCCTGGCGCGGCCGCTCGGCAAAGTAGCGCGCTGGCGTGACACGCATCGACGGGTCCCGCCAGGTATCGCCGACGTGCTCAACACTGGCAACCAAGTAGCCACTGCGCGCCAGCGCCTGCGCCAGTGTCGCAAAGCCAAGCTCGGTGGAGACCGTGCCATGACTGATCACAATGAGGCCCTTGACTTTCGACTCCGTTGCTCCGTTGATGGCCACGGTCTGCGGGAACGGCCCCATTGGGATCACCCGGGCCGAATCAGGCGTCGGGTAATACAGCGCGAAGTGGGCCGGTTTGTCATCCGCACTGCTAGCGGTCACCGTCATTTGGCGAAAGCCTGCTTGGGTGGCAAGAGCGGCACTAGCGGCAGGCAGCATCAGCGCGACACAGGTCGCTGCCACGATAAGCGGGAGGGCACGAAAAGCAAAGAGGGAACGGGCAAACATGGATGGATATCTTTCGGGTTGGGTTGCGCTGCGGAGATCAGCAGGCCGAAGTATCCAGAGAGGTTTGCGCGGCGTCGCGGAGGTGCGACGGAATGCCGTTCATGCGCGCCAGAGGAAAGATGCGCGCGCGGATGGGCCAAGTAGAAGTGGACCAACTTGTTGAGATAGGAAGCACCGTCACTGCATCTTCGCGGCGGATGCGCGGACTGCGGGGTGTTGCGGGAACGCGTGGCGTAGAGCGGAGCGCTTGCAGTTCGCCGACTGCGGTGGCATACCGAACCAATAGATCGCTCAGCCTACGGCGACGTAACAACGTGGAACCGCACGCGTTCCGCCCTCCGAGCTTGCGAGCTACCGAATGATGCCCGTAATTGACACAACCCCTATGCCGAGGCCTTAACATTGATACGGAACGTTCTAGCGGTTGTGATTTTGACTGCCGCGCCTCAGCGAAATACTCGTTGAGTCGCCCGCTTGATATCGTTACCCCGTTTAGCAATCACCATTATGGTGATATTATCTGTTGTAATTGTTGGTATGATCCCGAAATACGATTTGGACACCATCAAGCAGCTTGTTCGATCAGACGCTTGGGGTTATCTCAACGAACGTCGGATATTTCAAACCCTCGACAATTTGGGGTGGGGGGACGACGAGGTAGTGAGCGTTATCTGCGCACTAAGCGCAGCGCCAGTACCGGGTGGCGATTTTAAGAAAACAGTTCCGGACTGTAGTGTTGCGTGTTTGCCTGACTGCAACACAGTCGACGCTGATATGTACAGAATTCACTGGGATGAAGAGGCATGCACACGAAGACCGGATTTTGTTCGTGGCGTTACCGTTGAACTCAGTTTGAAGCTCGCGATAGTAAACACGGGCGACGGTAAATTGACCGGGCTTGTGACGTTGCACCCGTAGTGTCGTTTTCGGCGACGCGGTCTTTTTTGGGAAGAAGTGTTGAGGAATAGACTGTGGAACGTAGAAGGATTGAAGCAGCGAAATCTACAAATGAGTGCCCACATTGCTGCTCAGAGAATTTCCGTGAACAGCAATACTCCGACGAGGTTTTGTTCAGATCTTTGTCGTTGGATGTAGAGGGGTTGTTGCGCTCAGAGTGTTTGTCTTGCCATGCGACATGGGTGACGGAGTTACAGGCAGCCCACAACGCAGCGCTCACAAAAATCGCATTCGAAGCCGAGCGAAACCGGCTTCGAGAGCGCGACGGCCTACTCACGGGGGAACAGATTTGTGAAATCCGAAAAACGCTCGAACTAAACCAACGACAAGCAGCGTCGCTTTTTGGAGGTGGATCAAATGCTTTTAACAAGTATGAGTGTGGCGAGGTGCTCCAAAGTTTTGCAATGGATCGATTGATTCGGCTTACGCATCACGTGGGGGATTACGCCATATCTTTTTTACGCAATGTCGGGGAGCACACTGCTCCTAGTCCCTTTTCTCTGAAAATTTCTGACGCTGCATCGATGGACGCCCCGCGCGATACGTTCGTATCCCAATTATTGAACCGTGTTGTGCGCTCAGATTTTTTATACGAACCCGACCTGCGGGATAACAGCACTCAGTGCATTCTGACGGATATGCAACTCGAGACAATTTCGTCAGGATTGAAAGTACTATAAACATGGAGTTCATTGGAAATGACTGCTACCAAACTCGCTGAAGTGTCAGCACGCCTTACCCCGACAATCGTCGACGGTTCCATTGAATCGGCTCCGGCCGTGTATGTTGATGGTCTTGCTCAGCTGACTGCTGGGCCGGTGATGAGTAAGCTATTCTTCTTTCAAGTAGAAAAAGTTGATCGTTCTGATTCCTCGTCTATAGAGCATCGAAAAGTGGTTCAGACTCTGATCATTCCGACGGCAGTGCTTGCAGAGATGGCGTCAAATGTACTCAAAAGCATGGCGCAAAATCGGACAAATTTGCTATCCGGTTATGACACCAATCGCCAAGTGTTAGAGAAGTTGCTTGATCAGGTCTCGATTGAAAGCAGTGCAAGTAAGTCGTGAGCTTGCGGCGGTGACTGTTTGCTTGACGGGGTACGATGGACTGCCTTGTGGTGGGTGCCGTAGCCAATGGATTTGTCAATCTATCCGAATGGTTCGCGGTTACTCCCCCGCCACCTGCAAAACCAACTTCCCAAAATTCTCGCCGTTAAAAAGCTTGAGCAGCGTCTCAGGGAACGTCTCAATCCCGACCACGATGTCTTCTTTCGATTTCATCTTGCCGTCTTTCAAATACCCGGCCATTTCGGCAATCGCGATGCCGTAGCGGTCTGCGTAGTCGAAGACGACGATGCCTTCCATGCGGGCGCGGTTGACGAGTAGCGAGAGGTAATTTTTTGGGCCTTGCACTGCGGTCGTGTTGTTGTATTGCGAGATGGCGCCGCAGATGATGATGCGGGCTTTGCGGTTGATTTTGGCGAGGACGTGGTCGAGAATTTCGCCGCCTACGTTGTCGAAATAAATGTCGACGCCTTTGGGGCAATGTTCTTTCAGGCCGTCGCGCACTGAGCCGCCTTTGTAGTCAATGCAGGCGTCAAATCCCAGCTCGCTGACCACCCAGTCGCACTTGGCCTTGCCGCCCGCGATGCCGACGACGCGGCACCCTTTGATCTTGGCCAGCTGGCCGACGGTTTGCCCGACCGCGCCCGCCGCGCCGGAGACGACGACGGTTTCGCCCGCCTTCGGCTGGCCCACATCCATGAGGCCGAAATAGCCGGTCATGCCGGGCATGCCGAGCACGTTGAGCCACTGCGTGATGCTGCCCATGGAGAGGTCGATTTTGGCGACGCCGGAGCGCTTGATGCTGGCTTCGTCAAAGGCGGCGTATTCCTGCACGCCGAGGCCTGCCGTGACGATGTCGCCGACCGCGAATTTCGGATTGGCGGAGGCGATGACCTTGCCGATGCCACCCGCGCGCATGACCTCGCCAATACCAACCGGCGGGATGTAGGACTTGCCTTCGTTCATCCAGCCACGCATGGCCGGGTCAAGCGAGAGCGAGAGCGTTTTGACGACGATGCCGCCACTGTTGGGCGTGGGCTCGGTGACGGGCTCGGTGGTGAAGCTCCAGCCCTCCCGCGTGGGCAGGCCGACGGGGCGGGCGGCGAGGCGGATTTGGTGGTTCGTGAGGCTGGCTAGGTCGGACATGGGGTGGCGCTCCTTATTGGCATTTTGTTGGTGGATGTTAATGCGGTGAACAGGCGAATGGCTCGCTGCTAAGGTCGGGGGGGCACCATCGAGACACGCAGTTTGCCGTTGACGACGCGAACGTCGCGAACGGCGAAGCGGGCTAGACGTTGTTGCAGGGTGTCACCCCTGAGCGTGTAGATCGGTCGCGTTGAGAGCACCGCGCGCAACACGCCAGGGCCGCGATTGCGCAGGATTTCGGTGTAGTGGATCGGTACGCCGGCGAGCTCGAAGCGTTCGATGTCGATGTCGTCAAGAAAGAAATCTCCATCTTGCGCGACGTAGCGTATCTTGCCGGAAAACGCCAATGTGCCGGGATAGCGACGCTGGCCAAGCGTGGCGGACAGATCGGCAGCAAGCGCGATGCGATCCGAGCCTTCGGTTAATTTGACTTGTGGTGCCGTAACGTCAAGGCACACGATGATGAGTCCGCAGTTCTGAATCGGGAAGTGCGCTGCCAGCCGCGTTTGCAAATCCTGCTCGGTGAGTTCAAGCGCCAGATTCGGTGCGTAACGCTGAACGAGAAACCAAGCGCCGACACCCAGCGCGGCGAGCGCAACAAAGGCAATCAGAAGGCGGCGTTTGCACATAGGCGGTCAATAAAGTGTGCAGTATTGGCAGCGAAGCTTACCCGGCGAGTGCGACGCGGCGGCGATGACGCGCAAAACTCGGCGAGTAGGCACCGGCAGGTTGGGCACGCGTATTAAAGCGCCCAGTCGACGCTGTGGTTTTGCAACGCGGTTCTGTCCGCATTGCAGCGAGCACCTCAAGCCCAAAATGTTGCCGCGCGTGACTCAATTGCGGTTAAGGAATCGCGGCAGCGCAGCGAGTATTCAGGTATTGCTTGATGCCGTCGGTTGCGCCACCCGCTGTTGGCAGATCCCAAAACTTGCGCTGCGACCCCGCCGTAATCAGGCCTTGGGTGACGGCCGTGCCGGTGAATCCGCTGAACGCGCGCAACAGAATCGCCGCATCGCGCCAGTCGGTTACGCCGTCGAGATTGACGTCATAGCGGTTCTCTGTGATTCGTGTCGCGATAAACGCGTTGATCGCTGCCTCTGTGGTGCGCGTGCCGCCAGGATTGAACGCTCCGGTAATAACCGAAGCACCGGTCATACCGAGAATGCGGCGTGTAATCATCAATGCGTCGGTGTCTGCACGCACCACAGTGTCACCGTCAACATCAACACGGCAAGTGACAGTAAAGCGAGCGGCAGCAGTTTTTGCTGCGCTCATCTGGATCGGGCACGTCGCGTTGCCGCTGTTGGCGACGCTTGCGCAGGTGGACGGATCGGTCCAGCCAACAAATTCGCCGTCGGTCGCGGCAGTGACTTGACGGGTCAGCGTGACCACAGTGCCTTCAACAAAGCTTGCGGCGCAGGTGCCGGGACAGGTGATGCCCGGTGGAGTTGAAACGACGCTGCCCCACGTGCCACCAGTGACGGTGACGCTGAGCCCGTAGCTGGCAGGTGCCGTGACAGTGACGGTGGCGGAGCCCGAATTGTTGTTGGTGATGGCCTCGCCGCCACCGCTGACGCTGGCGGTGTTGGTGACGGATGCTGGCGCGTTTGCTGCGATGTTCACCGGAATGTTCAACGTGGTGGATTCGCTCACGCCAAGCGCCGTGCTGCGGCTGCAGCTGACAACCGCGTTCGTCGAGGCCGCGCAGCTCCAGCCAGCGTCGGGGCTCGTCACGGTGCCCGCGGTTAGGCCTGTAGGCATGGTGTCGGTCACGGTGTACCCGTTGGTCGTCGCAGCACCGCCGCCGTTGGTCACAGTCACCGTGTAGCTTGCGGAGCCGCCAAATTTGAAGGCCCCGTTGGCGAGCTTGGTTAGCGTGAGATCAGCCGGGGGAACGGTGTTAATCGTCACCGAACTGGTGTCGTTTGCGGTGTTGGTTTGACCGCCGCCGGATACGGTGGCTGTATTGGTGATCGGGGTGGGCGCGTTTGCATTGATCAGCGCGAGGATGGTCAGCGTGGGTGCGCTCGAATTGGGGGCGGTGCCCTGACCGATATTTTGCCCGCAGGATACGTAGGTCGGTGCAATCGTGCTGCACGTCCAGCCGTTGCCGCTGGCGTTCAAGAAGGTGAGCCCTGTTGGCGCGAGATCCAGCACCGTCGCGTCGCCCGCGATGGAGCTGGCTGAGATATTGTTGACAGTCAGATCGAAGCTGACATAGCCGCCGCGAACGAAGGGGCCGTTGCCCTGAACCGTCTTGGTGACGGTCAGGTCTGCCGGGGGGGCCTGCCGGATGTTGATCGCCGCGTGAGCGACGGCGTTTGCGTTCCCGCTCCAGCTCATCGTCACCGATGCCGCACCCGGCTCTGAGCTGTTACGGTAGGCGGTAGTGCCAAATTGCACGGTTCCCAACTGTGCGGCCACCTGGGTCTGCCCCGGCCCCATATAGACCGCCGGTCCGGCAGTAAGGGTGCTGTAGAAATCAGCCACGTCGTAGACCAGGTCACCCACTGCGCTGGCGACAGTGAGTGTGGAGGCCCCGGTTTGGGTCGCTGCTTTGACCGGGCTGCTGGTCGGCACGGCTTGATCGACGCCGAAAAACGTCACAGCAGAAACGTAGGCATGCGCGGTCACGCCAGATGATCCAAGGCTGCTGTAGGTGGCACGAATGCTGGCGGTCACCGCGTCGCCGGAACCCAAAGGTAAAACCCAGATCGAGTCTGAGCCAAAGCCATCAGAAATCTGAACAGCTTTGGTCATTGCTGTAGTACCGAAGCTCACCGCTGCGACGTTCCCGTAGAACGTGTTTGACGCGGTGACCACTAGAAGGCGGGCAGGATACCCACCCGGAACCGTGACGTTGGGCAGGGTTGCCGTCGCAGTGGGCGAAGTCACTGTGAAGAGGCTCGCGACGGGGCTCGGCGCCTGCACGACCGCGTGCGCAAACAGCGGCAGCGCGAATAGCCAGAGTAAGGTAAGTTTTGTGACGATGCCCGCAGCGCGTCTTGCTGCGCCACAGAGCCCATGAGCGAATGTGCTCCGCGTCGAGTTAGCGCGAGAGCAGGGCTGTTTGGCTGCGAGGGCTGGAGTGGGTTGCGCAATGACGCGGCGACGGTTGGTTTTCATGCGCTCTTCCGGTTTTTCGGTGCAATTTGATTTTTGAATACTACGCGACAACGTTGCAAAATGGCATGCGGGAGGCGTACCCGGTAAAGGTATCGTTAGCCAAGTCCGAAAAAGGCGTGCGGCCTGAAAATCGATGCAGCTTTTTAGTTAAACCTCTATTTTATCAGGGCTAAACGGCCAAATGGCATAGAGTCGACTTAAGGCCATATTATCACTGAGCCCCATTAAAATAAGCCTTTCACGAAAAAGCTGATCTACTACTTAGCATCTTTTCCCGTCGCTAGAAGCAGCAGCGGATACAGAGGTTTTCCAGCCGCCAAAATCGGATTGCCGCCGATCAGGCCATCGTTCGCGAGGAAGTCGTTACAGCGCCCGCCAGCGGCCTCAACGACCACGATGGCGGCCAAGCAGTCCCACGAATTGATGTGCGGTTCGTAATAGCCAATCAGCCGTCCGGCTGCGACGTAGCACAGCATCAGCGCGCCGGAGCCATTTCTGATGAACATGCCGCCGCTGGCCAGGAGGGTGTGCAGGAACGGCGTGAATTCGTCGGGGTGTGAGCGGTGCGAAAAGCCGACGCCGAGCACGCCGCCTTTGAAATCGTTGACTTCCTTGACGTGAATCGGTTTGTCGTTGACGTACGCCGCGCTGCCGAGGACTGCGTGAAATAACTCGTTCGCATTCGGGTCGAACACGACGCCGATGCTCGGGACGCCGTCAACGACCACGGCAATCGAGATGCACCAAGAGAACATGCCGTTGACGAAACAGGCGGTGCCGTCAATCGGGTCAAGCACCCAGATGATCGCCTTGCCGTTGCTGTCGTCGCCACCTTCTTCACCCAGAATGCCGTCGTCGGGAAACGCTTCGAGAATTCTCGCGCGGAGGAAAATTTCCGTCTCTCGGTCGGCGATGCTGACTTCGTCTTGCGTGCCCTTGGATTCGACGACGAGTTGGTCGCGATTTTTGAAATAGTTGTTGGCTAGTTCGCCTGCGGAGCGGGCTAGGGTTTGGGCGAAGGTGTAGCGAGATTGGATGGGTTCGGTTGTCATTACCGGAGGATCGTTAGCGAAAAATTCCCTCTCCCGCAGCGCGGGAAAGGGTGCCCGACAGGGCGGGTGAGGGCGGTGGCGTTTTTGCCAAATTTATTCTGCGCAGCAATCGCCCTCACCCTAACCCTCTCCCGTGCTACGGGAGAGGGAACCAGACTAGCGCGGTGCGCCTGAAATTTCGTCCGACCAGCGCTTCAACAAATGTTTGCGCACCTCCGTCGAGCCGTACTTCACTTGGTCGTAATCAATCAGTTTCACTTCGCTTGGCTTGATCGATTCGGCTGACACTTTGGCCTCCGTGTGCGATGGAATTTGATATGCCTTTACCGACGGCGCGAGCGACTGAATATCCGGCCTCAATGCGAATTCATAAAAGCGCTTGGCCTCGGTCATGTTGCGTGCGCCTTTGATGATGCTCATCGAGCCGATTTCGTAGCCCGTGCCTTCGCAGGGCGAAACCAATGTGACCGGAAATCCACCGAGTTTCGGCACGATCAGATCGTGCATGAAGGAGATGCCAATCAGCGTTTCGCCACGACCCACTGCCTGTGACGGCGCGACGCCGCTCTTTGTGTACTGGTTCACGTTTTTGTGCATCGCTTTCATAAAGGCGAACGCTTTTTCTTCGCCCATCAATTGCACCAGTGTGGCGAGCATGGTGTATGCGGTGCCCGACGAATTCGGGTCGGGCATCTGCACTTCGTCTTTGTATTTCGCGTCGGCCAAATCGCTCCAGCATTTCGGCGCGGGCAGTTTTTTAGACGCCAGCATTTTGTCGTTGTAGGCGTACCCGAGCGCGCCGAGATAAATGCCAACGGTGCGATTGCCTGAAGCCTCCGCGACCTTGTTCGCCCAAGGTTGCAACTTGGATAGCGACGGCGATTTGTAAACCTCTGTCAAGCCTTCGCCCGCCGCCTGCAAATGCGGGTCGCCCGTGCCCGCCCACCAAACGTCGATCTTCGGGTTGGCAGACTCGGCGCGCACCTGCGCATACGACTCGCCGGAGCTGCGCCTTGTCATGCTGGTTTTGATGCCGGTCTCGGCCTCAAACTTGTTCTTCATCAACTCGCACCAGTCGATGGTGGCGTTGCACAGCAGGCTCAGGCTTTGTGCTTGGGCGGCAGGTGCGAGCAACATGAGTGCGCTGGCGGCCATTGCTGCAAGTTGGGCGATTCGTTTTGACATGGTTTCCTCCTTGTTGGCGCGGACAACTTTGCTGCGCTTCTGCGAAGTATGCGACAACACGCGGCTTGATGCTTACGGATTGTTTCAATCGATATCGGTCGTTATGAGGCGATCAGCCGACTTTGTCGATATGCTTCGCCCCGCGCGCCTCTTCGCACTTAATCGCGCCAACTCGCTGGAGAGAACACTCACCGTGGAAGCTGCAACCTTTGTTCGCATTTATCTGATCGTTGCCGCCGTCGCAGTGGGCAGCGCCCTGCTCGAAGGCGTGGTGCTGAGCTTCACCGGACGCCGCGACTATGACTGGAAGGGGTCGATGATTTCGCTGGTGATTGCGGCGGGTCGGCGTATCGCCGACTTCGTGCCTGCGCTGCTCGCCTTACCGGGAGCTGCGTGGCTGTATGTGCATCGTCTCTACACGTGGAACATGAACGAGCCGCTGAGCTGGCTCGTGTTGTTCTTTGCGCTCGAATTCGCGTATTACTGGTTTCATCGCACCAGTCATCGCGTGCGCTGGTTTTGGGCAAATCATGCGGTGCATCATTCACCAAATCAGTTCAATTTATCAGCGGCATATCGGCTCGGTTGGCTGGGCAAAATCACCTTGACGCTGGTGTTCTTTTCGCCACTTGCGTGGCTAGGTTTTGCACCACAAATTATCCTGCTCGCGTTCGCGATCAATCTGCTTTATCAGTTCTGGATTCATGCCGAATGGATTCCGAAGCTCGGCTTCCTCGAAGGCATCATCAACACGCCATCCGCTCACCGTGTGCATCACGCCGCAAACGTTGAATATCTGGACGCGAACTACGGTGGCGTGCTGGTGATCTTCGACCGCGTGTTTGGCACCTACGTCGCCGAGCGCGCAGACATCGTGGCGCGTTACGGCTGGGTGCAGCCGATCACGTCGAGCAACCCGTTGCGCATCGCGTTTCAGCAATGGATCAATATTTTTCATGACCTGCGTCGGGCAAAAAGTGCGCGCGATGTCGCAGGCTTTCTGTTCGGTCCACCGGGCTGGCAGCCAGACGGCAACGGTATGACGACCGAGAATATGCGGCGGAAGGCGGGCGTGTCCACGTCGCCTCGCGCGTCACAGCAAGGCGAATCCCGCGCGACTATCTGACCGCGGCTTGGGCCTTTGTCGCGCACGCGAGCGACAGCTAGAACATCGGCGCCAGAACAATCTGGCAGTATATTTTCATCGTACTGAGCCTCTTCGATCCGTGCGTATCGTCATGCATTGATTCACATCACATCGCTTTCACATAATGCGGTTAAATTCGAGTCACTGCGCAATCGTGCGCAGTCGGCTGGCGATTGATCGATCAAGCCCAGCGCGGCACCCTCAGGAGAAAATGTATGAAAGTTTTACTCGCAGTCGACGGCAGTAAGGACACGAAAAAGATGCTTGCGTATCTCACCACACACGAGGACTTGCTAGGCGCGTCGACCAAATTTGTTGTGCTCAACGTGCAACCTGAAGTGCCCGGGAGAGCCGCTAGTTTTGTGGGCAAAGAAATGGTCTCCGAATACCATCGAGGTGAGGCTGAAGGTGTACTTGGGCCGGTCACCAAGTTTCTTGACCAGCACGACATGAGCTACACGTCGAGTTTTCGTGTTGGCCATGCGGCAGACGAGATACTCAGCGCCGCAAAGAAAGGGAAGGTTGACTTGATTATTATGGGCTCGCGTGGTCGTGGCGGGATCGGCGCACTGCTGCTGGGCTCCGTGGCACAGTCGATACTTTCGGCAAGCGACGTGCCCGTCATGGTGGTGCGCTGATGGCGGCTTTGTTGTTGGCAGCGTCGATCATGTCGCCAACTAACGGTTACGCATGAAAATTCTCGTCCCCGTTGACGGCTCCCAACAAGCCCTCGACGCTGTGCGTTTCGCGTTGCAGCTGCGCTCAGCGGGGTTGAACACCACTTTTGTGCTGGCCACCATTCAAGAGCCGACCTATCTCTACGAAGTACTACTGGCCCCCGGCGCGGATGTCCTTGAAAACGTACTCGGCGTGGTGGGGTCTCGCGCACTTACCGCAGCCGAAGCGCTGTTCGCATCAGGCAACGTCGCGTTTGAGCGCGAACTGGGCTCGGGCGATGCGGCCACGGCGCTGATTGACATCGCTGTACGCCACCACTGCGACCTGATCGTGATGGGCGCGCGCGGATTGGGTTATGTCCGCGCGGCGTTGCTAGGTTCGGTGTCGCAGGCCGTGCTGCACGCATCGAAAATACCGGTGACGATTGTCAATCACACGCCCTTAAATGCTGCTGGTTAGGAGCATGCGGAGTTTCTTGCATCACGCGACGCGTGAGCGCCAACGCGTGCCGGCTGACGCTCATATTTTTGCGTGCGGTTAACGGCGGTCAAGACCATGAGATTTGATAACTATTTGACGCCGCGGTTGCTTGCGTCGTGTGCGGAACCCACCGCGATCTTGCGCGCTCGGTCGGAGCGCTGGGGCCACTTGGTGCCCTAATGGAAGACGACACACAATCGACGTCGTCGTCGCCGCGATCAAATTCCGTGCTGGTGCCAATCCGCAGCGGATTGCCGCAGGCGCGCATCCGCGTCTGGTTGCGACGCGGCTGGAGCGATTACCGCGCATGTTGGCCACTGTCGTCGTGGTTCGGGCTGTGCTTCGTCGCGATGGGATGGCTGCAGTTGCTGATTTTTCGTGAAGCCCCGGCCTATTCGATGGCGCTCATTTCCGGCTTCCTGCTGCTGGGGCCATTTCTCTGCACAGCGTTGTACCGACTGTCTCAAGCGATTGAACGTGGCGAGCGCCCGACGTTTCTCGCTGCCGTGTTTGCGTTTCGCCCCGTGCTCGGCAACATCGGCATATTCGCAGCGTTGTTACTGGTACTTGAACTGTTGTGGGGGCGCGCGTCGCTGGTGGTATTTGCGCTGTTTTATCGCGGCGGATTGCCCACCACACAAGACCTGATCGACGCGCTTGCGAAATTCAAAAACGTAGACTTCATGATTGCCTACGTGCTCGTGGGAGCCGTCTTTGCAACGCTTGTGTTTGTGGTGAGTGCAATATCGATTCCGATGCTGCTCGACCGACGCACGGACGCGGTGACTGCGGGGCTCACCAGTGTGCGTGCCTGTCTTGGTTCGCCGATGACGCTTGGCCTGTGGGCGGCCACGATTGTTACGCTGGTAATGCTCGCGATGGTGCCGGGATTCTTGGGCTTGATCGTGGTTGGCCCGTGGCTCGGTCACGCCACATGGCACGCGTACCGCGACGTGGTTATTTCGCCAACGCGGACGCAGGACGCGGCAACCGTGGCCGTCTTTCCGTGAAGTCTGAACAATTCGTGCGACTTTTTCCGCGCATCACCTCGCAAGCGGAAGCATCGGCTACGTGCCGAGCTGACCTTGCAACCAGCGAACGATATCGCCTGCTTGCATCGCGCCGGGTTGTTGCGCAACTTCGTGCCCACCTTTAAACACGATCAGCGTGGGAATGCTGCGGATGGCGAAGCGCGCAGCGGTTTGCGTCGCAGATTCAGTATCAACTTTTGCAAACCGCACGCGCGGCATCTGCTTGGCTGCCTCCGAAAAATGCGGCGCCATCATCTTGCATGGACCGCACCACGCGGCCCAGAAGTCAACGACCACCGGCAGTCCGGAGTTCGAGATAAATTTGTTAAACGTTGCATCGGTCAGCGCGAACGGCTCGGGCGCGAGCAGCTTTGCTTTGCAAGTCCCGCAAACCGGACCGTCGCCCAGCCGTTCATCGGGGACGCGATTGATGGTGCCGCATTGCGGGCAAACAAGATGCATGGTGATTTCCTAGTCGGCAGATTTCGCGATACCAGGCTCGTTCGTATGCTGCGAACGAGCCGACGGGTTATGCCTTGCCGAATTAGCGCTCAATCGCCAGCGCGACACCCATACCACCGCCGATGCACAACGAGGCCAGCCCCTTGTGCGCATCGCGACGAATCATTTCGTGAATCAGCGTTACAAGGATTCGGGCACCGGACGCGCCGATTGGGTGGCCGATGGCGATTGCGCCGCCGTTGACGTTGATCTTGCTGGTATCCCAGCCCATTTCCTTGTTGACCGCGCAGGCTTGACCGGCGAAAGCTTCGTTGATTTCCATCAGATCGAGGTCAGCCGCTTTCCAGCCCGCTTTTTTCAGACACAGAGTGGACGCAGGCACCGGGCCCATGCCCATGATGGCAGGGTCGAGACCGGCTGAGGCGTAGCTGGCGATACGCGCGAGTGGGGTCAGACCGAGTTCTTTGGCCTTTTTCGCTGACATCATCATCACGCCAGCCGCGCCGTCGTTGAGGCCAGACGCGTTACCTGCTGTGACCGTACCAGCCTTGTCGAAAGCGGGACGCAGCGCGGCGAGTGATTCCGCAGTCACGCCCGGTTTGATGAACTCGTCTGCATCAAACAGCACCGTGCCTTTTTTCGACACGATTTCGACTGGAACGATTTCGTCCTTGAATTTGCCCGCTTTTTGTGCGGCTTCGGCTTTGTTTTGCGATGCCGCTGCAAACGCGTCTTGCGCCTCGCGCGAGATTTCAAATTTTTTGGCGACGTTTTCCGCCGTGATACCCATGTGGTACTGGTTGTAGACGTCCCACAGGCCGTCAACGATCATGGTGTCGGTCATTTTCCAGTCGCCCATGCGCTGGCCGTCGCGCGAGCCGAGCAGCACGTGTGGCGAGGCGCTCATGTTTTCTTGACCACCGGCGATGATGATGTCTGCGTCACCACACATGATGGCTTGAGCCGCAAGATGGGTGGCTTTGAGGCCAGAGCCGCAAACCTTACCGACGACAAACGCCGGCACATGGTTCGGGAGGCCGGATTTGATGACCGCTTGACGCGCCGGGTTTTGCCCGCTGCCAGCCGTGAGCACTTGGCCGAGGATGACTTCATTAATCAGGTCAGGCGAGACGCCGCTTCGGGCGAGGAGGGCCTTGATGACCGTCGCGCCGAGGTCGGGGGCGGATACTTTTGCGATAGTGCCGCCAAATTTGCCGACGGCCGTGCGTGCAGCCGAAACGATGACTACGTCTTCCATGAAGCTCTCCTTGTGTGTGTGCTTTTACGTGTGTTGGTTTCAGCGGGCAAAGTGGCATCATGCTTTGGCCGAATCGCTGAACACCTCGAACAGGCGCACAGTTTAGCCGCGCTACCTGTCGCCCTACTTACTGCCGCCTTGCGCCGCAGCGCGCCGTAGCGGTTAGCCGCGCGCTTGCTGCTCCTTTACCGTAATCCGCCAAAGCGTGCGCGCATGCCCCTTCAAATCCGTGAGCGGCGCACGGTGCAACAGCGAGCAGTTGTCCCAAATGATGACGTCGCCCACCGCGTAGTTGTGGGTGTAACAATATTTTTCCTGCGTCGAATGCAGCCGAAGTTCTTCCAGCAATTCAAGGCTCGCGTCATCCGTCATGCCATCAATGCTGAACGATGAGCCAGAGACCGCATACAGATTGGGCTTGCCGTTCTGTGGATGATTGCGCACCAGTGGATGTTTCACCCATTTGACGCGATCTTTTTGATCCGCAGTCAGCACCGAGGCCACGGTGCGCGAGCGCAGATCAAGTTCGTTGCGATTACCGTAATGGTGATTGGCCACAAGATTTTGCAAACGCGCCTTTGTTGCCGCTGGCAAATCGTCGTAAGCGCGGCGCTGATTGGCAAAGGTGGTACCGCAATTCATTGGCGGTATCTTGATGGCGTACAGCATGGTGCAACGCGCAGGTACGGCAAGGTACGAATAGTCGCTGTGAAAATATGTACCCGCATCCACCAGACCAATCGGTTTACAGTCACGAAAAACATTTGAGAGCACCAGAATATTGGCGTTTTTGCGATGATGAAAGGTGTCGATGACGTGCGGCTCTGCGGGGCCGAAATGACGTGAAAAGTGGACGAAGGATTCGGTCGACAGCTTTTGCTTGGGCAATACAACCACCTGATGCTCATCGAGTGCATCGCTAAGCGCCCGGGCGGTCTCAATAGGCAACGGCTGCGAAATGTCCACGCCCGATATGCGAACGCCGAGCACGTCTGACAGCGGCGTAACGTTCATGCTTCTACTGTCCTGTCACTTCAAAAACTCAGGCGAGATCAGTCGTGGCAGGATCAGTGACACCTCGGGCCACACAATCACCAGCAGCAACACGCCGAGCATCGGGATCAACATGATCATGGTGTCTTTGATGGCATCTCGTATTCGTATTCCAGCGACCGAACACGCGATCATCAGACACAAGCCATACGGTGGCGTGACCAATCCAAACGCCAGCGAAACAATGCCAACCATCGCAAAATGCACCGGATGCATGCCAGCCTTGACAGCCAGAGGTTGCAGGATGGTGCCGACGATGATGATGGCTGGAATGGCGTCAAGAAAGCAGCCAACGATCAGGAACACCACCGCGATAAAAATGCCCGTGCCCGTGATGCCGAGATCCCATGCACCCACTCCTGCGAGTATGACTTTGGGGATTTGATAGTACGCAAGCAACCACCCGAATGCGCTGGCGGTGCCCACACAAAAGAGCGTTACACCCGCCAAACGCCCCGTATCCAGCAGCGCGCCATACAAGCCTTTGAAATCCATTTCACGATAAACAAACAACGACAACACCGCCGCATAAAGCACGGCAATTGCGGCTGATTCAGTCGCGGTGAACCAACCAAATATCTTGCCGCCAATAATGATCACAGGCGTCATTAGTGCCGGGATGGATATGAACAAGGCGATGGCAAACGCGGCGAGCGTTGCGCGGGGGTAAGTTGGATATCCGCGCCGTTTGGCGTACACGTGAACGGTCGCCATCTGCACCAACCCGATCAGTAACCCTGGAATGATGCCTGCAAGAAATAGGGCGCCGATGGAGACCGTGAGGATGCCGCCCCAGACGATCATCAGAATGGATGGCGGAATGATGACCGCCAACACGGCTGACACTGCGGTGATCGCGACCGAGAAGCTGTCGTCGTAGCCTTCCTTGCGCTGCGCTTCGATGAAAATCTTTGACTGACTGGCGGCGTCCGCCGTTGACGAGCCAGAGATGCCCGCAAAGAAAATCGACAACACCACATTGATCTGCGCCAGGCCGCCTGGAAAGTGCCCGACCATGGTTCGCGACAGCTTCATGAGCCTGTCGGTGATGCCGCCCACGTTCATGAGATTTGCCGTTAGCAAAAAGAACGGCACCGCCAGCAATATGAACGAATTGAACGCGTTGAACGTTTCCTGCACAAGGTTTTGTGCGGTTAGACGCGGTTCGATGACAAAGATGGGCAAACATGCCAATCCCAGCGCGAATGCGATGGGCACGCGAAGGAACATCAAGCCAAAGAAGACGCCAAAAAGTATCGCGGCGGCCTCGCCCGAAGAAAGCACAGCGCTCATCATGATGCGCTGCCGCCGAGCGCGATACGGAGCTGTTTCGCGGCATGCTGCCCCTGAAAAATGAACCACAGCGCACCAGTAACGGGCCACGCAATGTGAATTGTCCACAGCGGCAAGTCGGCAAGCTCAGACGTACGGTTCCAGCCAAATCGCGTGAACTCATATCCCGCCCACACAAATACCAGCGCAAAACCTAGGATCGCCACGCTGGCAATCAGCTTGACACCCGCATTGACGCGCGGTGACATATCCGGCCACAAATCCACGTCAAAGTGGGCCTGTTCGCGCACGCCCACTGCGGCCCCCAACATGACCGTCCACACGAAAAGAAATCGCGCCATTTCTTCCGTCCAGATGTAATGCGGGATGACTTCCGTGAATCGCGAGAATATTTGCAGCGATACCGGGATGATGAGAATGGCGACCGACGTAGCCAGTAAAACGTTGAGCACTCGATACAGGATCGATATCACGTGGTCTCCAGAAAGTGATGCATGCGTCAAGCTCTGTCACCGCAAGGGATGACAGAGATCGCTGAAAAGAACGTGACTATTTGATCGCGAGAATCTTGGCGTAGATGCCGTCCGCGCCGATCTCTTTGGCGTAGGCGGCCATGATGGGTTCAACCGCTTTGATCATCGCTGCGCGCTCGGTGAATGGGACGCGCTTCAATTTGCCTGCGGCTTCCAGCGCGTCCAGCTTCTTGCTGTCCTCGCTCGACTCGGCCTGACGGCCAAAGGCTCCAGCTTCCTTGCCGGCCCGAATGATCGCAGCCTGCAAATCTGCGGGAAGCGTCTTGAAGGTCTTCGACGAGAAACAAATCGGGCGTATGGTGATGGCGTGCTGCGTCATGGCGAGATGCGGCGCGACTTCAAAAAACTTCATCGCCTCGACACCTGCAGCCTCGTTTTCACCAGCCGATATCACGTTGTTTTGAATCGCGTTGTAAACCTCGTTGTACGCGATAACCGTGGGCGACATCCCGACCGCTGCAAAGGTACGGCTCCAGATAGGCGCACCCTGTACGCGAACTTTTAGCGATTTGATCTCTGCCATGTTACGAACAGGCTTATTCACAAAAATATTGCGCACACCGCCACCTGCGTAGCCAATCAGCATTACTTCGGCTTTCGTTGCCACTTCGTCGGCCACTGGTTTGAACAAATCTGCATCCAAAACCTTGTTCCAATGGTCGAGATCACGAAACAAAAACGGCGCGTCAACGAACGGTGCGGCCTTTGAAAACGTGCTCATATGGGCAGGTGAAACGATGGCGTAGTCCACCGCTTTGCCCTGCGCCATGTACTCAAAATACTGCTTTTCGAGGCCTAGTTCGCTGTTGCGATGCAGAACGAAATTGATGGGCTTGCCGTAGTATTTTTTGACCAATTCTTCAAATTTCAGCAACGACCGATTGAATACATGATCGTCGTTGAACTGAACCGCGCCGTGCAGCGTGATGGGCTGCTGCGCAACCGCAGCGCCTGATACCAGCGCTGTCGCCAGCGCAAATCCGATGACTAACTTCCGTATTCCCATAGAAATTCCTCCCAAAAAGGCATTTAGACAATCTGAAGACAGCGACACATCGTTAACCGGCAGCGTCTTCAGTGCCTCCTCGAACGCCGCGTCACATGTCAGACATCAAGGCTGCACTTGACGAAATTCAATGTCAATGCGCACTGCACCATGTAAGTTCCACTATCGAGAACTTCGCTTATTGCGCACTTTGCGCGCATCTTTGCGGGGCGGTCGTCCGCTCCGGTAGAATTTGGCTTTCCCGCTGGTGCGCTATGACCAAATACGTATTCGTTACAGGTGGCGTGGTGTCCTCTCTCGGCAAGGGCATCGCCGCCGCTTCTCTCGCTGCGATTCTTGAATCTCGCGGCCTCAAAGTCTCCCTCGTAAAACTCGATCCCTATATCAACGTCGATCCGGGCACCATGAGCCCGTATCAGCACGGCGAGGTATATGTGACCAACGACGGGGCCGAAACCGACCTCGACCTCGGACACTATGAGCGCTTCATCTCACGGAAGATGACCACGCGTAATAGCTTTACGTCCGGTAAGGTCTACCAAAATGTAATCAACAAGGAACGCCGTGGCGACTACCTTGGTGGCACAGTGCAGGTTATTCCTCACATCACTGACGAGATCAAGGCGGGCATCAAAAGTGCCGGTGAAGGTCTTGATGTGTTGATGGTTGAAATCGGCGGCACGGTCGGCGACATTGAGTCGCTGCCGTTCGTTGAGGCCATTCGTCAGATGGGCGTGGAAGTTGGCCGAAAGAACCGCTGCTACATTCATTTGACGCTGGTGCCCTACATCGCCAGCGCCGGTGAATTGAAGACGAAGCCAACGCAGCACAGCGTGCAAAAACTGCGCGAAATCGGTATCTTTCCGGACGTGCTGTTGTGCCGTTCGGATCGTGAAGTCCCTGAAGACGAGAAGAAAAAAATCTCGTTGTTCACCAACGTAGAAGAGCGTGCGGTCATCTCGGTTCCCGACCTCGACACGATCTTTAAGGTGCCCCGTCGACTGCATGAGCAATTGCTCGATGAGATTGTGCTGCACACGCTTGATATCGTAGCCAAGCCCGCCGATCTTGCGCCGTGGGACGACATCGTCAAACGCACGTTGCACCCCAATTGTGGTGAGGTGAGCATCGCGTTCGTTGGCAAATATGTTGAGTTGATTGATGCGTACAAATCTATCAATGAAGCGCTGAAAGCTGGCGGCATACACAACGATTGCCGCGTCAACATCAAGTATCTTGAGTCTGAGAAAGTAGAAGCCGAAGGCGTGGCGCTGCTCGCGGGTATGGACGCTATTCTGGTTGGCCCTGGCTTTGGCGAACGCGGTATCGAAGGCAAAATTCTCGCCGCGAAATACGCTCGCGAAAACAAGGTTCCGTACCTAGGTATTTGCCTCGGCATGCAGATCGCAATCATCGAATTTGCTCGGGACGTGTGCGGCATGGCTGACGCGCATTCCACTGAGTTTGATCACGACACCAAGAACCCTGTGATTGGCCTCGTGACCGAATGGCAGGATGCCACAGGTGCTGTGCAGAAGCGCGACAACACGTCCGACAAGGGCGGCACTATGCGCGTCGGCGCGCAGAAAGCAGCGCTGAAAGCGGGCTCACTTGCGGCTGCTGTTTATGGCAACACCGAGATTAACGAGCGTCATCGCCATCGCTACGAGGTCAACAGCAATTACGTCGCACAGTTCGAGGCGAAAGGTCTTGTTGTTTCAGGTCGCTCGGCTGTGCAGGATTTGGTTGAGGTGATGGAATATCCAGTCGCAACGCATCCGTGGTTTATTGGCGTGCAATATCACCCCGAGTTCAACTCCACGCCGCGTGGCGGGCACCCGCTGTTCAAGGCGTTTGTCGGCGCGGCGATGACGTATCGTGATGGTCGCATCGGTGGTGCAGCATGAACCTCTGCGGCTTCACGGTCGGTCTCGACCACCCAATCTTCCTGATCGCTGGCCCGTGCGTGGTGGAGAGCGAGCAGCTACAGCTCGATACTGCCGGTGCGCTTAAGGAAATGACTCAGTCGCTCGGTATTCCGTTCATCTTCAAGTCCAGTTACGACAAAGCCAACCGCTCCAGTGGCAAGAGTTTTCGCGGGCCGGGCATGCAGAACGGGCTGCGAATTCTTGCTGAAGTCAAACGTCAAATCGGTGTGCCGGTATTGACCGACGTGCATGCGATTGACGAGATTGCCGAAGTGGCAAGCGTGGTTGACGTGCTGCAAACGCCTGCGTTTCTTTCACGGCAAACCGACTTCATTCACGCCGTCGCTGCCAGCGGCAAGCCGGTGAATATCAAGAAGGGCCAGTTCCTTGCGCCTAGCGACATGAAAAACGTCGTCGACAAAGCGAAGGAAGTTAACGGCGGTGCAGACACCATCATGGTTTGCGAACGCGGCGTAAGCTTCGGCTATAACAACCTCGTGAGCGACATGCGCTCGCTCGCCATCATGCGCGAAACGAATTGTCCCGTAGTTTTCGACGCGACGCATTCCGTGCAGTTGCCGGGCGGGCAGGGCACCAGCAGCGGCGGTCAGCGCGAATTCGTTCCGGTGCTGGCGCGTGCGGCGGTTGCCGTGGGCGTGGCCGGGCTGTTTATGGAAACGCATCCGCATCCTGACAAGGCGCTCTCCGATGGCCCGAACGCATGGCCGTTGCCGCGCATGAAAGCGCTGCTCCAACAACTCGTTGAACTTGACCGCATCGTCAAGTCGCGTCCCTTTGCTGAAAACCAACTCGTTGGAGCACACAAGTTATGACCGCTTACGTGATCGCGTCAGTCAACGTGACTGATCCGGAGAAATACAAAAACTACATGGCGCTTTCGCCCGCTGCCATTGACGCAGCCGGCGGCAAATTCATTGTGCGTGGCGGCAATCCGAAGATCATGGAAGGCGAATGGCCGCGTCCACGCGTGGTGATTGTTGAATACCCAACGCGCGAAGCTGCGGAAGCGTTCTACAACTCTACGTTGTACGCTGCAGCGCGCGCCGAACGGGAAGGTGCGGCCGAGTTCAGCATGATTGTTGTCGACGGGGTTTGAGGATCGTTGCGCGAATCAATGTGCTTTCCGGCGTCATTCTCGCGAAGCGGGAATCCAGCACCTAGTCCGCGCGCAGCGCCAAGCTTGATGCGTCGCATTTGTTCACACGCTGGGTTCCCGCTTCGCGAGAATGACGGCGTAAAAATTACAAGTCCTTGCAGGAAATAATATGAGCGCCATTGTTGACGTAATCGCCCGCGAAATTCTTGATTCACGCGGTAACCCCACCGTTGAAGCCGACGTCGTTCTGGAGAGCGGCGCAACCGGCCGCGCAGCCGTGCCAAGCGGTGCGTCCACGGGCTCACGCGAAGCCATCGAGTTGCGTGACGGCGACCCGAAGCGATACCTCGGTAAGGGCGTCCTGAAAGCGGTGGAATACGTCAATACCGAAATCGCCGAAGCGCTCTTGGGCCTTGACGGCGAAGAACAGACGCGCATCGATCACATCCTCTGCGAACTCGACGGTACTGAGAACAAATCCCGCCTTGGCGCGAACGCGATGCTCGCAGTCTCTTGCGCTGTCGCAAAAGCGTCTGCTGAAGATGCTGGCCTGCCGCTGTACCGTTATTTCGGTGGCGCTGGCCCGATGAGCTTGCCCGTACCGCTGATGAACGTGATCAACGGCGGCGCACACGCCAACAACTCGGTGGACTTGCAGGAGTTCATGATCGTGCCGGTGGGTGCGCCGAGCTTCAAGGAAGCGCTGCGTTGGGGCGCAGAAGTGTTCCACACGCTCAAGAAAATCATCGGCAACAAAGGCTGGCCGACACAGGTGGGCGACGAGGGCGGCTTTGCGCCCGACCTGAAATCGAATGAAGAGGCGTTGACACTTTTGATGCAGGCCATCGAGACGGCAGGCTACAAACCAGGCGAGCAAATTGCTCTCGCACTCGATTGCGCGGCAAGCGAGTTTTACAAGGACGGCAAGTACGTGCTCGAAGGCGAAGGTCGCTCGCTATCGAGCGCTGAACTCACCGACCTGTGGGCCGACTGGGCTGCACGTTACCCGATTATTTCCATTGAAGACGGCATGGCCGAAGGCGATTGGGCCGGGTGGAAATTGCTCACCGACAAGCTTGGCAAGAAAGTGCAACTGGTTGGCGACGACATCTTCGTCACCAACCCAAAAATTTTCCGCGAAGGCATCAAGCAGGGCATCGCCAACTCCATCCTGATCAAGATCAACCAGATCGGCACGTTGTCGGAAACCTTCGCCGCCATCGAAATGGCCAAGCGCGCTGCGTACAGCAACGTCATCTCGCATCGCTCGGGCGAAACGGAGGATTCGTTGATTGCCGATTTGGCCGTTGGGACCAATGCTGGCCAGATCAAAACAGGCTCGTTGTCACGCTCGGATCGCACCGCGAAATACAACCAGCTTCTACGTATTGAGGAAGACTTGGGCGACATCGCTAGCTACGCCGGGGCCGACGTGTTTTCGCGTTTTGCCCGATAGACGGTGAATGCCACTGCGCGCTCGCCATCAACAGACGCCAGCATGATGGGACGCGTCATCTTCACGGTGCTGGTGCTCATGTTTTTGGGCCTGCAGTACAAACTCTGGTTCGACAAAGGCTCGGTGCCACGTGCGCACGCGCTTGAGCAGGACCTCGCTGATCTGAAGGCCAAGAACGAAGACGCCAAACAGAAAAACGCCGTGCTGGAGGCCGATGTGCGGGACCTCGAAAAGGCAGGTGAGGCCATCGAGGAGCGCGCTCGCAGCGAGCTCGGTATGGTCAAAAAGGGCGAGACACTGATTCAGGTGAAGGAATTGCAGCCGCCTGCGGCATCGATTCCGAATACCACCGCAGCGCAGCCCGCAGCGAAGAAGCCATAATTCTCGTCGCCCCCGGCGAAGGACGGGGCCCAGCGACTTTTCGTTGCTGAGCGAGTGTCGTGTACCGGAACGCGAAGCCACTGGGATTCTGCCTTCGCAGGAACGACGAAAATCGGAATTCTTTGTCGGTTAAAACGCGCGTCTAGTTCAACTCTCCTTCCATGCTCAAAACCATCTCCTCCCGCGACAATCCGCTGGTCAAGCGTTTCGCTGCACTCTCGCGTTCCGCGCCTGCGCGCAAGCGCGATGGCATGTGCCTGCTCGAAGGCGAACATCTCGCGCAGAGCTACGTGGAGCGGGTAGGCGCGCTGGAAATCATCGCAATCCGCGATGGCAGCGGCACCGGCGCGCTCACGCCCGATCAGGCCGCGCTCGCACAACGCTCACGCGAGACTGTGCTCGTGGCTCCTGCGCTGTTCGACGCGCTCTCTACGCTGGTCAGCCCCACCGGCGTGCTCGCCATCGCCACGGTGCCACCAACGCCCGCGCTGGCCACGACAGGTTTCGTCCTCGCTCTCGATGAGGTGCAAGACCCCGGCAACGTCGGTACGCTGATCCGCACCGCCGCAGCGGCAGGCGTCGCTCAGGTGTGGCTGTCGCACGGCTGCGCGTTCGCTTGGAGCGTCAAGACGTTGCGTGCATCACAAGGCGCGCACTTTCACACGCAAGTGCTCGCAGACCTAGATTTGCCCATTGCCCTCGGCGAATTCAAAGGCGAACGCTGGGCCACGCTGCCGCGCGATATGGGCGGCGTTAAAACGGTCTCGCTGTTCGACGCCAAGTTCTCAAAAAACAGCGCGCTGGTGCTCTCTAACGAAGGCCACGGCCTGAGCTCCGCCATCCTTCCAGTGCTCACCGGTGGCTTGCGGATTCCGATGGCGGCGGGGGTTGAATCGCTGAACGTTGCAACGGCTGGGGCGATTGTTCTTTATGGAATCATAGCGAAGCAGCTTTACGGCTGAAACGCTTAATCAAAAGGGGCTAAAGGACTATTTGTGTGTAAGTCGGTTACTCAAAAAATGTGTAGGCAGCCCAAGTAAAACAACGCACACAGCATAAAGCTGTATATCTCATTGGCCCGGTTACCCAGTCAATAACCGGTCGACAGCGCGGGCACGCTGCCCACCGGCGGATCACGCAGCGCCGCGGCCACGTGAGCTTTGGCGGCTTGCGTGAGGTAGCTGCCCTCGTGGCTTAGGGTGACCATGGTGAAGCCCTGCTTGCGGCGAATGGAGCCCACGTCGCCGCTGGCGCAAAAAATACCAGCTAACTTGTTGTGGTGCCGCGCCCGCGCCAGAATGTGGGCAATTGCATCGACGCACCGCTTGTCCGTAAGGTCGGTGCCAGCGCGTGCTCCCAACACCAATGCCAGATCGTTCGGTCCGATGTAGACCCCGTCGAGGCCCGCTGTAGCGAGTATTTCATCGAGGTTCTTGATACCCTCGAGCGTTTCGATCATGCCGAGCACCACAATCTCGTCGTTAGCATGATCGAAGTAATCCGGGCCGCCATAGAGCAGGCCGCGCGCGGGACCATAACTGCGCATGCCAACCGGGGCGTAGCGGCAGGCGGCTACGAGGCGCTCAGCATCCGCCCGATTGTTGACCATCGGGCAAATGATGCCGTACGCTCCAGCGTCAAGAACATGCATGATGACGGCGGTGTCGTTCCACGGCACCCGAACGATGGGCACAGCGGGCGTCGCGGAGAGCGCTTGCAGCATGGCCAGAACCGCATTGAAGTCAAACATGCCGTGCTGCATGTCTACTGTCACGCTATCAAAGCCCGCGTAGCCCAAAATTTCCGCAGAGTACGACGACCCGAACGCGCACCAGCCGTTAGTAGTGCCGTCGCCCGCGAGCATTTTTTCTTTGAGGGTGTTTTTTCGCATCGGTTGCTTTCGGTTGGTGATGGGCTAAGGCCAATATTTTGCCGTGGCTAGGCGCGCGCCTTCGGCCATAGCTGCAAATTTGGCGTAAACAATTTCAGCATCCACCACGCCAAACCCGGCAAATGTGCCAAAGCCGCAGTCGGTGCCCGCGATGACGCGCTCGCGGCCCACGGTGTCGATAAAGTTGCCCAAGCGCTGTGCGACCAGTTGCGGATGTTCGATGAAGTTGGTGGTGGAATCGAGCACGCCGGGAATCAAAATTTTGTCGTCCGGAATGACATTTTTCATGTCACGAATCACCGCCCATTCGTGGGCGTGACGCGGATTGCTGGTCTCGAACAGCAGCGCCTGCGGCTTGGCTTTCATCACGATCGGAAGAATTTTGTCGAGCCCCACATCTTTGTGATGCGGGCCTTCGTAATTTCCCCAACACACGTGCATGCGGATACGGTCGGCGGGGATGCCAACCAGCGACGCATTGAGTGCTTCTACGTGTTGCTCAATGCGCTTGAAATACGCCGCTTCATCCAAGTCACGGTACATCATGTGGCGACCGAGACCGAGATCGGGCGAATCCAATTGCAGCAGCAAACCCGCATCGACGATGGCTTTGTACTCATGCGCCATTGCTTGTGCAAGCGCTTCGAGGTACGCATCATCGTCAACGTAATGCTGGTTCGGTTGAAACAACGAGATAACGCCGGGTGAGGCCGAGTTCATGAAAACCTCAGCAGCACCGTGCGTGGCAGCGGCGGCGTTGACGTGTGCGATATCGTCAGCCAATGGCTGCAACGTTTTCACTTTGATCGGGCCCACACAGCAGGGCCGACGATAGGTGGGCGTGCCGCCACCGCCTGATGAGCGCTTCATAAAGCTCGGAAAATCAAGCAAGTCAGACGGAGTGCGGCGCGGGCTGTCGCCATCAAACCCTGTGAAGCGGTCTTTGATGTAGGTAGCGTAGCTGATCTTGCTCATTTCACCATCGGAGACGATGTCGATGCCCGCGTTAACCTGTCGTTTCACCACCGCATCAACGGCGTCCCGCATCGTGGTGTTGAACACCGGCAGGTCGATGGGCTCACCTTTTTCCTGCGCGAAGATCAGGTCTACGACGGGCTGGGAGCGTGGCAGGGAGCCCACGTGGGTGGTGAGGATGCGGTGGGTGGAGGTTTTCATGGGTTGTTGGTGTTAGGTGATTGTTATTGCTGAGACCTGCCGGTTTTACCGGGGTCGCGGCAAGCCGCTCCTACAGGTCTCAATGTTCATCAAGGCCCACGCGGCTCGGAGCGTCAGGTGTGCTGGGCCCGCAACATCGCAGGCGGCAAGATTGACGCACGGGCGAGCTTTCCACCGGCGTCGACGGCCACGTCGTTCGACAGCGCGTCGGCAATCACGCTATCCGCAAATTTTGGGTGCTTGACGTGGTCGCCCGCAATCACCATCACCGCCTCGGCGGGCATCGCGCCGGACGGGCAGCGAAAGGCGCGCACGGCATGTGCGGGGATCGAGATCATGTCCTCAAACCCCAACACACAACGCACCATGTCAACACCTGTGTTGAGTTCGACTTCAAGCAGCAGCGACAGGCTTATCACCACCATTTTTTCGGCCGTGCTGAACGGTGCCGAACCCTGCCCAGACTCCACGCGCAGCCATTCCACAGAAAACGACTGCGGCTCCAAGACAGCAGGCGCGTGGTGCCGGTGTTGCGATAAACCGTTGCCCACGGCGGGCGCGATTTGCCACTGAAAGCCTGCTGCTGTGTCAAGCGTTGCAGGCCGAAAATCAAGCGACGTCTTTTTAATCACGCGAGCCCGCATCTGCTCGATGCTCCAGCGTTTCAGTGCAGCGATTTCCGCGTCGGGCAACAGCGGCAATATGTCTGCATCTGAGGGCGCAACGCCAGTCGTGTGCTCGTCAATCACCTCGTTATCTTTGTTAAGCCACAGGCCCGTTTCACGCGCGCGCATGAGCACCTCCGGGCTCCAGATAATGCCGCCGGTATCGTCGCCTCCGAGCACGGTCATCAGCAATCCGAATTGGTCGCTCGCGGCGGTGAAGCCGCGAAACAACCAAGTGGGCATCACGGCGATATCGCCCGCCTTAAGCGGCAATTCACCTTCATCACCACACACGCCCCAGCGCAGCGTGTACGCTCCGGTGGGCACGATGAATGTTTCGCTGGTGAAGTGCAGATGCAAATTATTGGTGACACCCGGATACATACCCGCTGCACCAATGTTGAAACCGTGCGGCTCTTGCAGATTGATGGCCTGCGTTGGGTTTTGCGTGACGCCCGGCCCGATCATCGAATAGTTTTCTTTCGGCATCGATCCGGGCAGACGGCAGTCGATAAACGCGTCCACGCAGGGCACGTAATCTGCGCGTTTGAGGTGACGGCGCGCGGCTTCAGCTAGCGTGACAATGACAGTGGCTTGCATGATGGGTGACATTAACCTTTAACAGCGCCTTGCGTGAGGCCGCCGACGATTTGCTTCTGAAAAAATACGATAAGAATGATCAGCGGAATGGTGATACTCACGGCACCGGCCACGCCTTGCATCAAGAGCGCTTCGCTCTCGGCACCGATGGCGTTGGCAATCGCCGCAGGCATAGTCATTTTTTCGGCATTGGTGAGCGCGGAGCTGAGCAAAAAATCGTTGTACGCCAGCAAAAAACTGAACAACCCGGTGGTCACCACACCCGGCCACATCACCGGAATTATGACCTTACGAAACGCTTGAAAGCGGCTGCAACCGTCCACCAGTGCGGCCTCATCAAGCTCGCTTGGAATGTTGATAAAAAACGAGCGCAACATCCAAATGGTGAACGGTTGATTGATCGCCACCAGCACAAAAATCAAGGCGAAATACGTGTTGCGAATGCCTAGCGCATCGAACATCGTGAAGAACGACGGCAGCAAGCTCGAATGAGGAATTGCCCTGAACACCAGCGCTACCAACAGCAACCAAAAACCAAGCGAACCGCGATAGCGCGACAGCGCGTACCCGGCAAGACAGCCCACGGCCAACGAGATGGTGACGGTGCCCACGGTCACGAGCGCGGTATTCAAAAAATTGCGATAGAAAGCGCGGTCGATCCACAACGCGGTGTAGTTGTCCACCGTGAACGGCGCGACCCATTTCACAGGCGAAGAAAATGCATCAACATACTGTCGAAACGAGATGATCGCCGTCCACACAATGGGCAGGGACGCGACCACCAGCCACAGCGTGAGCCCACCGTAAATAAACCATTGCAGCGCTTTGCTTTTTTGCTTCACTTTACATGCCACCACGTTGTTCGCGATAGGTTTTGACGAGCAGCGGAATCAGCAGAATCAAGATGCCGATGAGTGTGAGCACGGCCGCAGCGCTCGCCTTGAACGGGTTATTTTCTTGCAGCAAAATGAAGTACGTCAGGTACTGCACGCTCGCCGTGAACGCGCCCTGAGTGAGCACCATCACAGGCTCAAATACGCGGTACGCATCCATCAAGTGAATCAGCGACAAAAAAACGATGAGCGGCATGAGATGGGGTACCGTGACAAAGCGCATCTTCTGCCACCGCGACGCGCCGTCAATCGTCGCCGCCTCTAGCGAATCTTGCGGCACCGATTGCAGGCCCGCGTAGAGCACAATGAACGCAAATGGCACCACATGCCAAATGCCATAAATAATGATGAGCAGGCGCGCCGACCATGCCTCGGCCATCCAAAACACCTGCACGCCGACGTGCGATAGCAGATACGGTACCAAGCCGTTGTCACGAAACAACCACTTGATTGAGAGTGCCGCCACCACCGGGGTGATGATGAAGGGCAATAGGGAGGCCGATATGAACAACCCCTTTAGTTTTTGTGTGACGTTATTGACGCCCAGCGCCAGCAAAAAACCTATTCCGAGCACGAAGGGAAGCGTCACGAATACGTAAATCAGCGTAAATTGCAACGCGCCATAGAACTCGTTTTGAGGCTTGACCGGTTGTGCGGGTGCCGACTTGACACTGTTGTCGCTGTTCAGCCCCAACACCTTGCGGTAGTAGTCGAGCCCCACGAATTCGCAGGTTTGCAGCGCATTGCCAGCGCGGTCTAACTTGGCTTGATGGGCCAGAATTTCTTGTGTACCGAACGGCGTGTTTTCTTGCGCTTTCACCAGCTCCATTTGAAGCGAGCAGTTGCGCACGGAAAGGTAGCCCGTTAGCACCAACGGGGCTGCCATCAACATCAGCATTAGCGCGAGAGACGGCCCGATGAACTGAAAGAAGGTCTTTGTTTTCATCGTGCGCTTGCTACCGCTGCAGGGCGCGGTGCCTTAATGAAACCTTGCTCAGTGGCTGCCTGGGTATAGGCGGCAGCGGCGATGTCGAGTGCGGCTTTGGCGGTGAGTCGCCCGGTCAACGCTTCGGGCAAAATTTTTCCGATTTCGCCATGCGCCAAGCCGAAGAAAGGCTCGGTCGGCCAGATCGGCGCACCCGCGGCGATGGAGCTTAGTACGCCGCCCGCAAACCGTGTTGGCCGATACACCGAGCGAACCCAAATTGCGGTGTCGTTGCCCGAGCGAGTCGTCTCCTCGCTCAATGCCTCCATCAGCACTTGGAACACCGCGTCGCGATCGCCCGCAATGTTCTTCGGCATCACCACCCCGTCCCACCACAAGTGGGTTGCACTTTTGCCGCCGAACGTAACGGTGGGCGCAGATGCAAATGCCATCTTACCCACAACCCTTGATGCGGTCGGATCGTCCATGCGCGCGGCGCGGCTAGCCCACAGCACGCCCATCGCCGCCTTGCCTTGTTGAAACTGGTTCATCACGTCGTCGCTGTTGGACGCCAACGCGTTGGGCGTCATGTACGGCAGCATCGACTTCATCACCGCAATCGCGCGCTCGCCACTGGCGTCGTTGAAGGCGGGTTCAGCGCTGCCTGATTTGAAAAAGCGTCCGCCCGCGCTCACCAGCAGGTTGGCAAACTCGGTACCGCTATCCCAGCCTTTAGCGAACGTCTGTGCGATGGGAAATTCAATGCTCGGCTCTTTTGCTTTGATGATCGCAGCCGTTGCCACCATCTCGGCATAAGTTGCCGGCACGGTCAAACCGTGCTTGTCAAAAATATCTTTTCGATAGAAAAAACTCTGCGCGTTTTGCATGAAGGCAATGGCCATCACCTCGCCGTTGAACTTAACCAACATTCGCTCTTCGATGTTGTAGCGGGCGCGATACTTGCCGACCAAATCGGTCATCGATTGCAGCTGCCCTTTGCTGCGCAACGTGCTGTAGGTGCCCATCGACACCACCGCTGCATCAAACGCAGATCGACCCGCAGAGCCAAATGCGCGCTCGGTTTCTTGCCTTGCTTCGGGGGTCATCTTGAACGCGACTGTGAGCCCGGGCCGCTTGCAAGCTTCCATTGCAAGGGCCACGTGTTGCAGGGCGGGGAAGGCGTTGCCAATGATGTTTATGTCGCCCTTGCCTGTGATGCCTTCGCACTTGGCGTGTGCCGTCGCCGACGTGAGCGCGATGGCTGCCAACAGCGCGGCGCTTAGCGTGGGTGATTGAAGGAAGGGGGCCGCCATAACCGATTAGTCGATCCGCAATCGCAACTCGGTCGTGCCGTCGAACAGATAACACTGGGCCGCAGCCACCGTAAAGCCGCCGCGATCACCCATGCTCGCGCGATACGTTTTGTCTGCTTTTGCGGTGATGAACTGTTGGCCGAGTTTGAGTGTGACGAGTGTGGCTTCACCCGTTAACTCAACAGTAAACACATCGCCCGCAATGGGCGCAATACTCGGGGAAGCCAATGTCAAATCTTCAGCCCGAACACCCAACACCACGTTCTTCTGGCTGAGGTTTGTGAATCCTGGGAGCTTGACTGCGAAGCCTTCGCCTGCGGCTTCGAACGTGCCGTTGACGAGGTTACCGTTAACCAGATTCATTGCAGGCGAGCCAATAAAACCCGCCACAAACAAATTGCTCGGATCGCTATAAATTTGCTCCGGTGTGCCGATCTGCTGAATCTCGGCTTTGCTCATCACCACCACCCGGTCAGCCAGCGTCATCGCCTCAATCTGGTCGTGGGTGACGTAGATGGTGGTCACGCCCAAACTGTGGTGCAAATGCTTGATGTGCGAGCGCATCGAAACACGCAACTTCGCGTCCAAATTTGACAGCGGCTCGTCCATCAAAAAAACTGCGGGTTGCCGCACGATGGCGCGTGCCAGCGCCACCCGCTGTCGCTGTCCGCCGGATAGCGCCTTCGGCTTGCGGTCTAAATAATCGGTCAGTTCAACTTGCTTTGCAGCGCGCATCACGGCGGGGTCGATTTCGGCTTTCGGTGTGCCACGAATACGCAGCGGAAAACTGATGTTTTCGTACACCGTCATGTTCGGATAGAGCCCGTAGCTTTGAAACACCATCGCCACATCACGATCTTTGGGCTCAAGCGTGTTGACGCAGCGCTCGCCAATCCAGATTTCACCTTCGGTGGGGTCTTCGAGCCCTGCCACCATCCGCATAGTGGTGGTTTTTCCGCAACCTGACGGCCCGAGCAAAACCAAGAATTCGCCGTCAGCGATGTCAAGCGTTAGGCGCTTCACGCCAACCGCTGCACCCCAGGATTTTTGGATGTTTTTAAGTTGAATTCTTGCCATGATGTGTTGTTGATGCGTTTTTCACAGCACTTGCATCCAAAGCGCCACCTCATCGATCAACACCCATTCGCGCAGGATCTTCCCATCAGCAATTTCGACGTGATTGATGGCCATAATCTCAACGCTGCGACCTGTGACGCCACCAAAGCGTTGCCCCGTATCGCCTGATGCAACGTGCTTTGCCTGCACGCGCCACCGCAGCGCGATGCGAGTTCCGCGGTCATGTGAAACGTTTTCTGCCAAGTGTTCAATGGTGAAGTTATCAACAGCAAACGCTGCAAACAGCGAACGCCAAAACGAGCGCAGCTCTGCCTGCCCGTAGTGGTGCGCTTCACCGGGCGCGATTTGATGAACGGCTTCGTCGTAAATTTCAACCAAGCCGGTTGCATCATCAACACGATGGGCGAAGCCCCGAATGGTCGCGGCATATCGCGTCGCAAACGCGCTGTCGCTAATGTGCGATTGATAGCCGTCGGGCGCGTCACCCGCAGTGGGTTTGCGCCAACCTCCGCGCTCGGTCAGCCAACGCGCGGCCAGCGCCCTGGGCGTGCTGCCAATTGCGTAAGCAATAGCTGCGTGATCGCGCACTAGCCATTCGTGAACGATGCGGTTGTCCATACACAGGCAATCGGCAATCGTGCGCGCGTGAACTATTTTTCCGGTAGCGCGGCCGAAGCTGCCATCGCCCAAGTGGGTCATCGGCGAGATGATGCGGTGTGAGCTGAGATAACCGTGTTGGTCGTCACCCGAGACGATGATGTCTTCGGCTAACAAGCGGCGATCTGGAAACATCTTGAGCGTGGTTTCGGTGCCGGTGATTACGTCGCTCACGCTGGAGGATACGCCAAGCGGAGTTTCCACGATGCATGGGTCGCTGTAGTACCGGTTAATGTCGGCGATACGGCGACCTTCCCAAATGCGATCTGTGATGACGCGAATGTAGTGCTGTATGTCGGTGAATTCAGCGTCGAAACCGCGCATGCAACTGCCGTTGGTTTGAGCGTTAGTCATGATCGCGCAGCCACTTTCAGTTTGGGCGACAGTCGTGCCGATTTGCGCACGATGAGCTTGCAGCCAACGACCACATCACTGCTGACGATTTCGCTCGCGTTGATTTGATCGAGCAGCAAATTGGTGGTGGCGTTGACCATCGCATCGACCGATTGCACGATCGTGGTTAACTCGTAGGCGGGCCAAGCGGCTTGCGGCACGTTATCAAACGACACCACCGAGACCTCATTCGGGATTGCCTTGCCCAAGTCAAAACGCAGGGTGTCGATCACGGCAAACGCCATGTGATCGCTGGCAACCACCACGGCGTCCGGCGGGTTCTTTCCAGCGAAGATTGCTCGGGTTGCGGTCGCTGCATCCTCGCGCTCGTAGTTGCCCACCGCACGACGATAAATCGACAAGTCGGCGGCGGCCAGTGCAGCCGTCAAGCCCGCCTCGCGGTCGCGGTTGGTCGATGAGTCTTCGCGGCCTGCGATGTAGGCGATCCGGCTATGGCCGTGCTCCAACAAAAACTCGCCGACGATACGACCGCCTTCGCGGTTGTTACTGGTGACGCTGCTGGCCTGCGCGCCGTCCGCACTGCGATTGAACATCACCACTGGAATGTTGGCGTTGACGCATTCTTTGGCGAGTCGGGATGAGAGCGTGGTGGACGCCAACACCACGCCGTCGAGTTGATAAGCCAACAGTTGCGTGAGCGCGTTGTCGACATCGCGGCCTTCCGCAAAAAACAGCATCAAGTGAAATCCATGCTGCTGCAACGAGCGCGACAGTTTGTCGACCACCGTTGGGTAGAAGAGGTTGTCCAACTGCGACAGCACCATACCGATAATTCGCGAGCGATTGGTGGAGAGCGTTCGGGCAATCGCGTTGGGTCGATACTTGAGCGCTTTCGCAGCAGTCATGATTTTGGCGCGTGTTTTTTCGGAGACAGCTGCGCCGGGTGAGAAGGCGCGACTGACGGCTGACTGCGACACCCCAGCTTGTTTGGCCACATCAATCGAGGTCACCGGTTTTCCGTCTTTCATCGCGCTGTCCATCCGCCGTCGATCATCAGTGCTGACCCGGTCATCAGCGAGCTTGCGTCGCTGGCTAAAAAAACCACAGGGCCGATGACCTCGTCCGCCCGTCCCACACGGCCCAGCGCGATATTGCCAACCACCCAACTGTGAAACTCAGGCTTGGCCAGCATCGGGGCCGTCAGTGGCGTTTCGATGAAGGTGGGGCACAGCGAATTCACCCGAATATGATGTTGCCCTAGCTCCCATGCCAGCGCTTTAGTCATGCCCTCGATGGCGTGTTTGCTTGCGCAGTAAACGGTGCGGTTCACCGATCCGATATGCCCCATCTGTGACGACACATTAATGATGGAGCCGGGCAGTTGATGTGCGATGAGGCCGCGGGCAACTTCGCGCGCCATACGAAATGCGGCCAACACATTCAAGTTGAAAACCGCTTCGATATCGGCATCTGGCGTGTCCACCAGCAGTGCCGGTCGATTAGTTCCAGCGTTATTGAGCAGCACATTGAACGGTGCGTGCTTTTCGAAGAATGCGGCGACCTCCGTGGCCTGCGTTACATCCAATGTTGCCGTGGTGGCCGCTCCTCCCGACGCAACGATATCTGCGCACACCTGCTCGATTTCACTCGCGCTACGGGCGATGAGCGTCACGTGTGCTCCGGCCGCGGCAAGCGCTGTGGCCATCGTCGCGCCTAGGCCACGGCCAGCGCCGGTGACCAGCGCACGTTTACCGTCCAATCGGAACATCTGCGGCAGCATCGTTGAGCGCCCCTAACGCGCCGCCACCGGTTCATACCAAGCCACGTCGCGCTTGCCATAGCGGCGCACGCGCAGGTTGGCCTGCTCGCCATGACCGGCAAAGTTTTCCATGTGGCACAAGCGCGAACACACCTCGCCAATGGCCGCTGACGCTTCGTCGGTCGTAACCCGCTGATAGGTGCAGGTTTTCAGGAACTTGCCGACCCACAAGCCGCCGGTGTAGCGCGCGTTTTTGTTGGTGGGCAGGGTGTGGTTTGTACCAATCACTTTGTCGCCAAAGCTCACGTTGGTGCGCGGTCCGAGGAAGAGGGCGCCGTAGTTCGTCATGCGGTCCAAAAAAACATTGGGGTCAACGGTCATCACCTGCACGTGCTCGCTGGCGATGTCGTCGGCCACCCGCACCATTTCATCAATACTGTCGCACACGATCACTTGACCGTACTCAGCCCACGCCACTGAGGCAATGCCAGCGGTCGGCAGAATCTTCAGTTGCCGATCAACCTCGGCCATCGTCGCTTTGGCGAGCGCCTCAGAGTTGGTGAGCAAAATTGCGGGGGACGTCGGGCCGTGCTCGGCTTGACCGAGAAGGTCAACAGCGCACATTTCGCCGTCCACAGAATCATCCGCAATGATCAGTGTTTCCGTCGGGCCCGCAAACAGGTCGATACCGACACGGCCATACAGCTGGCGCTTGGCCTCAGCCACAAACATATTACCGGGGCCGACGAGCATGTCGACCGGCTTGATGGACGCAGTGCCGATGGCCATGGCGGCAACCGCCTGCACCCCGCCCAGCACAAAAATTTCGTCAGCGCCCGCGAGATGCATGGCCGCCACGATGGCCGGATGGGGCGCGCCTTGATACGGCGGTGCGGTCGCCACAATGCGCTTCACGCCTGCCACTTTTGCCGTCAGCACGCTCATGTGCGCTGAGGCGATCAACGGGTATTTGCCGCCTGGCACGTAACAGCCTACCGCATTCATCGGGATGTGTTTGTGCCCCAAAAACACCCCGGGCAGGGTCTCGACTTCGATGTCCTGCATGCTGTCGCGCTGAAGCTGCGCGAAGTTACGCACCTGAGTTTGCGCAAATTTGATGTCCTCTAGCTCGCGCGGGCTTAACTGCTTGACGGCGGCTTCAATGGCCGCTTGCGAGAGGCAGAAGTCGGCGGGATCCCAGTTGTCGAATTTTTTGGAATACTCGCGCACTGCCTCGTCACCGCGAGACTCGATGTTTTTGAGGATACCTTCGACGGTTGCGCGAACCCTGCTGTCGTCATCGGCTTGCGACTGTGCGTCTTTACCGCGCTTTAAGTATCGAATCATGCGAATGCCCGATCAACGAATGTTTTGCAATTGACTGGCAATGTAGCATACGTATGCAGCATTATGCTTTTCATTTACGCCTAGGAAATCCACCGTGACACACGCTCTCGAATCTGATTCTGTGGCGCCCTCCATGCAACATGCTGCACCGTCGGAAAAAATTCAAGCTGCCAAGGCCGTGGTGTGGCAATGGCTCGCTGCCACTCGCGCTGTCAATTTCGACGCGAGTGCCTGCGAGCAGTGGGTTGCGCCGGATGCGGTGTGGCATTGCAGCCATCCAGTGAACGAGCTTCAAGGGCTGCTGGCGATTGAGCAGGGCTGGGGCTTGCCGTTATCCACTGCGTTTCCCGATATCGAGCGTCGCGCAGACATTTTTATGGCTGCTGAGTTTGACGGTCGCTTCTGTGGTGGCGCTGGCGTTTGGGTAGCCACCACCGGCCACTACAGCGGTACTTTTTCAGCAACCTTGTTTGGCATTCAACCCAGCCACAACCTTGCGTTTTTGCGCTTCGGCGAGTTTTATCGGGTGAAGAGCGGGAAGATTGTCGAGGCCCGGATCTTGGTGGATTTAATCGACTTGCTACGGCAAACTGGGGTTCGCGTTTTGCCAGTGCCGACCGGCATTGAGATGTTGGTGCCGGGGCCGCAGGATCATGCCGGCGTGATGCACGCGGCGCAATCGGTGGAGGCCACGGCCCAGTCTATGCAGCTTGTGGAATCGATGATTGGCGGGCTGCATCAGTTCAAAGATGGCTCACTCAAAAGCATGGGAATGCACGCCCATTGGAGTGCCGAGATGATGTGGTATGGCCCCGCCGGCATCGGCTCTATGCGGCGCGTGGAGGGTTTTCAGGCGCATCATCAAAAGCCGTTTCTAGCTGCCTTCCCTGACCGGCAAGGCGGCAATCATCGCGCTCGAATTGCCGAGGGGGCGTATGTCGCGTCAACCGGTTGGCCGAGCATCACGGCCACCCATTCGGGGGACTATTTGGGCGTGCCTGCAACCGGCAAGCAAATCACCATGCGGGTCATGGATTGGTGGCGTGTTGCCGACAGCACGCTTGCGGAAAACTGGGTGTTTATTGACTTGCCGCATTTGATGTTGCAGCTGGGAGTTGATTTGTTGGCTAGGGGCACATCGCCGAAGTAGTTGCTTGGCGGAGAAACAAAAAAGCCACCTGCGGGTGGCTTTTTTTCACACACGAACCGTGAGGCCCGCCGCACTTACGCTACATTTTGTAAGACAACTTCAAACCAAACATGCGCGGCGGTGCATAGCTCGCCTGCAAACCACCACCGCCGCCCCATACGAAGCGCGTGGCAGTTTGTTTGTCGGTCACGTTGTCGACATAAAGCTGCACGCCGAGCCGCTTGTTAACCTGAACCGCTAAACGCAGATCGACTTTTACAAACGCCGCTTGCTTAACCGCTTCGACGTTCGCCGGTTGGCCATAAAAACTATCTGAGAATGTCACCGCCACCAGCGGCGTTACTTTCATGCCACCCATGAACAGGTCGTATCCCACCGATAGCGAGCCTTGATATCTCGGCGAATACGGCACACGGCTGCCAGACAAATCGCAGGCAAAGGTCGCGGCGGCCTGGCCAACGCCACCCGTGCCGTTGACCAACCCACAGTTGAAGCCGGGCGCGAATACTCGACGCTGACCCGCAGGGGCTATGGTTACGCCGTTGACGACGGTGGCGGCGGTGGCGGTCGGGTCGGTGACCAGAATGGAGGTGCCGAATGGCAGTGGCGCATCGGGGAAGCTCGTGTACTTTGCGTCCAGAATCGATAGCGTGCCGCCGACGGTGAGCTGCTTGGTGGGCAGCCAATCAAATTCAAGTTCAAAGCCACGCGCGCGAGCTTTGGCGGCGTTGAAAATGACCGAGGTTGTAGTCGCCCCCACCGCAACTTGGCGCTGCTCTTGCAGGTTTTTGTAGTCGTTTTGAAAGATCGACGCATTGAGCTGCACGGTGTCGTTCAGGAAGCGATTTTTTGAGCCCAGCTCGATCGCATTGACCTTCTCAGGCAAGAAGGTGCGCAGCCCTTCCAGCGCTTGCGCTGAGTTGAAACCGCCGGAGCGAAAGCCGTTCGAGAACGACGCATACACCATGCTGTTCTTGTCGATTTTGTAATCGGCCGCTGCGCGCACTGTGGTCTTGCTAAACGTTTGATCGGTGTAGGTGCCGCCGTACAGCACGCTCAGATCGGCGGGGTTGCAGTTAAAGCCAGGGCCCCGCGCCGGGAGGCAGTTTGAGATGCCTGCGCTGCCAAAGGCGCTGCCCGGTGGCATGGGCGTGTCAAGCGTGATCAGGTTGCCATTGGGTGCGCCCGTGGCTGTGAGCGGCAGTACCGAGTTTGCGTTCGCGAATTTGAACGACTTTTTGTCTTGTGTCCAGCGCGCGCCCACCGAAAGGTTGAGCTGTTTGTTGACGTCGTAGCCAAGCTGCCCGTACACCGCGTTTGACACCGTTTGCGCGAAGCTGTCTTCAAAGAAACCAGCGCCTTGTTGCGCCAACGAAATAGGCGCGGCCACGGCGCTTGAACGAACGGTGCGCGGCAGTTGCTGGTTGATAAAGGTGCCGCGCAGGTCATCTTTGAAGTAGTAATAACCTGCCACGTAGCTCAACGGGCCGGTGCCTGCCGAGAGAATTTGCAACTCTTGCGAAAACGTTTTCGCTTTGGTGCGCTGATAGTCGATACCGATGGTGGATGCAGAAAAATCAGTGTCCTGCGAGCGCTTGGCGTCGAAGTCTGCCATGCCCGAAATGGACTTGAGCGTGAACGCATCGCCGTTGTAGGCCAAGTTCAATGAACTGCTGGTGTCCTTCAAATTAAGGAAGGATTGATAGTCGTTGTTAACGCGGTAGGCATTGCCCGGTTTGTACAGCGGAATACCCGTGTCCACGCCCGATCCCACGGCGTTGCCACCTGTGCCATTGCCCGCGCCCGCAGTGCGCACGCAGTCGTTCACGCCGTCGCGATTGCCGCCCCGTGTGTTGAGCTGCACGAAGCTGGTGTTGAACAATTGCTGGCAGGTGGGCAGGTCGAAATAACTGCCCACCAAACGGTAGCCGAAGGCCGAACCACCATTGCCCTTTTGGTTGGTATTTTCGATGCGCAGCAGGGCATCAAACCGATCATTCGGCGCGAACTTAACGGCGATGCGACCGTACTGCAAATTTTGGTCAAACAAGTCGGCTGCTGGATTGAAATCGTTCTTCACCCAGCCATCGGCCCGCTCACCGGCACCCGCCACGCGGATCGCGAGCATTTCATTCACGGGAATGTTCACCGCGCCATCGAGCCGCACTTTTTTGTAGCTGCCGACGGTGAGGTTACCGATCGCATCGAACACGCCGAGCTGCGGCGCTTTGGTGGTCACCGCCACGTTGCCACCGAAGGTGTTGCGGCCATACAGCGTGCCTTGCGGGCCGCGCTGAATCTCGACGCTGTTCACATCAACAAACCCCGCCATCGCCTGCTGCGCGCGTGATTTGTAAATGCCGTCGACGAAGTAACCAATAGTCGTGTCGCCGTTGATGCCGACGTTCTCCGTGCGTACGCCGCGCATTGCAGGCCGTGCATCGGTGCCTGATCTACCAAAGGTGAAGCCCGCCGCCATGCCCTCCATTTGCGACACATCAGTGATGTTGCGCTCGGCCAATTTTTTAGCGCTCACCGCGCTCACCGAGGCGGGCACATCCTGATTGTTTTCAAGGCGGCGCTGCACGGTGACTTCCACCTTTTCAAGCTTGTTGACCTCAGGATCGGCGACTTGCGCCATTGCCCCACTGGCGGCCATCGCGCTGAACAGCACGGACAGGTGCAGCGTTAGCGGCTTCAAATTAAATCGTTTTGGTGTGTCGTGTTGCATCAGGAGCCCCCTTGGTATGCGACGCTGGGCCAGTTCAGTCGTCGCGGAAAACAAAAAGTAATCGGTAGTGCGCGATGTCTAGCGAGTTGAGTCGAAGGACTGTCCAACCAACAGTTGGAGCTCGACAATAAACCGCATGCGTATGCAATCATACCCTCGAAAATTCCGGCAACGTGTTGTTGAGCCCGCTTCCGGCGACGGAAATTCAATCCGCGTTGCGTTTTCGCGCTTGTTCGCAGCGGGGCGTTCCAGTTAGCAGCTTTTTCGCGAAACGCACGTTTTATTGGGACTAGGCGATGATTAACCAGTAAGTCGATAAAGCAAATAAACCCCGCGTAGCCCAATACCAACGGGCGTTTCCACCAAAAAGTTGATATTTGGCGGATTGACGGTAGACCGATTGGCGCCACGACGCCAGATAAAGGACACACGCGCGCCAGCCTCGCAACCGACTTGCTAAATCTTACGAATCGAACAAACCGTGTCATACCAACCCTGCATGCCCACCAACGGCGCAGGCTGAATCGGCAGGATCGCGTTGATGTTGTAGCCTGCTCCGGTGCCGCCGGTTTTTGGATCCCACCAGATATCGTCCCTGACGTCCTGATCCTCCGCTATCACGTTGTCTGCGAAGGCGGGGATGTTTTGCCGGGGGCCATTGGTGGCGGTGGCGGCGCGACCGTGGAAGAGGTTGCCTAGGGTGTTTGACACGGCGAGCACGCGCGGGTGAATGCCCTCGGTGACCCACACCGGAATCACCGCTGTGCCGAGCACGTCACCGGCGCCCGGACCCATCGCGTGTCCGTACGGACGGTAGGTGGTGATCTCGACCCAGTCGCCGGTTTTAAGGCCGCGTTCCGCTGCGGTTTTGGCGTTGATCCACATCGGATTGTGATGCACGATTTCGGTCAGGAACTTTTGTGACTGCGTGCGGCCCTGCGTGTGCACATTCCATTTGAACGTGGTCAGGTGCAACTGCTCCGGCTTCATCTTTGCGATGCTTGGAACAGGGAAGTAGTCGGGCATGCCTTTGCCGCCGTCCTCGTCGAATTTTCGATCCTTGGCGGCCGCTTCGATGTCTTCGTGATAGACGGAGAATTTGCGCGACGGCGTGGCGAAACCGCGACGCGGCTTGCCATCAACCATCAGACCGATTTTCGCTTCCTTTCCCGCGGTATTTGCCTTAAAGATGTCTCCGGTCTTTTCGTCAACGCGCGCGTCTTTCATCTGCGCGGCGGTCAGCTCCCACGAGTACAGCGCGTAGTACTTTGGCTTGGTCATGTCCTGCCACACGCCGTGCTTTTTCATGTACTCGAAGCCGTCTTCGCCGACCCGTGAAGTGAGTCCCTGACATCTAATCTTCATCCATTCTTCGTGGTCTTTGAAGGCAAAGTACTTCGCGGTTTCCGGGCTGATGCGTTTGCCGATTTCGATCATGGAATCGACGAAGCTCACGCATTCGCCAGGCGGCTGAACCAATGGTTGTCGCAGCGTGACGTAGTCGCGAAGCTCCATGTTGTTACGGGTGTCAAAGCCCCAGCGCTCCATGTAGCTCGCATCCGGCAGGATCAGGTCGGCGTAGTGCGCCTGCTCGGAATACTCGATGTCGCTGCAGGCGTGAAACGGGATCAGTTTTTCGCTCTTGAGCACCTCAACGGTCGTGCTGCGGCCTTCGGGCCAAGTCTGTGGGGCGGCCACGGTGTAGCTTAAATACACCTGCACTTTGCCGCGACCTTCCTTGAGTCCGCTGTAAACGATTTGCCCGACTTTCATGCGCTGCCATTTGTTGGCGAGCGGCCATTCCATCGGATTTTCAATCGCGCTTTTTGCGGTCGGGGCAGGCGGGCGCGGCATCGGTTGCGGGAAGACACGCGGAGGTACACGCGTCGGCTCTTCGCCATAGCAATAGCCACCGACCGCGCCGATGGAGCCAACAATCGCGTTGAGCAAAATCACCGCGCGGTCATTGTTGAAACCGTTGTAATGCGCGAGCGATCCACGGTTGGTGAAGGCCACGGCGGCGGGCGCAGCGGCGGCAAACTCAAGCGCGATGCGGCGGATGTCTTTTGCCGCGATGCCGGTCACGCCTTCAGCCCATTCTGGCGTGTACTTTGCGATCCACGTTGTAAGCTCCGCCGCGTTGACGTTGCTCCAGGTGTCGAGCCATTTGGCGTCGTGCTTGCCCGCCATGATGATGGCGTTGCACATGCCGAGCGCCAGCGCGCCCTCGGAGCCCGGGGTGGCGCACAGCCATTCGTCTGAGCGACCGGCGGTGTTGCTGCACCGCACATCCACCGTGACGAGCTTTGCGCCGTTGTCGAAGCGACCACGAATGATGCGTTTGGCAACGTGAATCGCGCCTTGATGCGCTTCATAAAAATTCGAACCGAAATTCAGGATGTACTTGCTGTTGGCAAAGTCGCCAGTTTCCCAATCGGTCTCGCCGAGGCTCACGTAATTGGCGGCGCGCTTGTTTGACGAGCACAGCGCGCGATGGTTGAAGAGGGACGGCGAACCAATGGCGTTGAGGAAGCGCGTCATCTCTTCGCCAATGCGTGAGCGACCGATCTGAATGGCTACTTCCTCGGGCTTGCCTTCGTCCATCACTTTGCGGATGCGCGTCGCGATGTCGTCGTACGCCTCGTCCCACGTGATGCGCTTCCACTTGCCTTCGCCGCGTGCGCCAACGCGTTTCAGCGGGAACAAAATTCGCTCGGCATTGGTGTTGATCGTCGGGCCGGACTGGCCTTTGGCGCAGAGGCTTTTGCCGTTGTTCGGGTCCTCCGGATTTCCGCCCACTTTCACCAGTTTGCCGTCGATAACGTAGCCCTGAATGCCGCAGACCGTGGAGCAGTTCAGGCACACGCTTTTGATGATCTTGGCTTTGGAATAATCGTTTTTGAGCCGACCTTTGCCGTTGGCATTGCGTACCGCTTTGCGTTGACCGATCAGTTCCTTCTTCCGCTTGAACGGCCCGAAAAATGCGGCCGCTTCTCCGGGTATCAACAGAATGGTTTCGCCGAGCGCCAGCGTGGCGAGCGCGCCCATGCCTTGCTTCATCGCCTTGCGACGACCGGGGGACGCGGGTTGCGGCGACTTGACAGCGGTCGTACTCATGCGTTGGTCTCCTTCGGCGCGGAGGGCTTGGTGTCACTTAACTTCGCCCAAATCACCCGTTTTGGTTTTGGAAACTGTGATTCCAGTGACGTCCAATTTTCGATTTCGTAGGAAAACGGATCGTGCACTTTGCCTTTCGGGATTTTCTGTTCCATCTCTTTGGCGTGACCTCGGTAGACCACCGAAGGCAGCGTTTTCTCTTCAGGTTTGAGCACGACCGTTTGGCTGCCGTGTTTTTTCATGAACAGCGAATATGGCGAGGCGGGATCATTGGCGTCACCAAAGTGAAACACCTCCGCCGGGCAGGTTTCCACACAAGCGGGCTCCATGCCAGCGTCGAGTCGGTGCGAACAAAAATCGCATTTATCAGCGACATCGTTGTCGTCGCATCCGATAGCACCATAGGGGCAGGCTTTTTCGCACGCACCCAAGTGATCGCACTTGTCAGCAATCACGCGCACGATGCCATCAGCGCCGCGCTCGATGGCTTGACTGTCGCAGGACGTCAGGCAGGGCGCATCTTCACATTGCATGCACAACGTGGGCAGAAAATTGCGCGTGACACTGGGGTAGGTGCCGTGCTCCCAGTAATAAACCTTGGTGCGGAAACGGGCGAGCGGGACGTTGTTTTCAACCTTGCAGGCGACGGAACAGGCGTGGCAACCAATGCAGCGCTCAACGTCTAGGGCTAATTTCCATCTTGGATTAGCGGTGGCCATTGAAACCTCCGAGGCTCTGGCATCGGAAGATCGGGGCCGGTGTGCCGTTGGTGCCGCTCACGAGCGCTCCCAACACTGCACGTCGCGAACGACAGGCGCTTGGTTTAAACATGTTCACACTCCATAAGGTTGAATTTTTTGACGATCAAACAATTATTTTCGTCACCCTGAAGTATGCCTCGCAAAATCGCTAGACGCTATCTTCGTAACGAGACGTCAAGACAACGGAAACCAAAGCTCAAACACCGCCCCGCCAGACTCACCATTCGCGGCGCTCGCGCGCCCGCTATGGAGTTGCGCTACTCGTTCGACGACGGCTAATCCCAGGCCCGCGTGGCCGCCGCCTTCGCGGTGACTGCTGCCCTGAAAGAAGCGCTCAAATACGTGTGCGAGCACCGTTGCGTCGATGCCCGGTCCGCTGTCTGCGACAGTGACGGCAACACCGTCGTCGCGTGAGCTTGCGCTGAACGTGATCGCGCCGCCCGAAGGTGTGTAGCGCAGCGCGTTGTCCATCAAGTTGGCGAGCGCGCGTTCAACCAGCGCCGCATCAATCGAGGCCAACGGCAAACCTGGCGGATATTCCACGGTGAGCGCGATGTTGCGCGTCTCGGCTACCGCTGCAAAACGAGCGACGAAATCATCGAGAAATTCACCGAGATGAGCGGGTGACTTATCAAGCGGCAGGTCATCACTTTCTAGTCGTGCCAGGTCGAACAGCGATGACGACAAGCGGTCAAGATGTTGCGCGTTACGCATCGCCACATCGAGAAAGCGACCGCGATCTTCCGCGCTCATTCGTTCGCCGCGCATTTGAATGGTCTCCAAATGACCGATCAACGAGGTCAGGGGCGTGCGCAAGTCATGCGACACGTTTGCCACCCACTCGCGACGATTGGCGTCGACGCGTTTCACCTGCTGCGCCTGTTCGCGAAGCCGCATCACCATTGCCCGAAACGCGCGCGACACGCGACCAATTTCATCAGCGCGCAATTCGTCATTGTCTGGCGGCAACCCGGCTAGATTGAGCCCGCCGTCTGCGTCCTGCGCACTCACGGCATCCGCCGCATCGGTCAAGCGCCTGAGTGGTCGCGTGATGAGCGACAACACGGCAAACACCAGCAACGCCCCGGCCAGCGCCCCGCCAAGCGCCACGGCGTAAGCGCTGCGATTAGCGTAACTGGTTATCAAGCTGCGTTTGACGTCAGCGTCCGGCGGACGCATCAGAACGTAGATGTAGCCCGCCGGTTTCGAATCGGCAGACGCTCCGGCCAGTGGCGCTGCGGCAAACAAACTTTGACGCATGCTGAACTCAGGATCGTCGCCGAGCACGGTCTGGCCCACCGGCGCTTTCAGCAATCGCTCAACCGGCTCCAACGCGACGTTCGCCTTGCTACCGATGGAGCGCTCTTTGGTGTAACCCGCTCGGATGCGACCGTCGCTGTCGAGCAAATAAATTGCGCTGCGCGGATCGAGCAGCAACATTTTTTCGAACATAGCCTCGATGTCAGCTCGGTCAAGTTTGTCGAACTCACCAAACTGCGGATACATCTCCGCAATGTTGCGCGCAAATTCGCTGCCCTGTCGTTGCCGCAACTCGTCGTAATAACCCATGTAGGCGTAGTTGAGTACGCCTACAAAAATGGCGCTGACCAGCACGCAAAAAACGATCACCAGCGTGATGATTCGGGTTCGCAAACTGTTGAAAATTCTCTTCACTCGTGACAGTCGCGATCAGCTCGGGTCGGTGAAACGATAACCCGCACCACGCACCGTGATCACGTAACGTGGCACTGCCGGATCGGCCTCGATCTTGGCGCGCAGCCGATTGATGTTGGTGTTCACGTTGTGTTCGTAGCTCTCAAGCGTGGTGCGCCAAACCGCTCCGAGCAATTGCGATCGACTGTAAACGCGACCCGGATTCTGTGCAAAAAAACGCAGCAGATCGAACTCTTTCGCGGTGAGGGCCACGACCTTGTTATCGAGGCGCACTTCGCGCCGATTTGGATCAATTGAGAGCTTGTCGAAATTGATTGTGTTGCTCGGCGTGGCATTCGCACGCGTCGAACCAGCAGACGCTCCCATGCGTTCAGCGCGACGCAGCAGCGCCTTGGCGCGCGCCTGCAATTCGGGGATAGAAAACGGCTTGCTTAGGTAATCGTCAGCGCCCATTTCAAGGCCCACTACGCGGTCGATTTCACCGCTCTTCGCCGTCAACATCAGGATCGGCGTGTACTTGCTGGCGTCGGCGCGCAGCGTGCGGCAGATTTCCAAACCATCTTTACTGGGCAACATGAGATCGAGCACGATCAAATCGAATGCCTCGCGCTGCGCCCTTAGCAGACCACGGCTACCGTCCGATTCCCACACAGTGGCGTGCCCCAAATCTTCCATGTGCATGCGGATCAGTTGCGCGATTTCGGCGTTGTCTTCGATGACCAGAATTTTTGACATCTCCATCTTCCTATGTCTGCGCGGCATCCACGACCTGACACTTTGCCCGTCACTATTTGTTATGAAATTGATATGTTGCCGCGATAAAGCAGTGATCTTGGCTGCACAAAATTCTCCCCACGGACAAACGATAACAGTCCGAGGAGAAATTCATGATTGCAGCCTTTCCAGCGTTTCCAGCCTTTGCAGCCGTTCCCACCTCATCGCCATCGAGCACCGCGTTCGCCGATGCCATGCAACCCGCCATGCATCGCGACTATTTGTATCGCTTTGCGATGCGCCGCGTCGGCGATCCGGCGTTGGCCGATGATCTGGTGCAGGAGACGTTTCTGGCGGCGCTGCAATCGGCAACGTCGAAGGGCGAAGCGGCAGTCGACGCGGCTACATTCAGCGGTCGCTCCACGTACCGAGTGTGGCTTGCAGGCATCCTCAAACACAAACTCGCTGACGCGATGCGCGACCGCTGCCGATTTGTTGCGATCACGGCTAACGACCCCGAGCGCGAGCACGACGAAATGAACGCCGCGATGGTCGCGTCCGGCGCAGGAGACTTAGGCGACAACCCGCAGCGCGCCTGTGAACGCTCCGAGTTGCTGGCGCAAATCAACGAAGCCTTGGTCAAGTTGCCATCGGGCGTGGCCGACGTCTTCATGGCGCGCGAGGTCGAAGGCGAAACCACGGCGTCCATCGCCGCACGATCCGGGTTGTCGGAAGCCAATATCTGGGTGCGCGTTCACCGTGCGCGCAAAGCGCTGCAAGCGCATCTAGCGGCATGCGGCGCGGCGGAGCGATTTGCCGGTCAGGCGTTTCGTTGGGCCGGATGAAATAGTAATAGCTTTTGGTTGTAAGCCTTATTTAACGTGGGCTAATATACTTCTTAGGCACTTATCGACTTAAGCGACAAATGCTTCCTAAGCCCATATGCAACTTGCATTTCAGAGAAATGCTGATCACTTTTTGCTCACTCGTTAGCGCCCGCGATCATCGCCTTGAATTACGACAATAGTTGACTAACGGCGTTATAGCTGCTGAGCCCCAAATTCAATAGGGCTTGGCCTATAAAGTTAATCGTCTTCCGACAGCCGCACGCCACGTTTGCGCAGGATGATCGGAATGAACATCACGGCGATGGTGATGACCATGAACGTGCAGGCAATCGGCTGCTTGAAAAAGATCAACCAGTCGCCTTGCGCGATGGACAAGGCGTTCCTCAATTGCTTCTCGCTCATCGGGCCGAGGATCATACCGACGATCACTGGCGCGACCGGGAAATCGAAGCGCCGCATGATGACGCCGATCACGCCGATCACGTACATCAGCACGAGATCAAACGCGCTCTGCCGCATGCCGTACACACCGATGGATGCAAACACCAGAATGCCGGCATAGAGCTGCGGCTTCGGGATTGTCAACAGCCGTGCCCACATGCCAACCAGCGGCAGATTCAGCACCAGCAACATCACGTTGCCCACATAGAGCGACGCGATCAAGCCCCACACCAGTGGCCCGCTGGTTTGAAAGAGCAGGGGGCCAGGCTGAATGTTGTAGTTCTGAAACGCGGCGATCAGGATGGCCGCGGTGGCCGACGTCGGAATGCCGAGCGTCAACAGCGGCACCAGCGCGCCTGCTGAGGTCGCGTTGTTCGCTGCCTCTGGCCCTGCGACGCCTTCAATGGCGCCCCTGCCGCCTTCGCCCGAAAACTCTTTCGGATGCTTCGATAGTTTGCGCTCGGCGGAGTACGACAAAAACGTCGGAATCTCCGCACCGCCCGCAGGCACCGAGCCAAACGGAAAACCAATTGCCGTGCCGCGCAGCCACGCGGGCCACGAGCGCTTCCAGTCGTCTTTGGTCATCCAGATCGAGGTTAATTTGTTGCGCTGTGTGTTCTCGCCTTTTGGGTCGTAGAGCACGGAATACAGCGCTTCACCGACAGCGAACAAGCCCACCGCAACCAGCACAAATTCAATGCCGTCAATCAGCTCCGGTACGCCCGCCGTATACCGCGGAATGCCCGCGATGGAATCCATGCCGACCAAGCCGATCGCCAAGCCCAACGCCAGTGACACCATGCCGCGCAGCATCGACGCTCCGAGCACGGACGACACCGTCACAAAGGCCAGTACCATCAGGGAAAAGAACTCTGCTGGGCCAAATTTGAGGGCAAGATCGGCCACCAGCGGCGCAAATAACGTGAGCAAAATCACGCCAATCGTGCCTGCGATAAACGAGCCAATCGCTGCGGTCGCAAGCGCCGGGCCAGCGCGTCCGTTTTTGGCCATCGTATTACCCTCAAGGGCGGTCATGATCGACGCGCTTTCACCGGGCGTGTTCATCAAGATCGAGGTGGTTGAGCCACCGTATGCTGCGCCGTAATACACGCCGCACAGCATGATCAACGCGCCCGCCGGATCGACCTTCGCGGTCACTGGCAGCAGCATGGCCACCGTCAACGCCGGGCCTATCCCGGGCAAAACGCCGATGGCGGTGCCGAGCGCACAGCCGACAAATGCCCACATCAAATTCATCGGCTGCAATGCCGTGCCAAAACCGCCGAGCAGCAGGGTCCAGGTTTCCATCATGATGACGCCCCTAGAGCCAGTCGTTGAATAGTCGCGGCAGATTCACGTCTAGCACCAACGTGAACAACCAGAACACCGGGAACACCAGCACCGCGCCAGTGATGGCATCGCGCAGTACGGTCTTGCTGCCAAAGCCGCGCGCCACGCAGACAAATAACGCTGTCGCTGCGACCACAAAGCCTGCTTTAGTGATCAGCAGCGCCATCAGCATGATGCCGCCGGTGACCCACAGCGCGCCAAGATTGTCCGCCGCGAGGCCTGCGACCGAGTCGGTGAAGTTGCGAAAGCCGCCGCTGAGCGCCTGCCACATTAGCAGCGCGCCGACCGCCGCGAGAAAGAACGTGATCACGGTCGGCACAAACGCCGCCCCAATGCCCGCGTAGCCCGTCTCGGACGGCATCTGCGACGCCCCCACACCGTACACGACTGCCAATAAAAGTATGAAGATGGCAATGCCCACCTGCCAGCGCTTTTGCATGAATTTCCCCCTTACCGTACCTCGGACCGGTAGGAGCGGCTGCGCCGCGACCAATGGCGTTCAAGCCTGCTGGTCGCGGCAAAGTCGCTCCTACAAAAGCAACTGTTTGACGCTACTTGACCAGACCTACCGCACGCATGGACTCCTCAATTCGTTTGTGCTCAGCATCGACAAACTTGCTGAAATCGTCGCCTGTCAACACGGCAGCAAACCAGTCGTTTGCGGCGAGTGCATCGGTCCAAGATTTTTGCTTGGTGCCAGCGACGACGGCGTCAATCAAGCCCTTGCGCTGCTCGGGGGTGATGCCTGCTGCGCCGTATACGCCGCGCCAGTTACCGATTTCGACGTTGATGCCTTGCTCTTTCAGTGTCGGCACCGTTTCGCCCGGCAATTTTGTGCCCGATGTGACGGCCAGCGCGCGCATCTTGCCGCTCTTCACAAACTGCACCATCTCGTTCCAGCCCGACGTACCAATTGTGACGTGACCGCCGAGAATCGCAGCAGACGCTTCACCGCCGCCCTGAAACGGCACATAGTTGATTTTGGTGGGGTCAACGCCAGCATCTTTGGCGATTTGTGCCACTGAAATATGATCGACTGAGCCGCGCGATCCGCCACCCCATTTGACCGAGCCAGGATCTTTTTTGAGCATCTCGACCACGTCTTTCATGGTTTTGATGGGCGAGTTGGCCGGCACCACAAATACGTTGTACTCATAAAACAGGCGCGCAATCGGTGTCGCCTGAGCGAGCGTGACGGGTGGCTTGTTCTGCACAATCGCGCCGACCATCACCGCACCGGTGACGATCATGGCATTACCGTCGCCTTTGGTCGCATTGACAAATTGCGCCAAACCGATGGTGCCACCCGCACCGCCCTTGTTTTCAAACTGCGCGCTTTTGGCTGAACCGGCTTCAATCATCGCTTTGCCTAGGCCGCGACCGGTCTGGTCGAAACCGCCGCCGGGGTTGGCGCCGATCATGAATTTGACGTTCTCCACGGCGAGTGCGCTGGCAGAGAGCACAAGCGTGGTACCGACCGCGAGCAGTGCTTGGCGTAACATAAGTTTCATAGTTCTCGTCCTTGTGTAAATCGAATAAGTTGTTGGAATTGTTTGAGCCGATGCTAAGAAGCTGACCTGTCGGCTGGCTGTCCATAGCAATGACGCGCGGTTTGATCGATCCGGGGCGAAACATAACAGACGTAGCGGGTGAATGAATGGCTAACGAGCCGCAAACAGAGAAACCCCGATTGCTGGTCGTGGAGGACGACCCGGCGCTCGCGCAGGCGCTCGCATTAGCATTGTCGCGCCGCGGCTTTCACGTCTGTCAGTCAACCAATGGCCGATCAGCGCTGGAGCGCGCTACACAAGAAAGCTTTGCGGCCATCGTGTTGGATTTGACACTGCCGGAAATGGACGGCATGGACGTGCTTCGCGCGATTAGGATGCATGGCACGAGAACGCCGATCATTGTGTTGACGGCACGCGGCACCGTCGGGGATCGCGTGCAGGGGCTTCGGCTTGGCGCAGATGATTATTTGTCAAAACCCTTTGATCTGGATGAGTTGGAAGCGCGCGTCCATGCGTTGCTTCGACGCGGCGGCAACACCACCTCGGTTCGCCGACAGTTTGGTGTGCTCAGAATTGATGAAGCCGCCTCTGTTTGCTACGCCAATGACGAGGCGCTCGAACTCTCTGCGCGAGAGTTCGCCATGCTCTCCGCGCTGATCGAAAAGCCTGCGCACGCGGTCACCCGCGAACGGCTGTGGGACAAAGTGTTTGGCGATGGTCGCGAAGCGCAACCGGACGCCATCGAAGTCGTTGCCTACCGCCTTCGCAAAAAAATCTCCGGGCTGGGCGTTGAACTGGTGGCGCTGCGTGGCGTGGGCTATCTGATCCGCGAAAAGCGAGCGGAGTAGCCTTGGCTGCGGCGTCAGCCTCACCGTCGGAAATAGTAGTGAAATCGGTGCGTCCGATCTCCATCAAACGACGGCTGACACTGTGGATATTGGCGGCGCTGGTGGTGTTTCTGGTTATCGACACTACGGTGATTTATCAGAACACGCTGCAATCTATCAACGTCGCCTTTGACCGCACGCTGCTCGCGTCGGCACGCGCTATTGGCGACACTGTTAAGTTTGAGCGCGGCAAACTTACCGCGTCGTTGCCTTACGCCACGCTAGAGGTGTTCGAAGCCGTGACGCGGGGGCGTATCGTGTATCGGGTGAGCGATTTCGACGGCAAGTTTTTGTCTGGCTACCCGGAGTTGCCACCGCATGACGGCGTCTTCCCCAAGCGAACACCGTACGCCGCGCTGGCTGCGTTTTATGAAGATCGATTTGAGAATGAGTCGGTGCGCGTAGCCGCGTTGTTGCAACCGGTGTACGTCGGCTCAGAGGGCGGCGAGGCATATCGCATGGTCACGGTGCAGGTCGCAGAAACGCTGGAGCTGCGCAAGAGTTTGGCGCAGCAGGCGCTGATCTCCACGCTTGATCGGCAAGTGATTTTTTTGATGCTGATGTCGACGTTGGTGTGGTGGCTGATCGCGCGCGGCATGCAGCCAATTTCTGCGCTGCGTCGCGAGTTGCTGGAGCGCGACCCGGATTCGCTTTCGCCAATCACCACGCCCGCGCCTCGCGAGCTTAAGCCCGCGATTGAAGCGCTCAACGAAATGATGGCGCGGCTGAAGAAGGTGCTTGACGATCAGCAACGATTTGTCCGCGACGCATCGCATCAACTCCGAACACCGCTCGCGGCGCTCAAGGCACAAGTGCAAAACGCGCAGCGCGGGCATGTGCCACCCGAGGTCGCGTTTGTCGAATTGGCTGATTCAGTGGATCGCGCCACTCGCGTGGCCAATCAGATGCTGGCGCTGGCCAAAGTCGCGCAGCTTGACGCCGAGCCATCGCAGGTTAACGAGATCACTAACCTGCACGCGATGGCGCAGGATCTTGCCGTAGAGTGTTCGCCATTAATCGCGGATAAGGAGCTCGATTTCGCACTGGAAACCGCGGGCGCTGAGGCGACTGGCTACCTTGCCCGTGGCCACGAATGGCTGATCCGCGAACTGTTTCGCAATCTGATGAGCAACGCCATGCGCCACACGCCGCGCGGCTCTGCGTTTGGTATCGACATTCACGCGACAGGTAGCACGATCTTTATGTCCGTATGGGACAGCGGCGGCGGAATTAATGCCGAGCGCGAAGCAAAATTATTCGAACCTTTTTCGTCCGGTGACCCGCTCACCGGCAGCGGGCTCGGCCTGATCATTTGCCGAGACATCTGCAAATTGCTTGGGGCCAGAATGACACTAAGAAATCGCGCGCTCGACGAACCGGGCGCGAGCGGGCTACGGGCGACGGTCACGTTCAGCTAATGTCGCTACGCGCGCTGGGAAGCGCTCAGCGAGCGCGCGAGACGGATGCAGTGCAAGGCGTGTGGCGCTTCGGTCCCGGAACGTACGCGCAGGTCACATGAGGATTCCGAGCACCACACAACGCAGCAATGCGACGTCGCAGCCGCTTGATCAGTGGTTCCCTAGAACATGTGCCGATCAATCTTTCGCTCCATCAAAATCGTCGTCGCGAGTTCCTCGATGGATTTGGTCGAGGTGTTGAGGATTGGAATGCCAGCGCTTTCCATCATGCGCTCGGCGGCAGCGACTTCGTAACGACACTGCTTGGCGCTGGAATACATCGAATCAGGTTTGCGTTCATGGCGGATCACCTGCAAACGCTCGGGCGAGATGGTGAGCCCGAACAGGCGGTCACGATGGCGCACGATGGAGTCTGGCAGCGCACCGCGCTCGAAATCGTCAGGCGTTAACGGATAGTTGGCGCAGCGAATGCCGCATTGCAAACCCAGATACAGCGAGGTCGGCGTTTTGCCGCAGCGCGACACGCCGACCAGGATCACCTGCGCGCGAATTTAAGAAAACCACGA
>ENA-OBLH01000028-OBLH01000028.1-metagenomes-genome-assembly--contig:-NODE-28-length-52940-cov-5.22131_pt1 | contig 52940 bp, 60 predicted proteins | sample MGYA00153382_OBLH01 | MGnify analysis MGYA00153382
TGAAATTGATGGCGTTCCACAGGGAGAACGCGGGGCCAAAGAATGTCAGTATTTTATCGAGGCCAACCTAAAGGCATCGCTCTTTAATTTCCGAGGTGCAGGCGTTCAAATGTGGATTGGCTGTATTTCTGAGACCGTTCAGAATATTGGGCTGAAAGGTTGCTCAGACGCTTTGAAGTCGTCTTGGCACATGTACCCAGGGCCAAAGGCGATCGAGATTGCTAAAAAGTATAAGCAGCTAAAACTCTCAGCATTCTTGCAACGTGCCCTGGGTGACGGTTACGCAATTGCAATTCTTGAACAGGGTGGAACTCAATTCAAGGTCATCCGGATGCCTAAGTTGGCAGATTTGGCGCGCTTTGACCCAATCATTGAGGATGAAAGTCCGGGCGTGACACTTCCAACGATCGAACATGAGAACCTTGAGGATCTCTGGAATGATGATGAGATTATTGAGGAGTCGACCGCTAAATCCGTAGGCACTGAATCGATTGATCAGGTTGCTATGCGGATCATGGCTATGACTAACTTGTCCATAAATACCCGACTAACAATGATTGAGGACGCGCATCGTGGCTAAACCAAAAGAGCATCTATATCGTCAATCAAAAGGCGTTTGGGAAGTGCGGCACATTATCCCAGACCAATTCCGAGACAGGATGCCAGCGCTCGATATTGCTCAAAAACCAGAAGGCTCGATCGCGTCTAAGATTCCTCGAATCATTGCGCTTATCCCTGGTACTCAGCTAGTAGATGAAGAATTCGGGTATCTATGGCAAGTCGTCAAAGTTCGCGGCTATGTTCAGCCTGTGGAGTCTAGGAAACAAGGGCGGGCACCGATCGTATGGCTCAAACTCATCTCATTGTCAGTGGTAGACTAGATACAGCACTACCAACCATAAAAACGCAAAAGTAGAGGAGCGGTACAATGCCCAAACTAATCGTTTTTACTAGGGATGCGCTCGTCTATGCAACCCTAGACAAGCGATCGCCATTTAACGTCCACTCCGGTGTTTCTCGAAAACTAGCGAACTTGCGGATCGATGGGTGGAGAACCGCGATCGCTTCTAATGAAAGCGTAGGGGCATGGGAAAGAAGCACTGCTAAGTTCCTAAGCGTTGGCGCTCAATTCAGAGTACAAGCTGCGTGTTGGTTTTGTGATGAAGTCCATACGGTGAAGACGATTGATGTTGGTCGTGGTCAAGTCCTAAAAGTTTAATCCCATAATCAGTTTTTGCTGTTTGGTCCTGAAGAGCCAGTGCTAGTACGCCACAAAACGATCGCTTCAACAACCGCAGAAATTCAATTCATCGCCAACCTTTGTGGAATTTCAGACGCGGTATTCTGCCCTGTAATCGATGGTGAAATCCTGTACGCACTGTCCTACGATTCCGTGCGAGGATGGCGATCGACGATGATTACGCAAAAAGAATCGTGGAAACCGGGGCCGGGAATGCTCGACTATTTGAAAAACCTAAAACAGTTCCGACCTAGGCAATGCGTGATGATTGGGGAAGATGCCAACGATTACACCGCTGCTGATCGGGCTAGGTTCAGATTTATCTATTCAGAGGACTGGAGGAACGATCGGGCTACGGCTTAGGGTTCACCCAAAGACTAAAAACTGTAGATCCCATGAAATACTGTAGTTCTGTGCTAGTGTAGAACTACAGTATTTTTTGTCGTTTGACGAGGGATTGGATGTTCTATCACGTTGTTATAAAAGGCGATCGCGCCGTATGGATGCAGGCCGCGCGGTCGAAGCTTCACGCTCAGCAGGCGGTGAAAGACCTCACTAAGCGATCGGCCTACGAACGTACTGATACTGAGCCGTATAGTGTTCGCTCGTTTTGGACTAAAGCCGGGGCCGCTGCTTTTATCAAGCAATCGCTGGGGTGTCAATGATGCAAGAGCCTACCGGGCCGCTAACAATGCCTGAGAAGATCGGGACAGTCTTACCTCCTGTTTTACTGATGGCAGCGATCGCCTTCTGGGCTGTTCCAAGTGCGATCGGGATGATTCAGCGAGGTTCTAAACCCACTCAGCTAAACCTAGACGATAAAATCGTTTACGCGATCGGGGCGGCGGAAGGTACGCGCACTTGTGACGGGGGCAAAACTAAAGCCTATTTAAAACATTTAGATCCAGGCGATGGTAAATCCAATGGTGGAACCTTTAGCGCGGCTCCTAGAGGTAACGGAATCACTGCCACAATGACCCCAGAGCAACGAGACACAGCATTTTTAGGCAATATCAATACAGCGCTAAAAACTGTGGACACTGCCAAGATGAGCAGGCTAGAAGTTGCAACTTTTGCAGATTTGCACGTACAGGCACACCCGGACGTTTCAGCAAAGTTTGCAAAAGCTGGGGGGTCTGACATCGTGTCTCGTCGTGTTGAAGCGTTCCACGTTGATGGCAAGAATAAGTCATGGACTACCACGGCTAGGCTGACCAGAGACCAGCAGAGACGGCACGATCGAATCTCAGAGTGTCTTGCGTGATAGTCAATCGAATCAGAAACCAATAAAACATAAAGGGAAAAGTAATGACACTTACACAGCTAATGCAAGCCTACAATCTTTTTGCTGAAAAGCTTACGCCTGCATTCATTGAAGAATTGTTAGGCAATTTAGACAAGCTCACAGTAGCCGAGATTGAGATGATAAAACTATTCAGCATTGCAACGAAAACGGGTCAGCCTCCTACAACTTGCGATTTCATCAAAGCTAGAGACGTCATTGGATTCTAACTAGGAACAAAAACAAGGAAATTGATTATGGACAAAGCAATACAGCTTGATTTTCAGTTAAAAGGAAATTTGTTTCAAATTGTTGTCAGGAATTCAAAAAAGCATGACAAGGATGCTGAGATAATTAAATCAATTAGATCGGCTGGGTTTCATGTTGTCAAAAGGAGGTCCCGATCTTATGTCATTGCAAGCGAAAATTCGTTTTTGCTTCGACAGCTTTTAAGACGGCTATCGATAGCCTATGGTTTATGCCATTTTCATGCTCAACCCATAGGCTACTTAAACCTGAAACAAAAAAAAGGAGATTGATTATGAACAGAAGCACTATCGCAGCTGTGACTATTAGTTTTATCGCTGGCGTAGCGATAACAGGAGTCCAGTCAGAGCTAAAATTTCAGCAAGTGGACAAAGCTTTGAAAAGCCATGATTTAAAGCTCGATCGATGTGGCAACTACATTGGCGTTTTACCTGCTAAGTCTACCCTTGAATGTAAATAATCATGCAAAAACAAATCAGTTTTGACGATCGCATTGACAGACTAAAGAAAGACCTCCAAAGAACCGCAGATCGACACGCGAACCTATTGGGGCATCTACGCCCTAATGTTCCGCAAGCGTGGACGGATCAACAGCTAGAATCCCCTGGAACCTATGGTATCGCTGATGGCGATAGGGCTTTATTCGTTGAGCAATCGACTTCAGACTTCGACTATTAACCACAACGAAAAAAGGATAAACGATGTCATCAATATTTATCACAATCGAAGGCACCGGGCAAGAATCATGGGTTGAGCTAGTAACTGAAGCTCACAAAGCCACTTGCCCGATCGCTTCTAGTTCCTCCGATCAGATAGCCTACGACTGGTGTGTTTGTCCAAAAGATGAAAACGATACCGTCCATTCCATTCTGTCAGGGAGCTGTGAATGGCAATGCTGCGGTTATGAAGAATACGCGATCGACCTTCCAAACAATCTACTCGCTGGAATGATTGCTCATGAAATAGCCAATGATTATGAAGCCTTTCTAAGCAATCCTAGACAATGGCTTGATGCGCTTTCAAAAGCTAAATCCTTGGATACACTTTTGATTCTTGAAAACTCCTAAACCTAAAGAGAAAGTAAAATGAAATTCACAAAAGCAACAAAACAGAATAGTCTAACCATTACTCTTGTCAAAAGTACTCTTTACATTCGTTACTGCCTAGATCATCCTAAAGATGCCGAAATAAGAGCAGGGATTAAGTTGGCACAGTATCGACTTACTGAGACTTACGGACCTTGCAATGAAGAGACAGGCTACACAGTCACAGGTGGCACACTCTCAGAGCTTAAGCGAGTCGAAGGTGAACTAAAAGTTGAGTATGGATTGGTGGAAGATGTGGAGGATGTGGCGTTGATTACTAGAGTCGCTATTGAGATTGCGATCGGGGCGGCAATAGCCGATCGCCGTCGCCAACGCTTAACTACTGAAAACTTCCCACCAGGTTTTGACGCAGTTAAGGCTGCTCAAACTGATGGGTTTATGTCTGTGTGCGTAGAGACTGCTCGAAGCATTCTAATGCTTTTGGAATAGTGCCACAGAAAAAAGGCGATCGCACACCATGATCGTCCTTTTTTATTTATCTAACTTCACCTGTAAAACTAATGCTCACCCAAAAGATCGATCGATATCCTAAAGACTGGCCAGCCCGGTCGATTGCCACCAAGAGGAGCAGGCAACAGGGCAAAAAGGTACAGTGCTCATACTGTGGAAAGTTCCACCGATGGGACAAAATAGAGGTGCATCACACCTCTTATCAATGCGAAAAGGATCGAGCTGGGGTGAATATTTTTCCGGTTTGCGGGTCTAAGCAAGACATTGGAACCTGTCACCATTTAGTGCATAAAAAAGGCAATTGGATCAAGGATAAAAACATCTGGTTTAACCGAAATACTCCCGCGATCGTCCGTCGTCTTCAGCGTGGTTATGCTGGGGAATCATCCCGCGCGAATGTCCCATGGCTATGCCTTGCAGGGGCGATCGGTGTTTTTGCGATCGGTTGGTTTGTGGTGAGCGCATTTGTTGGAAGGAACAAGCCAGTGGAGGAAGCAGAAATATCGATCGTAACTGCCACTGTAAACGTGCGAGAAGGGCCGGGACTTGGGTATTTGAAGAGAGATAAGCCTCTACCCAAGGGTGCGACTGTGGAAGTGCTTGAGACTAGGGGCGGATGGGTAAAAATAGGCGATCGATCGTGGATTGATGGCAGTTATACCCAAGTAAAAAAACAACCTCAGAAACGGGTTAAAGGTTTTTGAGGTTTTGGCATGTAGAGAGCGGTAAACCCAAGCATCGGCTACCACAAGCATAGTACACGCAAAATAGACTAACTGTTAATATCTAGCTATAAATACTTAGCCGAATATCATGCAAACGATCGCTGATTTAGTTGAGGAAACATTCAAGAATTTTGGGCCGTCTGTCGCTCAAACTTTTGCCCAAAGCTTCGCCCCAAAATTTGGAGTTAATCACCCTGATACCATCGCCGCGCAAAACGAAATAGACCGTCTAACCAGTGCCAAGCCCTCGCCATCGCAGGCGTTAGCCGATCTAATGAGTAATGCTCCCGTCGTCATTCCCAACGTCCGATCGTCCGGTAAGACTAGGATTAGAGGTCGATCTGTGGATTGACCTTGCCATTGAATAGCCATAATGCTAATATTTATATAGATAGATTTAGGGAAGGAATCCATGAATATTATTAGACAATCAATGCACGTTATTCCCAGTTGGAAGTCTTTGGCAGACGAAAAAACACTCAAAAAAGGAGCGCCAAACGAATACGTCGTTTTTGCAACATCCGGTTACATCTCCAGTCCGTTTGATCCCGGATGCTTCACCGCTACAGCCACAATTGGGCAGCGGGATGAAAATGGTCGATTATTTCAGAACGGTCTTCATAGTCGGCACTTCTGCCCTCGTAAATTTACGGTAACGGCAAAAGGCGCAAGGCTTCAAATCCGGGTTCTTCACTCTTTGACGGCAGGGCTTAACGATGGCACGATCGCCCCTGGTTTCGTCCTAATGAAGGTTAGCAGCTTAGGCGATTGGAATGATATTTGCAATTTACTGAAAGTCTCAGGCGGTGCAAGCAATGCTTAATCCTGTACGGATACTTAGTCCATTGTTGATCGTGGGTTTACTGGGGGCCGCTGTCCCAACTCCTAGGCCGTCAATGCCGCGAGCGCCTCAGCCGAGGGGCATCTATGTCCCTAAGCCAAATCCACCGCCGCTATGTCCAGATCCAAAACGGACAGGCTGCCAACGATGGATGGCAGAACACTCTGAAATACTTTTAGCTTCCCTAGCAAGATTGTCCATCTAGTAGCCTTAATGCTAATATATAGATACATTGAATTTGATCACAATCTGTTCAATGTCCAACTTTAAACCTTAGAATCCAAAACAAAAAACCATGCCATCAAAAGCGAAAGATTTAGAAATCCAAGGAACAAACCTAGCGATCGTAGCTACGGATTATGACGAGTTTGATAATGTAGATTTCTCTGACTATGCAGAGGCAAACCCGACGAAGCGGATTTCATCAGCGCAAATCGTCACCACTGCGACTCACTTGACGCGATGGGCAGAAACGCCAGAAAAAGACTTGCCCTATGGTTTATTCATTCCACTACCTGAAGCAGAGAACGCGGGATTTACACCCGATGCTAATTGGGTGTTTGCAAGCCCTTGCCTTGGAGGTAAAGCCGTCTCAAAATTTGACGGTAGCGGCTCCACTCCTGGTTATTTTGTAAAACCGGGAGCAATGGCTCGGATTGTGGTACTTGCGATGTCACTCCCGGAAGTGTACACAAAGAAAAAAATTGCAGGAAATAATTCAACGGTCTGTCTGGGGCCATATCTCAGCGGGTTTGATGCTGACGGAGCTATCAAGTCCGAAGCGGGTCTAGCCTTTGACAATGCCCCAAAGAACACAGGCTGGCAGAAATCTGTACGCTATCTGTTCTATCCGCTAGGGGCAAACAACGAGCCTCTGTCCGATCGTCCTTTTAGCGTCCGAATCTCAAATACGTTTGGGGTTGGGTTTAAGATTGAATTGAAAGCGACACAAAACGAGCTAATCGCTGCCTCTGTTTCCAATGGAGAAAGGAAGAAAGCGCAAACGATCGCAAAATGTGAAGCCGCAAAAGCAAAGGCCATTGAGAACAGCGATGTTCAAGGCGGCATTCTTGCCGATACTGAGTTAAAGGCTGCAAAAAGAAAAGGTGTGCAGTCTTTGACTAATGCCGATCGCCCTCGGGTTGTCCTGTGCTTCGGTCAGTCCATGCGTGAGAATGCATCCGGTATTGGCACAGTGTATTTATCAAGCCGATTGAATCCTGCCATCTGGCTAGGTGGCGAAAAAAGTAAGCCCGCGCCGTTCTCTGTTGACCAAAAAAAAGGGACAGAAATTCTTTATGCCCTTGCCATTGAACCCACAGCCTATCCACGTCTCATCGTGGATTCTAAGTCAGACTTTGGGCAGCAGATTGCTGCTGACTTAGAAACCTACGCAGATTACAAAGTAGCGCCAAACCTGCGTAAGTTGATCGCAGAAGCACCTGCAACAGCGGCTCCTTTGCCCGACTTCGACCCGACTGTTGATTTTGAATACGAACTTGAAATCGTAGAGACCACTGAGATCGAATCAGAGCCTTTATTTGCTCCGCTTCTAAAACAGCTAGCACGCGCTATCAGCGTGGAGCAGGTAGAAAAGTGGCGACAGTGGGCACTAATGCCCGATCGGGCTAGTCTATTTGAAGTAGACTACTCTAACTACGATCAAGACTTGATGACCTTGGCAGCACGTCATATTCAGGCATTGAATTAAGCATATAGCCCCCATTACCAAAAGACTTTTGGTAATGGGGGCTATAATGTCTTAAAATTTATCTAATAATAATTCAACCGTTCCTGACATGACAGATTTAGAAACCCTGACCGAATTAACAGAAGATTGCGGACTAATGGCAACAGTTGAGATTACCCCATTTGATGGGGTTTTTGCTGCCCTGATAAAGCCGACTGCAACGACCTCCCCTAAGACGATTTTCACTTTATTGGAACCTCTTTGCGAAGAGATCAGCTTTGCAGTGCCATCAGTCAAGTATGCGATCGTAGATCTTGGAGAGGATTCTAAAACTATTGTGGACTGTTCCCGATATCAAAAATGATCTCAATTAGCTCCGACTCTCGCTGTCGAAGTTCCTTTAATTCAGCCATCGCATCAGCTGCACTCATGATCCCAGTCCGACGATACGCTTCATCCAACGCCACTAACGCATCCCAATCGCAAGGAATTGTAAAGCCGTCTTCTGTTTTCAGAGACGGCTTTAATTTGCTCAGATAATCAGCTAATAGCATATAAGTCCGAGTGGCTGGCCTCAGTGCCCCGCTACCCGTCATCAGTTTATGCCATGTAGAATTTGCTATGCCCGTCAATTTTGCCATGTCTCGGCTAGTCAGATGACTCCCCGATCTTTTCACAGCATCGCACCAAATTAATTGAACCAAACTAAACACAGATAAATTATCTAAGTTCATAATTTCTTTATAAAGCACTTCACCGATCGTATCCTAGACAATGTTTATATGCAAATATTTATAAGAATATCTGTCTAAGGGATAGCCATTATGTTAGGATGTGTACATATTCGACTAGAGGTAATCATGCCACCCGATATTCAGCCTACAAGCTTAAAAGACTTACTTACAAAGAAAGAGCTAATCGTCACGAAGCTAGTTGCAGGAGGATACTCTAACCCAGAGATCGCCGATGAACTTGGGATTAAGTACGGCACGGTCGTTGGACACGTTGCCCGTGCTTTCATCAAATTGCACTGTAAAAACCGGGTGCAGCTTGCCGCGAAATACCTGATGGAGGATCGCCCTAATGTCTAACGTCGTCAGAATCGTGTTTAATGGGCGGATTTTATCTAAAAAAAACAATCAAACGACGATTCCTAAAGGAAACAAGCGGATTATCGTCCCATCTGCCAAATACAACCTGTGGGAAAAAGACGCGATTGAAGATGCCCTCTACGGGATCCCTCCTGTGATTTGGCCGCGTTTTAAGTGTGGAATGATCCTTTTTGCTCCGGATCTAGCAAACGCGGACCTCAGTAATAAATGGGAAGGTCTAGCCGATGCCATGGTAAAGGCTAAAATCATCCCAGATGACAATTGGTGGCAGATGTCAGGCGTCGATCTTGTTTTTGGAGGTCTCGATCGAGAGAACCCTAGAGCAATCGTGAAAATTTGGGAGACAACCGAAATCCTATTCGGTGACGTTGAGAAGGCTATCGCGCAAGCAAAGACAGCGAAAAAAAAAGCGACTGCCTAAAGATGGATTTACGCTGTACACTGATAGAACGTTTCACCTGTTCACGGGACAAAAAGTCTAACCGCCCAAAGAATAAGCGCCTCCACTTTCAATGAAGACGCTTTAATGCACAAGGTGCGGGCGCATGACTTCCCGCTAATGTTCAAATAATAGCATAAGGTCTACTCAATGAATTTCAATCCAATGTTTCAGTCATCTTCCCCAGTCCCCGCCCTTGCCACTCGCCACTACGAAGAGTTAAAAGCATCGGGTATCTCGGACAAATATTTAACCAATTTCAAAACGATCGATAGCCTGACTGAGCTTCTATCCCGCCTCAACAGAAGGAATCACGGTGAATTAGTAAAGGTTCCAGGCTGGGGAGTACAAGGAATAGACCCACGGACAGGACTACCTTGTGACGAAGCGTTTCAATTCAAGAGTGACAATCCTCGGATTAAAGAGAATGGCAACCCGCTTAAATATGAGAGTCCCGTCGGGTTAGCCTCAACTCCATTATTTCTACAGAACCCCAGCAACGCTTCATTCTGGGTAGAAGTTTTTGAAACACCATCAAGAAAGATTTACATTGCTGAGGGAGCCAAGAAAGCCGCGTACCTGATGACGTTGGGATTAGCTGCTATCAGTATCCCAGGGGTAACTAACGGACAAAAACAGGGACACTTACACCCATTGCTTAAGGCTTTGGCGACGGTAGGCCGTGAAGTGGCGATCGTGTTCGATGGGGACTGGAGGCAGAAGGACGGTGTGGCGTTGGCGATGGATACGCTAGGCCGTTTGTTCTGCGCTTCGGGTTCGGTGGTCAAGATCGTAGATATCCCTCAAGGAAAAGAGAAGGGGATTGACGATTATGGATTTGTGAAGGGCGATGCCGCCGCGCTAAAGTTGCTCAATAATCCTTTGACCTTTGAAGCATGGCGTAAACCGCTTGCTGAGAAAATGACGGCCAAAACTACTGGCACGGGATTAAGCAGCGATGAAGCTTTTGAGGAAGTAGACGGACTACGAGCGAAAAACTTATCGGCTCCAGTGGTGAGTCGTGAGTTACAACGTATTGCTAGACGATCGGGCATTCAACCCCGTGAGCTTCGGGACTACTACGTTCAGATAGATGTAGATCAGCAAAAGCAAGAAGCGTTAGAAGAGAGCAAAGGTGATTTTGAACGGATCCTAAAACTGAAAGATGCGCAGATCGATGTTGCTGAAATCTTCCCGTCTAAATTAGGGGCGCTGTTGCTTTCCGCTGGTCGGGTTTATCGGCTAAATCCTAGACGGTACCTTCAGGCACTTCTTCCAGCGATTGGGGCTTGTGTCGGCAGTCGCATTCGATTGATTGATATTCCAGGGGCGACGCTGGCAGATAGCCGCTACACTTCAGCGACCTTCTTTTGTGCTGACATTGGTCCACCATCGTCTGGTAAGACCGGAGCTAATGGACTCATCATGGCTCCACTAGACGCGATGCAATCTGAAGATGATGAAGCTTTTATCAAGGCAAGAAAGTATTTGCGCAAAATCACAACGAAAGCATTACACGCCAGCAAAGATGAAAAAGCGACACTAGAGGCCGAAATTGAACAGGTAGAACTTGAACTTGAGAAGCTTTCACGGTCTCGCATATTCAATAGTGGCACACCCGAGGGGTTCGCTCGGACCATGGCTAAACAAGAGCCTAAAGCAGGTTCAGTTTTTCAATGTGACGAAATTACTAGAACGATGTCGCTAGGGAAATATCAAGGTAGTTCTTCAGATACAGAAGATTGGTTTCTTGAGGTTTGGAATGGAGGATCGAGCGCTCGATCTGTTTTCTCAAATCAAGACAATAACTTATATATGCGTGGTCAGACGTTGAACATTTGCGGGGGAACACAGCCCGAACTTGCAAAGAAGATGTTCGACAGTGAGTCGGATACGAACGGTAAGACGTCTCGATGGCTGCTGACGCGCTCGGAGCCGGAAGCTGATTCCTGGATGCGTCCGACTGGAGAAAAAGTATCAACATTTGGCGAACTGAGATCCTTCTATGAATATTTAGAGGCGCTACCCGAACAATACTTAACCATGGACGCCGAAGCTCAAGACTATTACTGGGGAAGGTCCGAAGCCTTCAAAAAGAATGCGATGGTGCAAGCTGTTCAAAATCCAGCGTATTGCTACTATCTAGGCAAGTGTAATCAGCACCTACTGAGAATAACCAACGCGCTCCACCTCCATGATTGCTACTACGATCGCAGCAAAGATATCGCAGTCGTGACGCTCGATACGATCCAACGGGCGTCTCAACTGCTGACTTTTTATATCGGTCAATTCCGATTGATTCAGAGTGAGTACACTCCGATTGAATTGAACTTGGCAGGGCTTCAGCTTTCCTGCTACCAGTACCTCCAGTCGAAGGGGGAAAGCATCACCGCTTACAAACTTTCTCGTTCTTGGCAGCGCAAGAAAATCCCTAGCCGCGATCTTGAAATAGCTTTAGACCAATTGGTAGTACTAGGCCACGCCACCAAAGACGGCAAGGAATATACCTTTGTCAGCAAAACAGAGATTGAACCTGAGATTGAAGTGGAAGCCGTGGCAGAAGATGAAGTTTTCACTTTCGAGTGTGTTTTGGAAGAGTTTACAGAAGGCACTACGGTAACGCTTATCACTGATGACCCGTGCTTTATTGAAGGGACGATCGGGATTGTTCAGGGCACACCCGAGGGCTTCCCCGAAATGCGTGATGTGGTTTGGTCTGACCACGAAGGCATGGTTACTGAGTCCCGGCACTTCATTCATCAGCTAGTAGAAACACCGTTCTAGTCCGAGATGTGGACTGCCTAGCGATTAGGCTTAATGCTAATATGTAGACAGATATATATTAGCGGGATTGCTATGGAACCTTTCAACTGGGTACAAGCTCGATCGTTGTTGGCACGCTGGGGATGGAGTGAAGACTCAGAAAAAGCTCATTACTGGATCCTTGACGCTAAGGATGTAACGTTTAAGCCTCAGTTCAATGATTCAAAAAAGGCCAGCTACTGGGTCCGGAATGGTAAAGCCCGAATTATTGTCCCTACGGCTGAGAACCTAGAATGCCGTGATGAGTACGATAATTTTGTTACTTGCCTTGGTGAAATTTATGGTCTAAATCTTGTTGCTTTAGAAGAGTCTCTAAAGTTTGAATTATGCTAGAAGCTGTGAATCATCCTGAGCATTATCAAGGTGTCTATTCTCAAGTTTGTGCTGACCTTCTAATGAAGCACTTTGACCTAAGTCTTATCGATCTAGGAATGGAATGCATTGACTTTATTGAGGCGAATGATCAGTACAGTGATTTTTTGATGGGTAATGCCATCAAATACCTGTGGCGGTCTGGTAATAAAGGTGACGCCCCAACCGACCTTTTGAAAGCTTTGTGGTACCTGAAACGATGGCGATCTTCTAAGCGTCAGTCCTGGAAAGGCTTGTTCTTCCGTGCTTTTGGCGGATCGCCCGTCCGTAATAACATGGAATTTGCAGTTTCTGATCTAATCCTCGACCTTGAAAAACAAATAGCCCTAAACCCATGATCCCAGACGTTTCAATATTGGCAGATTCCGTTAACGATGGCACGGGCGATCGCCTAACTACTTTTCTGCTAGGCAATTTCCCGAAGTGCTTACTAGCTGAGCTGAATACGCATAGAATGCTTTCTAAAAATGCAGCGAGTTCGAGGGCAATGCCGATCGCCAAGTTGATCGAACAGGTTCAGAAAAACCCCTTCATCCCTCAATGGACTACCCACGCGAAAGGAATGGTAGGCATAGACGACCTAAACGACAACGATCGCCGCCGCGCGACGTGCCAATGGCTTCAGGTGCGCGATGAGGCTGTCTCAGGGGCGCAACGATTAGCCGATCTAGGGATTGCCAAGCAAAACGTAAATCGGCTCCTAGAACCGTGGATGATGGTGCCTGTGATTGTTTCTGGTACTGAGTGGGATAACTTTTTTACATTAAGAACTGCACGCGATGTTCAACCCGAGTTCCGGGCTTTTGCCTGCGAAATGCAATCGCTCATGAAGGCATCTAAACCTAAACGCCTAAACCTTGGGGACTGGCATATCCCTTTAGACGTGCCCAGCTTGCCTCTGAAAGACCGTATCAAATCCTCTGTGGCTGCTTGTGCCCGTGGAAGCTATGGGAGCTTTATCAGCGATGCTCCAGACCTTGAGAAAGACATCGCATTGCACGATCGCCTAATGGTCTCAGGCCATTGGTCCCCATTTGAGCATCAGGCATGCTGCGCTCAAATGGGACGCTATGCCAACTACCGAGGATGGGAATCTTACCGCTTTGCCTGCGAACTCTAGTCTATGGAGATTCCCATAAACTTAAAAAGCCGATCGTCGGGATGCGATCGGCTTTTTAGTGCGCAGATTTAATACACCCTGTATCCAATGGCAACAATCGGATACAGGGCTGCGATTGACTTAAACCCTTATCTAGTCTGGGTTTAAGCGCACTAATTGACCCATTATCACCATTATCATCACCTTTAGAATAACTCTCCCAAATATCCCCTCCTATTGGGGGTCTAATCTCATTTTTAATCTTTTGGGTAGCGGTAAATTGGAGGTAGGGGGTGGGGATAAAGAGGATTATTAGTAATAATGATTGATTTAAATAATATATATATTACTAGAACCTATATATAACAAGGGTTTTGAGAGACAGACCCTAAAAGAGAAGGCGTATCTAAACATGTATCAGATTGTGGACTTTGGATACAGCATTTTTCAAAAGATGCCAAAACTACACTCTTTCACCAACGGTAAATGCGGGCAAGCGGGTGGTAATTATGGGTGATTAAGTCGGATCTGGTTTTTGCGCGGCGATGATAAGTGCTCACAAATTCTTCTCAGGACAATCTGTACATTAAGTAGGCTTAATGCTAATATTTGTATAAGCAAAATTAACTATACACAAGGTCAAAATTATGTTTGCAGACGCAGCAATCGGGTCTAAAGTTGCTCTTTACTATTACGGCGAAATTGTAGGAGAGGCGACTATTGAGGATCAAACGGCCTGTTACTGGAAACTTTCTAACGGTCAGAGGTTCCAGAAAGAATTAGGATATTACTTTGAAAGCTACAACAAAAGCAAATGCATTAAAGTTAGACTCTGGACTTCAGAAGTTGAAGCCGTATATCAAGCCTATCAAGACAAAAAACGAATAGCTTCAGCCCTAAGCGCTCAGAAATCAAAGCTAGACGAGTACATCCAATACATGAAAACTGGATATTTCGGGAAATTATCGAGCGATCAAATAGCGGCTATCCTTTTGGCCTGCCAAGACCAGATCGGCGATATCAGCACGCAGCGCATCCGATAGATTCCCGTTTTTTCATGTCCATAGGCGGCTCCCGTAACAAGAGCACCAGCCTGTCACCTTAATAAATCATGCACACCTTCCCAGAACTCTACGAGTATCAGGCGTCTGGCCTAGCGGCGATCGATAAATACCGCCTAGATCATGCTCATGCCAAAGGCCGCGATCGCTCAATTGTGGCTGTTTTGCCGACAGCGGGCGGCAAAACCCAAATGTCAATTTACGACATTCTCACATCAGCGGCAAAAGGCGATCGCGTCCTATTCATGACTGATGCGGTTAGTCTCGTGTCTCAGACTGCCGCACGATTTGAGCGGTATGGTTACAGCCCTGGAGTAATCGCCGCGTCAGTCATGAACGGCAAAAATCCAAATCCTGGGTGTTTGGTGCAAGTCGCGTCTTTTGGCACGATCGTAAATCGTGATGTACCAAAAGACATCAAGCTAATTTACATTGACGAATGTCACTCAGCAGGATTCCCCCCTACCGAGCGCTGGTGGGCAGACGTGGACGAAAATGGGGATTGGGTTCACTGGCACCCGGACGCTTGGGTTATTGGCCTTACTGCCACGCCATGGCGGACAAAGAAGAATGAGAGCCTAGACGATTTGTATAAGCATATGATCGTGATTGCTCAACCCGGCGAATTGATTCAGATTGGGATTAATACAGGTTTTACCAAAGGACTAGTGCCAGCGATCTATTTTGGGTTTCAATCGGCGGTAGATCTCAGCAATGTTCGTACTCAGATGGGTGATTTTAGAGTGCAAGATTTAGCGATCGCCATGACCGGGCCGGGTGTACTGAAAGCGACGCTGGAGCAGTGGGAAGCGAAATGCTACAGGGGGACTCTTAAAGCATCCCGTCGCACGTTGTATTTTGGTGCTGGGATTCCACACTCATTAGAGGTAGCTACTGCTTTTAATGACCGCTGGCGTGAGCAAGCGTTAGAGGAAGGTTATCCTGATGGGCAAATCTTTAAGATGCTGGAAGGAGCGCACACAGATGCCGAGCGCAATCATTGGTTTAATCGAATTGAATCTAATGATTTGGTAGGTTTAACCTCTGCTGATTTGCTGACCCAAGGTGTAGATTTGCCATCGCTTGAATGTGTGTTTCTTCGGCCTACGAAATCGCGGGTAGTGTTTGGGCAGCAACAGGGCCGAGCCGCTAGAACATGTCCCGGCATTGGTAAAAAAGATTTTTACGCCTTTGATCCAGGTCTTAACGTATTCAAATACGAGCGATTTGAAGAAATTCAGCCCTACAGCATTGCGAGGAAACCACCGGGCGCAGCGTTTGACGCACCGATGAAGCAATGCCCCCAATGTAATGTCCTGCTGTATGGTTTTGTCATGGTGTGCCCTGAGTGTGGGCATCGTTTCCCCGCTGCTGAAAAGACACAAGTCACTGGCGAATTGGTGGAACTTCTTGGCAAGACCGATCGCAGTTTTGCAAGGAAATACAGACGCTTTGCTCGTAAAGCTTTTGAGATGAACTACAGCCCCTCATGGGCGGTGATTCGCACGCAAGAGGACATGAAGCAAACCATCGTCGCGAAAGACATCACAGTAGGCCATCTGATCAAAGTTCGCGCTAGTTGGTTGATGACAGGACCGATCGCTGTCGGTGGCGTTACGTCCATCCGGTGTGCTCAAGTTGAGGTAGGGAGTAGTCACATCACCATCACAACTCCAGATGAGTTTATCTATGAAATACCGCTAGAAGTGGCGATCGCTGTGTTGCCCAATGCAAACCCGGCTGCAATGCTTGGGGCTAAACCATGGTTGAAAGATCGTCAAAACTTGAAACCTGCGACGCTAGAGGAAAAGGGTTATTATTGGTTACTGTTGACCCGGCTTGGCAAAAGTAAATCTAAGACTGAAACATGGCAGCGTAAATGGTATTTTACCGAATTTGGGACAAACGCAGAAGATCCAAAGACGTTAGATATTACTCAGTTTAAAATAGATTAGGAAAAGACCAAATGACCTAGCACCCTTGATGATGTGGACAATTATAGGGATTGACAATAGACAACCAGCGTTATAATATAAAGCAAGCGGGAAAGGAACGCAACCTTTCCCGCTTTAACTATCGCTAATGGAGACTTAGCAATGACTAATCTGATTATACGTGATTGGAAGAACACAAATATTAGGCAGCGTGAAGATGGGTTCATGTCTGCGACTGATATGTGTACGGCAGGTGGAAAGCTCTTTAATGACTTTGGACGCCTGAAAGCGACTCAAGAATACTTGGAAGCACTTACTGAAAAGCATTACGGGAATTCCCGTAATGGTCCGATTGAGTCAAATGTTGGCGGATCTTTCAAAACTACTGGAACATGGGTCGATCGTCGTGTTGCGCTTCGTCTAGCACAGTGGATCTCACCTGAGTTTGCTTTGCAAGTAGACGAATGGGTAGAAGAGCTGATGACTAAAGGTGCCGTATCAATCGCTGATATTCCTGAGCCGACACCGATCGCTCTTCCCCCTGCTGATGTCCGTATTGCCAATTTAAGCGCGGCGCTAGATTCATTCGGGATAGACAAGACGAATCCAAGGTTCGCTCAAGGTCTGCAAGATCTAGCCCTTAATATTTTGGGCGTCACACAAACAGCGCTGTCCGGAACATCTGACAAATGGTGCGGAGTCGCTGAGCGTGCCCAATTCCTTGGCTACTCGGTTGGAACTGTAGTAAAACATCGAGGGACATTGGGAAAATGTGTTAAGCCTCGTATCCCTGCTGAAGATGGAAGGTCGGAAGAAAGGCTGTGCAACGGCGTTATAAAAGGCGTTCAAATCTATCGAATCACTGACAAGCTTGATGCTGAGATCGTGGCTTTCTTCACTGCAAAGGGATTCTAACATGGCAAATACAGCAGCTTGGTTATCGACAGCCGCTCGAAAATATCTAAAAGTGCCAGAAGATATAAAGCCCCAGGCTCACGCGCTTATCAAGCTGCTGGATTTAAGAGATGAAGAGCTGTTAGATTTTTTAGAACGCAGGTTTATTGACCGCCCGCCCAATCGCCCGTAAATAGACACTGTAAACATCAGATCAGATCGCAAATAGCAAAACAAGTAAACAAGGTTAAACCCATGAACAAATCAATAGTGGCTGCTTATGACTGGCAGAAAGTAGAAGCTCAAAAGCTTAAAATTGGATCTCAGTTTCGGCTTGAAGACGCCGTTGAGAATGGAACTGTAGAAGTTTTTGTTGTTATCGAAATAGGGATGGCTGATGAATGTTCTTTTAGCGTTTTCTCTCAAGAGTGGATCACCGATCTTTTGTCTGAAACATCATTTCAGAGGCTTTCCCTTAAGAAGTCTGATACTGTTTTTGTTATCCCATCTCATGAAAAAACGCTCAGATTGATCTGATCCGATCGCCCCTAGTGTCTAGTCATCTGATCTCTAACAGAAATCGACAACCTTGAAAGAAGCGTGTACGAGAAAGTCCTTCTTTTTGACGCTTCTAATTGCAGAGAATCCGGTAATGGCAAAGAATCGATCGCCCATGAAATCGGTTCTGCAATGTCCCTTAGAACTCCTTCAGTGTCTCCCAAAGACGCAGGAAATTGAATTATAGGCACTTTATCCCAGCGGTTTAAAGTGCTTCTATACCCTGCCGTAATCCAATGGGATGGAGCTACTGATGGAATAATCGCGGCCCAAACCCGCCAGAATGAGACAGACCCGATCGAGACAATACTGGCATCAGCCAAAAATTCACGGTCAACAACCCGACGCAAGCGATCGCGCTGAGTTTTCCAAGGATCGCCAATCCTGAACTCGTGAATGGAAAGATAAGGCGTTCGCAATTCATACCCCAATCCAGATGGTTCAAAATAATAAATTCGTCGGGGTCGCTTTTGATCTTTTTCATTCTTTATCCTCAGATTGTAAAGCCATTGTATCATTTCAGTTCCTCTCAGGAATCGACCGATCGGGGTCCTTCATTCGCTCATTGTGTTGATTTCTTGACCTTATGTCTTCGTACATCTTATCCATGTTGGCATGAACAAAAAGTAAAGTGAGACTGATAATTCCACCGACCAAAACAACAGCAGAGCCAACAAGAAATACTCTTGGGTGCGATCCGAGGGTTTGGAGGACCGATAGCACCTGCCGTACTCGACCATCTAGAAGAACCTCCAACCCTTGGATCGCTTCACTATTTCGCTGTACGATCGCTTTTGTTTCAATGGCGACGCCCAAACCTTCAATCGCTCTTTCTTCTGCCTTGATTGCCAGAGCCTTGAACTCGACTAATTCAGGGTCAAGGCTGAGGGTCGATCGTTGGTCCCCTCCCTCTTGTTTGCTAGGGTCGAACAGCTCCAAATAGCCTTCTTGTCCATTAACAATACTAAGCAAATAGACGCGATCTTTTAGTGTTTCAAGAGTGGCCTTATCACATAGAACTAGCTCACCCCCGGCCTTGGAAGAGTAGATGTGATTAGTGCTCGGTTTCCCGTCCACTCCATCCTGAACCTGATATTGTTGGTGGACCCAATTCCAATTAATCGTACAATGTTGCCCTGAAATCTGATTTTTCAGGATCACTGGCACGACCGTCCCTCCCCGCCCAACGATCGCCGGAAATTTACTAATCGTCGTTGTCACAATGCGATCGTCGGATTTCTCGACAAACCTTAGATCGAAAACTGCCTCAATTGAACTTAGCATGATGCCACCCCCGGCCTAATTCGATGAATCCACGCGCCGCCCTTAGCTCTGTCGATCGCCCCATCCTCTAAATAAACCCGATGTGAATCACTTCTGGCCTCCCCAACGACGCAAGCGGCATAAATCAACTCATCTGAGTAGATACCCTGAAAAGCCGAAACCTCAGCTATGTATTGCCACTCGAAACCGTGAAACTCTTCCCACGGGTCCATTACTCTAAATCCTTTCTCGTCCACTCCATCAAGGCAGATTACATGGCCTGAATCAGTAAACCAATTGTGAGTAATTAACACGCCGCCATCGTTTATCCATACCCTCATATCGTCAATTGATGCGGTCATATTCAGGCTATAACGATCGCCAAAGTGTGCGGTCAAATATTGCGCCATGACCGCCGGATTACCCGCCTCACCGATTGCCAGCAGGTCCGCTCGAACTTGCACGATCGACACATCTAGGCCCATCACAGCGGCGATACAGGTTGCCTGACAAGTGCTGGCGTCGGGTTGCGAAATTGGGCCATCTGCGATCGACTCTAAGTATTTTTTGACAGTGGTGAGTTTCATTCTATGCTCAACTTTTAGGACTTGATTAGAGTAGATGCGATTGATTTGATCGAACTTAATTCAGCGCTAGATTTACATGATTCAAGACATTGACCAGGCGATCGTTTCCAAAGTTCCCTAGAACAGCGCAGGAAGCAATACTAGATTTGCTAATAGGCCCGGATCTGATATGATTTTACTAAATCTAATCTGCACCTCCGGACGGCTAGAATGCAAATAAGGATCACCATTAGGATTCCCCACCTCAATGATATTAAAATCTAACAGAATAGGGGCGGTTGTGGTCGTTGCATTAGCTCGAATTTTAAGCGGCAAGGGGAGCTGAACAGTCTTTGCATATGGGTTTTGATTAAACCTCATGGCTCGTATAATGTCGGTGTTCATTGTGGTCAATGCACCTTGAGTTGAGGTAATCTCTTCTTTTTTGTCAAGGGCCGACCTAAACGAAATAACACCCCCATCAAGATCAAATGTTGCATCAGTTGCATTGTACTCAATGCGGTCTTTTTCTATTTGTATCCCTAATCCATACAATTCAAACCTATCCGAATTCAAGATTTTTTCAAATAAGTTGGCGAAATTCTGGCCTATAGAACCAAGCGGTATACCTGTCATCAGTGGAGTCCGATAATAACCTTTAGCATCCCCAACTAGGGTAAAAGTTTGCCCTAGTGTCCCAAGAGATGACAGCAGGACTGATACAGATCCGGAGCTTGCGTCATAGGTTGTCCAGACATTTGTCGTTTCATTCTTTATGCCAAAAACTGACTCAGGTAATTTACCGTGAATATTAGCAGCAGAGGGGAATCCAGAGAAGACCGCAGCCGGATAATTGATTCGTACTGAGTCGATTACGTTAAGTGATGCAGATGCCCCTGGTTGCAAAGTAAACAATCCATTAGTCACGATTGAAGATACAACAGAACTACCAGAAAGAGTGCCAGACGATACCGTTAGATTCCATCCATTCGTAAGCGTTAGGATTCCCCCCGCAACACTCATGAATTGGACGACATCATAGTTCACAATATCGCTAATTTTAGCCTTGTAATAGTGATATAGATTTGTCACTACTTGACCCGTCATGGATATAGTCTTAGTAGCAAAATCGATCGATATTCCGGCTAGGCTATTTGACTGTGCGAGTGTTAGTGAAATGCTGGGATCCGTAAGCATCGTGATTGCTTTTAATCTAGGCGATATAATATCTCCAGAGTCGTATATTTCAACGTTTTGGGTATGGCCGTAGGATCTCGCTTTTACTTCCCATGAAAATACTGTTAAGGTCCCGGATGCTCTTGACGTGCCGCTAGTGCTAGGAACCTGCCTTGATACTAATTCTTGTTTTAAAATGTCCCCGGTAGCAGTCGTTGGAGTGCTTATTATTAATGTATCATTTCTTTTGAATCTAACGGTTGAATTTTGTACAGGAGTGCCTGACTGATCTAATATTTTCAGGTCGTATGAAAACCTGACATCTAAACCTGACTGCATATTTCCAGCAGCAGACGATCCGTATACAATGGGGATTCCTGCGATAAAATTAGGATCGACAAAAACTAAGTATGTTGCCCTATTATCAAGCGTTAATGCATTGTTACTTATGTGTTGAGATTTGACTAATCTCACAAATCTAGATTCATTGGCTTCACTACCTCCGATCGTATTAAACCCAAATGTAAACCCTGAGTACTCAGGACATCCAGCTTCAGTGAGGCTAGAGCTAAAAAATTGAAAATTAAAAAAGGATGGTTCGATTAAATTTATATTGCGTGCGACAGCTAATGGATTTACATAAAATTTTATGGCTCCTGCATTGGTTCTCATAAAAACAAGATCCAACCCTTGTATGTTATGCGTAGGCGTTACGGCTTCTGAGCTAGATCCAAACAAATCCGATCGTCCGTTATTTTGGCAATCTACAATAACTTTAGGACTAATTGAATTTTTTTGTTTTGTTACTAATTTACAGGCGCTATCTTGGAAAGTTGCTAGATTCCCAAACCCTAGACCTGTGATTCTTGCGACGATTAAAGTCGAGAGTTCATCTAATATCAGACTCCCTACAAATTCGATCGCGGCTGACGATCGCAGCTCTAAAGTAAATCCTGCACTAATAATCAAGAAATCAGTGAACGTAGCAAAAGTGATAACCCACGTTCCACCAATCCAAGCGGTGTTGAATGTTCTAGCTGCGTTGGTTGGATCGACTGCTACGATCGCATCAACGATACTAGCGATCGTTTGGGGAGCAGCTTCAGACGTTCCTGAGATTGTAACTGTTTTATTAGTATTGTCTACTGCGATAGCCATGTTTTAACCGTAGGTAAGTGATAGTCTGTTTGCCCAGATTTGATTAAAACCTCCATTATTTGCCCAAAGGACTGTTGCCGTTCCGTTTAGAACAGAGACTCGCTTGATTCGCCATAGAGCCTCAGTTTGACTTGTACCGATCGCCGATTCACCTAGATAGCTAATGCCTAAGACTGTATCGATTCTTTTCGTCAAAGGGGTGGAAGAGCTTGAGCCTTGACCACTAGATCCAGGAGAGTAATTAAAAACAGGCATTTATAGACCTCAGCTTTAAATTGACTTAGAAACTAAAAATTTCGCTTGATCACTCATGGCAATGACCCCGCAGTTTCAAAAATACTGTCTACCATCGCGGCATCCCAACCCAAACCCACTATCAGAGCTTGCACTAATTGAGAATCTTCATGAAAAACCGTTGTATCCTCCCACTGCATAATCGCTTCAATACCAGCAGCATTAATAGCCGCAGTTAAAGACTCAAGCAATCCTAGTCTATGTAGTGCCGTCCTCAATCTTCGCTTGTCCACAGTCCTTATAGACTTTGGCACGATCGCAAGCTGTTCCAGTTCAGCAACCTCATCCGCTGTAAGATCTGCTAAACTTTGAACCCCGTCTAAGCCAATGATTAACTTTTGCATATTTAAAACTCCCAAAATAACTGAAGAGAGCCACTGTTAATTGTTGATGTTGAAATAAAGCTGAAAGTCGTCAGTTCACTAGGTAATTGAATGTTGCCAGCCGTTAAAATCAGCACTATTCCCTCGTCACTTTCCTGATTTTGACCTATAGTGCTCCACTTGTTCGTATTTGTACGATAGAAGGTCATACAACAAGCTCCCTGCAAAAGGCTCTTGGGAACGTGCAGCCCTGTCGTGGTATTCGAGGACAGGGAACCATTGTACGATCCGACATAAACAGAAGCGGTACGATATTCGGTTGTCACTATACCCGAAGCTGTGCCAAGCCTAACGGTCGTATTGTTGCCTATCGCAAGTTCACTAGACACAAGTGTTAGCCGACGAACCCCTGCCGGGATAGAGAAGTTGACGACACTAACCCCTACAGGATTAGCTAACGCCCCTGCGATAGGGACAGGGCCAATCGTTGGCGTTGATCCCTGAGAGTAACTAAAAACAGGCATTTTAGACCCCCAGCTTTAAATTGAATTAAGCACTAAAAATTTCACTTGATCGCCAACAGTAGAGCCGTAGATAATGACGTTTTTTAAATTTAGAACGCCACCGCTAGGGGCTTCAATTGTTTGCGCTCCCATTGGTCCTAGGGCTGAATACCATGTCGTTGTATTTCCAATTCCGATCGTTCCTAGGTTAGCTGTCCAGTCAGATCTGATCGATGTAATTTGCACGGCTTGACAGAGGAAATCGGTAGCACTTAGAGCCTTGCCAGCGCTAGTACTATCAATTGTGATAGAGCCGCCTCCTAGAGTCCTTTGCGCGATCGTAGTTGGGGGCGGTGCGGTCACCACTCCTCCGCTGCTATCAATCCGAACCTCTCCAACGATTACCCCATATTTATCTATTTGATGAACACAAGGGAATTGGAATAACTGAGTGTTATTCAGTAAATCATGCTGAAGAGGTGGATTGATTAGCATTATTTCGCCTCGTTAGCGGTTGTCTTTTTACGTGTTGGCTCAATCGGTTCTAGGGGTGTTGGGACAGTCAAAGCCCATCCATGGGTTAACCAGGCAGCAACATCAATCGTGTCAATTTCACGCTCTTCTAATGCCCCATCAACCCATTTATAAAGTCGTTGGTTCATTAGAGGTTCATCGGTGATAGGTGAGCGTTGTAATTAATCGGTCCTGGAGTTCCGACCTTAGTTGCCATCACTCGAACAAATTGAGAGAAAGGCACGAGAGCTTCAATCATGATTCCAGTGAAAGTGATTTCACCGTCAATTCCAACTAAGCCCATTTCAGTACGGCCAATGATCGTTTTGGCGATTGATTTAAATCCGGTTGCTAACTGTGTGGATGCCTCAATTGAGATTTCCCAGTAGTTAGTGCCAGCAACGTAACCAGTGTAAGGAGCTGCCCCTAATTCGACCTTTAGGCCGTACAAGTGGCGAGATTCAAAGGCGATCGCAGCTTCAGCGGTCGTAACGGTGATCGCTGCGACTTTATTCCGGTTACGCAATTCGTTAACGGCGTCTGGAATAAACTTCGATCGAGTGGGCGCATACCCAGCGTAATAGTTTGACATTAGGTAGTAATGGGGGCTAATTTAATTCCATCAAGGCGCGTAACGGACCGCTTGTCTTCAATCACAATACCTGTACGGTACTCAACTAAAGTCTGATCGTAGATACCAATTTGACCTTGTTCGACGACGTTGAATCCGTAGCCTTTTGGTCCTTGGAAATTGATGCCTTGTAAGCCACCATCACGCATCGAAACAACATAAATCGAGGTGTTGTCAATCGAAGTTCCATCGAAAGAGCCTTCAGTTGCAGGGAGCATTTCACGATCGGTTTCATCGCGTTCAATACGAAGAATAGGAATGCCGCCATAACTCAGGACATCCTTACCCAAATCATCACGCCCAAAAATGACGCTACCTTTTAGGATGCCAGTTTCAGCAGATTCACTAATCCAATCATGCAAGTCAGCAGAGACAAGGGACGCGGTAGGGCTTTTAGTCCGGTTGATCGCTTGCTTCCACTTACGGCGAGACAGTGGGGCACCTGCAACGGCATTTTGTAGCCATTGACGGGGCATTTTCTCAGTACGCGCACGCAAACCATCAAACTCACGATTGTTTAGTGAGGTTGAACCGTTGAAAAACTGACGAATCCATAGATCTTTAAAAGCGCGAATCTTGCGGAGTTCCTCGCGTGCTTTACGAGTTGGGTCAAGTGCGGCAACCTGCCAGTCAGTCTGCATGAGGTCAGACATCAGCTTAAACGTTTCGTAGCTATCAGCTTCTCGGCCTGGATCGCCTAGAATCTGTTCATTCAATCCACGCATTCCGGCTGTGCTGGACTTGACCACTTGACTGTAAGTGTAGACGGGTGTGGGTTCGTTTACAAAACCTAGCGCATTAAAAATCGGATCTTCTTTTACAAACTCTTCCATTAGAATCCCCGCTTGGGATTCCGGATCGGCTGCGACCGCTTCAATGAAACTTAGCATTGGTTTTAATTTTTGTAGGGTTCAACTCGGCATCCCGCCGCAACAAAAACATCCCGTTAGTGTTCCCTTATTATTCCCAACCGCTAAATTTCAGCCTCTAGATTATCGTCCTCAGTACCAGAACATATCTTTCGATGTAAAATAGAACAAGCGCCAAAGGTAGATTCAATTACCTTTGGCGCTCTAACAAATTACCAAAGGACTTTGGCAAAATGACTAAGAATAGCCTATCAGGGAAAACGACCACTACGATCGCCAATCATCAATTTGGTTTTGTGGAAATGATCCGGAACGGTGCATACGTCAGATTAAATGACATTGTTGTCTGCTTCCCAGGAAAGCGGCTAGACAATTGGATGAGACTTCAAAGCACCGCAGACTTGATCCAAGCGTTCAGGGAAGAGCATTGCTACCGGAGTCAAGAGCCATTTAAAACTGTGATGGGCAAAATGACTTTAGCAAGCTTTGCGTCGAAATCCGGTGCTGGTACAGATAGTAGTGCTCCCTCAAAAATGAGGGAGCACTCTGAGAATGATCTTATCCAGCAAGGGACATGGGCGCATCCTGATATTGCGATTCAATTTGCACAATGGTGCAGTCCTAAGTTTGCACTTTGGGTCAGTCGTCAGATCCGACACCTCCTAGAGCATGGTGAGGTAAATCTGAATCACACCGAATGGACTACGCAACAGCACATTATAGGGATTGAGTACAATCGAGACGATATTAAGGAAATGTACGGCTAAGCTTTACTAAAGATGCTTGGGGGCGTTGACGACAAAAAAGCGATCTGATATTATTGGATCGCCCGGAAATTGGTTCACTCTCTATTGCTCAGATACCTGTTTGACGATTTCATGAAATCGCTGAATTTATTATTTGCTCAATGAGTCATGAAAGCACGATGACCAATACAAAAGCGTGATCACCTTTTGTCAGTGTGCGCGGGAGTATTTGTACCAAAATTTAAAGACTGAAGACCCCAACCGCTAAATTTCAGCTTCTAGGTTGTCGTCTTCAGTACCAGGGCAAACTCGGCAGACTTGACGTTGCATTGTGCCCCATTCAGCTTTTAACCAATGTTTTCCCGCTGGTGGAGTGCTTAGTCGCTTTTTGCAAAAAGCACATCTAACATTAGGGCTTGTGAACATTTCCGATCGCGGTGGGGCGTTATCTTCAAACATCTCGGACCTCAGAATAAACTTCTATAAATAGCCTCACCTAAAGAGCGCTAGCTGCCCTTCAGTAATGGCTCTAGGCTTTCTAGCCTTCTTGGGCGTGGCCAGAGCGTTGGGATCGTGGTTCTCAATCCGGTTACGCATCACATCGAAGTAGCCGGGGTCTTTCTCTATGCAGATGTAGCGGCGATTGGTGTTGATGCAGGCGATCGCTAGTGTGCCACTCCCTGCGGTGTTGTCTACGATGATTTCGTTTTCTAGTGTGTACGTTTTGATGAGGTATTCGATTAGTGGGACGGGTTTTTGGGTGGGATGAATTGAGTTGGTTGTATCTGCATTTGAAAATTTAAGAACACTTTTTAGTAGTCGGTACCCATCATCTTTTTTGCGAGTTTTTCTAACTGGTAAAGTCGATCCGTTTTTGTGTTCAAACACTGTAAAAGTCTTGCGCCGATCAACTATTCCTTCCCATCTCAAAATAGGAGAATAATTGATCTTCCTGTCGCTAAAAATCAGAATATTCTCATGACATCTAAGTGGCTGAATCTTGGCTAGTAATGGATTACTGTTTCTGTTCTTCTCCCAAATCCACTCATATTTAAACCACTTGGGATTACTCATCACCAGCGCAGATGTGAACGGCTGGCTCCCGAACAAAACGATCGCTCCATTGGGCTTGATAATCCGCTTGTACTGTTCCCATAGCGGCTCAAAGGGAATCAATTTATCCCAATGACAATTCGTGATCGAATAGGGCAAATCGCAAATGATGCAATCAACGCTTTTATCTGGAATAAACTTCATCGCCTCCAAACAATCCGCATTGATAATGCTATCAGGGGCGATCGTCCCTCGCTCTACGACCTCATCTAAACTGTTGTAAATCTGCATAGAGACTCTACGAAATATTACCCAATGATAACCCGTTTATGTCCTTGCGTAAGTATTAGCAGTTTGAGCTTCCAACTGATCCGAATATCCGGGCATCCGTCTATTATCTCCGTTCATCTTTTGCGGTGCTAATCTATCAAGCCTGTCGCCTAGCTTGTTGATAGCTGCGACAATATTGCGATCGTCCAAGGCCATGGGGACTGCGTTTTGTGCAACCGTGCGATCGATGCCTGCTGTCGGTGCTTGGATTTGACTTGCTAGCGGGTCAAAGATGGGCATAGAAACCATAGGGGCTAGTCTCATAGGTTTGATATTGTTTTGGCTACCGATTGAACTCAATGCGCTTAAATCAATGCCACCGCCAAAACTGCCACCGCCTATAACTTTGTTCTGTTGAATTTGAGTGCCGCCGAAACCCTTCGCCGCCCCTTGTGCCCTAGTTAGTTCTGTGTCCATGTTCAACCGTGCGGATTCTCGATCGATGCCCATTTTAGCGGTCGATAGTTGGTTTTGTGACTCAAGCGATCGGATTTTCTCGCCTTCTAACCCGAGTAACTGAGTCTGACCCGTAACATCATCAGTGGCATTCGCAATCTGGTTTTTGTCTCCAGTGACGAGCGCATCTTTTAGTTTGCGCTGTGACTCTGACACTGCGATCTTTTGCTTGCCAAAGCTTATTTGCGCTTCGATCGCTGCTTGCCGTAACGATGCTTGCTGTTGCTTTTCTTTAAGGTCGAGGATGACCATCTCAGCTTTTTGGATGGCCTGCAACGATAGGAGTCTGATGTTTGCAATCTTGCCGTCACGCGATTTGGATTCGCCTTCACCCGCTTCAATCTTAGCGATCGAGTTATCAGCTTTTGCCTTGCCTAGCCCAACAGCAGACTCAGCAAAGCCTTGTTTAGCTCCGTCCAACTGCGACTCTAACCCAGCGCGGGTTTTGCTTGCTTCTAACCCTCTGATAAGCACGTTGGTATTGCGCGTCAATGCGTCGTGCTCCTTCTGGTACAGTCCTTGGCGTTCCTGAATCAGAAGGTTAACGAGCTTCTCTTCCTCGCTGCGTAAATTGTTTGCATTGTTCTGGACCCGATCGGTAAATTCCTTTTCGCTAATCGTGCCATTGTTCCGCAGCTCAACATCTTTATCGATCGCTTTATCAGCAAAGCCGATTTTTGCCCTAGTGGAAACAATCTCGCGTTTAGTGGCTTCAGTTTGACCGCCTTCACCTTGAATCTGTCCATTCAATTGATTGAATTTGGTGGTGATAGTGTCGGTTTTGTCTTTGATGCCAAGGCTAAAGATTTTCTCTTTTTGTGTCTTGTCGTAGTCGTTTACAATCTTGCGGTTTTTAGCTTGTTCAATCGCTAGCTCAGCTTCTGCCGATCGGACTTTCGCATCTAAGAACTGCGATTCTAAGTCCATCTTCTTGCGTGCGTAATCGTCTGGAGTCATCGTTGAACGCAAGCCGTCTAATTCATTAAGCTGAGATTGGATATTACTTGCTGACGAGTTGGCGCTCTTGCCTTGGTTCTCCGCTTTACGAATGGAAACCTCGTCTTCAGACATGTTGTTATTTGCTTGTCCTTTGATAAGGTCAATCGTTGCAGTGGTGTCTACTCGTTTGGTGGCGAGTTCACGCGCTTTAACATTGCGTTCCCAATCGGCTAGGATTTTCTTATTCTTAGCTTGTTCAATCGCTAGCTCAGCTTCAGCCGCTTTGATTGTGGCATCCACTAACCGCGATCGCAGGTCTAGTTTACGCTTAGTAAATTCCTGCTCTGTGATGATGCCCCGTGCTTTGAGTGCATCAGTCTCTGCCATCTGCTGTTTGACCTCAGACAACTCACCCTGTGCCGATGTAGATGAGATTTCGGCACGTTTAATGGCAACGTCTGACTCATTCATCCGATTCCCTTTTTGGGCATTGATTAAACCGACGGTTTGCGCTCCAACTTTCTCCTTTCTGCCAACTTCACGTTTTTTGATGGATAATTCAAAGTCCTCTAGGATGCGTCTGTTTTTAGCTTGTTCAACTGCTAGCTCGGCCTGTGCCGCCTTCGTGGTGGCATCCACTAAAGACGATCGTAAATCCATCGATCGCTTGGTATATTCTTCCTTGCTGATAGTGCCCGCTGCAAAGAGCGAGTCAAGACTCTTTATGCTTTCCCCGATGGAGGAAACTTGTAAATCCGCTGCTATTTTGCCAATCTCAGCTTGACGTACTGGCACATCCTTTTCGTTGACCTTATTTCCTTTTTGGGCCTTGATGAAATCAACATTGGCTTTCCCCTCAAAACCTTTATTCTCAAACTCACGAACTTTAGATGCTCGATCGTTCTTCTCCAGTGCCAGAGCTGATTTAGTGCCGAATACTTTCTCGTCAGATTCTAGCTCGTTCTTCTTCAGTTCAGGTAACGAATCGATCGCTTTACGTCTAGCGATGAGTTTATCAATTTGACCTTTCTCTTTATCGGTGCGGCCTGCTTTGGCCTGCTCTAATTCCTGTGCTGACGTATCGCCTGTGATTGATTTCCCATTGATAGCGATTTTGGAAATCTCACGTTTAACTGTGGGATCTTCCATTACTTTATTAATTTCGTCGATCGTCTTTTTGGTTCCGGTGAATTCACTGCCAGCGCGGGTTCTTTCGTTTTCAGCTTGTTTAACAGCGTTATTCTGTGACGCAAATTCATCGGTCCCTCGATCCGCCTTACGACTTTCTAGCCGCTTCACTTCGGAGCTGTTGAAGGCATTCTTAGCCGCTGCTGATGCTGCCTCTATTTTTGCCGCCATCTCTGATAGGGAAACGTTAAATTTCCCCATAATATCAGCACTACCGCCGAACTTTTTATCGATCGCATCTAACTGTTTTTTAGCACCTTCTAGCTGTCCAAGCTGAGCATCAATTTGACTTTCTAACTCTTTCTTCTGATTTGGCGAATAATCCTCATTGGTTTTTAGCCCTTCTTTTTGAGCTTTGAGATCCGTTATTTGAGAGCCGATGAGATTCTTTTGGTCTAGGAATCCTTCACCGTTTTTATCCCGGCGATTGGCAGATGCTTTTATCTCCTCATCCAACCGGGCAATCTTATTTTTGTCCGGTGAACCTGTAGAAAGTTCCTTAGCTTTCTCCACTTGTTTTTGATCGATCGATTGCTGGTCAGCTTGTGACTCCGCTGCTTTTTTCCTGAGTTCTGGCAAGCTATCAAAGACCTTGCCCGTAGAGCCATAAACACCGTCACCTTGTGCCCCTAGTGCTATCTTCGATCGGTTAAATTGCACCTCTTGCATTGTCGCTAACCCTTCACCGCCGTTTGACTCATTAATCTTTTGGCCTAGTGCTGTGATGATTGCCACTGGAGGCAGAAGGAGAGAGCCTACAGTTTGGAAAAGTCCGTTATTAGCAAGTGATCCGCCCTGCTCATCTTTCCTGTTTATACCCTTAACTAGATCATCACCTTTCTTAATTCCAACAGCCCCGGAAAGCCCAAAGGTCGCCTTGTCAATATCAATGCCTTTAGATGGCCCAACATCAGATAGCGAATCTTTAGCACCCTTGCCCTTCTTCTCAATGTCATCCAACGACTGCTTAATCTTGTTAGCTTGTGCTTCAAAACGGCTCCCCATATCATCAGGGGTGAACGCTGAAAACAGGGATTTACCAATCTCGATCGATGCATTGATTAACAGGAATTGCGCGATCATCGGTCCGACTGTAGCGGCAACCGACATCATCGACTTACCGATGCCACTAATGCCCCCAGCCGTCTCTAGCACTAACGCCCCCATTGCTTTTAAACCGCCAAAAGATGCAACTATCCCAGACAATCCAGTCGCCGCCGCCTGTGCTAGTCCAACACCAATCACACCTATTAATGTCATGCCGTGCCGCTCTAATAGCGTCATGCCAGCGATCGCCGCGTCAACACTGAATTTCACAGGTACCGCCAACGCAGAACCTACGTTTTCGGTGACCTGTCCTGATGCCCCGGACAACCTAAACATTGACGACTGAAGGTTTTGTGATGCGTCTTTTGCCCCCGGCCCAAATTCTTGTTTTAATTGAGCGCCAAATTTAGGGATAAATTGTTCAGCACTTACTGACCCTGACTCCATGGCCTTGCCTAATTGTGCTTCACTCATGGACATAGATCGAGCAGCGATGGCAAACGCATTCGGGAGTCTTTCCCCGATTTGCCCCCTCAATTCTTCGGCCTGCACGGATCCTTTACTCATTATTTGTCCGAGAGCTAAAAATACTCCGCTCTGGTCTTCTGCGGATAATCCTAGCGTCGTTGCAGCCGATCCAACCCCTTCAAACAACTGATTAGATTGGCCTTCGCTCAACTTGCCCTTAGACGATGCTCTTAACTTTGCGTAACCTTCGATCGAGGCTTTTCTATCAATGCCTAAAGACGATGCTTGATCTGCTGCGTATCTAAAGGCTTTCTCCCCATCGGCTTTTGACCCGGTAGAGAATGTTAGCGATGTTTTCATTCTGTCAGATGCGATCGCGGCCTGAATGGATGCATCAGCGAATTGTTTCATCATGCCAAGCGCCATTCCAATGCCAGCAACGGCAAAAGGTAGCGCTAGCAGCCCAAGGCCCACACCCTTTAGATTGCCAATCAACCCGCCCGCCGCGCCTTTCATTTCCTCAAATGGATGAGGGACCGGACGCCCTGCCATTTGATAGATTTCATTGAATTGCGATTTTAGATCAGAGATTTTCTTAGCATCGTTACCTGTAAACGAATCCTGACCAGATATCCTCTCAGCACGATCTGCTGTGACATCCACGCGGCGTCTGAGCTTGCCTAATGACTTGGCATCGTCCGTTTTACCGTCCCGAGTGGCGATTGCCTGTGATGTCCCGATATCGAATGATAGAGTACGGGCATCAACCGCAGTATTAGCTAATTTCTTCGCATCTTTTTTAGTAACGTCACTCGTTACGGATGCAATACCGCCTGACACAAACGATCGAACGTCTTGAAATTCAGAGGCGATTCTAGAGGCTCTAGATTGACCCGGCTTAGGTGCATCAACAGCGCGGGCCTCGCCTTCCGGTACTAGTCCTAATCGTCTTGCAACGCTGGAAAATCTACTAGCCCGTGCAGTGTTATCAGCGCTTGTACTTGTCGTTTCAGAATTAATCGATCGCGTTCTGGATTCATCAAAAGCAGCGTCAGCCATTGCTGATGAACGATCGGCTCGTCTGCCTAGTGAGCGATCGACTTGACCATAAGCTCGGGTAGTTCGTGAAATGTTGGCAACATTCGCCTGTCCTAAAATAGTCTCTCTAAAGTTATCAACGCCATTCCCTACCGAATTACGGATGCCATCCATTATTGAGGAGACTTTCAACCCGATCGCATTTAATGGCGGTGTTTTGCTCCCAACCTTAGCCTGCATTTCGATTAAGGTTCCAAGGGTCCGAGATTCGGCGGCATAAGCATCAATTTCTAGTTTGCGGAGTTGAGTTTTGTTCAGCCCTGGATTTTGAGAAGCAGCGATCGAAACTGATTTATCAATCGCTGATTTGTTCTTAGGATCCATCTTTGAACTTAATGGAGTGCCTAAGCCCATAGATGCCTGCTCTAGATTTAGCTTGCCGCCTGCAAACTGATTAGAGTGTTGGATTTCATGGGTGAGCGGTTCTAATTTTTTCGCGGCCTTAGCTAAACTATGAGCAGGCTGATCTAAGGCCAGCGCCAACGCCTTAGATACCATCACAACATTGCGATCGACATCATACAAGGCATCAGCTCCGGACGCCTTCAGGGCTTTGTCAGCAACCTCTAGACGTGGAGCCAATGACCCAATCGCGCTGCCTGAATTATTTTTTGTGTAGGTTTCTTGGAATGCTGAGTAGTTAGCTTGTAGCCTGTCGTTATTGATAGGCCGTAAATCATTAGCCTTGTTTTTAATGCGATCAAAAAGGCCCTCTTTTTGGGGTTCATCCGCCCTTGCCACCGCAAATCTTTTGCGGATGTCCATGACTTTACCAGGCAAGAAAGTGGCAGCGATCGCGTCAAGTGGCAATTGATTCATCATGGGCAGTCCCATTGATGCCGCTAGCCCGGTCTTTAATGCTGCCCCGGCTGTACCGATCGTAAATCCCGCAATATCTCCCGTGATTGCATCGCCTGTATTGTTTAGATTGATCTCTTTTGCCGCCGCCGCCAACATCTTCGCTTTTTGAATTAGACCAGCTTTCAAAAATGATTCTTGCTGTTTGAGTCGTTTGATTGCTGATGAATATTGAGCACCTGATTCAATCGCTAAACGAGTGATTAGCGTTGCACCAATACTAGCCGCGCCCCCGGCGATCGAGCCATTACCCGAAGCGGCTGAACTCGCAACCATCCCAGCCCCGGCGATCGCAGCTTCGGAAAACATTCCCCGAGCTTTATCGGTTCGGGGAATAGCTCCCAAGTTTTGCTTGATTGAATTGCCAGCAGGTGCCCCGAAGAACTCAGCAGCCTTTACTGACAGGTCTAGGAACGGTCTACGCGGTTCGGGTTTAGGCTCTAGGTTAGCTCTTGAAACTCTAGCAAGTCTAAGGGGCGTCGTGCTTTGGGACTGTCCGGGTTGTGCCACTGACGCTGTATCAACTAACTCAGCAAACGATCTCCCATAAGTCGGCCCTCGCATAGATTCAGCCGTGGCCTTGAGGCGGTTATCCCTTGATTCTGCTGTCTCTGGTTTGCTGCTGATGGATGCTGAGACTCTACCTTGAGTACTACCGATCGTTTTCATCGTAGGACCGGAAAACCCAGCGATTGAGCTTGTAGCTTTTAGCTTCTCCAGTTGCGTGATGAATTGCGACGATTCAATATTGAGCGATTCAAGGGCATTGATGCGATCGATGCCTCTAAGTTTTTTAGCCTGTGCGATGCGATCATTGATGGCCCGCTCTTGCTGTTTTATCTGAGCGATTACAGCGCTTTCTTTGGCTGTGTCGTACCCTTTTACAGGTTTCCCTTGCTTGTCAAAAGTGCTGTCAATATTGGAGACGATCGGCCCTAGCTTCTCAGGGCTAACACCGGAATAAATCCGACCGACTAGATCCGCCTTCTTAGTGCTAGCTGTAACGCCCTGTACACCTTCTTGTTTTGCTACTGCGAAGAGTTGCGCCCTGGTCAGATCGCCTAACTGTGGGGACGGTGTTTTGATGGCTTCCGGGACAGCGATCGGGGTTGGAGCTTTCTCTATTGCTTTGATGGATTCTGGGACGGCGATCGGGGTTGGCGTTGTCTGTTGAGGTTTTTGTATGCTTTCTTTTTTCTTTGATTTAATGTTTCTTTGAGATACAACAGCGTTAAATTCTGCAACCGTTCGAGCCTGTAAGTCTGTAATTTCTGCAATCGCGTCTTCAGTCGTTGCAATCTCCGATTTAAGCGCTGCAATCTTACCCAACTGAGCATTAAGCGCAGCCCTAGTTTGAGATTCCTTAACCTTCAGTGCAGGGACTCGCCCAGTTCGTGATTCAGATTTCTCTAGTTTGTCTCTAAGTGCCTCAACATCCTTAATAGGTGCATTACTTTCAACACTATTCTGGAACTGTGCCCGACGTGCCTGAATGACGTTCGACCTCCTAGCTTCGGCACGGCTAGACTCTTCAGAAGATGCGCCGACTTTAGCTTTTGCCGACTCTAACGAATTGCCTGATGCAACTTTTAAGCTAGATTCTGCAACATCTCTAGATGCTTCTAACCTTCGTTTAATTTCATCAGCATTCCCTAGACGTTCCATGTTCGCAGATGATTCTGCCCGCTGAACTTCTAACGGTTTTGCAATCCTAAAGCTGTCTGATAATTTCGCCTGAAATTCGTCTTTCTCAACAGATTGAGCCGCTGTTTGTTTAACTAACTTTAACTGTGAAACCTCTTTCTCTATTTGCTTGCCTTCTTGCAATAGTTTCTTGTATTCAGCCAGTTTTGCTTTCTGCCCTGCGATTAAATCTAAGGGGACAAACGCAGCAACGGATTTTCCTGAGTCCTTATCTAGTCGCTCAAAAGCTTTATCGGATGCGCTTTGACCTGTGAACTGTAAAGACTTAACCGCTTTATCAGATGTTGATACACGATTGATTAAGACTTGTTTTTGTTCTAGTGGGGTTGGAAGAGATTCCCCAAAATTATTAGCGTCATTAATTTCTTTTTTAGAATATGCCCGAGGCTTAAATTGACTTAAAGCTGATCGCGCCGCACTTTGAGCACTAACAGCCTGCCCTAATAGACTTTGATTAAATGCCTGTATGTCTGCTTTTAATGGCTCAAGGTCAGACGATATCACCCCTAGCCGCTCGGACTTCGATTCAATTTGTTTATTGGCTTTGGTGTCTAGTTTTGCTTTGCGTGCTGACGATACCGCTAATTCACGCGCACGCTCTTGATATTCGGTATCAGCCTGAGTTGAGACAACTGCGTCCTGAACTTTCCTTTGATCACTAACAGCGCCCCTACGTAAAACCTGCTCACGAGAAATTTCACGCGAACCCACTTCTCTATTGAGTGAGTCAGCAACCCGCTGCGGTGCCTCTTGAACTTGCGAAATGACCTGTTTTATCTGGCGTTTTCGCTTAAGCCCTTCCGGTGTCTCAGGTTCGATCTTATCTACATATTCCTCAAGAGATTTTAGAATTGCCGATGATTTGTTTATGCCACCACCGATCGAACCTGTCAGCTTTTTGCCCAACATGGATCCGAGCAACTCAGTGGATCCAAACGTGCCAGAGATAGCGCCCTCAATCGCCTTGGAGATGCCGCCGCCCAAAGACTTAGACAGTTCCATCCCGACGCCTGACAAAGCGCCGCTAATTATGTTTGATCCGATGCCACCGACGAACTTAAACGGGTTCAGTGATAATGGACTAGCTGCGCTTTTCGCACCGATTGAAACATTGGACTTACTGACGCTCTCAATGTTTCTTTTTAGCTCCGTGGTATCCCCTGTTAATTTGACCGTAATCGTTTGACCTGCCAGCGCTTCGATCTGACTGCGATCGACTTGCACCACCGCTGCGATCGAAATAGGCGATCGGCTATCTGAGGACGATAAGCCGCTATCGTCAACGCTTGGTTTTATCGGCTTGCTAAAATCTGCGCGAACCTGCGCCCAGTGCGCCTGTTTTAGGGATAGATGTTCATTGAGCCGCGTCAACGCTCGATCGTCTACGGTTGGGGAGAGGCTGCGGTTTAAGCGACTATCTAGCGCGGCTAGAGACTGATTTAGATCGGCAAAATCTGCAACACCAAATACCCGCACAGTGCGATCGCGGGTTGCGGTTTTGATTCGCAGGTCAAGAGCTTGGCTGTCGAAACGATCATCGAGGGAAACGCCAACCGATACTTGTCGATCGGCGGTTAGGACTCTTAGATCGTCTTTGAACCCTGTCGCATCCAATCGGAGACGGACAGCAACAGTACGCCCCGTGAGCGCTTGATCTAGCTGATTAGATATCGCGTCGGTGTTTAGCCTTACGTCGATTGTGCGGCTGTTCAACGCCTTAAGGTCAGATTCTAGGCGTCTTGTGTCAAGGCCAGCCCGGACCGCAACGGATAGGGGCGCTTGCTGCGACAATGCCAAAACTTCTAAATCAAAATCATCCCGGTTTAGGAGTAATTTGATCTCTACGGTCCCTACATTTTCAGCCATTGCGATCGCCTAATCAACTGCCTTGTTATTCCCGAGCGGGGAACTGGCAGGGAGGAGGCATGGGCTGAATATCGATCGGTTTAGATAGGGGCTGTATCCAATGGCAACAGTCCGATACAGCCCTGTGATTTACTGAAACCCTTGCCTAGTCTAGGTTTAAGTGGTCTTTTTTGAGCATTGTCCACATTATCACCGCATCTAGAATAAGACTCCCAAATATCCTCAGTTGGTAGGGGTCTATCTCGTTTTTAATCTTTTGGGTAGCGGTAAATTGGAGATAGGGGGTGAGGATAATGGTGCTTATTAGTAATAATTATTGATTTAAATAATATATATATTACTAGAACCTATATATAGTAAAGGTTTTAAGAGTTAGACCCATTATTAGACTCTGTATCCAAACCTGTATGCTGCGTGTTGCCATTGGATACAGCATTTCTCAAAAGATGACCAAACTACATTCTTTTGCCAACGGTAAATACAGGCAAGTGGATGATGATTATGGGTGATTGAATCGGATCGCCTTTTTAGAAGCTGCTGACAATGTTGCGGCTTAAGATTTAGAGGCTCGCAGACAAAGAATCCCGATCGGTAATTCGATCGGGATTCATGAGGGCTATTTTTTATGGGTAAGGATTTTTGCGCTAGCTGGATTGAGCGTTTACAAAAGCATCGACTGCCGCCCTGATGCTGGTCATCCCCTCAATGTTTGCAAATGGTGTGGGGTCTTCGTCGCCACGTTCAATAGTGAACCCTAGAGTGTTATTCCAATGGACGAGAGTCCCGTCTGAAGCCTCTACGATCGCGTTATAGACGCTAAACGTGTGGAGTAGGGTGTTGGGCGGTAATGTCATATTTTTAGTCATGATTTTTTCCATTTTTTGTTTGTCGAGAGCTAGAAGTCTTTGCGCCTCAACCCATTCAACGACTTGCGCCTCTGTTCCATCCCTTAAAGCCTCAATTGTTAAAAGACGATCGGTGGGCCGTTCTTGTCGAACTTGAACTGTCTGGGCTGATCATAAAACGCTTCACTAATTAGTGAAGCATGATTAAACGCGCAGTAAGATTCGTAATAATGACTAGCCTTGATCCATAAACAATGATCCACTTCTTTGGACGTTTTGAGTTCAGGCAATTCCTCAACATCAATCATAAATCGATAGCGGAGCGTGACGTTTTGGCGATCGTCCTGACTTGGGCTTGATTGCACAAAGCACGGCTGCGGCTCCTCGTCCTGTCTAAAGTATGCGCCTAGGTCAACGCCTAATTCTTCCCATGCTTCACGTTTTACGGCTTCAAATGCCGATTCATTCCAATCCAGATAACCACAAACTAGGCCAGCCTTCCCATGATGATCTGGCGTTGTATTCGATCGGATACCTGTAGGCACTTGTACGGAGCCATCAGGCAACCTAAAAAGAGGAATCACCACCACGGCAACGGCCCTAGATATCCAATACTCTTTTGAATCTGGACCCATAACCTTGCTATTCTCGACATTCTTAAAAACTGGCATCATCAATCCTCTATTGTTTTAAATTTGATTTAGGTCGTTTTCACTTTGGCTGGATCCGCCTTTAGATAGCCCTCACTGATCAGCCCTGAGACAATCATTCGCCTCCCCCAATGGCTTTCTAGTTCCCCTCTTTTCTTAGGGGTTAGCTCCGCTATTTCTGCGGCTGTGAACCGAACGATTGACGTAGGCTTATCAATGGACCCGTCAGTGAATTCATAGGGAATGTAGGGCAACTGCATGATCCGTCTAATCGTGTCAGACATAGACCACACCCCAGCGTAGTCTTGTTTTTTGCGATCTGCGCTGAGACATCGCTCCAAAGCATCAACAATCTGAGCAGACCATTTGAACGAAACTTTCTTTTTGACTTTGCGCATGTGTCGTTCTTTGTGTGGATTCTATGAGTTTTGGATTGCTGTTAACGTGTTTTACCAAAGAATTCACCATTTTAAGAACAGCATTTTAAATCCGTTAGCCGCTTCTACCTCTACTCCGCTAGAGTTTTTACAAAGAGACATTGATTTTGTTTCATTAAAGAACCGAGCGAAGCATTCACCGTCTGAATTGCACAAAAAGTAGACCGAAAATCCTGAGTCATTTTTGACTTCACTATAAACAAATCCTGATGAAACCGTAGATATTCCACCTGCTGATTTAAACGTAATCATCTTATCTTGCTGAGTCATTTTGACTACCTTGTGAATTGTTTTCTGTCCTTCCATCATAAGACCATTGACCAAATTAGTCAATGGTCAAAGCAAACTAATTCAATAAATCAGCTTAGCCGTCAAAGTTTGGAGATCCCGATCGACCCCCGACTCAATAACTTCCACATCAGCGAAATAATATTGTGCGGGGTTTTCTGCAATCATCTTGCAGGCCACTTGTAACCATGCATGGGCGTGTCCAAGGCTGATCCCGTCATAGCTGACTTCTACCGTGAAACATTCGCCGCAGCCGATGGACTGAAGGGCGATCGAGCAGTTGCCGCCGAATTCTGCGATCGCTACGTTTAAAGCGGTTTCTAGTTCGACGATGATTGCGATGGCTGGGTTAGAAACGGTTTGAGTGGTCATGGCGTTTAGCTCCTTGCGGGTTGTTCGATGTATTTAAGATATCACCCATTGACTAAATGTGTCAAGACTTAAAGCAAAACTAGTTCTACAATCGTTACTCTGTCTACGTTCTGGCCTTTCCACTTACGCCCAAGAAACGGACGCAGGCGCAGCGATCGTAGACTAGTCTGACGTCCTTATCCAGCAGTCCGCTGTGATAAAACGACAGTAATCGGCAAAGGCTTTTTCATCCCCATCGTACCCATAAGGAAGGCCCGGAGCGCCAGCAAATTCAAAGTCTTCTAGAATCTGGTCATTGGTCTTAGCCAAGACATCAACAGCTCTTTTATATATACCTTTTCTCCCGTTGGCAGCAATTCTTATTAATACGATGATCTTGCTTTGGGCTTGCTGCTTGGTGCTGTCGTCAAGAGTATGAAGAGTTTGCATAGTGCTTGAATCTCTGTGAATTGTTCGATTTATTAAGGCATTATAGCCAGAGATTGAATCCACTTAGATCAGCTAGTGCCGGTTCTCAGACACAAAAAAGCCTCTCAATAACGAGAGGCTTTTTTGTGTTTAGACGAGTCTTACACCGTCCTGGTAATAGTATTTAACCCCGTTTTCAATCTCAAAGACAGGAAGGCTAGACCAGCAACAGATCATAAAGTAGTGTTTTTTGGGTCCAATCTTAGCTAAATCGGTAATAAAGAATTTAGCACTAGTGAACTTAGTGAAGTGATAGGCTGCTTCCTTATCAGCATAGGTTAATAGCTCTTCATCTTTCGCCCCGTTCACTTTTGAGAACAGTGGACCTATGCCGATATTGTCATCAATTGAAAGATAAGCGTCGTTGGTTACGTTGTGAAGGATGTAAGAAGTCATGGCGGTTAGTTCTTTGTGGTTAGTTCTTCATTTAAGATAACACCCGTTGACTAAATTAGTCAAGACTTAAAGCGAAACCAACTCTACGATCGTTACTCTGTCTACGTTCTGGCTTTTTCATTTACGCCCACAAAACAGACGCAGGCGCGGCGATCGTAGACTGATTAGCTTCCATCCACAGCACCGCCTGAGTCAGAGCATCTACTTGATCATCATGTGCGCTGTTGGGAAACCGTGCCGCCTCGTCTATGAAATCCTTGGCCCAATCTGCTACAGGTGCGTGCTCTGCTGTGGATGTGTGGGATGGCTTGTGATGTGCCCAATACTCGCCGAGTGTGCAAGATGTCACGCCCATCGCCACCAATTGAGCGATCGCCCAATCCGACACAGGTAGGCAAATATCGCCGCGCTCTTGCACTGGACTAATGGCCTGCGCTCTAGCCGCTTTGCTGTCACTGCCTGGATTAATTGGAACTAGACCCCTCATCTCTGCGCTCATTTGTTGGATGATGGCTGATCCATTGGCTTTGTCTTCAATCAGCTTTTTGTCTGCAAAAGGGAACCGTGACGCCATTTGTCTAAGCGCTGCTTGGGATTGGATGATGTCTGCTTTAAGGCGCATTAGATGGGGAACATAATAGCGATGACGCCTAAACACACCATCGTGAGTGATTGATGGAGGGACACAATCGAGTTGCTGACGAACCGCAGCGATTACCACATAATCGTTTTTGACCCCGCCTTTAAAAGCTGCATCCATAGATAAAACAGTGCGTCCAAATTTCTCAGTGCCAGGAATATAAATCCTCCAATTTTCGATCTTAAACATCCCGCCGCCGTCCGGGCTGGGCCTTTGCTGATGCTGCCCACTATACCCATAACTCCCAAGTCGTGACTTCTCATCCACCAAAACAGGCAAAGGGAACCTTTCAGGAAACATTAATTCGCCAGGTTTTGTCCGTGGGTCAATCCAACCGATCGGGCTTGGCTGTTGAGGCGTGGTGAATTCTTGCTCAATTATCAATTGTTTCCATGCCCCTGAACTAAAGACATGACCTGCTAAATCATCTTCATGAAGGCGTTGCATGATGATTAGACGCACCGATATTCTCAAATCATTGACACGGTTATAGATGGTAGTGTCCCATCGGTTGAGGACCGCTAGACGCTTCACTGTGCTAGATACTTCGTTAGCATCATGCGGATCGTCACAGACAAGGCAGTCCGATCGATCGCCTGTAATCTTGGCGAAAAATCCAAACGCTTTACGAAACCCGCCCTGAGTGTTGGCAAAACTTTTTTGATTATTGTGTGTTTTGCTAAGATGCCACGTTGGCTTAAAAGTGTTTTGATACCAGTCGGAGGCAATGATTTCTTTGCAATACATTGAATCGCGGGTGGCTACAGTCGGGTTCGCTGCGATAAAATATGCCTTCCAGCTTGGATCGTAAAGCCAAGCCCACGCGGGGAGGCACACTGAAATAATGCGCGACTTCATAGATCCGGGCGGGATATTTATCAGCAGGTTTTGCATTCGTTGCTGAGGAATCAACCCTCGCTTTTTATCATGCCAGTCTTTAAAGATCGCCTCTGCGTGAAGACAAACTGCGTCAATGTGCCAATTCCAATTAAGCGCTGTGGAGGATTCCAGAACGTGCCATGAGTCGCGCACAAACTGAGCAAGGGAAATAGTAGTGGTTAGGTCTTTTGGGACAGGTGCCGTTACGCCTTCTATCCCATATTTTGACGCGGCCATGTCTCCCAAAAACGATCGCTTTTTTGTTCCCATTTGTTGCTATTAATCCCGAAGGGCTATTGATATCCAATGTATTATTAATTATGAAGCTGAAAAGGCTACCATTGAATTTATTACTGAGGTTTCAATGACTAGAAAGATCGATCGATCGGTATTGCTAAAGGCTCGGCAACTACACCCGAACCCATGGAACCCCTACGCTAACAAACCAGACCGTCTACAGCAGGCGATCGGTGAATCGATTGGGGAATTTAGCCAGATTCAAGATGTCGTTTGTAGACCGCATCCTGAGATTGAGGGAGAGTATCAGATTCTAGACGGTGAAGGGCGGCATCGGACTTTTAAACCGGATGATGATGTCTATGCGATCGTCATGCATGATCTGACTGATGACGAAGCTCAGAAAGTTACGATCGTCATGGATGAGACGCGAGCAACCGCTGATAAAGTTAAGTTGTCGGCATTGCTGGCAGGAATGAGTGCGAATCAAAGTATTGAAGATCTGCTCATTGGGTTGCCTTATCAGGAATCTGGACTATTGGACTTGATTAATTCAAGTGAAATGGGCTGGGATGATGCGGGAAATGCTGAAGAAATCGCTGAGATAAGCTGGGATGATGCCGCTGGAAGGATCCCAGAAGGCGATCGTGAGCCATTCCAAGCCATGACCTTTACGTTGCATGATGATCAGGCCGATGTTGTAAAAGATGCCCTAAAAAGAGCCATTAGCGCAGGGGAATTCTTTGAAGAAAATCAGAATAGTAATGGGAATGCACTGCATAGAATTTGTGTGGAATACTTAAATGCTAACGGCTAAAGACATCATACTAAAACCTATAGATTCAAAAACAGCTAATGCCCTAGTGAAGAAACTTCACTACTCTGGCAAGGTTGTAAACAATAGTCAGTTCCATATAGGTGCCTTTATTGGTGGGTCATTAGAGGGTGTGATGCAGTTTGGGCCATCCTTAGATAAGCGTAAAATACAAGGCTTGGTTTCGGGTACTGGATGGAATGAATTTATCGAATTGAATCGGTTAGCATTTAGCGACAAACTACCTCGGAATTCAGAAAGTAGAGCGATCGCCTTAGCCATGCGAATCCTGAGAAAACACGCTCCACAGTTAAAGTGGGTCATTAGTTTTGCAGATGCGACACAGTGCGGTGACGGAACAATATACCGCGCTAGTGGGTTTGTATTGACCGGAATAAAGAAGAATAATCAGATTTGGATCGCTCCCGATGAGGCTGGTTCTACTTTTAGTAGAACCAGCCTCACAGATAACCATAGCCCTAATGAGAAAGTTAGGGCACGTCAGATTTTGTCGCTGTTACCCGCGACAAAATCTAAGAACATGGTAAACGGAGCTTCATCCATGAAAGTCTATGAAGCGGCTGGATTTAAACCATTACCAGGGTTCCAATTGCGTTACATCTATTTCTTGGATAAAACTTGTGAGAAGGATTTAACGGTGGAGATTCTTCCCTATGCTAGAATAAAGGAGCTTGGTGCATCTATGTACTTAGGCAAAAAATGCCTCTAAAATAGGCGATCACCGTGACCTACGGCAGAGCGGCGGAGCGTTACCGACCTAGAGGCTCTTTCCATTATTCGATTGCATCAACCATTCCCACTCATTTTATCTTGCAGCAATTGGATACCTAACGCTTCATCAGCAAGCTTCAAGGTCGCCTCAATGGTTGCTGCATCTTTGCCTTGTATGGTTACTAACAACAGCAACCGCGACGATTGAGCGTCATTCATGACAAAGCGATTACCAGTTTTGCATTCATCCTGAAGCGCTGAGATGGTATCCCTAACGAGTAAAGCCGATCGCAGGGAGGTTTGAAGCCTAGCCAGTGCGATTGCTTCAGCAACCGATCGAACTTCTTCTAGTCGTTGCTCATGCTTAATCTGACCCTCAATCGACAAATCTTCGAGGCGGCGGCGATCGATTTCTGCGTCAAATGCCAACGCCCGATTTAGCCAATCACCTGCCTTGCTCCATGTCTTAAAGTGTCCGCTTGCACAGCGTAGTTTGACCGTTTTATTTAGATACAATGCACAGGCAGCATCGATCGATCGCTTTGGGCCTAGGTCACGATAAAGCGCAAAGCCCTGATAACTTTTGGCAGTGTCTAAATTCTTGTCAAATTCCCAGACTTTAGTCATTTTAGATTCTATGCAGTGAGGTGAATTTAGATCTATCTGTCTTAGCTTTTTGCATCAAAGCACAATTGATTTAAGCCTTAGTATAGTATTTATTCCCTTGGCTAGTTCATTCTAGACCGATCGCAATGAAAGGGAATAATAAAAGACTGTTATTAACATCCATATGCCGTTTCATAGCTCGTGGTCCCAGAGACAAATAAGCGTCATGATGTTGGGCGCTGTTGCCCCTAATCCAACCAAGTATTTCTTTTGTCTAGCTGACTCGTCAACACTGACCGAGACATCAACCGCCGCCGCTTTCTTTGCTGCTGAACTCCCGATCGGTATAAATGGTTATTCCCGCAAATATGTTGCGTTCACGGGTCCAAGCATCTACGACAATGCAACAAAGACGGCGATGATTCCCCTGCAAACCATTACATGGACGCCCGTTGGTGGAAGCTTACAATTTCAAACGGTGTTTCTAGTGGCAGATGGAGCAGCAACAGGGGCGGTCGGGTCAATCGTAATGCTCAACATCGAGCCACAGGTTACGCTTAGACTGGCTGGGCAACCCTACCAGGTGGAATACTCGGTATCTCAGAAATAGGCATTCCCTCCACACCGATCGCTAGCTGAGTCCAATACCTTGCCTCTAGGATGTGGTAAAAGCATTCCTTCCCGTCACCATTGTTGGCGTGTGCCCTTGCCGTGTCAATCGCTGAGAACGATCGTCCGTTGAATACCTCCATACTAGAAAGCGCTTGGATGGCTGGTAGAACGTCTAGGAAAATAGAATTTAGGTCATAGGGCGCGTCCTGATCTTTTAGCCGTTCTAGTTCTTCTAGGACTGAATTAGTAAGCAAAAGATAAAGGCGATCGCATTCCTTCTTTTTGTTGGAAACTTCGATCGTGAACACGGGCATCGTTTGAAAAAATGCTTCCACAGGTAACGGTAAGTCGATCATGATAGGTGCGTTCCCAGAGTCCCGGCGTTGAGGTGTCTATCCCGCATAGCTTGCGAGGGGAGGTTCAGATGGATATTTGATGGTAGTGGGGGAGGGGCAATTAAGCTTTCGATTTCAAAATCAACAGTAAAAGTATCCCCAACAAACTGACCTGTGAAATTATTGCCATCTTCATCGGCCCAATTCCAGCTTTTTTTGATATCTTTCATGGTAAAACTCGCTTCAGTTCTTTGAGTACAATCTTAGCATTGTATGACGTGCCGTTAGTTCGTGCGTTTTCAATCTCTGGCACACCTTCAAACCGTACATCGTACTGCGATGGATAAGATAATCCAGCCGTTCCACCGATCGGAGTCACCACACCCGGAGTCACCCCATCAAGAGCGATCGCACGGGTTCGGGTGGTTCCGATATCAGTGTAGGGCGTAATCCAATCGTGCAGACGTACCGCGTAGTTATTGGCAGGACTCGCCCAAAGACGCCTAGCCCTTCCCTGAGCAAGTGATATTAGTTCCAACATCTGCTTCTCTTCACGGGTTAAATCGACTGCTTCAAAGGTCCAAATCCGGTGTTCCTCGTACTGAATGCCAGAGTCGATCGGCGTTCCATTGATTGAATATTTCACAGGCCCAGTCGGTTCAAACGACACCATTTTACGCTGCTGCTCGTCGCCTTTGAATTTGGTGATTCGGATCTTTAGCGTGTCGTAAATCAGGATAAGCGGGAGAAGTTTTAGTGTCATAATTTTTTAATGCGATCGCAGGAACCTTCGTGAACATACGATCGCATTTGCTGAATGTCCCTACTCAGCTCTTTATTATTCCCAGCCGAATAACCGACCAATCAAATATTCAGGGGTCCACTTTCCGCCTGAAAAAACATAGGGAAAAATAAAGCAAGAGGCGATCGCAATGACGACGTACAGAGTCTCTAGATCCTTTCTATTTTGGCGCATGGTTTTGTATGGGTGACGTGTATCGTAATCTTACTCTTAGACAGGCAAAAATACGCAGTGAGCTAGCAGAGCGTAACAGGTGCCAGTGTGACAGGCCGATCATGCCTGCTGAGTTCGTAGGGCGATCGTCCGGTGTTCAGGCAAATGTGATGGTTCAGTCTCAGATTGTGCCAGTGAAAATGCTTACCAATGGGTGGGTCACTCCGACCGCAGTAATGCCGATCATCATTAGCGGCGGAACTGCGTTTTTTTCTGGGATGCCTAAAGGTGCTTAATTAGACCTGACAGAGGCGTAAATGTCCGGACCTTCTAACCCAAAGTTTCTGCTTTTTGTGTTGGATTCCACGGCCTTTCCTTCAAAGAAGACGCACCCGTCAGCACTTAATTTAAACGTGTCTTGATCAGTTGCTTCTATCGTCACTGCCTTTTGAGCCGTAAAAATATGACTAACGCTAAACCTGTGAAAGTATTGGCTTCTTAGTCCCTCAAAGGCTATTAGCTGTGAAACTTCTAAGTTTATAAACGATCGAGAACCCTCTAATGTTATAGATCCGCCAAATCCATCTTTTGGCATATCCCAGCTAATGATGCTATATGCTGCTGGAGTACGTGCATCAGGAGCGTTTATATAGGATTTGATCGATTCAGTTATGCTAGGATTTTGTATTAAATTAGTCATCTAAAGACCTAAGCAGGGACTTCCCCATCTTAGCAGAAATTAAAACCTTGAATACATCACACGACACCTGCAATTCATCCGACAATCACAGTTCAATCCAGGGGCGATAATGTCCGACAGGTCAACCCATTCAGGGCGTTGATGCTCAATACACTCGGCACAGTGGTTTGATTGGGCGTCTAACAGCCGCTTTCCCCGCTTAAACCCATTATCCAACCTCGTCTCTAATTCGAGCCTATAGAAGGTAGTTTTAGAAGACCGCGCATATTGCCCAATCCTCGCCATGATTTGAGCGTCGGATAAATCGCCTTTCTCGATCGCTGCGGAAAAATCATTAAAATATTGGTACTGAGTATTTAGGCTATCAGCAATTGATTTAAGACCATCAGGAGTGATCGCATTTTTGCCACCCGAGGCAAGCAGTCCCATTCTGATGTGAGAATCTTTTAATTGACTAGCGATCGCCTTTTGCCAGTCGGGTAATTTTAGGTCGGAGCCTATTAACTTCGTTGTTAGATCACGCATTAAATCTTGATTCCGGGATAGCTCACCTTGCACCAAAGATTCAATACGCGATCGCCCAACAAAACGCCCATCGGAGCCTCTATACTGCCCGGTCCTTTGATCGTACTCAATCCCAATAGGCACTACAAGACTCCGATCGTTCTATGGTGTTATTCCCTGTTTAATTCAATGCTAGATTATTGCTTTAGATATATTCTTTCAACACCTGGAGAACCGTCAAAAGAAAAATTTCCTGTGTTGCAATTTTGATTAGAATTGAACCCTGCATTTGCCCCTAAAAGCGCAGTTAAGGCATCGCGCATAACTGCTGCTGATGGTACGGAACAACTAGCATTTGTACTTGAGACACCAGGCCCATAACCGATTGTAACCACGACGTAAGTAGCTCGAAGCAATGACGTGCATTTAACGTAGTTTGAGTCTCTATAAATAAGGCTCCATGTTAATCCTGATACTACTAAAGTCGTCGGAGATGGGGGCACAGGCCGCTCTTCAAAAGTCCACGATGCAATCGCCAAATATCCGCTGCGTGTAATCCTCCAGTATTGAGCATCAATTTCTGGTAGATAAATTTTTAGATCTCCCAGATTGTCTGTAACGCCGTTAATAGTCGCATATTTAATCCAAACTGACGTGTTTTCTACTGAGTACTCAATTAGTCCTAAATTTAAATAATTAGAAACGGTATTGTTCCATGGATCGCCAAGATATCCACCACCTATTTTCATTTTGGCGATCGTTTTCACTCCTTGCAAATTAATCTGAATCCTGAGAGGGTCATCTATACCATCACCTGTTGCAAGTCCGGTTGAGTTGTCAGAATCAATTAGTGTAGCAAAGTCCGATGGGAAATACTCCGTTTGTATTCCGTTATAGCCTGCATAAGCGGCGGAAACGCTAATAAGTCCTGTAGGACTCGCAATTATACCCGTGTTACTGATTGAGGCATTCCCAACAAACGATCGCCCCTGAATTGATGCTGAGATCCCGATCGTGCCTGCGGTCGCTGTACTGGTAATCGTCAAGAATGACCCTGTTGTATTTACTAACGTCGCAGGTCCAGAAACAGCCCATGAGAACGATTGAGTGCCAACTGTGGACGGTCCTGTGATTCGCCCAATCCCTGTAAAATACGCTTCGGCTGAAACTGTCTCGCTGCTTCCGATCGTGTTTTTAGAAGTAACGATCGCAATACCTGTAATTTGTGATATGACGAAAATATCAAAAATTACAAAAATAGTTGGATCTTGAACGCTTGCGGCTTTGAAGCTTATAAGTTCTCCAGCAAGATCCCCGTCTAGAACATTGATAGTTACAACGTTTCCATTAGTAGAATAGTTTGTGGAATTAAAATATCCGCCATCTGGTCGTGTCCACAAAACAGCCGAATTAGACAACTGTGTGCCGCTCATTGTTGCAGTAACCGAGAAGGTCGATCCCGCTTCAAATGTTTGGCCGGACGCAACATTTAAAGAGATAGCTAATGTAGCGACGCCTTGGAGAGTCACTGAGAACGTTGTAAACACGCCATTAGCTGCGGTCGCTTTTACCTGAGTTGTCCCAGTCGATGGTCTAAATACAATTTGCTCACCCGGTCGGTTTGGGGCGTAAAGCTCTTGCAAAATTTGGCCCGTGCCGGAAACAATTGACCACACAAGATTCAAACTTTGTGGGAAGCTCCCGGTACCTTGAATGATTGAGCCGATCGCTATTGTGTCATTTGTCAAAACTGACATTGGACTGACTTCATTATTTGGGCCGACTAATTGAATCCCAGTAATTGAATAGGCTGAAGTATTTGCGCTTTCCGCTGGATAAGCCCGAACCGTAACGGTCTTGATTAATTCTGGTAGACCTTCAATCACTGCTGTGATAATGCTGTCTCTATTCCCTGGATTTGCCAGTGCTGTCGCTTCATCAATGTACGGATTCTGAGAACTTGTAAAGGATGCGGTGAGGGCACCTGTAGAGACGATCGAACCCGGTCCGTTCTCTGTCCAAAGCACGATCGGCGATGCGGCATATCCGGGCGATCCAGCTTTGATTACAAGGCTTGGGATGATTGGATCAATGATTCCATTAACAGGGTAGATCTGAGAGACAACGACGGGCAATCCACCGTTAAGCTGTTGGATGTTTAGCTCACCGTACAAGCTAGGAAATGACCTTGAGAATGTGGTGATTGAGTAGGAACCGTTAGCTGTGGATGCCTTCACTCTAATGTCATAGCGTCCGGGTCCAACATAAGCAAAAGGTGTCGCGTCTTCACTTACAAAAACGATGCCGGGTATCTCTGCGGTTAGTGTTCCGACATCAAAGGTCAGAGTTCCTGTGGTGTTAGGCACTGAAATGGGCAGTGAATAAATTCCGCCGTTTTTCCTGATCTCAATTTGATAAGGGAGCAATCTAGAGTTATCAGTGTACGGACCTTGCCAAGTTGCCGTAAGTCTGTAAGCCTCCCTAAATCCGGTTTGAGTGTTGAGTATGGCATCCCCAGACGCGATCGTTCTGACATCATCTCTAATCGTGTTGGATAGCGGACTAATAGACCCAAAACGGACAGACGGAAGTAGAGAGGCAAGGAGTCCAGTCATTGTGGAAATCAGGCTTATCTGAGAAATGATCGGTGTTTGATTAATCACCGTCACCGATCGAATAGTGGCGACCGCAGTAGAAACGACCTCAACAAAAGACACCTCCACATAAGGCGGGATAAGGACGTTGTTTTGGATGAAGCCTAAGAAAATGCCATCCATCCCGATCGCACATTCGCCATCAGACATCGATATCGCCCAACTATCGCCTAGATAAGCAGACGTGTTGATCTCGGTACCCGTAAGCCCGATCGATGGCTCCAGAATATTAACCCGACACATGGGCACATAGTCCCACCAATCCTGAGAGAATTCCGACTGAATTGATAAGCCCTTAAACCGTCCCCATGCAATCTTCCCCCATTTTTCAGCCAATAAAGTGCCATCGATCGAAAGATACTCAACATTGATTTCCTGCGTTTTCTGGCGAAACGGGAAATCAGTATCGATCGGCATTTTGTATTTGTGAGTCTTTGGCACGGTCTTCAGTGAGAACGTTGAGGGGATTGTATCCGGTGCGGGCGGTTGGGTGTTGCCTGATGAGGAAACCTTGCGATCGTTCCTCGTCATCTGCAACGCGCAAAACAGGTTCCTAGGGTAGGAGTTAGCTGTTGCGGGTGAGCTTTGGATTCGATCGCGGTTTTCCGCAGCGGCTTCTGGATTCGCACGGTTAAACGATACGCGTTCACGTTCAATGGCAATCCATTCATCCGATCGCGCTTCGTTCCACTCTTTGACCAATTCGTAGGATGGAGTGTGGGTTGATGCCGATGCAATCCACAAGGCAAATAGACTTGTCCACTCAAAATCTTCAGGAGCGATCGCCCCGGCAGACTCAAACCGTGACAAGGTGTGGCGTAATCCTGAGACGCCTTTCTCTTTAGTCGTTGCGGGGTCATCCGGTGGGATGTCGTTCGGACTTGGAGCCGGGGCATCCGGAACAGGTGGAATAGTGCTAACGATCGTAAAGGTTTGAGCGGTCCCATAGTCAAATTCTTCAGTCTCACGAAGGGCAAGGATTAGATCCTCTAGTGCCGTTGGTTGGGATTCTGGGGGTGCGGTTTGGATCACTTTGTCCAACACGGTGCCGAGCGGTCGTTTTACGGTTAAAGTCCGTTTCTTCAGCCTGCCTTGATTCCCCGTTTGACATTTATCCGAAGCGCTTGTGCCTGATGTTGCTGAGCTAGACTCATACTCGAAGATCTCTAATTTGTCATAAGATAAGATTTTGTTTGCTTGTCCTTTTCTAAGAGGAATGATCGCTCCGATCGGTTCCCATACTTTCGTCTGTACAAATCTTTTGTTGCCTGATAGTGATTCTTTTTGCCATTCCGATCGAATGATGATCTCACCGAATAACGGCACCCCTGCAATAGCGATCGGTCCGTAACTCTCAGACGTGGACTCAAACCCGTAATGCGATGGGTCAGTAGTTTGACTGCTTGAATTGACTATGAAATAAGCTGTTGGAGATTCGCCTGTGATGCGTTTGTAGTTTGACGATTCGCTAACAATGTCAACGATTAAAAGTGGCGTTCCTAAGCCAATCTCAATCGGCATTGATCTGACTCTATTCAATGAATCCACGAATAGAAAGTATCCTGATCCAGCGGCGATCGCCCCGGCCTGCTCAATATAAGATCCGGTTACTAGTTTTGGCTGTGGAGCTGACAGTGTGCCGGGTACCGAATCAATAAGCGCAGGGGCACCCGCCGCCGCCAACAGCCGATTAATAACCGTGGTCTTATCTTCCGATGTTCCTAAGCAAATACCTGTTTTGTCTCCACTGCCCTCACGAATTGACAGCAAAGAGAACGAGTCGCCAACTTCGATCGTCAACGTCCTTTCGGTGAAATCGTAAGCGCTACTCAGCACAAACAAAGACCCGCCCCGTGGGGAAGGTCTTATCGTTTGGAAGTCGTCGGTTATATCAACTTTTACAGGCGTCCCACGGTTCCAGCGCTTTGTTTTACGATCGTCTAAAGTCTCGAAGCCTAGCGCTCTACCGACCACGATTTTGCCGCGAAATACGACTAGGCCAGAGTAGCCTAGTTTTTCATCGCCGCCATCATAGGACATGATGCAATCGGTGTAATCGATCGTGCCAATTAAGACTCTAAAACGCCGTGGGACTAACAGCATTTAAGCGGCTCCTTTATCGCGTGCCTTAGCTGCGTTCAATCGATCGATCGTTGATACTGGTCTAGCTGCTGGCGTCGCCTTAGACTGACCAGGCGGAGCGTTAACACCCGACCCATTCGGTACGCTTTCCAATTTAAAGCAATTGCCAAGGATTGGATGACGGTGCAAGCCTTTTAAATATTCAGCAGTTGACATAGATTCTTTAGGATTGGCAATCGACTTCATCGGAGTTCCAGTGCCGTCCACAACAACGATCGATTTCCCGTCCTCTGACAGCACAAACGATCGGCCTGCAAACTGCTCAAACACCTGAAAATAGGACAGGCCATCGTCGGCAATCTCAGGGCGTCCTTGAATGTTGAAAAATTCCTTTTCAAGCATTCTCGATCGGTTGCCGTTTTGAATTTCGCCCTTCAGTCGTGCAACTTCTACGTCATAACATTCAATCTCAGTGGCGTGAGATGAGAGTAAAGTGCTCTTTTCAGTGGCAAAAGTTGCAGCGGTGGCTTCTCGTTCCGCTGCTAAACCCTGCAATGATTCGCGCTCTCTTACGAGTGCTTGATATTCGTCTGGGTTAATGTCTTTAAATTTCGTTTGTAGTGCTAAAAGCTCAGCGGCTTTTGATTTTGATGCCTTTTGATAATCACTATTTTCTAAGCGTACTTTTGCTAACGTCTCTTTAAGCGCCGTCAGATCTTCCCTTGGTGGCGTTGGGGCAGTTTCGATCGGCTTAGGTTCTGGCGGTGTTGCCGCGCCTTCAATATCGATTGG